>Ga0193706_1000609_pt1 | contig 19661 bp, 16 predicted proteins | sample U3c1metaG_FD_160130 | JGI IMG/M metagenome (GOLD analysis project Ga0193706, IMG submission 160130) | Soil microbial communities from a riparian zone of the East river system, Colorado, United States - U3c1 | ecosystem: Environmental > Terrestrial > Soil > Riparian zone | place: USA: East River... | reverse complement strand
GCGGAGCCGAGCTGGATCCGACGAAACGTCTTGTCGACCGAGCTCGGTGTGCGTCCTCCGAAAAAGAACATGAGAACCCGCATCATCACGGCAGCGAGGATCGTCCCAATCAAGGGTGACACGACGATGAAAAGGGCCGTCTTCAAGAAGAACGCGAAATCGAGCGATAAAATGCCGGCCTTGGCGATGGCGGCCCCTCCCAGCCCGCCGATGAGCGCGTGCGAGGAGGAAGTGGGCAGCGCCACCCACCAGGTGATGAGATCCCAGGCGATGGCTCCTACGAGAGCGGCGCCGATCAACGTCAGCGAGACGACGTTGGCGTCCACGCCTTTGGCGATGCTGCCGGCGACCTTGGGTTCGAACAGCTTGAAAGCGGCAAAGTTGAATACCGCAGCCCAAATCACCGCCGCTCGCGGCGAGAGCACGCGCGTCGAAACGACGGTGGCGATCGCGTTGGCCGCGTCGTGAAAGCCATTGATGTAGTCGAAGGCGAGCGCCAAAGCGATCATCGCCACCAGTGCGACGTCCATCACGCGTACTCCAGCACCACGCCCTCGAGAATGTTCGCTACGTCCTCGCAGCGATCGGTAGCGGCCTCGAGGTTGTCGTAGATGTCGCGCCACTTCATCGCATAAAGCACCTGATCGGGCCCGTTTTGTCGATACAAGTTGGCGAGCGCGTGGCGGTAAGTTCGATCCGCCTCGTTCTCGAGGCGGTTTATCTCCACGCAAAGTGCGAGGATCTCCGACGACCGCTTGAGGGTGGGCACGAGATGGATGGCCTTTGCCACCGCCTCGCAGCTGCGGACGAGCACCTGCGATAGGTGCTGCGCATCGCCCTGTGTCTCCGCCACTTCGAAGAGCACGACCCGCTCGCTGACGGCTTCGGTGATGTCGAGCACGTCGTCGAGCGCGGTGATGAGCCGGCGGATGTCGAAGCTGTCGAGCGGCGTGATCCACGTTCGATGAAGCCGCGCCACCGTATCGTGCGTGATCTGATCGCCCTCATGCTCGAGATCGCGAATCTCTTCGGCGAGGACGCCAGCGCGTTCGATGTCTGTGAAGATCGTGGCCAGCCGTCGTGCAGCTTCGACGACGCAGCCGGCGTGCCGCTCGAATGCATCATAGAAGATGCCGTCGCGTTTTTTGGAACCGACCATGGTTTTGCCCTCGGCGTGAACTCGGGCGCACCCTAGCCAACGGCATAACGCGCACGCAAGCGAATATGACGCAGTTCCGATTTCTTCTCATAAGAGATTGAACGCATGCCAATCGACAGGCAGGCGAACAATACTTCCCAAGCGATACGTTGGCGCCACGTGTGCGCCGCAACGGACATAGCCGTTAGCAAAAAAATATTCACCTTCATGGATTGAGTGATCGATTCGCGCGCCGCGAAACACTGAGTGGAGACTTCCACATCCATCAAGTCGAGTTCACGTGCGAGCCTTCAGAAGCGCGATTGCGCCGCTTCCTCGGTCCCGTCCCCTCTCGACGATTGTGGCCGCGACGCATGACGACGCAGGGCGCAGTTACGCGCGCGCAACGCATCCGCACAGGCCGGAATCGAGGTCTTATCGCTGGAATTCGCGAGTTTTTTTTCGCAATTTGATCGTGACATGCGAGTGACGCAAGTGTTACAGAACCGTCACCAATCGGTCTGGCAATGCGCGTTTGGCGGCCCGCGGTCGCGACCGGACGGTCGCGCCTGGAGCGAACAACGAAGCCCACCACCGGCAAGAAGCACTTGCCGTGAGAGGATACGCATGATCCGGCGATTCAATCGCTATGAGCTGAAATACATTCTGCCGATGTCGAAATGCCACGATCTCATCAAGGAGCTCGGCAATCACGTCACGCCCGACCGACACGGCGGCGAGCGCGGCTATCCTTTAGTTAGTCTCTATTATGATAGCCCTGCGTACGACTGCTTTTGGGCGAAAGTCGACGGAATCAAATATCGGCGCAAGCTCCGGCTTAGGATCTATCCCGCCCGCAATATCGAAGAGACCGCGCGCGGCATGGTGGAAATCAAACAGCGCATCAACCGAACCGTGCAAAAGCGCCGTCTCGAGCTCCCGTTGGCAACGGCCGAGGCGCTCTGCAGCGGCGTCATCAGTCCGGCGGAGCTCGAGAAACTCGACGATCTCGACGCAGAGGTTGCTTCGGAAGTGCTCTACCTCATCAACGCGCTGCAACTGCGTCCGGCGGCGATTACGGCGTACCATCGCCTTGCCTTCGTCGGCAGCCCCTACGAGTCCGACCTGCGCATCACCTTCGATACGCATTTACAAGGTCGCGTGCATGACCTGCGCGTCAACCAAAACGTGCCCAACCAGGCGCTGACCACGCCCGATTGGTCGATCATGGAGGTCAAGGCGGACGAACGCGTGCCGGACTGGGTGACATCTCTTTTGGGTCGCCATGATTGTCAGATGCAGCGCGTGAGCAAGTATTGCGCCGTCATCACCCACTTGTCGGGAATTCGCGCGTCGACGGCGGCGCTTCCTTCTGCGGTCGCAGACCAAGCAGGGCTGGTCGCTCCCGCCGCTCGCCGCTCCCGCCCCACGCCGATTCCGCGAGCCACTGCGCCTTCGTCGCCGTGACCGATGCGCACAACCGTTCTCTGAAAGCCACACCGAGGTTACCAACATGAATGAGCTTCTACGCGTGCTCGAACGATCGGGCGATCAATCGGGCAGCATCAGTCTCATCGACGTCGCCGTTGTTCTTCTCCTCAGTTTCGCGCTCACGATGGTGATCGGCTGGGTGTACCGCGTTACCCATCGCGGCGTCTCCTACTCGCAGTCGTACGTCCACACCCTGGTCATTCTGGGAACGGTGGTTTCGCTCATCATGCTCATCATCGGTTCCAGCGTCGCGAGGGCGTTCACGTTGGTGGGCGCGCTTTCCATCATCCGCTTCCGCAATGCCATGAAGGAGACACGCGACGTCGGGTTCATCTTCATCTCATTGGCGATCGGTATGGCCGTCGGCACCCGTTTTTATACGCTCGCCGTGCTTGCCACCGTCGTTCTATGCGGATTCGTGGTGGGTCTGTACAAGCTGAACGTTTTCGCAAAAGACGTGCGCGAGCGCATTCTGCGGGTCCAGCTGCCGGCCAATCTCAATCATGAGTCGGCCCTCGAGAATCCTCTGCGCGAGCATGCCGACGAGCATCGCATCATCGCCCTCGAGACGGTACGTGCCGGGACACTCAACGAGGTGGTCTATTCCGTCGTTCTCAAGCGCAACACGTCGACGCAGTCGCTGCTCGATTCGATTCGCTCACGAAACGACAATCACAAGGTGACGCTGATTTTGGGGCAGCAAGAGGTCGATATCTAGCAGCGTCCGTCTGCGGAGGCCTGCGTGAGGGCGACTCAATCGAAGATGGAGGCCGTAATGGCACGGTTCAATTGGACGGCGAGCGCAATCGTGGCGCTGCCTTTTCTTACGAGCTGCAGCAGCACACCGACGAACGACATCAAAGACATCAAGCTCAAAGCGACGATTCAGGTGCCATCCAATCCGGTGGCCAATCCCGCCGGCAAGCTCAGCGCATTCGACGTTAGCTATTGGGATTCATCGACGCGCCGATTCTACCTCTCCGATCGCGTCAACGCCGGCATCGAGGTGGTGGACACCGAGCGCAACGCCTATCTTCACCGCATCGACGGGTTCGCCGGCGACGTGACGAAGATCGTCGATGGAAAGCCGCAGCCGGATCACGATCACGCGGGACCCAATGGCGTCGTCGTCATCGAAAGTGCCCAGGAGCTTTGGGCGGGAGACGGCGACAGCACCGTCAAGGTCGTCGACCTCGCCACGAAGAAGATCGTCGACAAGATTTCGACCGGCGGCACGGCGCGCGCCGACGAACTGTCCTTCGATCCCGACCACCAAATCGTGCTCGTCGTGAACAACGCCGAAGAGATCGCGGACGACGAGCCGGAGAGCGGCCCTTTCGCCACGCTCATTTCGACCAAGGCCGGCCACAAAGTGCTCGGAAAACTCGTTTTTCACCGGGCAAGCGCAGGGCTCGAGCAGTCGGTGTGGGACTCGGCGACCAAGCGCTTTTACTTGGCCGTTCCCGAGCTCGATGGCAATGCGGCCATGGGCGGGGTGGCCGTCATCGATCCGGTCGCCGCCACCGTCATGAACGTCTACCCGGTCTCGGAATGCCAGGGTGCGGGTGTGGCGCTTGGGCCGAGCGGGCACTTGCTCATCGGGTGCAGCGGCGACGCCATCGAGGAGGGGTTCGAAGCGAAGTCGATCGTCATGAACCTCCGCGACGGAAGTATCGCGGCGACGATCCACGAAGTCGGCGGTTCCGACGAGGTCTGGTTCAACGCGGGTGACAATCGCTACTACTTGGCCGCCCGCGACAATCCCGACGGTCCCGTGCTCGGCGTCATCGATGCGATGAGCAACGCCTGGATCACCAATGTCCCCACGAGCAAGGATGCGAAGTCGGTTGCCGCCGATGCGGTGAGCAATCACGTCTTCGTACCGTTGACGCCGACCTCGGAGTCTTTCGCCAACGATTCGTCCGTGGGGCTCAGCTGCGCCAGCGGTTGCATCGGCGTTTACGCCCCCTGACGCCGAGGGCAGCACGGCATGCGATCCCATCGATGGAGAGCGGTCGTTGTCGCGACCGTTGCACTTCTGGCGACCCGCCGGGCGGCGGCGCAGAAGAGCGAGAACGTGGAAGCAAGCTCGCCCCCCACGGCGAGCGCGCAAGCGGGGGAAGGCGGCTTCGAGCTGCGGAGCGCGGGCGAACAACCGGACTACCGCGTGCGGCTCGGAGCGCTCCTTCAGGCGGACAGTCGCCTCTACTTCGATGATCGTACGAAGGACAACATCCTGCTGCGCCGCGTTCGACCCATTCTGACCGGCACGGTGCTCGGGTTCTTGGACTTCACCCTCACGCCCGACTTCGGCGGAGGTCAGGCGACCTTGGTCGACGCCTACCTCAACGCCCGCGTGTTTTCATGGCTTCGCCTGCGCGTCGGCAAATTCAAACCACCGATCGGCCTCGAGCGGCTACAGGGCGACGCTGACCTACCGCTTCCGGAGCGCGCCCTGACATCGAATCTTACGCCGTCGCGCGATCTCGGGGTTCAAGTATGGGGCGAGGTGGGGGAGGGAATTGTCACGTACGCCGCGGCGTTGTTGGATGGCGCGCCCGACAATGCCAGCATCGATCAAGATGTCGGCGGCAGCAAAGACGTGGCCGGCCGTCTCTTCGTCCAGCCATTCAAACGCGCGCCGGCACTGGGTACGCTCGGATTCGGAATTGCCGGCACCACCGGGCAGCGCAACGGCGGCCCCAAGGCTACGAGCTTGGTCGGGCTGCGCACCACCGGGCAAACGGCTCTCTTCACGTATGCGGCGCCGGCTACCGACCCAACGGGGGGAAACACCGTTTTTGCATCGGGTCGGCATAGTCGATTCGACCCACAGGTCCACTACTACCGCGGAGGATTGGGCGTGCTGGGAGAGGTCGTCTGGTCACAGCAGGAAGTGCACAAGGCGGGAGAGATTGCCGTTCTCACGCAGCGGGCGTGGCACGCGACGATCTCTTACGTCATCGGCGGGACCAATGGCTACAAAGGCGCCACGCCCGAAGAACGCTGGGACCCGGCCCACGGGCATCTCGGCGCGCTCGAAATAGCGGCCCGTTACGGCGACATTCGTTTCGACGATGGCGCCTTTCCCCTGTTTGCCGATCGCCCGGTATCCGCGCGCGGCGCGCGCAATTTCGGTTTCTCGGCCAACTGGATTCTCAGCCGACAGGCTCGCGTCGCGCTCGGTTACGAACGCACCCGCTTTGCCGGAGGGGCCGGCAAGGAGGGGGCTATCGAGAACCGTCCGACCGAGAACTTCGTTTTGACGCGGGCGCAACTGAATTTCTGATTCGAAACTCGATCGGCGCGAGCGTTTCGCTGGGCGTCGTTTCACGCGCGAGGGAGCATGAAAAAATACTGGGTCCTTCTTTTGCCGCTGGTCGCGGTGCTCTTCTTCCTGCCGGCCTATTCGAAAACGGCGCGCGAAGTGGTATCCGGAGTCGCCGAAGTGCGGCCACTCACGTTCGATGCACAGCCATCCGAACAGGTGATCAACGAATTTGCCGTTGCCTCACCGGATGGGAAATATTTCGTTTTTCAGCATTCCGAAGACGCGAAACTCGTCACGCGGCCGGATGGCAGCAAGGTCATGGACTTCAAGGAGACGTCCAATTGGGACATCTACCGTCTGCGCGTCGACGGCAGCGAGCGCGTGCAGCTCACCAACGAGCAGACATCGGAGGATCAGCCAACCTGGTCGCCCGATGGACGGACGATCGTGTACCGCAAGCTGAACGGCAAGTCGTTCGACCTCTACCTCATGGATGCGGACGGCGGCAACAAGCGAGAGCTCTTGATCGATCCGAAGCACGACGAAAAGACGCCCGCTTTTTCACGGGACGGTAAAAAGGTCGTCTTTTTCTCGGACCGCGACGGCATCAAATGGAACCTCTACAGCATCGACGTCGCAACGCGCGAAGTCGTTCGGTTGACGCACGAACAGGTCGAAGACAAGCATCCGCAGTACACGCCCGACGGCAAAGTCGTCTTCCATTCGAGCCGCAACGCGATGAAGGTTACGCTCGAAGGGGGAGAGGAATTTCACCTCATGAACCTCTTCGTGCTCGATCCGACCGTCGGCACCATCACGCAGCTTACGCGATCGGAAGACATGCGGGACAACCGGCACGCGTGGGTTTCGCCCGACGGCCGCTTCGTCGCTTACCACAGCAATGTCATGGAGCCCGACCGCAAGAACCAAGGCATGTTCCGCAAGGCGCACCGCGATCTCTGCATCACGACGATCGACGGGCGCCGCCACGTGAACGTCACGTACGGCGACTACCGAAATTACAAGCATCCGACGTGGGCGGCCGACGGAAAAGGGCTCTTCTTCGTTTACAAAGAGAAGGGCCGGCCTTGGAACGCAGGGTTCATGGACGTTTCCGCGGCCCTCAGGAAAATGGAATGACGGGCAAGCGCAGGCGAAAGGCGCTCGACCGGTGGCGGCGCTCCCCGGCAACCTTGCCCCGACGAACGTGGCTATGCGCGGCTCTTCTTCCGCTCTCCGCCTGTTTTCCACGAGAAATCGAGCTCATCGGCACCGGATCCGTGCCTGGGAGCGCCAGTGACGGGCTCACCCTCGTGCCGGCAGTGCTCGAGGATGGCACGCCCCACGATCGTCTCGGCGGGTTCGGCTCGGGCATCGCTTACACCGGCGTCGGGACGAAGTACGTTGCCACGCCCGACCGCGGTCCGAGCGGAAAGACCAGTTACGCGAACCGCTATTACCTCTTCGACATCGTCATCGACAAGGGTGGCGCACGGGTCGACGTTCGCCTCATCGCCGCGAAGACCCTGTCCAATGAAAGTGGCCAGCCGTTCGTCGGCACGGAGAGTGTTTTCGACCCGGCCGCGAGCGCGAGTAACCGCGCTCTCGATCCGGAAGCCATCCGCATCAGCGGACGCGGCACGTTTTTCTTGTCAGACGAGTACGGGCCCTTCATCAGTGAGTTCGACGCCGAGGGCAAGGAGCTCCGCAGGCTCTCGGTGCCGGCGAAGTTCGCGAGCGCGAGCGGCCCTGGCAAGAAGGGGGACGATGGACAAAACCCACGCACGCTGGAGGGCGTCACGGGCCGCCAACCCAAATGCGGGATGGAAGGGCTCGCCGTTTCGCCGGACGGCGGCAAGGTCGTTGCGATCATGCAGAGCCCTCTTTTTCAGGACAATGCACTCGACGAGCACAATGAATCCAGCGGACTCCACAATCGCATTCTCGAGATCGATCTCGCCAGCAACCAAACGCGCGAGTTCGTCTATCAGCTCGATGCCAAGAAGAACGGTGTCAACGAGATTGTCGCGATCGGCGACGAGCAGTTTCTCGTGCTCGAGCGGGACTCCGAGGGGAGCTCGACCACCGCATTCGCCAAAATTTTCAAGATCGACATCGCGCGCGCAACCGACGTCAGCGGCATCGAGCGGCTACCTGCGCGCAAACTCGGGCCGGGCGTACGGGCTGTCGACAAGCGCCTCTTCATCGACTTGCGCGATCGTCGCTTTGGTCCGTTTGGCGCCGCGTGTCCGGCCAAGGCGGAGGGTCTCACGTTCGGCCCGGACTTCCGCGATGGCCGACATCTTTTGTTGGTCAGCTGCGACAACGACTTCAACGCGTCGACTGACACCCAGATCATGGCCTTTGCCGTGATGCCTCACGCGTTGCCGTCTTTTCAGCGGCAAACGCTGATACCTGCCGTTGAGATCACACTCGAAGGCGAAGAGCACGGTCGTCCCACCCTCCGCGTCTCGCTGTTGGGCAGTCCGCTTTTCGACGCGGCCGAGGTGGACGCGCGCTCGATCGGCCTGGACGGGGCGGCGCCCTCTTTGCGCTCCGATCGCGCGCCGGATTGCACGCCGCAAGACGTCAACGGCGATCGCGTGACCGATCTCGTTTGCAAGATGATCTTGGAAAACAAGGCGGATTTGGCGCGGGCAGTGTTGACCGCCCAGACGCTCACCGGCAACCCGATCCGCGCCTCCGTCACGTTACGCGGCGTCCGCTGACCTTGGGACGGCAGCTTGATGACGGCCCGCCCCGCGGGGAAGGCCTGGCGCGGACCGGCGGACGCGCGTTCGGGCGGCCGGCGGTCGGCGTCGGGGTAATGCGCGCCGTTTGTAGCTGGGGTGTGCGTCGCGAGCAGACTCGCGACTGGCGCGACGGAACCGGGGGCGGATGGTGCGGGTGGGGCGGGGCCGCCCTCTCTGCGCCGCCGCTCCGCGCAAGGCCTTCCCCTACTGGGGCTTGGGGCGAATGAGTGCGTTTCGTGGCGCGCGTCCGTCGAGACGGATTGGTGAAGCGATTCTCCACGCTGCCCTCGGCGTTGAGCGTCAGATGGCGGCGACATCGGGGTGCGGGATCGGTGCTGAGTTGGGAGGAAATGCCGCACCCCATTTGATTCGCGAGCCACCATTGATCCGTGCGATAGGCGTCTATGGCTCGATTTCTAGAGACTTCGAAATTGAGGATGATCGCCGTCGCGGGGGCATCCGTCGCGGTCGCGTGCGCTTCACGCACCAACACTGCGGATTCGAGCGCCGCCAAGACGACGCCGGCGCCGGAGATTCATTCGTCCGCGCCGCTCGAACCCATCGTGGAACTGCCGCGCTCGCCGCTCGGGCAGCTGGCGCGTTTGCTCGTCGAAGCCATCAACAGCGGCAAAGTGGCGGAGCAGCGCGAGTTCGCTCGAACGCACTTCAGCGAGAAGGCGCTGAGGGACACGTCACTCGAAGACTGGACGACGTTTCTCGAGCGCACTTGGCAACTGAGTGGCGGCATCGACATCATTGGCGTTTTGCCGTCGCGTGGACCGAACCAGATCGGTTTCGCCGTACGCGCGCGTAAAGGTCGACACTATTCGAGTTTCGGCCTTGCGGCCGCCAACGCGGACGGTGCTCGCATCGACGGCCTATTTGCGAATCCGAAGTTCGATCCCGCCATCATGCGCGCGGGCGCCCTAACGCCCATCGCCATGAGCGAAGCCGATGCGGCGCGCGCCATCAGCGAGCGCGTGGAGCAGCTGGCCGCCGCGGACCGTTTCTCCGGCGCAGTTCTCGTGGTCAAAGGAGACCGCGTACTCGTGAGCACGGCACAAGGACAAGCGGACAAGGCGTTCGCCGTGCCCAATCGGATCGACACGAAGTTCAATCTCGGCTCGATGAACAAGATGTTCACGGCCGTTTCGGTGGGGCAGCTCGTCGAGAAAGGCAAGATGTCGTTCAGCGACCCGCTGGCCAAGGTCCTCCCCGATTATCCCAATCGCGCGTTCGCCGAGAGCGTGACGATTCATCAACTCTTGACCCACACGTCGGGCATCGGCGGCGACATCTTCGCGCCGCAAGTTTTCGAGCACCGCGAGCGGTTCAAACGACCGAGCGAGTACCTGCCGCTCTTCGCCAAGGAGCCTGTCGAGTTTCCGCCGGGAGAACGTTTTAGCTACGCGAATTCCGGCTTCGTCGTGCTCGGCGCCGTCGTCGAACGCGTTTCGGGCGAGGACTACTACAGCTACGTGCGCGCTCACCTCTTCGAACCGGCCAAAATGCGCGACACCGACTCCTTCGAGATCGACGAGCTCGTTCCGAACCTTGCGGTTGGCTACCGAGCTGACGACAACGACGCGTTCGGCGTCCTGCCCCGCCGATCGAACGTGATGGCGATCCCCTTCAAAGGGACGCCGGCGGGCGGCGGGTTCGCCACGGTGCCGGATTTGTGCGCGTTCTCCGAGGCGTTGCGCAGCCACAAGCTACTCGGCGCCGCGATGACGGAAATGGTAACGAGCGCCAAGGTGGACATGCCCGGCCCGCCCGGAACACGCTACGGCTACGGTTTCACCACGCGCATCGTGCGCGGCAAGGAAGTGCGCGGTCATAGCGGCGGCGCGGCAGGGATCAATGCGGCGCTGCTCATATTTTGGGACGGTAGCTACACCGTGGCCGTGATGGGCAATTACAGCCCGCCGGCAGCTTCGGGGTTGGCCGAGGAAATTGTGGAATTTTTGGCGGTCCAGGGCTGAACCGCAGCTTCGTCGCTCTTTCCCGCGAGACGCGGCGTGCCCCGTGCGACCTCTCGCACTCTACTGCAAAACATAGAAGATTACGACGGTGTCGTGTCACGTGTACTTCCCGTTCGACCCACTTCTCTCATCCCGAGCCGCACGGAGGTACCGCATGAGCGCACCCATCGGACGAACGGTCACCATCGACGAAAATGAGATCTATTACGAAGAGCGAGGCGGCGGAGAGCCGCTCGTTCTTTTGCACGGTGTCACCGGGACACACGCCGATTGGCAGCATGTGTTCGATCTCGCGTCGCTCGCCGAATGCTATCGGGTCATTGCTCCTGATGCCCGGGGACATGGCCGTTCTACCAATCGGCGCGCGGATTTCACGTTCCGGCGCTGTGCGCTCGACGTGCTCGCGCTGCTCGACCACCTGGGCGTCGAGCGCGCTCGCGCGGTGGGGATGAGTCTCGGCGCCAAAACGCTGTTGCACGTGGCGACGCTCGATCCGTCACGCGTCGAACGGATGATTCTCGTCTCGGGCACGCCGCGGTTTCCGGAAGCGACGCGCGCGGTTTTCCGTGCCGCGGCCGCCGCCCCGCATTCACCGGAGGAGTGGACGGCGATGCGCGCGCAGCACGCGCACGGTGACGCGCAAATCGCGGCGCTCTGGAAACTGCCGGCAGCTTTTGCCGCCGATCCGGTGGACATGACATTCACCGCGCAGCGACTGGCAGCGATCGAAGCGACGACGTTCGTCGTGGCCGGCGACCGCGACCCGCTCTATCCCGTCGAGCTAGCCGTGGAGCTCTATCGCGGCATTGCCCGCTCTTCGCTGTGGGTGGTCCCCGATGGCGGTCACGGACCTATTTTCAACGACCAGCGCGACGAATTCGTGCGGCGCGCGCTTCCGTTCTTGCGTGCGCCCTGACAACCGCACGCGCGCGTGTGACGCGCGAACTCGTCAATGACGCGGTACCGCGTCGCGCTTGCGCGTATAGGCCAAGAGCCCGCGCGCCACGCCGAGGAGCGATCCAGCCTGCTCGCGCATTCCGCGGAAATATTCGATTCCATAGACGAGCGTCGTCCCTTTGAGGGCCGCTTGCTCGAGCCCGCGCCCGTCGAGCCAATCACAGAGCGCCATGAGACCCCGGGCCGCCACCTTGCCCGCTTCTGGAACCGCCGCCGTCGCGAGCAGGAGCGGGCGCGACGCCGGGTGAACGAGGAACAAAAATCGCCACGGGCTCACGCTCGGTACATCGCCGTGCTTGGCGCCGATGCGCGAATCGTAAATTCCGTACAGAAAGGCACGCTTCAGCCACACTTCGAGACTGGTGTGGTCGGACTCGTGCACCGTGTACGCATCTTCTGCAAAGGTGAACTGTGCGCCGGCTCTTTCCAAGCGAATGCCGAGATCGCGGTCTTCGGAGCGGGCCAACGTCCGATCGAAGCCACCGATCTCGAGGTAGGCGGCGCGCCGGAACGACACGTTGCCGGTACAGAGGTGGACACCTCGCGCGGGCAATCCCGCCCGAAACGCCGCCACTTGGCGATCGAGCTGCTGCGCGTGGAACCGCTCGAAGAGCGGCATTTCGCTGAGACGGGGCGCGGCGCGGATGTGGCCGAGCACGACGGAATGGCCCTCGCGATGGCGGCGCAGGTGCTCTTGCAAAAGCGCGGGTGGAAGCCGCATGTCGTCGTCGATGATGAGAATCACATCGGCTCTCGCTTCCACGATTCCCCGATGCCGAGCGGCGGCGGGCCCCGCGTTCGCTTGCTCGATCACCCGCAGCGCAAACGAAGTGGGCCGGCCTTGCACGACCGGCTTCACGGGGATCTTCGAACCATCATCGACGATGAGCACTTCGAATGACGATGGCGCGAGCGTCTGCTTTTCGAGATCGTCGATGAGATCGCGTAGGAGTGCCGCGCGATTGTAGGTGGCGACCACCACCGAGAGCTCGGGGAGGTCGGCCCCATCTTCGCCGCTCGCGCGGGTCGAGACGCCGTTCGATTCTGTTTTGCCGTCCGATTCGTCGCGCATGACCAATTCCTGACCGCCGAGGGCACTCCTCACCGCATTCTCACCCGATGCGCATCCGGCGACAACGCCTCTCGGTGGCCCTTGGGCCGGGCCGCGCGACGCTGCGGGGGAGTTGCCGCGCCTGGACTTCCGTGGTCATATCCGCCCTTGCTCGGGCCCTCGGCCCACCTTCATGGAGGTCGCATGGGATCCCGCTTTGTAGGCTATCGAATCGCACAACCGGGGGCGAGCTGGTGCATCGCCCTCGCCCTTGCGCTTGGTAGCGGCACGTCCGCTTGTTCAGGGAGCCAACCGTACGTCTGGGTTTCGCAAATGCCGCTCGACCGATTCAGCGGCCAGGTCGAGGACCGAATTGGCGTCGACGATCTCATCTCCATTCGCGTCTACGCGCAGGAACCGATGTCGGCGCGCGGTCACGTGCGCCCCGACGGCACCCTTTCCATGCCTTTGCTCGGCGAGGTTCCGGTGGCCGGCAAACGCCCGACGGAGCTGAGTCACGAGATCGAGGAGCAACTGAAGCAGCGGGGATTCGTCGTCGCGCCGAGCGTCACGGTGGCCATCGAGGAATCGGCGCCGCTGCGCATCACCTTCGTCGGCGAGGTCCGCCGCCCCGGCACGCTCAAGCTCGAAGGTCCCGTCAACGTGATGCAAGGCATCGCCAATGCCGGCGGGCTCACCGAGTTCGCGAGTGGCAGCCGCATCTTCGTGGTGCGCACCGGCATTCCCAACCGCGAAGTGCAGCGCATCCGCTTTCGCTACGACGATCTGGTGGCCGGCGAGCCTAATTCGACCGCGTTCCGCCTGCGCACGGGCGACGTCGTCGTCGTCGAATAAATGGCTGTGATCGCGGGCCCCGCCTGGGCGCTCATCCACTGTATTTTGGCCCAAGCCGTTACGGTAACGGCCGCCGATCGCACCGAGATCCGCACCCGGGTGCAGAGCTCCGCCCTTCGTTTCGACGCCGAGACGCGACCGGCAGTTCGTCTCGCGCTCACCACGCCACACGCGAGCTACTCGTTCGGGTACGTGCCCACCCTGACCTGGCTCTCCATGACGGTCGACGAGGAGGGCGAGCTCATTTTCCAGCAGGCTGCCGACGCTAGCGCGGGCTACCGCTGGGAGCACACCAGCGTTTCGATCACGCAGAGTGGTTCGTACGGCACGCGCAATTTCCGCGCGATGTCGGTAGCTGCTCCGGCCCTCGATGCTCCTACCGGTACGACGCCGCCCGGAGGCACCACCGGCACGCCACCGCCGGGCGGAACGGGAACGCCACCGCCCGGCGGCCAAACCGGAACACCGCCTCCCGGCCAAACGGGGCCGCTCACGACGGCGCGGCTTCAAAGCTATGACCAAAACGTCACGCTCGCCTCGTCCAACACCCGCGCCACCCTGCAACAGATCTTCTCGACGCGCACGTTCGGCACCCTGAGCGCCGGATACGAATACGGCGGCGGCATCGGCGCTCAGTCGGAAGGGTTCCTTCCCCTGCGCAAAGGCCCGTCCGCAACCATCAGCGTGCGCCATCGGGCCTCGCTCACCGACGACCTCACCACGGTGACGAATGGGACGTCGCTCGAGACCGGTTCCACGATGCGCGCGCAGATGGTCGACCTCGGCGAGCAATGGTACCACCGCTGGGCGCCGGCATTGGTGAGCTCGCTCTACGTCGGTGCCGCCGCGGCGCTGGCCGAATCGGACGGCCCTCCCCGGCGGCGCACGAGCGCAATCGTTCCGACCAGCACCGCGGCGCTCGACTATGGGTTCGGCCTATCGGGCGGCCGTTTGCGCAGCGTCGGTTTGCTGCAATTCGCGCCGATGATCGATCGCTTCACCGGTGACTTCGATCAACGGCTGCAGTGGGTGCTCGACGTCAGCTGGACACGTTACCAGCTCAGTCTCATCGCCAACTTCTCGGGCGCCCAGTCGGCGCTTCCGCGCGTCGTGTTTTCGAACTCCACCGCTTTGCCGTTCAACTACTACTCGGGCTCGGCCTCGGTTCTTTATCGATTTACCCGGCAAGTATCGGCGGAGGGGGGCTTGCGCGCGGCGTGGGTGCGCACCGAAGGCGTCGAACAGTATCCGCTCCTCTGGAGCGTGTTCGTAGCGGGATCCTATGCGCTAAGCGCCACGTACTTGTGATCGCGTTCGCTCGCCGCACGCGTTCAGTCGCCGTCCATCCCGCCGTCGTCGCCGCCGCCGCCGCCGTCTGCGGCACCGTCGTCGCTGGTTCCGCCGTCCGTTGCGCCGTCATCGCCCCCGGTCCCACCGTCGTCGCCGCCGCCGCCGTCCGTGGTACCGCCGTCGTTGCCGCCGTCATTGCCGCCGGTGCCCGCGCTGCCGGCCGCGCCCGCCATTCCGGCCGAACCGGCCGCACCCGCTCTGCCTGCGGCGCCTGCGGCTCCGCCTTTGCCTGCACTGCCGGCGGCGCCACCTTTGCCGGCCGTACCCGCTGCCCCGCCCTTGCCGCCCGTTCCGGCTGTCCCGCCCGAGCCACCTTTGCCGGCGGCGCCTCCTGTGCCGGCGGCGCCTCCCTTGCCACCCGCTCCGCCTTTGCCGCCGATACCGGTGCCGCCCGTTCCCGTTCCGCCGTCGACTGCGCCGCCCGTTCCGCCGGTCGCACTGCCGCCCGTTCCCGAGCCGCCGGCGCCACCGGTGCCGGATCCGCCGGTGCCCGTCGTACCGCCGATGCCCGTCGTACCGCTCGTCGTACCACCGGCGGTGACGATACGACCGCCACTGCCTGATGCGCCATCGCCGGTTTTGCCGCCGGTACCCCCATCGTCGAATTCGACGCCCTCATTGCCGCCGCAGCGGACGCTGCCGGTGGAGGCAACGAGGAACCCAAGCAGAAGCAAAGAGAGATTCGTACGTTTCATGGTGGCTCCAGAGCAGAAGGGGCGTGCTCGCGCCTTAGCGCGCTCCAATGCCTTTTAAGTGGTCGAGCCGATCTGGTCGACCATTGCCCATAACATGGACGCTTTCTCATCCCATTGCTAGGCATCGGGAAGCAATACCTTTCGCTCGATAGCGCGCGTCTTTGCGACGGTCCTTACGCTAGGGGGCCCGGTTTCCCGACGGGCAGGCGTGCCCCTACGCAGCGAGGACGAAATCGGGTCGTGAATGGTAATTCAAATGCCCCGCTGCCCCGCGAGCACGCCGTCCGGCTTTCCGGCGTCGCGCAGCACCGTCGCTTTACCGCCCATGATCAGCACTTCCGCCGGCGTGGGGTGACTCAGAAAGCCGAGGCTGCTCGCGCTGTAGCCATAAGCGCCGCTGTAAAAAATGCCGACGAGATCCCCCACCTCGACTTTGGGCGCCGTGATTTTCTGGCCAATCACGTCGAGCGGCGTGCAGCAGGGGCCAACCACGGCGACTTGCGTGTCGCAGCGGTCGGTCATGCGGTTCAAAATCGCGACCGGATAAGGCTTGCGGAACACCTGCCCGAAATTGCCGGTGGCGGTGATGTGATGGTTCATTCCGCCGTCCGCGACGACATAGGTGGTGCCGCGCGATGACTTCACGTCGATGACGCGTGTGACGTAGAGCCCGGACTCTGCCACCAAGTAGCGCCCGAGCTCGATGATCAGCTTGGCTTCCGCGAGGAGCGGCGTCGATTTGCAGCGATCGACGACCGAGCGGTACGCCTTCGAGAACGCCGGCAGGTCGAAGTCCGGCGAATTGTCGAAGTAGGGAACGGCGAAGCCGCCGCCGAGATCGATCGATTGCAGCGGCTTGCCCAGCCTTTGCGCGACGCCGACGCTGATATCGAGGATGTGCTGGCAGTTGGCGATGAGCGCGTCGATGTCGAACATCTGGCTGCCCACGTAGACGTGAACCCCGACGATGGAAAGATGCGAGTGACCCTGAAAGCGCTCGATGACCGCGCCCAGATCTTCTTCGTCGATGCCGAACTGGGTGGGGCCGCCCCCCATGCGCATCTGCGCACCTTTGACTTGCTCTTTGGGGTTGATGCGCAGGCACGCACGGGTGGGCTTGCCGAGACGGGCCGCGATCGCCGACAGACGCTCCATTTCACCGGTCGATTCGACGTTGACCGATTCGATCCCCCAACGAACGGCGCGCTCGAGCTCTTCGTTCGTTTTGCCGGGCCCGGCGAAGATGGCGCGCGCCGCGGGAAACCCCGCCTTTTCGGCGACGTGAAGCTCGCCTATCGATGCGAGCTCGGCGCCCACGCCTTCGCGCGCCACCAGCTGGCAAACGCCGAGGCTGGGGTTGGCTTTGATGGAGAAGTAGAGGTCTGTTTCCGGTCCGAGCGCCGTGCGCACGGCACGCACTTTCTGGACGAGCGTGTCCCCGTTGTACACGTAAAAGGGCGTGCCCACCTGCTTCGCCAGGGTGCGCACAGGGATGCCGCCTACGTGCATCTCGCCCTTGTCGATACCGCCGAGGGCGTCGACGAGACGCGGGATCTTAGCTTCTTGCATACTCATTTCTCAGAAAGCTCCGATCGATTTTGCCGTTCGCATTCTTGGGCATCTCGGGAAGGATGTGGATGTCTTGCGGGATGAGGTGAGCGGGCGCGACCGCGGCGCAGAGCTTGCGAATCTCTTCCGGGGTCGACGTCTTTCCCTCTTTGATCGAGGCGATGACGACGATGCGCTGTCCGAGCATTTCGTCTTTTTTGCCGAAGGCGGCGCATTCGTGCACGACGCCCGTCGAATGGACGAGCTCCTCGATCTCGAGCGGGCTCACGCGATAGCCCTGGGTCTTGATCTGCTCGTCGCGGCGCCCGACGTAGTAGAGAAAGCCGTCTTTGTCGCGCTTCACCAGATCGCCCGAATAGACGACCATGTCCGCACCGAGAAGCTCGGGCGGAGCAAAAGGGTTCACGCGGTAGACCGACCGCGTTTTGTCTTCGTCCCCCCAATAACCGAGGGCCACCGTGGGGCCGCGATGAATGAGCTCGCCGATCTCGTCGGGCGCCGTCTCTTTGCCTTCCGGGGTGACGACCCAGATGTCCGTGTCGGGAATGGCCTTGCCGATGCAGGCCGAACCGCGCCCCACCTCTTCCGGTGGACAGAAGGTGGACCGGAACGCCTCGGTGAGTCCGTACATGAGGAAGATCTTCGTCCCCCGCAGCACCTCGCGCAGGCCGTCGAGATGCGGCTGCGGAATCATCCCGCCCGTGTTGCTGATGTAGCGCAGATGCGTGAGCGGCTCGCGCTCGAGGCTTTTTCTGCCCTGGAGGAGAAGCGCCCACACGCCCGGCACGCCGGCGATGCCCGTGATCTTCTCCTGCCGGAGACTCTTCAATATTTCGCCGGGCAGGATCGAGCGCGGCAGAACCAGCGTGCCCCCGACACGGAGCATGGTCGTAAACTGGTTCATCCCCACGTCGAAATTCAGCGGCAAGATGCTGAGCACGCGGTCTTCGGGCGTGTTCTCGAGGTAGGTGGAGACGATCTGCGCGCCCACGACGACGTTGTGGTGCGTGAGCATGATGCCCTTGGGCATGCCCGTCGAACCGGACGTGTAGATGATCGTCGCCAGATCGCTTTCCGTCGATGGCGTCGTGGGCGGCTCGATCTCGCCCGATTCGAGGATCTCCTTCAGCGCGATCGTTCTCTTGGCGGAAGGCGCATTCGGGCATTTGTCGCCTTTCACGTAGGCGACGTCGACGGGCGGGACCTGTTCTTCGAGCAGCTTGGTGTCGTCGGCGATCAACTGACGCACGCTGCAGTTTTTCATGATGTGCGTGACTTGCGCCGATTTCAGCTGGGGATTGATGTTCACGTACACGCCGCCCGCGTGTCCGATGGCGATCATCGACAAAACCGCTTCCCAGCTTTTTTCCAGGTAAATGCCCACGCGATCGCCGCGGCGCAGCCCGCCGGCCTTGAGCGCGCGTGCAAGGCGCGAGGACTGCGTGAGGAGATCGGCGTAGGTGTACTCGCGTCCGCTCTCGACGATCGCCGTCTTGTCAGGCGTCCGCTCGACGACGTTGAGCAGCATGTGAAACAGCGTCCACTCGGCGTGCAATACCTTGCTGGCCATGATCCCTTCTTTCGGTCTGCGGCGCGCAGACGTGAGATGCGTTGTCCTAGGCCGGAAGCTTTCGCTTCACGAGAGCGGCGATGGTCGCGAGCGAACGGAACTCGTCCTCGTTCACTTCCTCGGGCTCGATCTCCACGCTGTACTGCTCCCCAATGAACATCACGAGTTGGACGGTCTGCAGCGACGTGAGGTGGCCCCCTTCGATGAGCGCCGTGTCGTCCCCCAGCTCGACTTCGCTCTGCAGGAGCTCTTTCTGCATGTAATTGCGGACGGCTACGATGATGTCGGCTTCGCTGCTTCCCATGGGGGATCCTTCCTCACGATTCTCCTTTTACCGCCCCGGCGGCAAGCTCTGCAAGGCAAAGGCCCGCCCGGAACGAAGGGCCGAGAAACGCGCGTTCGCCGAGGGCGGCGCCCCTTCACGTCGCGACGCTGTGACTCGCTTCCGCGTCGCCAAAACCGTAGTCCCACCTCGATGCCTCGGCCGCCGCCGCTTGGAGCGCCGGGTCGCGGAACTTGATGAGCAAGACATGTTGATGCGCGCGCCGCCGGAAGCGGTTGGCGCGCACAATCGGCTCGGGCGCGCCGGTCACGCTGCGGATCCAGTGCAGGCGCGCCAAATGTCCCCCTTCGCGCCGGATGCGACGGCAGGCGAATGTCATGAGCGCGCTGAAGGTTTGGGCAGGGGCTCCTGGTCGAACGTGCAGCTCGAAGATGTAGCCGCTGCGATCGACCCCGCTGGGGGACGTCGCGCAGACGACGTAGCCGTCGAGCTCCCGCTGCGCGTCGGTCACGACGCCGATGGTGCGCGACCGGTGCGGCGACAGGGGACCATAGCGCCAGGTGAGGTAAGTCGAGTCACGCACGAGGGAGATGGATCGTGCTTCGAGCGTCGTCGAAAAGAAGCGATCGAAACGCACGTCGAACTCCCGCGTTTCTTCGACGCGCGGCATGCGCAGGGCACGCACAGCGTCGTACG
>Ga0193706_1000608_pt1 | contig 19694 bp, 22 predicted proteins | sample U3c1metaG_FD_160130 | JGI IMG/M metagenome (GOLD analysis project Ga0193706, IMG submission 160130) | Soil microbial communities from a riparian zone of the East river system, Colorado, United States - U3c1 | ecosystem: Environmental > Terrestrial > Soil > Riparian zone | place: USA: East River... | reverse complement strand
CACTGGTGGCGCCGATGCTGCAGCGCATCCTCGGCCGCGACATCCGCCTGGTCAGCGGCGGCCACGCGGTCGCCGCCGCCGTTCAGCGCACCCTGAAGCGCACGGGCATCGCCCGGGAGCCCGACGGCGAGGGCGACTACCGGTTCCTCTGCACCGGCGAGACCGACTCCTTCCGCGACCTCGGCACGCGCTTCCTACAGATGCCGCTGGGCGAGGTCGAGCGGGTCGAGATCGGCGCTGGGTAGCGCTTCTGGGCGGCTTTTGGCACCGATTTGACCCGACTGACGTGCCACGCGTGCGCCGTGTCTCGCGACAGTGACGGGCATGACTGCTCCTGTTGCTGGCAATACCGTATATACTCAGCCCATGGCAAAGGTGATGATTTCCATTCCCGACGATCTACTGGAGCGGCTCGATGCCCGGGCGCGGGCCAGTCGCGAGACCCGCAGCGGCCTGTTGCGGCGCCTTACCGAACGTGAGCTCAGCGAGCAGAGCGACGTCAAGCGTAAGCAGTTGGAGGACCTCCTGGGCCCACCTGTGCAGATGGGCGGAGAATCGGCGCGGCTAATTCGCGAAGACCGCGAATCACACTGAAAATGCTGCTCCTTGACGCCGGCGTTTGGGTCGCGGCGAAGGATGCCGACGACGGGCACTTCGGCTCGGCCCGGGCGCTGGTCCTCGAGACGAAGCTGCCGGTCGCCGCACTTGACCTCACCCTCTATGAGGTCGCCAACGTCGTCGGTTCCCGTTGGCAGCGACCCGACCTGGCGGGAGAGCTCTGTCGGACCATTCAGCTGCGCTGCGATGGCCGGATCGCAGCGGTCGAGGTCGATCTGATCGACGCCGCCGTGACCATGGCGGCGGAGCACGGCCTGTCGGCCTACGACGCCGCCTACGTGGCGGCGGCCCGCCGCAACGATTGGACCCTGGTCAGCACCGACATTCGCGACCTCGTCTCCAAGGGCCTCGCGGTGACGCCGGACGCCGCCGACTACCCTTAGCCCGATGAGCGTTCTCGAGCAGGTTCAGGGCGATGTGCGGACGGCGATGAAAGCCCGTGACAAGGAGGGGGCGGCGGCGCTGCGGATGGTCGTCGACGTGCTCCAGCAGGACGCCAAGCTGGGCAAGGGCGACGAGGTCGCGGTGCTGCAGCGTGAGCGCAAGAAGCGGGTCGAGGCGGCCGAGGCTTATGAGGCCGCCGGGCGGGCCGAGCAGGCCGCCGCCGAGCGCTTCGAGGCGGAGCTGATCGAGGGCTACCTGCCCCAGCAGCTCTCCGACGCGGAGCTGGCCGAGCTGGTCGACGCCGCGGTGGCCGAGACCGGCGCCAGCGAGCAGCGGCAGATGGGCGAGGTGATGTCGGCGCTGATGCCGAAGCTGGGCGGTCGGGCCGACGGCAAGCGGGTCAGCGCGGCGGTGCGGGACAAGTTGGGTGCCTGAGCTTGGCGCGTAGGCAGCTGACGCTCGACAACACCGTCGCCGCCGAGCTGGCCGGCTCCGAGGACACCGTCCTGCGGGCGCTGCGGGAGCGGCTCGATTGCGACCTGCACCTGCGCGGCAACGTGCTCACCCTCGACGGCGACTCCGGCGACGTCGAGCAGGGGGCGACGATCGTCGACGAGCTGGTCGGGCTGATCGAGCAGGGGCACGACGTCGCGCCCGGCACGATCGAGGCGGTGAGCGGCGCTCTCGATGCCGAGGAGGACCCGGCGGAGATCCTCGACGACGTCGTCTGGCGCCATCGCAACACCAAAGTGGCGCCGAAAACGCTGAACCAGAAGCGCTACGTCGACTCGATCCGTGAGCACACGATCACCTTCGGGATCGGCCCGGCCGGCACCGGCAAGACCTTCCTCGCGGTGGCGATGGCCGCCGCGGCGCTGACCGAACGCAAGGTCCAGCGGATCATTCTCACCCGGCCCGCCGTCGAGGCCGGTGAGCGGCTCGGCTTCCTGCCGGGCGACATCCAGGCCAAGGTCGACCCCTACCTGCGGCCGCTCTTCGACGCCCTCTACGACATGATCGATCCCGATCGCGTCAACGGTTATTTCGAGCGCGACGTGATCGAGGTGGCGCCGCTGGCCTTCATGCGCGGTCGCACCCTCAACGACTCCTTCGTGATCCTCGACGAGGCGCAGAACACCAGTCCCGAGCAGATGAAGATGTTCTTGACCCGGCTCGGCTTCAACTCGCGGATGGTCGTCACCGGCGACATCACCCAGATCGACCTGCCGAGCGACCAGCGCTCCGGGTTGATCGTCGTCCGCGACATCCTCGACCGGGTCCAGGACATCTCCTTCGTCGAGTTCGGCGGCGCCGACGTGGTCCGCCACAAGCTGGTGCAGCGGATCGTCGCCGCCTACGACTCGCACGATGACCGCCCGCCGCTGGCGGACGCGGGAGCGAGCGAGCGAGATCGCCGGTGATGATGAGCGCGAGGGAGCGGGAGCAGAGCACACCGGCGGAATTGATTTGAGCCTCGACCTCGCCGACGTTCCCGCGGAGCTGCGTGAGGCGGTCGCGGCGGCCCTGGCCGCCGCCGGCGTCAGCGACGGCCATCTCGCCGTCGAGCTGGTCGGCGCCGAGCGAATTCGCGAGCTGAACCGCGATCACCGCGGCAAGGACGCCCCGACCGACGTGCTCGCCTTCCCGGTCGACGGCGCCGGCCCGACGGCCGGTCCGCGCGAGCTCGGCGACGTCGCGATCTGCCCCGAGCACTGCTCCGACGTGACCGAGGCCGCCGTCCACGGCGTCCTCCACCTCTGCGGGCACGACCACGAGACCGACGGCGGCGAGATGCTCGCCATGCAGGAGCGGATCCTGGCGGCGCTGCGATGACCAGCTCCGGCTTCATTGGGCTGGCCGGGCGTCCCAACGCCGGCAAGTCGACCCTGGTCAACGCGATCGTCGGCTCCCACGTCGCGATCGCCTCGGTGCGCCCGCAGACGACCCGCCGGGCGATCCGCGGCGTCGCCACCGACCTCGAGACGGAACGGCAGCTGATCCTGGTCGACCTGCCCGGCGTGCAGCGACCGCGGGACGTCCTCACCGAGCGCATGCAGGAGCGCGTCAAGCGCGAGCTGTCCGATTCCGACGTGGCCCTGGTCGTCGTCAACGGCGAGGAGGGGGTCGGCCCGGGCGACCGCTTCATCGTCCGCTCGCTGCTCGGCGCCGGAGCGGCGTTGCCGGTGATCTGCGCGGTCAACAAGGCCGACCGGCTCGGCCCGAACGAGATCGTCCCGGTCCTCGCCGCCGCCGCCGAGCTGCCCGGGGTCGACGAGGTCTTCCCGATCAGCGCTCGCACCGGCGAGGGGCTGGAGGTGCTGGTCGAGCGGCTCGGGGAGCTGATGCCGGAGGGGCCGTACATGTATCCGCCCGAGGACCACAGCGACCAGTCCAGCGAGCTGCTGCTGGCCGAGCTGATCCGCGAGCAGGTGCTGAACCGGACCCGGCAGGAGGTCCCGCACTCGGTCGAGGTCGCGGTCAAGGAGGTGATTCCGCGCGAGGATGGCCTGGTCACCGTGCAGGCCGAGATCTGGGCCGAGACCGAGTCCCAGAAGGGGATCCTGATCGGCAAGGGCGGCGCCAAGATCGGCGAGATCGGCAGCGCCGCGCGACGCTCCCTGGAAGACGAGCTGGACGAGCGCGTCCACCTCGATCTGAGCGTCCGCGTGCGCCGCCACTGGCGCCGCGACGAGGACCTGCTGGACCGACTGGGGATCGAGTAGCGGCCAGCGCTGGTTACGATGGACCGATGTTCGGGGAAATCGAATTCGATCAGCGGGGGCTGGCGCCCTGCGTAGTCCAGGACTGGACGACCGGCGAGGTGTTGATGCTCGCCTACGTCAGCGCGGAATCGCTGGAAATGACGCTGGAGAGCGGCGACCTGCACTTCCACAGCCGCTCCCGCGACGAACTCTGGAAAAAAGGCGAAAGCTCGGGCAGCTTCATGCACCTGCGCCAGCTCCGCTACGACTGCGACGGCGACTCCCTGGTGGCGATGGTCGACCCGGCGGGACCCGCCTGCCACACCGGCCAGCGCAGCTGCTTTTACCGCGAGGTGCTCGGCTCGGCCTCGAGTCGCAAGGACGCGCCGCCGGCCCCGGGCGAGCCGTTCCCGGTCACCTACGAAGCGCTGCCGGCGCTGGAGCGGACGCTGCGCAGCCGCGCCGTCGAGCGCCCGGACGGCAGCTACACCGTCAAATTGCTCGACGACCGCGCCTTGATCGGCGAGAAGGTCGAGGAGGAGGCCGAGGAGGTCATCCGCGCCGCCCGCGAGGAGTCCAACGAGCGCGTCGCCGAAGAGGCGGCCGACCTGCTGTACCACCTCAGCGTGCTGCTGGTCTCGCGCGGCGTCTCCCAGTCGGCGGTGATGGAAGTGCTGAATGACCGTAGTAGCTAGTGAGTTGAGCGAGGCGGCGGTCGAACTCTGATGATTTCCGACGCCTCGCGAACACGAACGCGTGGTTCCTCCGAGCTGAGGCTCGAGCCAAGCCTCGAGCAGGCGCGGGAGCTGGCCCGGCAGGGCAATGTGGTGCCGGTGCGCGCCCGCTTCGTCGACGACTGCGAGACGCCGGTCTCGGCCTTCCTGAAGCTGCGCGCCGGCGAGCCCGAGGGGGCGCCGTGCTTCCTGCTCGAGTCCGCCGAGCAGGGCCAGGTCGGCCGCTACTCGTTCGTCGGCCTGCGCCCCCGGGCGATGCTGCGCTGGAGCGACGGCACGCTTTCGGAATGGAGCGGCGAGGAGGCGGCCGCCGGCGAGGGGCCCAGCCGCAGCGAGCCGGCCCCGGACCCCTACGGCGCGGTCGCCGAGCGCCTTGCCGACTTCCGTCCGGCCCCGGTCGAGGGCCTGCCGCCCTTCGCCGGCGGCGCCGTCGGCTTCTTCGGCTACGACCTGGTGCGCACCGTCGAGCCGCTCGGCGAGCCCAACCCCGATCCGCTCGGGTTGCCCGACATGGCCCTGATGGTGACCGACGCGATGGTGGTCTTCGACCACCTGCGGCACGAGCTGACGGTCCTCGCCTGCGCCTTCGCCGACTCCGAGGGGGGCATCGACGCCTCCTACGAGCACGCCGCCGCGACAATCACCGAGATTCGCGAGCGCCTGCGCGGCGCCGTACCGGCCCCCGCGAGTCCATCCGTCACGGAGCCGCCGCAGTTCGTCTCCAACATGGAGCGCGAGGAGTTCGAAGCGGCGGTCGAGCGGATCGTCGAGTACGTCCACGCCGGCGACGCCTTCCAGGTCGTCCCCTCCCAGCGCTTCTCGGCGCCGGCCCCGGTCGAGGCCTTCTCGATCTACCGCGGCCTGCGCGCGGTCAACCCCTCGCCCTACATGTACTTCCTCGAGTTCGGCGACTTCCAGATCGCCGGCGCCTCGCCGGAGCCGCTGGTCAAGGTGACCGGCAACCGGGTCGAGACGCGGCCGATCGCCGGCACCTCGCCTCGCGGCCGCAGCGAGGACGAGGACCGCCGCTTCGCCGAGCGGCTGATCAACGACCCCAAGGAGCGGGCCGAGCACGTGATGCTGGTCGACCTCGGCCGCAACGACCTCGGCCGCGTCTGCGAGTACGGCTCGGTGTCGGTCGACGAGTTGATGGTCGTCGAGACCTACTCCCACGTCCTCCACATCGTCAGCCAGGTCTCCGGGACCCTGCGTGAGGGCGTCAGCGCCATGGACGTGCTGCGCTCGGCGCTGCCCGCGGGGACGCTGTCGGGTGCCCCGAAGGTGCGGGCGATGCAGATCATCGACGAGCTGGAGAAGGTCAAGCGCTGCTCCTACGGGGGCGCGATCGGCTACCTCTCCTGGGATGGCGACCTCGACACCGCGATCCACATCCGCACCGTCGTCGTCAAGGACGGCCAGATGCACGTGCAGGCCGGCGGCGGCACCGTCGCCGACGCCCAGCCGGCCTACGAGTACACCGAGTCCGTGAACAAGGCCCGGGCGGTCTTCCGGGCCGTCGAGGTCGCCTGCGAACAGCCGGACTGGAGCTAGCGATGCGGGTGCTGGTGATCGACAACTACGACTCCTTCACCTACAACCTCGTCCAGTACCTGGGCGAGCTGGGGGCGGAGATGGAAGTGGTCCGCAACGACCGCGCCGCGGTCGGCGAGCTGCTCGAGCGCGGCCCCGACCGCCTCGTCGTCTCTCCCGGCCCGTGCACGCCGGCCGAGGCGGGAATCTCGGCGGCGGCGATCCGCGCCTTCGCCGAGGCGGGCACGCCGGTGCTCGGGGTCTGCCTGGGCCACCAGGCGATGGTCGAGGCCTTCGGCGGCAAGGTCGTCCAGGGCGAGCCGATCCACGGCAAGGACGCCGAGGTGGAGCACGACGGCAGAACGATCTTCGCCGGCCTGCCGACGCCACTGGTCGCCGGCCGCTACCACTCGCTCGTCGCCGATCCCGACCTTCCCGACGAGCTGGAGCTGAGCGCCTCGCTGGGCGACGTCGTGATGGGCGCCCGCCATCGCGAGCTGCCGGTCGAGGGGGTCCAGTTTCACCCCGAGTCGGTCCTGACCCCGCAGGGCAAGTCACTGCTCGCCAACTTCCTCGAGGCGCGGTAGAGCTTTGGTCCGCATAGCGACCCAAACCTCTACCGCGATGTCTTCCTGATGCCGAACGACATCGTCAGCCGCGCGATCGACGCGGTCTGCGCCGGCGACCACCTCACCGCCGACCACGCCGCGGCGGTGCTGAGCGAGATCATGGAGGGGCGCGCCGAGTCGGTCCAGACGGGGGCCTTCTTGATCGCCCTGCGGGCCAAGGGCGAGACCGTTCCGGAGCTGGTCGGGCTGGCGCGGACGATGCGCTCGCTCGCCGCGCCCGTGGCCAGCAGCCGCACCGATCTGGTCGACACCGCCGGCACCGGCGGCGGCCCCTCGACCTTCAACGTCTCCACGGCCGCTGCTCTGGTGGCGGCGGGCGCCGGTTGCGCCGTCGCCAAGCACGGCAACCGTTCCAGCACCAGCAAGTGCGGTTCTGCCGATCTCCTCGAGGCGCTCGGAGTCGACATCGAGCTCGAGCCCGAGCAGGTCGGGCGCTGCATCGACGAGATCGGCTTCGGCTTCATGTTCGCTCCCCGCCACCACGCGGCGATGGCCCACGTGATTCCGGCCCGCAAGGCGCTCGGGGTGCGGACGATCTTCAACTTCCTCGGCCCGCTGACCAACCCGGCCGCCGCCAACCGGCAGCTGCTCGGCGTCGCCGACCGTCACTTCCAGGAGACGATCGCGGAGGCACTGGTCGGCCTCGGCAGCGTTCGCGCCCTCGTCGTCGCCGCCGAGGATGGCCTCGACGAGCTCTCGATCTCCTCGCCGACGCGGGTGATCGAGGTCGCCGACGGCGGCACCTCCGAGTGGTTCGTCGAGCCCGGCCAGTTCGGGATCGCCCCGGCCGAGCTGGAGGCCGTGGCGGGGGGGACCCCGGCCGAGAACGCCGCCGCGGTGCGGGCGGTGCTGGCCGGTGAGCCGGGTCCGCCCCGCGATCTGACTGTGCTCAACGCCGCCGCGGCGATCTACGTCGGCGGCCTCGCTGCCGATCTCGAGGAGGGCGTCTCGAAGGCCGCCGCGGCGATCGACTCCGGCGCGGCAGGAAACGTGCTGGAGCGGCTGGTCGTGGCGACGGCCGGCAGCGGCGACTAGGCTTTGACAGTCAAGTGGGAATGATCGAGCAGCTCATCGCTGGGGCCAGAGAGGGAGTCGACGCGCGTCGTCGCGAGCTTCCGCAGGCCGACCTCGAGTCACGGCTTTCCGGCCGCGGCGAGGATCGCCCCTTCAACGAGGCGCTCGTGCGCCCGGGCCTTTCGCTGATCGCCGAGTTCAAGCGGCGCTCGCCGAGCGCCGGTGAGATCTCCGCCACGGCCAGCGTCGACGGGCAGGTCGCGGCCTACGAGCGCGGCGGCGCGGCGGCGCTCTCGGTGCTGACCGACGAGCCCCACTTCGGCGGCTCGCTCGACGATCTGCGCGCGGCCCGCGCCGCCTGTGGCCTGCCGATCATCCGCAAGGACTTCATCGTCGATCGCTACCAGCTCTACGAGGCGGCGGTCAACGGCGCCGACGCGGTGCTGCTGATCGTCCGGGCCCTCTCCGACGAGGAGCTGCGCTCGCTCTACGGCGAGGCCCGCGCGCTCGACCTCGACTGCCTCGTCGAGGTCCATGACGAGCCCGAGCTGGAGCGGGCGCTGGAAGCCGATGCCGAGGTGATCGGGATCAACAACCGCAATCTCGACGCCGGCACGGTGGACCTGGCGACGACCTTCGAGCTGATGCCGGACGTGCCGGCGGGTAAGACCGTCGTCGCCGAGAGCGGCATCTCCGGCCGCGCCGAGCTCGAGGAGCTGGAGCGGGTCGGCGTCGACGCGGTGCTGATCGGCGGCGCCCTGATGACCGCCGCCGACCCCGAGGCGAAGACCCGCGAGCTGACCCGGGCCGACGAGACGCGCGAACACTTCATCTAGCGGCCCTAGGGCTCTGGACCGCCGAATCCGCGTCTTTAGAAAACTTTTGGAGATCGTTTAGGGAAGGGTCACGGTGGGGTGCGACCCTGCCGCCATGCCCAAACGCAAGAGCTTCCTCCGCACCCCGTTCGTCTCTGCTCTCCTCGGCGGCGCGATCGTCGCCGCCTTCGGCGCGATCGCCATCGCCGCCGGCTGGATCCAGTCCGAAGGCGGCTCGACGACCACCGTCGCGGCGCCGCTGACGGCGCCGGTCTCCAGTAAGTCGAGCGAAGGCGACACCAACGTGGTCAACCAGATCTACAAGAACGACGGTGACGGCGTGGCGTTCATCGAATCGGAGATACCAGCTCAGGAATCGCAGTCGCTCTCGCCCTTCGGCGAACCGGAATCCGAAGGCGGCGGCACCGCGACCGGCTCCGGCTTCGTGATCGACACCGACGGCCATCTGCTGACCAACAACCACGTCGTCGAAGGCGCCGACCGGATTCAGGTCAAACTCGGCTCCTCCGACACCACCTATCGGGCCAAGGTCGTGGGCGCCGACCCGGCGACCGACCTGGCGCTGCTCGAGGTCGAAGCGCCGGCCGAGCAGCTGCACCCGCTGACCCTCGGGCACTCCTCGGAAATGGAAGTCGGCGACCCGGTGGTCGCGATCGGCAACCCGTTCGGGCTCGACCGCACCGTCACCAGCGGCATCGTCTCCGCCCTGCAGCGTCAGATCGAAGCCCCCGACGGCTTCTCGATCACCCACGTGATCCAGACCGACGCCGCGATCAACCCCGGCAACTCCGGCGGGCCGTTGATCAACGCCGACGGCGAGGTGATCGGGATCAACTCCCAGATCGCCACCGGCGGTGGCGGCAACGGCAACGTCGGCATCGGCTTCGCGATCCCGATCGACACCGTCCGCGCCGAGATCCACCAGCTCGAGGCCAAGGGCGAAGTCGAACACGCCTTCATCGGCATCTCCGGCGGCACGATCACCCCCGATCTCGCCAAGGCGATCAACCTGCCCGTCAAGGAAGGCGTGATCGTCCAGACCGTCGTCAAGGGCGGCCCCGCCGACAAGGCGGGGATCGAAGGCGGCAACACCTCGGCGACGATCGACGGCGCTCAGGTCAGCCTCGGCGGCGACATCATCACCGAGGTCAACGGCAAGAAGGTCGCGGGGATGGACGAAGTCGTCGAAATCGTCAACGAGGCACAGCCGGGCGAATCGCTCGAACTGACGATTCTGCGCGACGGGTCGACCAAGAACGCGACCGTGACCCTCGGAGACCGCCCGGCTTCGGTCGAAGAAGGGGAGCAGCAGAGCCCCGAATAGCGGCACCGCCTCCCGTAGTCTTGGGGGAGATGCGAGTCAAGTTCTGCGGGATCACCAATTTGGACGACGCGGCCGAGGCCGTGCAGCTCGGCGCCTGGGCGATCGGGCTGATCCACTACGACAGGAGCCCACGGAGCGTGGAGCCGGGAGCAGCCGCCGAGATCGGGGCCGCCTTCCGGCGCAAGTGCGAGGTCGTCGGGGTCTTCGTCAATCCGACCCTGGAGGAAGTCAACAAGGCGGTCGAGAACGCCGGGCTGACGATGGTGCAACTGAACGGGGCGGAGGGAGCCCAGCTCTGTGCCGAGGTGGCGCGGCGGACCGGCGTCAAGGTGATCAAGGCGATCCACGTCGCCAGCGCCGCCGACATCCACGCCGCGGAGGCCTACCGGACCGACTTCCACCTCTTCGACCGGCGTGGCAAGGGCCTCTGGGGCGGCACCGGCGAGAGTTTCGACTGGGAGCTGCTGCGTGGGCATCGCTCCGACGTGCCGGACATCCTCGCCGGCGGCCTGCGACCGGACAACGTCGCCGCCGCCGTGGCGATAGCGCAGCCCTACGCGGTCGACGTCGCCAGCGGCGTCGAGACGGCGCCGGGGCGCAAGGACCACGCGGCGATGGCCGCCTTCTTCGAGGCCGCGAATGGAGTGGTGAAGGCTTGAAGGTTTTCCCGCCCGCGGCGGACGCGGGAGCGAGAGAGCGAGATCGCCGGTGATGATGAGCGCGAACGAGCGAGAGCAGAGCACGCGGGCGGCCGTTCAGGAGCGGTTCGGGCCCTACGGGGGTCGCTACGTGCCGGAGACGCTGATCGCGGCGCTCGACGAGCTGACCGCGGCCTGGAGCGAGGCGCGTGAGGACGCCGAGTTCATGGCCCGGCTGGAACTGCTGCGGCGCGATTTCATCGGCCGCCCGACCCCGCTTTACATGGCGGAGCGGCTTTCCGAGCGGGTCGGCTCCAGGGTCTACCTGAAGCGCGAGGACCTGGCTCACACCGGCGCCCACAAGATCAACAACGCGGTCGGCCAGACGCTGCTGGCCCAGCGGATGGGCAAGCCGCGGGTGATCGCCGAGACCGGCGCCGGTCAGCACGGCGTCGCCACCGCCACCGCCTGCGCGCTGCTCGGCCTCGAGTGCGTCGTCTACATGGGCAGCGAGGACATCCGCCGCCAGGCGCCCAACGTCGAGCGGATGAAGCTGTTGGGGGCTGAGGTGGCCCCGGTCGAGGCCGGCGCCCGCACCCTCAAGGAGGCGGTCAGCGCCGCGATCCGCGACTGGGTCGCCAACGCCGAGACGACCCATTACGTGATCGGTTCGGCGGTCGGTCCGGCGCCGTATCCGGCGCTCGTCCGCGACCTGCAGCGGGTGATCGGCGAGGAGTCGCGCGAGCAGGCGCTGGCGGCCGAGAACGCCCTGCCCGCCCGGGTGATCGCCTGCGTCGGCGGCGGCTCCAACGCGATCGGCATCTTCACGCCCTTCGTCGCCGATGCCGGGGTGGCGCTGGTCGGCGTCGAGGCGGCCGGCGAGGGTCTCGACACGCTCCGCCACGGCGCCTCGCTCGGCGCCGGCAGCACCGGCGTCCTGCACGGCTCGCTCTCCGCCGTGATCGCCGACGAGGACGGCCAGATCCTCGAGGCGCACTCGGTCTCCGCCGGGCTCGACTACCCGGGCGTCGGGCCCGAGCACGCCTACCTGCGCGATACCGGCCGGGCCAGCTACGTGGCGATCTCCGACCGCCAGGCGCTGGCCGCGTTCGGCGAGCTGGCGCGGCTGGAGGGGATCATCCCGGCGCTGGAGTCCTCGCACGCGATCGCCTGGCTGCTCGAGAACCCGGGGGAGGGCGGTTTCGACGTCCTCTGCCTCTCGGGGCGGGGGGACAAGGATATGGCGGAGGCTGCGGAACACCTTCAGCTGGGGGAGTCCGGGGGGTGACCCTCCCGAGCAAAAGCGGGGAGGCTCGGGAGGGCCACCCCCCGGACTCCCAATCGGAGGGTCAGCCGGACTCCGGTGTGATCGCCGACGCGGGCAAGCCGACGGGAGAGGATCGAATCGCTGCCGCGTTTGATGCTGCGAGGGACGAAGGCAGGGCGGCGCTGATGCCTTACATGATGGCCGGGTTTCCCGACCGGGAGTCGTCGCTGGCGGTGGCCGAGGCTTATCTGGATTCCGGGGCGGATCTGATTGAGCTTGGGGTTCCGTTTTCGGACCCGCTCGCCGACGGGCCGACGATTCATGCCGCGGCGACGGCGGCGCTGGAGGCTGGTGCGACCTTCGCGACCGCGCTCGAGGTCTGTCGCTCGGTCTCCGATCGGGTGCCGGTCGTGCTGATGGTCTACGCCAATATGGTTCTGGCCCACGGCGGGGCGGCGGAGTTCGCCCGCTTGGCGGTCGCCGCCGGGGCCGCCGGGGCGATCGTGCCGGATCTGCCGCTGGGCCAGGCCGAGGACGTGCGGGAGGACTTCGCGGCGGCGGGGCTGGCGCTGGTGCCGCTGGTGGCGCCGACCACGACGCCGGAGCGGCGGGCGCGGATCTGCGCCGTCGCCCGTGGCTTCGTCTACGTCGTCTCCACGGTCGGGACCACCGGAGAGCGGGCCGAGATCCCGGCCGCCCTGGCCGAGCTGGTCGCGGCGACCAAGGCGGATGCGGAGGTTCCCGTCGCCGTCGGCTTCGGAATCGGCACCGCCGCCCAGGCCGCCGAGGTGGGCCGGATCGCCGACGGCGTCATCGTCGGCAGTCGCCTCGTCCGCGCCGCCGGGGAGGGCGGCTCGCCGCAGGGCGCCGCCGACGCCGTCGCCGGCTTCCTCAGCGAGACGCGCGTCGCCCTCGCTCGATAGGCTCCCGGCCGCAATGGGAATGGTCGTAACCCTCTTTCTGGCCCTCGCCGCGATGACGGTCTCCTACGCCTTCGGGCAGGGCGGCCCGGTCGCCGGCCTGGTCTTCTTCACGGTGCTGTTGGTTGGCGCCGCGATGCGCGTTCTCAAACCCAGCTCTTAGCGCCCAGAGCTGGCTGGCTACGCGCGGGTGGCCACCACCTGCAGGTATTCGGGCATCAGGACCAGCGCTCTGTCGCCGCCGGTGTTCTGCTCCTCGAGCAGGGTCCGGAGGTCGGCGGTAAGCGCCGCCTCGCCGGCGGGGCCGACTTTCTCGAAGGCGGTCTTGACCGGACCGAAGTAGGTGCGGAAGAACTCCAGGTAGTGGTCGGCGGAGCGGAAGGCCTGGCGCGAGGGGCGGCGTTCGGTCCGCAGCTCCGAGATGCCGTCCCCGAAGAGCTCCCGCAACCTCTCCTCGGTTCCCCAGAGGGCCGGCGGGACGACGCCGGGCGGTGGGCCGCCGACGTGTTTGGCGATCGTCATGAACATGGCGCCGATGCCGCCGTCGGGCGTCCAGTTCGCCATCCCGATCCGGCCGCCCGGCTTGACCACCCGCAGCAGCTCCGCCGCGGTGCGCTCCTGGTCGGGGGCGAACATGGCGCCGAAGGTCGACATCGCGACGTCGAAGCCCGCCTCCTCGAAGGGGAGCTCCTGAGCGTCGGCCTCGACGAACTCGACCTCGAGGCGCTCCGCCGCGGCGCGTTCGCGACCGCGCTCGAGCAGGGCCGGGACGAAGTCGGCGCCGACGGTGCCACCCCAGGCGCGCCGCGCCGCCGCGATCGCGCCGTTGCCGCTGCCGCAGGCGACGTCCAGAACCCGCTCGCCGGGGACGATCTCCAGCGCCTCGGCGAGGTTCTCGGCGACGTTGACGACGAGGTTGGCGACCATCGCGAAGTCGCCCTCCGACCAGGTCTGCTGCTGGGCCTGGGTGATTGCTTCGAGATCGGGCTGCTCGGTCATCTCTCCTCCTCGTGAGTTCCTCCACGAACCTACCGCCTGGTGCCTGCCGCGGACAACAGCTTCTAAGCTGAGCCGATGCGGATCGGAGTGCTGACTGGAGGCGGTGACTGTCCTGGCCTGAATGCCGTGATTCGGGCGATCGTCCGCAAAGGGGCCGGCGATCACGGTCACGAGTTCGTCGGCTACCGCGACGGCTGGCGCGGGCCGCTGGAGGGCGACAGCCAGCGCCTCGGCGTCCCCGAGGTGCGCGGGATCCTGCCCCGCGGCGGCACCATCCTCGGCTCCTCGCGGACCAATCCCTTCGCCGCGGAGGACGGGCCGGCGCGGATCGCCGCGAACCTGGCCACGGGCGGCGTCGACGGCCTGATCGCGATCGGCGGCGAGGACACCCTCGGGGCGGCGTCCCGCCTTCACGCCGAGCACGGGATTGCGGTGATCGGCGTGCCGAAGACGATCGACAACGACCTCAGCGCCACCGACTACACCTTCGGCTTCGACACCGCGATCAACATCGCGATGGAGGCGATCGACCGCCTGCACACGACCGCCGACAGCCACCACCGGGTGCTGATCGTCGAGGTGATGGGCCGCCACGCCGGCTGGATCGCCTTCCACGCGGGGCTGGCGGGCGGCGCCAACGTGATCCTCATCCCGGAGCGCCAGTTCGACGTCGACCAGGTCTGCGATCTGGTCGGTCGCCGCTTCGCCAGCCACTTCGCGCCAATCATCGTCGTCGCCGAGGGGGCGGAGCCGAAGGGGGGAGTGCCGACCCAGGACGACGACAGCCTCGACGCCTTCGGCCACGTGCGCCTGGGCGGGATCGGCCACTGGCTCGAGGGCGAGATCGAGCGCCGCACCGGCAAAGAGACGCGGGCGACCGTGCTCGGTCACGTCCAGCGCGGCGGCACGCCGACCGCTTTCGATCGCGTCCTGGCGACCCGCTTTGGGCTGCACGCGATCGATGCCGCCGAGGCCGGCCGCTGGGGCACGATGACGGCGCTGCGCGGAACCGACATCGAGCTGGTCGAGCTGACCGAGGCGACCGCCCAGCTGAAGACGGTTCCGGAGTCGCTCTATGCCGAGGCCGAGGTGTTCTTTGGCTAAGGGCCTCGCCGCGCTTGCGGGGGCCCTGGCTCTGCTCGCGATCGTCGGCTGCGGGGGCGGGGCGGGGGTCTCCGAGGGGGCCACGGTCGTCGCCTACGTCGACGCGCCGCTCTGCGCGGGAGCCAAGGGACGGTTGGCGAAGCAGGGCGGGGAGGCGGGATCGGTGCGAGTCCGGGTCAGCTGCCTGGCCAACGACCGAGACGGCGCGCGGCTGAATCTCGCAGCCGTCGGCGCCAACGCCCGCCGCGCCACCGAGGACTCGGCGACCGTCGTCTACATCGAAGCCCCGGCGGTCCCCAGCTTCTCCCGGCCGATCGTCGAAGCCGCCGGCATCCCGCTGATCCGCTCCAACTCCGGGGAAGCCGCGATGGGACAGCTGCTCTCCGCAATCGCAGAAGCCGACTCCGGCTCCCTCCGCGACTCGGTGCGCGAAGCCCTGAACTAACCGCTCTCCCTCGCTAGAGCAAGTCTTCGAGCGCCCCGTCCAGGTCGGGGTGCTGGAACTCGTATCCCAGCTCCAGCGCGCGCTTCGGCACCACCCGCTGCCCGCCTTTCAGAACCGCCCCGAACTCGCTGCCGAATTTAAGGTCGAGGACGAAGCCCGGGACCGGGACGACCGCCGGTCGCCCCAGCGCCCGCCCGAGCGCCTTCGAGAAGTCGCGGTTGGTGGCCGGCTCGGGCGCCGTGGCGTTGAACGTGCCGGAGACCCTCGCGTCGTCGAGCGCCCAGAGGATCATTCCGACCTCGTCATCGATATGGATCCAGGAGAGGTACTGGGCGCCGCCGGCGATTGGGCCGCCGACCCCGAGCTTGAAGGGGGGCAGCAGCTCGCCGAGCATGCCGCCACGGGAATCGAGCACCTGCCCGGTGCGCAGGACCACCAGCCGCAGGCCGGTGGCTTCGACCTCGTGCGCCGCCGTCTCCCAGGCGACGACGACTTCGGAGTCGAAGCTCTCTTCGCCCGGGCCGGCAGACTCGTCGATGACCTCGTCGCCGCGATTGCCGTAGTAGCCGACCGCCGACTGGTTGATGAGGACGGCGGGCCGCCGCTCGAGCCCGGCGATCGCCTGGACCAGGTTGTGGGTCCCGACTCGCCGCGACTCGATGATCTTCTTCTTCGCCGCCTCGGTCCAGCGCTGGTCGATCTTCTCGCCGACCAGGTTGACGACGGCCTCGACGCCCTCGAAGGCCGCCGCGTCCGGGCGTTCCAGGGTCGGGTCCCAACGATGCCAGTCGATCACGGGCCTCTTGCCGCGGGCCTTACCGGGGTCGCGAGTGAGTCCCACCACGTCGTCGCCTCGGCCCAGCAGCGAGTCACACAGCGCCGCGCCGATCAGGCCGCTGGCTCCGGTGACGAGCACCTTCACTGCGTTGGCGCCCGGTCTCTCATGGGCGATCCTGCACGGTGGCGAAGGTTCCGGTCTCCTCGTTGAGGCGGGCGATGCCGTCGCGCTTGGCCTCCTCGACCACCGCTTCGGCGACCTTCGGCGCCACATCGCGGTTGAAGACGCTGGGGATGATGTAGTCCTCGGCGAGGTCGGCCTCGGAGACCGCCATCGCGATCCCCTGGGCCGCGGCCAGCTTCATCTCCTCGGTGATGCTGGGGGCGCCGGCGTCGAGGGCGCCGCGGAAGATGCCGGGGAAGGCAAGCACGTTGTTGATCTGGTTCGGGTAATCGGAGCGGCCGGTGGCCATGATCCGCACGTATGGCGCCGCTTCCTCGGGCATCACCTCGGGGGTCGGGTTGGCCATCGCGAAGACGATCGCGTCGTCGTTCATCTTGCCCAGCGACTCGGCTTCGATGATGCCGGGGCCGGAGAGGCCGACGAAGATGTCCATGCCCTCGATTACGTCGTCGGGCTGGCCCTGGATCAGCTCCGGGTTCGAGTTCTCGGCGTACCAGCGCTTGGCCTCGTTCATCTCGCCGGACTCGTAGTCGGCTCGCGCGGTCGAGAGCGCGCCCTTGCGGTCGCAGCCGACGATCTGGGTGATCCCGGAGGCGAGCATCATCTTCGTCACCGCTACCCCGGCGGCGCCGAGCCCAACCACCAGCACCCGCAGCTGCTCGATCGGTTTGCCGGTGATTTTCAAGGCATTGAAGAGGGCCGCCATCGTCACCACCGCGGTGCCGTGCTGGTCGTCGTGGAAGACGGGGATGTCGAGGGTCTCCTTGAGCCGGTCCTCGATCTCGAAGCAGCGCGGGGCGGAGATGTCCTCGAGGTTGATGCCGCCGAAGGTCGGCGCCATCAGTTCGACGGCGCGGACGATCTCGTCGGCGTCCTGGGTGTCGAGGCAGATCGGGAAGGCGTCGACGCCGGCGAACTCTTTGAAGAGCATGCACTTGCCCTCCATCACCGGCATCGCCGCCTCAGGGCCGATGTTGCCGAGTCCGAGCACGGCGCTGCCGTCGGAGACCACCGCCACGGTGTTTTTCTTGATCGTGTACTCGAAGGCCTTGGCGCGGTCGTGGTGGATGTCCATGCAGACGCGGGCGACCCCAGGCGTGTAGGCCATCGAGAGGTCGTCGCGGGTTTTCACGGGGTACTTGTTGTGCATGTCGATCTTGCCGCCGCGGTGCATCTGCATCGTCCGGTCGACGTAGTCGAGCACCCGCGCTCCCCGGGTCGAGCCGATCGCCCGCAGGATCTTCTCCCAGTGCTCGCGGTCGGAGGCGTCGATCGTGAACTCGCGGACCCGCTTGCCCTCCGGCCCGGCGCCGGGAACCAGGTCGACGCCCTGCAGCTGCCCACCCGCCTCGGCGATCGCCGCGGTCAGTTTGCCCAGCGGCTCCTGCCGCGCGTCGAGCTCGACGCGGATCGTGACGCTGTATTGAGCGCTGACGGCCATCGCGGCTATCGAATCAGATTCGCCCTTGCGGCCCCCGGCCGCCGCAGCGGTTCGAGCGGAGATCTAGCGTACGCTTCCCCGATGAGCTCTCTCTCCGGGATCGTGGCCCGCGTCGGGCTGTTCGCCGTCGCCGTCCTCGGCCTGATCGCCGTCCACGCGATCGCGGCGCGAGCTGACGCGGCGGCGCCGATCTACGACCCCGGCAGTGTCGCCGTGATCGATCTGGAGCTGCCTCAGGCCTCGATCGAAGGCCTTGAAGACGACCCCGAGGGGGCCTACCAGCCAGGCACGTTCTCGCTGGCGGCCACGGACGGGACGCCGGACGGGGTCGGCTCGTTCTCGACGCCGCAGGCGGTGGAAGTCCGCCTCAAGGGGAGTGCCTCGTTCCGTGACCTCAGCGAAAAGGCGGCCTTCAAGCTCAAGTTCCCGAAAAGCGGGCCGTTCCTCGGCCTGCGCAAGATGACCCTCAACAACATGGTCGAGGACCCCTCGATGACCCACGAGACGCTGGCCTACGAGGCCTACCGGGCGGCCGGCGTGCCGTCGCCGCGCACCGGCTTCGCCTACCTGCGGATCAACGGCGAGGACTACGGGGTCTACATGAACATCGAGAACCTCGACGACGTCGCCCTGGCGAAGATCTTCGGCGCCTTCGACAAGGACGCGCAGCACCTCTACGAGGGCGAAAACGGGACCGACGTCAAGCCGGAGCTGATCGGCGACTTCGAAGTCGACGAAGGCGACCCGGATGACATCGCCGATCTCGAAGCGCTGGTCGCCGCGGTCGACTCCGCCGATCCCGGCGAATGGTCGACCCAGCTGGGCCCCTTCGCCGACCTCGCCGAGATGACGCGGATGTGGGCGGTGGAGAAGTACGCCGGCCAGGTGGACGGCTACGCGGGCGCCGTCGGGGTCGACCATCCCAACAACTACTACCTCTATAGCGATCTCCAGGGCCGCTTCCAGATGCTCCCCTGGGGCCAGGACGAAACCTGGAAAGAGGACAACCACCTCGATTTCGAAGGCTCCGCCGGACTGCTTTTCGACCGCTGTCTCGCCGACCTGACCTGTGCGCGTACCTACTGGAAATCCCTGCGGGCCGCGCGCGACGCCATCGTCGGCCTCGATCTCGACGCGATTGCGGCCAACACCGCAGCCCTGCTGGCGCCCTGGCAGGAGCTCGAAGAAGAGGAAAGCTCGCGCTATGAGTACGACGCCGAGGACATCGAAGATGCGGGCGCCGAGACCCACGAGTTCATCGCCGCCCGGCCGGCCGAGGCCGACGAGTGGCTCGAGGCGCACGCGCCGCCGGCCGAACCCGAAGACTCCCTTCCGGTACTGCCTGTGGTGCCGGACGATCCGGTCTCACCGCAGGCCACGCCCTCATCCGCGGCGCCCGCTCCGCCGCCGGCGGCGGACGAGTCGAGCGAAGTCACGCTGGTGCGGGCCCGGGTCGGCAAGCGGGGCGTGCCGCAAACGCGGCTGCTCCTGCGCGGCCCCGGCGTCCTCACCCAGTGGGGGACGATCGCCAGCGGCGACGGCCCGGTCCGCGTCTGCCACCGCCGCGTCGAGGTCGAGCGCGCCCGGATACTCACCGTTCGCTGCCCGCTCTCCTCCAGCGCTCGCCGGCGCCTGCAATCGCAGGCACTCAGGGTCACCCTTCTGATCCGCTTCCGCTCCGCGAGCGGCGAGGTCGAGCGGATGACCCGGTTGATCGTCGTGCCGCGTTCGTAGAGTGGCCGGCGTGGCCGCCGACTCTCCACAGCTCTTCCTGATCGACGGCAACTCGCTGGCCTACCGGGCCTTCTTCGCACTGCCGGAGTCGATCGGGACCAGCGACGGGCGGCCGACCAACGCGATCTACGGGCTCGCCTCGATGTTGGTCAAAATCATCGACGAGCACCATCCGCAGGGGGTCGTCGTCGCCTGGGACGCGGGGATGTCGGGGCGTGAGGTCACCTACGACCTTTACAAGGCCCAGCGCAAACCGCGGCCGGACCTGCTGCGCGAGCAGTGGCCGCACCTGATGCCGCTGGTCGAGGCCTTCGGCTACACCAACGTCAAGGTCGAAGGGTTCGAGGCCGACGACGTGATCGCCTCGCTGACCCGCCAGGCCCGTGAGCAGGGGATCGAGGTGATGGTCGTGAC
>Ga0193706_1000607_pt1 | contig 19698 bp, 16 predicted proteins | sample U3c1metaG_FD_160130 | JGI IMG/M metagenome (GOLD analysis project Ga0193706, IMG submission 160130) | Soil microbial communities from a riparian zone of the East river system, Colorado, United States - U3c1 | ecosystem: Environmental > Terrestrial > Soil > Riparian zone | place: USA: East River... | reverse complement strand
GTTTGACCGCGTCGACGGCGCTGCCGATCGTGCCGAACGCCGTCATCACCACGAAGACGGCGCCGGGAACGATCTCGCGACCTTTCTCCATGAGCCCAATGCCGTCGAGGCCCGGCATTTTGAGATCAGTGAGCACGACGTCGGGTTCGAATTCCGAAAGCTTGCCGAGCGCTTTGAATCCGTCCGCCGCGGTTTCAGTTACATAACCGTCCTCGTGCAAGATCTCGCTCAGCGCAGCACGTGCGTTGGCTTCGTCGTCCACGATGAGGATCCGGCCGCGCGAGGGCATTCGCGAGCACGGGTTAGCACAGGCGCTTCGGATTCGCGAGCAGAGCAAAGCACGGCGTATCGCTCGGGTATTTTGGAGCGTTACGTCGATTTCCTTGATCAGTTTGCATGGAACATGACCACTTCTCGATGATCACTTTTTCTAGGTCAAACCGCTCTTGGCGACGTCAGCGAGAATCGACAGCCGCGGTAGATTTCGAAATTCTGCTCTTAGCCAAAGTTTGATACAAGCACCGTGCTGAAGAACGGCGGGTCCCACGACGGAGCTCGCCCACTTCGCTGAGGGAACCGATGCGTTCTTCGATTTTCGCCCCGCTCTCCGCTGCGCTCGTCACAACGCTCCTCTCCTCCATCGCCGCTTCGCAGGCTCCCCAGCCCAATCCGCAGGCTCCGCCCGGAGCTCCGATGCCAGGCCAGCAGCCCGGCTTTGGCCCAGCACCGGGACAAGCCCCCGCACCCGGACAAGCTCCCGCACCGGGCTATCCCGGCGCGCCTCCACCCGGCTACGCGCCAGGTGGACAGCCGCAGCCCGGCGCACCTGGTCCGGGACCGGGGCCTGGCGCTCCCGGACAAAACCCGGGCGAATTTCAAGCTCCCTACTATGGTCCGCCCGGTGGCGCGCCCCAGGGCGGTCCTCCCCCGGGCCCCGGTGGTGCCGTCGGTTTCTCTGCGGGTTTCGATTCGTCGCAAGCTGCAGCCGCTGTCGCACCGCCCCCCGAAGACGCTCAGGAAGAGCGCACGCGCTCCCTCCTCGAGCAAAACTCGATCGCCGGCTCGACGGGGCTTTTGCGCACTGCCGCCGCAGGATCGGGCGCCGCAGGGACGTTTCGCATTCACCTCATGCTCGACTGGTTCACGTCCGACAATTACCTCTGCCGGCCGGGGAGTCGAGAGGGCTACGGGCTCTGCCGTATGTCGAACGACAGGACCACCGATAGCGACTCCGTCACGCACTTCGGAACGAACGTCGGGTTGTCCGTCACTCCGGTCGACTTCCTCGAGGCGTACGCATCGATTCGTTCGTCGTCGAGCTCGGATGACAAAGGGCAGCCGACCTTGCTGCAGGTGCTCGGTGACACGAGCCTCGGCGTGAAGGCGTTCACGCCCAACAAAATCGGGCAGGCCTTCAACTTCGGCGGCGCCGCCGATCTTTTCTTCATGAACGGCGCCGGCGGCGTCGGAATCAACACCGCGTCGACGAGCTTTCGCTTCAAGGCGCTCAGCACGCTCGACCTGCGCCAGCCGAACGACGGCGGCGCGCCGCTGCGGGTGCACCTCAATGTCGGCTACATGTTCGACAACTCGCAGAGCCTCGTCGAAGACGTCGAGGACGACCGCAGGCGGGTGCGCGACGTGCGCGGCGCACACATCACGCGCATCGAGCGCTTTGGTTTGGGCATCAACCGCGTCGATCAGTTCTCGACGAGCCTCGGCGTCGAGGGGATGTTCCCGGCCATCCGCCCTTTCATCGAATGGGGGCTCGGTATTCCCGTCAATCGCCAGGGATACCCATGCGATCCCCGAGCTGCGCTTAGGCGCGGTGACTACTGCCTCGCCAATGCCGTATTCGAAGACATGCCGTCGACCTTGACGCTCGGCCTGCGCGCCTACCCCTTTCTCAAAGGGTTTCAGGCCATGGCAGCCTTCGACATCGGCACGACCGGACACGCTACGTTTCTCGAGGAAGTGGCGCCCACGCCTCCTTGGGATCTCTGGCTCGGCCTGGGGTACGGCTTCGACGCCGAAGAGCCGCCGCCCCCGAAGCCGCAAATCATCGAGCGCGCCGCACCCGCGATGACCGTCGAGCGGCGCATTCGCGGCTTTGTCCACGAAAAGGACAAGCAGGACGCGGCGGCCAACGCCATCGTCCGTTTCCAGGGGCGTGACCTGACGGGGCTCGTCACCGGGCCGGATGGTCGCTTCGTTTCGGGTAACGTCGAGCCGGGCAACTACACGCTGTCCCTCCACGCCGACGGCTACAAAGACGGCGAGTGCAAAGTCATCGTCGGAATGACGGCCGCCCCGTCGTACGGGCCCGGCCCGAACATGGCACCCGGCGCGATGGGGCAGATGCCGCCCGGCGCGATGGGACCTGGTGGTCCCGGTCAGATGCCTCCCGGCGCCATGGGCCAAGGCGGTCCGGGGGCGATGGGACAGATGCCTCCTGGTGCCGGCCCCGGTGGGCCCGGCCCGATGGGCCCCGGGCCGATGGGTCCCGGTGCTCCCGGCATGCCGTCCGGCGGTCCGATGTACTTCGACGTCGATTGCCCGCTTGAAGCGGCGCCGAAGACGGGGAGCATCACCGGCAACGCCCTCGACTCCGAAAGCAAAGCCCCGGTGGCAAACGCTTCCATTCGCGTCGTCGACACGCAGGGCAAAGAGGTCGCCATCACGGCCGATGCCAGCGGCGCCTTCAAGATGGAAGGGCTGCAGCCTGGCACGATCACCATCAAAGCCGATGCGGACGGTTACATGCTCCACGTGCAGACGGTCGAGGTGAAGGCCCGCGAGGACTCGCGCGCCGATTTGACCCTCTACAAGCGCCCGAAGAAGGGCGACGTCGAGATCGCGGGCAACGAGATCAAAATCAAGCGGCAGATCCACTTCGAAACGGACTCCGCCAAGATCAGCCTCGATTCGAACGGTCTCCTCGAGGAGATCGCCGATACGATGATCCGCAACCCGTGCTTGAAACAGGTCGAGATCCAGGGTCACACCGACAACACCGGCGCCAAAGAGCACAACAAGGTCCTCTCCGATCAGCGCGCCAACGCCGTTCGCGAGTGGCTCTTGGCGCACTCCATCGAGCCAGGTCGCCTCGTCGCCCAAGGATACGGGCAGGAGCGCCCCATCTCCCCGAACGTCACGCCGGCCGGCAAAGAGCGCAACCGTCGCGTGCAATTCATGATCAAGGATCAGGACAAGGGTTGCGGCGGCAACAAGGGCGGCGGCGGCGGCGCACCTGCCCCGGCAGCTCCCGCAGCACCCCCCAAGCCAGCCGTCCAAAAGCCAGAGCCCAGCAAACTACCGTTCTGAGACGAAAACGACGCGGCCAGCCTCCCGGCCGTCCGCGTCGCCCCGGCGGAGGCCCGCGGAGCGAAGCGAAGTGCCTCGCTCCAGCGGGACATCAACACGCTATCGAATCCCAGGCCGGAGGCCTGGTGGGGGTGGGGGCCCTGTTCCGAACTTGCTTCGGCGGGGCGGGGGCGAAGCCCCCGAAGGGCGACGCACGAGACAAAGCCAGCTCGAAGAGATGGCTTTCTCGTGCCGGAGGCCTGGTGGGGGTGGGGCCCTGTTCCGTGACGGAGTGGAGGAGTCCAAGAATTGGACGGAGTCCACGGAGACCTACGAAGCGAAGCGAAGTGCACTTGCTTCGGCGGGGCGGGGGCGAAACCCCCGAAGGGCGACGAGCAAGAACCGAACGGACTAGTCCGTTCGATTTTTTGCTTTTCTTGCGATCTCTTCGAGCAGCTCTTCGACGCGCGTCGACGCGTCCTGGCCTTCGTCGTAGAAAAACCGTAGCTCGGGGGCGCGGCGCAGGCCGACGTTTTGGCCGACCTGTTTGCGTAGCAGACCCGATGCAGCGCTGAGCCCCGCGAGCAGGCGCTTGCGCGCCGCTTCGTCTTCTCCTCCGGTCGCGAGCCGGACCATCACCTTGGCCACGCCGAGGTCATCCGGCATTTCGACCCGGGTGATGACCGCGAGCGCGAGGCGCGGATCGTCGAGATCGCGCGCCAGGGCGCGCGCGACTTCCTCGCGCACGCGTTCGGCCACGCGCACGGCACGTTTCGGAGTAACGCTTTGCATCGGTCAGCCTTTTACTTTTTCCTGTCGCCCGGCGCGTCGGACCCATCGTCGATGGTGTCCGGCTCTCTGCCGTCGTCCATCGTGTCGGCTTCGGTGACGTCGTCCCATTTGCCGGCGGCCTGCTCGATTCCGCCGACGATGCCGCTGCCCTCGTCCCCAAAAGGGATGATCTCGACGGCGCGGTCGGCCAAGATGGCATTGGGGAGTGCACCCGCCAAGGCCGTGACCCGTCCCAGAATCTCTTCGCACACCGCGGCGTCGCCCGAGACGACGGCCACGCCGAAGGTGGCGAGCTGCAATTTGTCGAGATGGCCGACCTCGGCGATCGATACCGCGACCCGCGATTTGACCCGCTCCCTGAAGGATCGCACGACTTGGCGCTTGTCCTTGAGCGAGTGAGCGCCCGGGATTTGCAAAATGAGCCTCATCACGCCGACGTGCATGGTGTGGTTGGTGCTGGGCACGGACTAGAGAGCCGTCACAGCGTCGCGGCGACCTCTTCGATCTCGTAGCACTCGATGATGTCGCCCGGCGTCATGTCCGCGAAGCCATCGAGCATGATGCCGCATTCCATCCCGTGTTCGACCTTACCAACGTCGTCCTTGAAGCGCCGCAGGCCGCCGATCTTGCCTTCCCACACCTGCACCGCTTCATGCATCACGCGGGCCTGGCCCGAGCGCTTGATGGTCCCATCGGTCACCATGCACCCTGCGATGGCGCCCACCTTGCCCACCTTGAACACCTGGCGGACCTCGGCCTTTCCGAGTGGCTTCTCGACCAGCGTGGGAGCCAAAAGGCCGGCCATCGCTTTTCGGACATCGTCGACGGCGGCATAGATGATGTTGTAAAGGCGGATCTCGACGCCTTCGTTCTCCGCCAGAGCTGCCGATTTGCCGGCGGGTCGAACACCGAACCCGATGACGATGGCCTTGGACGCCACGGCGAGATTGATATCGCCCTCCGTGATGGCGCCGACTCCGGCGTGGATGATGGCCACCCGCACCTTCTCGGTGGATAGCTTCGCGAGGGCGTCGGCCACGGCTTCGACCGAGCCCTGCACGTCGGCCTTGATGACCAGCCTGAGCTCGAGCTGATCGGCTTCCGCCATCCGCTTGGCGAGGTCTTCGAGAGATACCTTGGCACTCGCCGGCACCAGGTTTTTGACCTTGGATTTGCGGGTGTCGGCGATCTCCTGAGCGCGCTTGGCGTCTTTGACGATGTGGAGCGGATCGCCAGCATTGGGGACGTCGGCGAGTCCGAGGAGCTCGACGGGCGTCGACGGGCCCGCTTCGGCCACGTTCCGACCATGTTCGTCGGTCATCGCCCGCACTTTGCCCCACGCGGGGCCGGCGATCATGATGTCGCCGACCCGCAAGGTGCCGTCGGTGACGAGCACGCGTGCAACCGGACCCTTGCCGCGGTCGAGGAGTGCCTCGATGACCGTACCCGTCGCGGGCGCTTGCGGGCTTGCCTTGAGCTCGAGGATCTCGGCCTGGAGCGACACCATTTCCAAAAGGTGCTCGATGCCGACGCCGGTTTTGGCGCTCACTTCGCAGAAGATCGTCTCGCCGCCCCATGCTTCGGGCTGCAGACCGAGCTCAACGAGCTCGCGCTTGACGCGTTCGGGTTCGGCGCCGGGTTTGTCGATTTTGTTGATGGCGACGATGATGGGAACAGCTGCGCTCTTGGCGTGCGCGGCGGCTTCCTTCGTCTGGGGCATGACCCCGTCGTCGGCGGCGACGACGAGGATGACGATGTCCGTCACCTGCGCGCCACGGGCGCGCATTTGCGTGAAGGCCTCGTGGCCCGGCGTGTCGAGGAACGTGACCATCCCCTTCGGCGTCTGCACCCGGTAGGCACCGATGTGCTGGGTGATGCCGCCCGCCTCGCCCGCTGCGACTTCTGACGTGCGGATCTTGTCGAGGAGAGACGTCTTGCCGTGGTCGACGTGCCCCATCACCGTGACGATGGGGGGACGCGAGATGCGCGTCTCGTCGGTCTTGTCGTCGCTTTGGCGCGCCTCTTCGATCGCCTCTTCTTCGGTGACGGCGACGTCTTCGACGTCCCAGCCGAACTCGCTGGCGAGAAGTTTGGCGGTATCGGCGTCGAGCGTGGAGTTGATGTTGACGCCGGTCATACCGAGCGAAAGGAGCTTCAGCAGGACTTCGGTCGACTTCAGGCTCATGCGCGAGGCGAGCGTCTGCAGCGAGATGTTCTCCTCGATCTTGATGACCTTCTTGTGCGCGGACATCTCCTGCGTGGAGACGGCAGCGGCCGGCCTGCGGGCCTGCGGGGCACCACCAGGACCGCGTCGCATACCGGCGCCACCCGGGCGACCCATGGGACGGCCCGGCATCGATCCGCCCGAACGCATGTCACGCCGCGGCGCCGTGCCGGGCGCGGTCGTCGTGCGCGGATCGTATTGGACACGACGCGGGACCGGCGCACCTGCAGCGCGCGCGGCGGGAACCGGCATGGGAACCCCGGGCCGCCCAGCCCAGGTCTCGATGCCGGTGCGGGGAGGACTCGACGGGCGCGGTGAGCGCGCCGGCGGCGGGGCTTGCGCTTCAGGAGCGGCTGCGGCAGTGGGCACCGGAGCAGGCTCCGGCTCGGCGCGGCCCTGGTCGCGTGGTGGTGTGCTCGGCGAGGGATCCGGCGGTGAGAACACCGCGGGAGCGCCGACGTCGTCGGTCGGGCGCGGGGCCTCGGAAACGGGCGACGGGGTGGGGCGCGGCGGCGGGAGCCGCGGCGAGCTCGGGCGCGCCTCCGGCACACTGGGGACCATCGCAGGACCAGCCTCGACGGGCGCAGATTCTTGCGGCGCTTCGCGAAAGTGGGCCGGCGGCGCCTCGCTGACGGCCGACGGTTCAGGGGGCGGCATCGACTGCGCGACGCCACGTACCGATGGGCGCGAACTAGGGACGTGCAAGGAAGCGGGCGCCTCGGAGAGCGGTACGTCGCCCTTGTCAGGGCGGCCCACGGCGCGGCGCTTTACCACAGTCGGCCGGATGCGCTCCTCGACAATGGACGTGCTCTTTTGCTTTTCGATGTGCCGACGTACCCGCTCGACGAGCTCGGTATCGACGGAGCTCATGTGGTTGCGAACGTCAGCGAAACCCATCGACTGGACCAGGGCGACGAGCGCCTTCTGCTCCATACCAAGCTCTTTTGCGACTTCGTAAATCCGGACCTTGCTCATCAATCCTCCGCCGCCCTCGCTCCCTCGAGTCGTTGCTCGGGGGCCTTGCCGTTCTCTGCGACGCTGCTGGCCGTTCTCACCACCGTTCGCAACGCGACGGCGAGCCGCTTTGATGTAACCCCTAAGACAGCTACCTCCGATTTGCCGACCAGAGCTCCTAGCTCCGCTTTCGTTCCCCAACCGACGGCCACGCCGTCCGCAATGGCGCGGAGCACGGGACCGGTCGACGCTCCCGCGGCCGCATCACGCGCGACCACCAGGAGAAACGCGTCGCCGCTCTCGAACGCCTTGCCCGCTCTGTCCGCTCCGATCTCGATCCACTCCGATCGAGCCGCGGAGGAGAGCAGCCCGCGCGCCCGCCGCTCGGCAGCGGCCACGATCGTCGACGCGAGCGCCTGCGGCGTCACGGTGATTGGCCGGCGAAAGCTGCGCGAGAGCCCCCGCGGGGCCGCGGCGAGGCAGCGCGGGGACGCATGCACGTGCGCGCCGCGACCGAAATGCCCGCCGGCCAAATCGACCGCGACGTCACCTTCCGGCGAGACGACGAGCCTCACCATTTCTTCCGGCGCTTCGGTTTGCCCGCAGCCGACACACGTCCGCTGGCTCTTTTTGACGGGCCGCGGAGGCGCCTCGACCACGTGGTCGGCGTCGGGGTTGGTTTGCTGAACGGTCATCACCGGCTAGCTTGCTCCCGCGTGGTGTCGCCCTCGGCCGGCGTCGCTGCCGGCGCGGGGGCTTTCATGCTGCGCTTGGCTTCGGCGCGCGCCTGCTCGAGAACCTTGTGCTCGTTCTCGAGGAAGGACTGCGCCCCCTGCTTGATGGCACGGGCCTTCTTGATTCCGAGCCCCGTTTTGATGGCGGGCTTGTCTTCGTCTTCACGAAGCACGTCGTCGACGCTCTTGAAACCGGCCTCTTCGAGAAGCTGAATGGTGCGCTCGCCGACGCCACGCACGAAGAGGAGGCGCTCGCGATCGGTGAGCGGCTCGGTCTTCTGGCTGGCGGTCTGGATGCGCTCCTGGCGCAAGCGTTCCATCGTCGCCTCGGCGTTCTCTTTGATCTTGCCGGCGGCTTCTGCATTGCCGAGACCGGGGATCGCAGCGAGCTCCTCGACGCCGGCCTCCGCCACTTCTTCGAGCGCTCGGAAACCGAGGCGATACATGGCTTTGGCGATGTTGTCGTCCACGCCGTCGATGAGGGAAAGAGCGGTGATCGACTCCTCCTCCATCTGCTTGAATTTCGACTCGCTGATGATGTCGAGCTTCCAGCCGGTGAGCTGGGCGGCGAGGCGCACGTTCTGGCCTTTGCGGCCGATGGCGAGCGAGAGCTTCTCGTCGGGAACGACGAGCTCCATGCGCCCGTCGCCTTCGTCGACAATGACCTTGTGCACCTCGGCGGGCTGAATGGCGGCGATGACATACCGCGCCGGATCGCGATCGAACGGCACGATGTCGATTTTCTCGCCGCGGAGCTCTTGCACCACCGCCTGCACGCGCGAGCCCTTCATGCCGACACAGGCGCCGACCGGGTCGACGTCGGCGTCACGCGAGGTGACGGCGATCTTGGAGCGGGCCCCCGGCTCGCGCGCCACGGCCACGATGCGCACGATTCCCTCGTAGATCTCGGGGACCTCCGATTCGAACAGCTTTTCGACGAGCTTGGGGTCGGAGCGCGAAAGAATGATCTGCGGACCACGCGCCTCGCGATCGATGTCGCGCACGTAGGCGACGATGCGATCGCCGGGTCGATAGGTCTCGCGCGGCGTCTGCTCGCGAAACGGTAGGACGCCTTCGGTCTTACCGAGGTCGACGATGATGTTGTTGCCCTTCTCGAAACGCCGCACGATGCCGCGGATGAGCTGACCTTTTCTATCCTTGTACTCGTTGAAAATGAGGTCGCGCTCGGCATCGCGCACGCGCTGCAGGAGTACTTGTTTCGCCGTCTGCGCGGCGATGCGGCCGAATGCGCTGCGCGCCTGCTTCAATTTGAGCAGATCGCCGAATTCTCGGTCCTGCGCGCGCGCCTTCTCGGTGTCCTCGAGACGCCAGAAGACTTGAAATCCGAGCTCCTCGCCGAGCTCGGCTTCGAGACCGCGCCGTTTGGCGTCCTCGAAGGCGATCTCGCGTTCCGACTCGGTCACCTTCTCGACCACCGTCATGTATTGGAAGAGGTCGACCTGGCCGGTCTCTTCGCTGAAGCGCGCTTCGAGCTCGCGGGTCGGCCCGAAAGCGCTCTGCGCGGCTTTGAGAATGGCTGCTTCGATGGTGTCGACGAGGATCTTCTTGTCGATCCCCTTTTCTTTCGCGACCTGCTCCAAAATGAACCCGAGGTTCGTTTCGGTACCGGACGCGGCAGCTTGTATGGCCATGACGGTATGCCTCTCAGTGTCTCTTTTGTTTGCCCAGCTTCGCGTGGCTGCGCTTGGGCTGCGCCGGAAGCTCGAAAATGAGGTGTGCGCGCTCGACGTTGGTGAGCGAGGTGACGACCGGTTTGCCGTCGACCTCCATCGAGACCGATGTGTCCCCGACTTCGAGAATGCGCCCGCGAAGCACGCGCTGTCCGTCGGAGGTCGGTTCGACGAGACGTACCTTGGCCATTTGACCAACGGCACGTTCATAGTCCCGAGGTGATCGCAGGGGGCGTTCGAGTCCCGGCGAGCTTACCTCGAGGTGGTAGCGGTGGGGGATGATGTCGGCGACGTCGAGCGCCGATGAAAGATCACGCGAAATCTCGGTGAGCAGCCCGAGATCGAGGGGCTCGCTCCCCGCCCCGGTTCCCACGGGTACCGCGCTGCCCCCTTTTTCGAGTGTTTCGACCGTGACCCGGAGGACCCAGCCCGTTGGCTCCATCTGGTACGAGACGCCGACGCTATCGACGCCGTGCGAGGACAAAACAGGGACGATCGCCGCCTCTAAAGGGGCGCGATGGATTCCCTGCAATTTTTCCGCGAACACCTGCACCATTTCCCAATCTCCGTCTCGCGGAGGGGCCACTACTAGCTGCCCGGGACCAGCGAGACGAAAAAAAACGGACCCTTTAAGGGGGCCCGCACATGGTCCACCCGAAGCTCTGGCGACTATTTACACGCCGCCCGCGCCGCGCGCAACCCATGGAAAACGGCGGCTTGTCGGAGAGGCCACCCTTGGGGCCGCCTCCTCCCTCCCCAACCGGTCTCGGCCGGGCAGCCTTTGGGCGGCCGGCTGAACATTCGCCTTCAATTCCCGGGCGAGCCTGCCGGCGATCCCATGCGGCTCGAGCGAGAATGCTAGGCTTCGCCGGGTGACCTCCGAACTCGCGCTCGACGGCGAGGAACCGGACGCCCGCTGTGTCCATTGCGGCCGCCGGGCGGTGGGGCCCTGCGCGCGATGCGACGCCCCCGTCTGCGGGGAGTGCTGCGTGCTGACCGACGGAGGAGCTCGGATTTACGCGATTTGCGTGGGATGTGACGGGCGGGGCGGCCGATCTCTTCGGCGGGCTTGGCTCACGGTAGCGGGGTGGGTTGCGGGCCCGTTGGTCGTCCTCGCCGTCGCCGTCCTCGTCCTCGCCTGGATCAGCGGCCGGTGACTACGCCCACCCCTCCTCCCCCTCCCCCGCCCGACCTCACCGGCATCATCGTCGCCGGCAAATATCGGGTCGAGCACGTCCTCGGACGAGGCGCGATGGGCTCGGTCTGGTTCGCAGCGCACACTTCGCTCGGTCACGCGGTCGCCATCAAATTCATCCACCCCGATCTCGCGAGCAGCCCTCAAGCGCGCCGGCGCTTCGAAACCGAGGCCAAGGCAGCAGCCAAGCTGAAGTCACGCCATGTCGCACAGGTCTACGACCACGGCGTCAGCGAAACCGAGCAGCCTTACATCGTGATGGAATTTCTCGAGGGGCATAGTCTCGAGGCGGTCATCGAAGCGCGCGGCGCTCTCCCTCCCGTCGAGGTGATGGCGATCATCGAACACGCCGCCCGCGCTCTCGAGAGCGCGCATCGCGCCGGGGTCGTCCACCGCGATCTCAAGCCCGACAACATCATGCTGGCCAGCGATCCCGAGGCCAAACCGTACGGCTACACCGTGAAGCTCGTCGACTTCGGCATCGCCAAGATGCTGACCGAGTCGAGCGGCGCCGCAACGCATGCGGGCGCCGTGGTCGGAACGCCGCACTACATGGCGCCGGAAGCGCTCACGGGCTCGCATCCGGTGGGGCCGCGCTCGGACGTGTGGTCGCTCGGCGCCTGCGCTTACAAGGCGATCGTCGGCAAAGTGCCTTTCGAAGGTGACGCCATCGGCGACATCGTCATTAAGGTGTGCGTTTCGCCGCTCCCCGTACCGTCGATGGAGCGCGGCGGCCTGCCCAACGGATTCGACGTCTGGTTTGCTACGGCGTGCCACCGCGACCCGAACCAGCGCTTCGCCTCGGCCACGCAGGCGCGCGAAGCGCTGCAAAGGCTCGACGAGCTCGCGACGCAAGGTAGCGAAGCATTTCAATATCGGATCCGCCCTTCCCTGGTGTCGATCCACGATCACGTCTCCATCCCGCCGCCCCCCACGTCGAGTCGCACGCGCATGATGGCCGGCGTCGTGCTCGGAGCGTCGCTCGCGGTAGGAGCGCTGGGGCTCTTCGTATGGAAGCGCACCGAGGAAGCCAATCAGCTCGTGCTCGAAGCGCAAGCCAACGCATCGGCGTCGATCGAAGCCGACAACCAGCGGCGCCTCGAAGCGGCGGAGCGGGAACGCGAAAAAGCGCTCGCCGCCGCGGCCGCGCAAGAGGCGGGTAAAACCGCCGATGCCGGTAAAAACGCAGCGCCGGCCCGCCCGCGCCGTTCGCGGTGACGCGTCGCGGTCGCCTTGCTACGCGAGCGGAACGCAATCGACGTGCAGCACGTCTCCGAGGCCGCTGATCTCCGTCAGGCAGTCGTCGGTGGGGCGCTCGGCGAGGCGCATTTTGGCGCAGGCCGCTTCGGCCCCTTCGAAGATCGTGTTGGAGACCTCTTCGACGTTGATCTGGTGGCGCTTGATGACGGCGAGCACGTTGGCGAGAACGCCGACGCGATCGAGATGCCGGACGACGAGCTGCGAACGCGCGGGCGAAGTGGCGCTGATGTTGACGACGTTGGGCACCGTACCTTCGGCGAGAAACGAGCGCACGATGCGTACGGTCTCGCGCGCGATCGCCGACTGCGCTTGATCGGTCGAAGCGCCGATGTGCGGCGTGGCCACCACGCCGGGCAACGCCAGGAGCGCACTTTTGAACTCGGCTTCCCCCGCCGACGGCTCTCCCTCGAGGACGTCCACGCCGACGCGAAGTTTCTTGGCGGTCACCGCTTCGCGGAGCGCGTCATCCTCGACGATCTCGGCGCGCGAGGTGTTGATGAGCATCGCGCCGTCCTTCATTGCTTGCAGAACTTCCCGCCCGACCACTTTCTTGGTCCCGCTCCCGAGGGGAAGGTGCAGGGTCAGGATGTCGACGCGCGATGCTAGCTGCTCGAGCGAGCTCGCATAGGCGACCCCGAGCTCTTCGGCCTTTTCGGGCGTCAAGCTGCGCGACCAGGCATGCGCGACGAGGCCGAAGGCGTGCGCGCGCGTCAGCACCTCGCGTCCGATCGAACCGAGCCCGGCGATGCCAATGGTGCGCCCGTGGATGCCCGCCGCCTTGCTGAACTCCTTTTTGTTCCACTTTCCCGCGCGGAGCTGGTCCGTGGCGTCGACGATGCGCCGATCAAGCGCGAGAATGAGCCCCATGGTGAGCTCGGCGACGGCGGTCGCGTTCTTGCCGGGGCAGTTGGCGACGTAGATGGCGCGAGCGCTGGCCGCGCGCACGTCGATGGTGTTGACCCCCGCACCAGCACGCACGATGAGGTTCAAGCGAGCGGCGGCTTGAATGACTTTGGCGGACACGACCGTCGACCTTACGACCAGAACGCCGACTTCACGCACCGCCGCGACGAGCGCCGCTTCGTCGAGGCCCGTCCGATGTTCGACGTCGAGGCGGAGTGCTCGCAATTCGGCGAGCGCGCTTTCCGGAAAAGGGTCGACGATGAGGACGCGCATGGGGCGCGGAGGATACAACGGCGGTCAACCGATCGGGTAGTCGCGCTCGCCCACCTTCAGTCGAAGGGCGCCCGGCTTGTCCTCATGAAGAATCGGCGCGAGCGCCGTTTGAGCGTGCCGCGAGAACTTCGCCGTGAATTTTCCGGCCTTGACCTTCGCGTAGAGCGCGTCGCCCTGCCCGACGTGGAGCGTCTCCGGTGCGAGCGGCTCCTCCGTTTCATCGGAGAGGACCAAGGTGACGCCGTCCGAATTCAGGCGCAGTGCCCGCACCGTGTACGGCGCGTCGTCGACTTGGAAGTACGTCCAATCGTAACCGTTGGTCAAAATGAAGCGCCCGTCGTCGGGGTGCAGCGCGATCCATTCGTGCAGCGCCTTGTCGAGCGCTGGGTGGTCCACGCGTTCGCCGTCGTGCCAGAATTTTCCCTCCGTATCGAGCCGGATGGTGCTCTCCCGCGAGGTCCCAGGAGGCGGGGCAAAACGATAGAAATCGGGGTGATCGCCGGGTTTCATCCTCCTTACGTAGGACCCGCGGGCGCGGCGCGCCACCCTTCCTCCGCCCGAGCCGCTCCGGCTACCCGCGCGCGCCGGGAACGAGCACGACTTTGCCCTTCACCTCGCGGCGCTCGAGCTTCTCGAGCGCTTCACGCGCTCGCTCGAAGGGAACGACGCTGTCCACGTGGGGCCGGATACGGCCCTCGACGAGCCAGGCCAACAAACGATCGACGTGTGCGCGATTTTCGGCCGGGCTTCGCTGCGCGAACGCGCCCCAGAAGACGCCGACGAGATCGCAGCTTTTGAGGAGCAGGAGATTGGCGGGAACTTTGGGGATGGATCCGGAGGCAAAACCGACGACGAGGTGCCTTCCACCCCACGCCATGGTGCGAAGCGCGGCTTCGGTCGCATCGCCGCCCACCGCGTCGTAGACGACGTCGACGCCGCCGCCGGAGAGCGCCTTGGCGCGTTCTTTGAGATCTTCCGTCTTGTAATCGATGACGGCGTCGGCACCGTGCTCCTTGCAATAAGCGAGTTTCTCGGGTGTCGATGCGGCGGCGATGACGCGCGCGCCGAGGCATTTGCCCACCTCGATGGCCGCCGTTCCAACGCCGCCCGCGGCACCGAGCACCAAGAGCGATTCACCTTGGCGCAATCGACCGCGGTCGACCAAAGCGTGCATCGTCGTCGCGTAGGTGAGCAGAAGCGCGGCGCCCGTTTCGAAAGCGACGGACGCGGGAAGCTTGGCGACCATCGCCGACGAAACCGCAACGCGCTCGGCAAAGGCGCCGGAGATCATCGTGGCGGCAACGCGGTCACCCTTGGCGAGCCCCGTGACACCGTCGCCGACGGCGCTGACGACGCCAGCCACTTCCCCTCCTGGGACAAAAGGCGGGGCCGCCTTGAACTGGTACCGACCATGCGTGATGAGCACGTCGGGGAAGTTGACCCCCGCGGCGTGAACGTCGATGACCACCTCGCCGGGGCCCGGCGTGGGATCGGGCACTTCGTCGACCCGCAGCCCGGCCGGGCCAATGAGCTCGTGACAGCGAACCGCGCGCATGCCCGCGACCCTAGGCTCGAGACCCGACTCCGTCAACGTTTGGAGCGACGGCGCCCATCGTTGCCAAGACGTCTGACTATACTGCGTGTTCGTGACGACCCGAGATCCCGAGGCTAGTTCCGCCGCTGTGCGCGCCAAGCTGCTCGAGCGCGTGGGCGCCCGCGCAACGCGCGGCGCCGCCGCGCCCACCGCTATCGACCGCCGGTTCGTCATGGAAAATGTGCGTTTCGAGCGCTGGGGGATCGGTGGACCGCGCGGCGACATACCGGCGTGGTTTCTGGTGCCGGAGGGCGCGACGGCCCCGCTGCCTTGCGTCATCGCGCTGCACCCGCACGGGCGCCAGTTCGAGCTCGGCAAATCGCTCGTGGCGGGGCTCGTCGGAGACGGTACGCGCGCCTACGGTCTGGCCGCGGCCCACGCCGGGTTCGCGGTGCTCGCGCCGGACATGCTCGGCTTCGAAGATCACCGTCCCCCTCTCGCCGCCCGCAAAGGGAACTACGCCTTGCAAGGCGAGGGTTACGAGCGCCTCCTCGCCGCCGAAGCATTGGTCCGCGGAGAAAGCCTGCAGGGGTGGATGCTCGCTGAATTATCGCAGTGCGCCGACGCCCTCGAAAATGAGCCGCGCGTCGACAGGTCGCGTTTGGCGCTGCTCGGGCAATCTTACGGCGGACAACAATCCCTCTTCGGCATGGTCGCCGACCCCCGTTTTCGTGCCGCGATCGTGTCCTGTGGATTCAGCTTGGTGCGCCTTCTGATCGAGCGGCGCATTTCGCACAACCTCGCCCTCTACGTGCCCGCGCTTTTGCCGGATCTCGACTTCGATGCGCTCGTGCCAGCCGTCGCGCCCCGCCCGCTCACTGTCATCGCAGGGCGGCGCGACGCCATCTTTCCCGTCGAAGGCGTGGAGCTCATCGAAGAAAATGCGCGCCGCGCCTGGAACGCAGCTGGCGTTCCCGACGCGGTCCGCTTTCAGTACTTCGACGGCGGACACGATCTTCCTTCCGACCTCCTTGCCGATGCACTCGCCTGGCTCGGTCGTGTGCTTTGAGCGGCGCGACCCCGTCCAATCGCCCGCGACCGCGCCGACCATGCTTGTCACTGCCATCCGGACCTTGACCCTTCGTGGTTGCGCTTCTACAACCCGTTCGTTCAAATCCTTTTGAACGAAACGAGCGCTGACCATGTCCTACGCCTCGATGGCCGACTTTGCTCGGACCCTAGAACAGCGCGGAGAGCTCGTCCGGATCAAGCGACCGGTCGACCCGCATGTCGAGGTGGGTGCCATTGCGGACCGCGTCATGAAGCTCGGCGGACCGGCGCTGCTGTTCGAAAAGGTCGGAAAATCGCCGTTCCCGCTGCTCATCAATGGATTCGGCTCGCGCTCGCGCATGGCTGCCGCGCTTTCGCAGCCCGACCTCGACGCGCCCGCCCGTGAGATCGAGCGGCTGTTACACGCCCGGCCAGGAGCGACCCTCGGTGACTTCGCTCGTCTTTTGGGGCTGCTGCCCGAGCTAGCCAGTATTCCGCCGCGGCGAGCCACCGAGGGGCGCTGCCAAGACGTCGTCCTGCGGGGCAACGACATCGATCTCGGTAAGCTTCCGGTCCTGACGACATGGCCCAAGGACGGCGGTCCTTTCATCACGCTGCCGCTCGTCATCACCCGTGACCCGGACTCCGGCGCTCGCAACGTCGGTTGTTACCGCATGCAGGTGCGAGGCCCGCGCGAGACGGCGATGCACTGGCAGGTGCACAAGACAGGCGCTCGCCACTTTCGTCGTGCGCGCGAGCTCGGCATGAAGCGGCTCGAAGTGGCGGTGGCGTTGGGGGGCGATCCCGCGCTCACCTATGCTGCGACCGCGCCCCTTCCCGACGGCCTCGACGAGTTCATGCTCGCCGGTTTCTTGCGCAAGCAAGCGGTGAAGCTCGTCGACTGCATCAGCGTGAACCTCGAGGTGCCCGACGATTCGGATTTCGTGCTGGAGGGGTACGTCGATCCAACCGAGCCCCTGTGCGACGAAGGGCCCTTTGGCGATCACACCGGGTACTACACACCGGTCACGCCGTGTCCCGTCTTTCACGTGACGGCGCTCACGCATCGTTCGGACGCCGTTTACCCCGCCACCATCGTCGGCCCGCCGCCCATGGAAGACGCCTGGCTCGGCAAGGCCACCGAGCGCATCTTCCTTCCCATGATCCGGATGCTCTTTCCCGAGATCGTGGACATGAACCTGCCCGTAGAAGGTGCGTTTCACAACCTCGTTTTGGTGAGCATCAAGAAGCAGTACCCGTTCCACGCCGTGCGCGTCGCCCACGGGCTCTGGGGCGCGGGACAGATGATGTTCTCGAAGGTCATCGCCGTGTTCGACGACGACGTCGACGTACAGAATGTCCCCGAGGTCGTGTGGCGCGCGCTCGCCAACCTCGACCCGAAGCGCGACCTTTCCTTCGTGGAGGGGCCGATCGATCAGCTCGACCACGGAGCGAATCAGGCGCTCTTCGGTGGCAAGGTCTGCATCGACGCGACGCGCAAATGGGCGGAAGAGGGTTACCGGCGCGAATGGCCCGAGGTTTGCCGCTTCTCGCCGGAGGTGACAGCGCGCGCCGATGCGCTCGTCGCCGAGCTCGGCATCCGCGGCGACACCGCTCGCTCCGGCGTGCAGGCGAATGCGACGCAGGGTGCGGGCAGTCGCCTGCGCGACGTCATCGAGCGCATCGCCAGCGCCGTGGACAAGGCATGAAGCGCAGTCCGATCGCCTCCTTTGCCGAACGGCGCGGCGCCGAACGAGACCACGGCGACGCCGTGCGCAGCATGTTCGACCGCATCGCGGGTCGCTACGACTTGATGAACCGCCTTTTGTCGGCCGGAATTGACGCGTCGTGGCGTAAATCGGCCGTCGCGGAGCTCGCTCAAGTGCCCTCCGGGGCGCTCCTCGACCTCTGCGCCGGGACGCTCGACTTCGCAGCGCTGCTCGAAAAGGCGCACCCCGACCGGCCCATCGTCGCGGCGGATTTCTCCGAGGCGATGCTGGCCAAGGGAAAAGCGCGCGGGATTGCGCCACGAACCGAGATCTTCGTCGCCGACGCCACGGCCCTTCCTTTCGGGGACGCGTCATTCGCCGGAATCGTGTGTGGTTTCGGGTTGCGCAACGTGGGCGATCTCGAAAAAGCGCTGGCGGAGGCACGGCGCGTGCTCGTCCCGGGAGGTGCCCTGATCGTGCTCGAGTTTTTCCGGCCCGAGCGACTCGCCAGCCGCGCGCTGCATACGCTGTATGCAGAGAGTGTTATCCCATTGATCGGCAAGGCGGTGGCGGGCGACGAAGAGGCGTATCAGTATCTTGTCGCGTCCATGCAAGGGATGAAAAGCCGCGCCGTGTTCCAAGCGCTGGTCGAGACGGCAGGGTTCATTGCGGTGCGCGGCCGCGACTTGTCGCTCGGGGTCGCGTCCATCGTGCGCGGAGAGGTGCCGCGGTGACCGCGCCCGGACCGCGCAAGATCGTGGTGGGCGTGACCGGCGCGTCCGGCGCGCCCTATGCGCGGCGCTTGCTCGCCCTCCTCGCCGATCGCGCCCGCGAGCACGGCGATGTCGCCATCGGGTGCGTACTCAGCCCGACCGCGCGAACCGTGTGGAAACTCGAATGCGGAGGCGCGCCGGAGGACTTCGGCATCACCGTGCATGCACCGGGCGATTTCGGGGCACCCTTCGCGAGCGGGAGCGCGGGTTGGCACGCCATGGTGGTGATCCCCTGCTCCATGAGCGCGGCAGGGCGCATCGCCCACGGAACGGGCGAGTCGCTTCTCACCCGCGCCGCCGACGTGATGCTGAAGGAGCGGCGCACGCTCATCGTCGTGCCGCGCGAGACGCCGATGTCCGTCATCCATCTCGAGAACCTCGTCTTGTTGGCGCGGGCAGGCGCGCTCGTGCTTCCCGCTTGTCCCTCGTTCTACGGGCAACCGCGCACCCTCGCCGATGCCGTCGATACGGTGGTGGGTCGGGTGCTCGACCACATCGGCGTCGAGCACGACCTCGTTCGTCGGTGGGGAGCGAGCGCGCCCGCCGAAAATGCGGGCGCGCATCGCTCATCGCAGGAGTCGACATGACCTCCAAGCTCGTTCTCGATGCGCTCGAGCGCACCGGCCTCGGGGCCGTGCTCGCGCGCCGCGAGTGCGGTGAGGTCCCCGACGACGACGCCGTCGTCGAATTGCTGGCGTCGGCCGACATCCTTGCCCTCGGCGCCGCGGCCGACGTCGCACGACGGCGCGAATGCAGCCCAGAAGTGCGCGTTTTCGCGCCCTTCGCACCGGCGGCCAACGCCATCGTCACCGTGCTCGGCGCGCGTGAGGCGGCGCGCGGCACCGCGCTACTGCGTGGCATCGCCGTCTTGCGGCTGACCGGGCCCATCGGTCAATCGATCGTCCTCGACTTCGATGTACTCGGCCTGGAGATCGCACAAGTCGGTCTCAGCTTCGGAGCCACTGACCTCGCGGGCTCGATCGGTTCGCACAAGGGGCTTCCCATCGCCGACGATTCGAAGAAGGTCATCAAGCGTCGCGAGATCGCCGGTTTCGTCGAGCGCGCTGGATTTCGCGCGGTTTTCGTCAGCAACGAGACATCGGCCTCACCGGGCGATGCGCCTTCTGTCGTGGGGGATCATGCTCAGTCTTGAAACCATCGCCGCCAAAATCGACGCCGGCGAGCGCCTCTCGTTCGACGATGGCGTCTATCTCTTTCGCCATCCCGACTGGGTGGCAGTGGGGCAGCTCGCCCACCGCGACCGCACCAAGCGCCACGCTGACCGGGCTTACTTCAACCGCAA
>Ga0193706_1000606_pt1 | contig 19714 bp, 21 predicted proteins | sample U3c1metaG_FD_160130 | JGI IMG/M metagenome (GOLD analysis project Ga0193706, IMG submission 160130) | Soil microbial communities from a riparian zone of the East river system, Colorado, United States - U3c1 | ecosystem: Environmental > Terrestrial > Soil > Riparian zone | place: USA: East River... | reverse complement strand
CCCAGCATTGTTAATACAAACATATTGGCCCTTGCGCCCGCATTGATGAGGTGATATGCTATGTCTTTATTACCAACATGCCCCGCTCCCTCAATAGCTGTTTCAAAATCGCCGCCGCCCAGGTCCCAGGTGGCATAGATCAATGTTGGAAATTCCAACAGCAGTGATTTTACTTTATCCAGGTTATTATGCCCGGCGCCGACAAATTCTTTAACTTTTTCCGCGGGTAAGGGATCTGCCTTGGGTTTTACAGCAGGAGTCGTTTGTGCTGATAAAAGATAGGGGGCGGCAATGATGCTTCCCGTTCCCAGGGTTATTTGCTGTATAAAAGATTTCCTGTTCATTGTTTTTCTCTTAAAGTTCTGCAATAGGAACTGGATTTTTGTACCGCTTATCAAAATAGCAATAATTTTTATCATATCAAATGCCCTTTATGACCGTATAAAAAAAGCCCCCCGATCAAGATCGGGGGGCAGGTTGTTCGTACGTGTTCTAATTATTGTCCACCTCTGTTGCCTCTTTGCGGCCTCATTGACGGCTCAATGGTTTCTTTCCAGGTTTTCATTTGATCTTCTGTAAGCACTGTTTTTAGTTTGTTATCTCTTTCTGTAGCCATTTCCTGCATTTTGGCACGCATTGCGTCCCTGTCTGTATTACCTGCAGCCATCATATCTTCCCTGGCTTTATCAGTTGCCCTGTAATAAGTGGCAAAGATAGAATCGATCAGTACCATCCTTGATGCTTCCGGCTTAAAAGCGCTGTCCAATTTTACGTGAACTGATTTTACTCTTTCTTCCACTGTACGACGTGTAAAGCCCTGGGCATTTACTGAGGCAATGCTGATAACAGCTGCAAATGCCATTAATACAAATTGTTTTTTCATTTTATTTAAGTTAAAGGTTTACAATGTATTTAATTAGACGACAAGAAAGATGAAAACCGTCGCTTTTTTACTTTGCAGGCTTTTTCCTCCCTTCCCCGTTTCTCTTAGTTAACATTTTACCAAAAAGCGAATCAAATTTTGGCAACTGGTCCTGCGTGCAAAGCATTCTTATATTTTTTATATGGTTGAGCATCTGCAGCTCCATTGTTCTTTGCGATGCCGCTGACTGGTCGGCAACACTATTAATGACAGAATCACTAAAATCGCCTGCTGCCAGTTGTTTGAACTGCGTATCTTTTCCGCCACGTAATTTTTCAAACATTGCTTTCATATCCTCCTTATGCTTATTACTCAAAGTATCATATTGTAATAGCTGCTGCTGATCAAATCCAATTTCTTTTTTTAAAAAATCAGCTATCGCCGTTTTCCTGTCCGGGCGCCTTTCTTTTTTATCTCCGGGTTTTTTTATAAGAAAAAAAGAAACCATGGCAATATTTGCGATCAGCAATATGCCTATTATCACAAGAAAGACCTTACTCCTGTTTTGTTTATTTATCATTATGGTTGGGTATTTTCCAGGTCATAAATAGTAGCAACGGTGGAAGAAAATTCATCCGGCTGTGTTGCAGCCTGTTCTGTTGCGGACAAAGAAGTTTCTGATTCGTTATTAAATACAACTACGGCAAGGTTGATCAAAACCAGCATGCACAAGCCCGTAAATGCAATGGCTGGTCTTGCAATGAACCGCCCCGCTTTTTCCCATATGGATTCCGCCGGCCTGTTCATTCTTGCCTGGATGCGGGTGAGCAGGTAAGGCTTTGGTGCCGCCCTGTTCACATTGTCAACGCTGCTTAATGCCTCGTTGATCAGTTTATCAATACCATCTTTCTTATGCATAGCAAGTCTTATTTTTCGTGATCGAGGTAATATTTACTTAATACTTTTTTTAAATTGATCTTTGCCCTGCTCATCAATGATTCCACAGCATATAAACTGGTGTTCATTATTTCCGCCACCTCCTGGTAACTCTGGCCTTCCAGTTTATGAAGCGTAAAAGCTATCCTTTGCTTATCCGGTATCTGCTTTAATGCCCTGAACAATTCACTGGCTCTTTGTTTTTTTTCCAGCTGGATACCCGGGTGATCAAATTCCACAGGATGGAATTGCTCATCATCATGGTTACCAAACAAGGTTTGTACAAATGCAAAGCGCTTTTTCCTTTTCTTCTTCTTTTCATGGTCCAGCGATTTTGAAAGCGTGACCTTGTAAAGCCAGGTGGAAAATTTTGATTCGCCTTTAAAAGAACTTATGGACTGGTACACCTGTATGAAAACTTCCTGTGTGATGTCATCCGCATCATCCGCATTCTGAACTATACTCACCGCTGTATTATAAACCATATCCTGCCATTCCTCTACCAGCTTTTTAAAAGCCGACCCATCTCCCTGCTGCAGTAACAGAACTAATTCCGGTTGATTCAAAACACTTCATTTTTGTCCGGCCTAAATATAACCAATTAACTAAAACTGCCGGTTGCCCCCGCCTCCTTGTCCCATTCCTCCCCTGTTAAAACCAGGATTATTATTATTTCCGCCCCTTGTTGCTGCTGTACCGAAATTTTTAAGACTGTAAGTAAAAGTGAGCATAAAGTACTGTTGCAATACTTTGGTTTGCACATCTTCTATATAAAAATTGTTTACCGTTCTTGAAATACTTTGATTTTGCTTTAAGAGGTCAAATACAGATAATTTCAGTTCGCCTGCATTGTTCTTTAAGAATTTTTTACCGATAGCCGCATTCCATAACCAGAAACTTTGGTTAAGACCCCCGGACAACCCGCTATAGGTATTTCCTGAAATATCATTTTGCAGGAACCATCCATTCTTACTTAACAGGTTCACCTGTGCGCCAATGTTTTGATTAACATATTTACTATTGGTGCTATTGGTTGTATTGGTTTTTGATTCGTTTAAGTTAGCGGTGTACGATACATTAAAATCTACATACTCACTAATATTACTTGCGAGTACAACGCCGCCATTATAAGTATAACTATTCGTCTTGGTTTCCTGGTAGTTTACAAGCCCCGGCAATTTTGAATAGCTGAACCCTGCATTTAAATTCAATGTTGTCTTCATGAATTTTAAAGGCATGCTGTAAGTAAAGAATGTACGAAGCGTTTTATAGCCATCCAGGTTTACCGGCTTGGTCAGCTGCGATCCTGCTTTCAAAACTATATTTTGCTGAATAACTGAATCCTGGTTAGGAATGTAGGTTGCATTAGAAATATAATCGTTTGCTGTTTGCAAAAAGAGGTTTGCAAAAAAGCTTTGACTTGTTTTTGAATTGGTATAAGAATAACGTCCTGATAAGAAATGAGTGTATGATTGGTCCAGGTCAGGATTACCACTGCTCACCCTTAAAGGGTTGCTGAGGTTTACCACATCCTGCAACTGGTTCACTGAAGGGAAACTGGTTGATGCACGGTAGAACACACGGATATTAGCGTTGGCAGAAACTTTTTTACGCCACATCGCATTTGGCAATATCGTAGTGAATGACTGGTCAACAGAAGTTGTGGTTGGAAATATGCGTTCACTTTCCAGTTTCGAATGCTGGAAGTTCACACCAAAGGAAAGCTGCTCATCCCGACTTTGATTAAGGCGATAACTTATCCCGGCGTTGTTGGTAGTGATCGTATTATCAAAGCGGTTTGAAAGTATGGTGTCGAACATGGTATATTTCTGCCCGTCATAAGAAAAGGTCTGCTGGTTAGCTTTATTCTTTTCCACCGATGGCCTGTATTCAAATTGTAATTGTCCTTTTTTGCCAATCGGCTCGGTGTAGGAAATATTACCGCCAATTGTATAGCCGTTAGTATTATTATCACTCAGCCGGTTTTGAATGGAATCGTTGGTAAATACACCCAGGCTATCGAAAAAACGATATTCTGCATCAACGATGTTTTCTCCATCATTTTTTGAAAATGTGGTGTTAAATCCCAGGGATAATGAACGTCCTTTTTTTGGAAAAGAATGGCGAAACATGATATTGTTCCTGATATTATACCCACTCCTGTTGGATGTGCTGTTTGCAATTGAATTACTGATGGAATCATTTTCTCCTTTGAAGGACTGGAATCTAGAGAAAGAAGAAGACCTGTTATTCTGAAAACTCACACTGGGTATGATAAAGAGAGAATTTGAAGAATCAATCTTATATTCCATCCTCAGGTTAAGCCGGTGGTTGGTATTTTCCGTAATGGAATTACTTCTTTCGACACTGAACTGGTTCTTTGGGTTTCTGAAAGTTTCTGTATTTACCAGGCTCTCATTATTATTTGTACTGTTATTGAAAAAATAACTGCCCGATAGCGTTAATTTTTTACCATACATATTGCTGAAGTTGATACCGGCAGCATTCGTTTTACTGATACCGCTTGATTGTCCCACGTTAAAGTCGCTGCCACCGCCGCCTCGTCCACCACCGCCACGGCCTCCCCCACCACTACTGGTAACACCAAGCAGGTCCTGAGAGGCAAAATTTTGCTGGTTGACATTATTAAAATTGCCCACCAGAGAAATACGCCTGTTATCCTTAAAAAAGCTCACATTACCACCAGCTGTATATCGTCCTTGTGTTCCTGCGCCTGCATATATCCTTCCGAACTGCCCGTTCTTGATCCCTGATTTGGTAACAATATTCACTGTTTTCACAGAGTTTCCGTCATCAAAACCGGTTAATTGGGCCTGGTCGCTTAACCTGTCAAACACCTGTATCTTATCGATCACGTCTGCCGGTAAATTTTTTAAAGCCGCTGTTGCATCGTCACCAAAGAAGTCCCGGCCATCCACCGTTACTTTTCTTATTTGTTCACCCATGGCAGTCACTGTACCATCCCTGGCAACAGTGATACCCGGTAATTTCTTTATCATGTCTTCTGCTGTTGCATCCGGGTTTACTTTGAACTGGCTGGCACTGAACTCCGTAGTATCGCCTTTTTGTCTTACCGGTGCGGCCTTGGCCACTACGGTAACCCCGCTCAGCTCGGTAGCGAGCTTTGCAATACTAAAAGGGATCGGTGTTGCATTACTGGCCTGGAGGTTGATCCTTTGTTCAATTTTTTCAAAGCCGCTGGAGCTTATCCTGATGGTATAGGTTCCGGGGTTAAGTTCCGTAAAGGCAAAATTTCCTGTGTTGTTTGTAATAACCTGCTTTACTTGTGTAGAATCCCTTTGGGAAGAAAGATTTATGGTTGCGCCACTGATCGGGGAATTATCTCCTTTATCCGTTAATACGCCCCTGAGGCTTATATTTTGACTTTTTGCTATTACTGCTGCCAGGCTAAAAACCAATACCAGTAAAACTGTTCTTAATCTCATAAAATTTTTGTGTTATACCATATTAGACGACGGCTTGTGAAAAAACAGGCGGAAACATCAGAAATTTCTACCCTAACTCCTAACTTATCGGCAAAACCATGCCAAAAGCACTACTGGCGCAGGTATTGGGCTAACAAGCCCCTTATTTACTTTTTTAAACTAACTTGCAGCCCTAAAATTTACATTGATATGGATTATAATAAGCTTGTTTCCGTAACCGGTTTAAGTGGTTTGTTTGAATTATTATCTTCAAAGGCTGATGGTGGCGTGGTGCGTTCACTGGAAGATAAAAGCACAAAATTTGTGAGTACCCGGGTACACAATTTTTCCCACCTGGAGAGTATCGAGGTTTTTACAACAAAGGATAATGTTAACCTGGTAGAAGTTTTTACCGCTATGACCGCAAGCAAGGAAAAATTACCTGCTGACAGTGATGCCGCAGCGATAAAAAAATATTTTCAAAAGGTTTACCCCGATATGGATTTTGAAAGGGTATATGCCAGCGATATGAAAAAGATGGTGAAGTGGTTCAATGTTTTAAAAGCCAATGATGTGGAGATAAAACTATCTGAGTTGCCTGAAGGCGATACCGCAACACACGAAACCGTTAAGGCAAAACCTACAACCGCTAAAACAAGTGCAGTTAATAATGCGCCCGCAAGAAAAATAAATACGCCGAGGAAGATGGCTTAAAACCCCTAACCCCTCAAGGGGAATAAGGCAAGAGTATAAACTAAGGTATACTTTTTGTCACCTGTAAATTTCTTCAAATATTTTTAATCTAAAAGTCCCTTTAGGGATTTAGGGTATGACTTACACCGCAGATATAAAAAAATTACCCCGCCAGTTCGTTCCAAACGACTTCAAAATTACCGACTGGCAAAGTCTGGAACCTTTTTTTAAAGACCTGCTTGACCGCAACATTGACAAAAGAGAAGACCTGGAAAAATGGCTTAAAGACCAGAGTGAGCTTGAGGCTGTGGTCAATGAAGACGCGTGCTGGCGGCAGATAAAGATGACCTGCGATACGGAGAACAAGTCACTGGAAAGTGCTTTTACTTTTTTCTGCATGGAGATACAGCCAAAGATCCAGCCTTACTCCGATGCGCTGAATAAAAAATTAGTGAGCCATCCTTTGCTAAAAGACCTTGATGCCGAAAAATATTTTACGTACCTGCGCAGCATCCGAAAAAGCATTGACCTGTTCCGCGAAGAAAATATCCCTATACAGGCCGAGCTTTCGGTAATGCAACAGCAATACGGTGTTATCTCCGGGAAGATGACGGTAAAAGTGAAGGAAGAAGAATATACTTTACAACAGGCTGCCAAATTTTTAGAAAGCCATGACAGGGAATTAAGAGAAGAGGTATACAGGAAAATTAATGAAAGAAGGCTGCAGGATAAAGAGGCGCTGAACGATCTTTATGACCAGCTCATTCAAAAAAGGAACCAGGAAGCTGTTAATGCAGGTTTTCCCAATTACCGTGATTACCGTTTTAAAGAACTGGGCCGGTTTGATTACACAAAAGAAGACTGTTATAAATTTCACGAGGCAGTGAAACAATATGTGCTGCCATTGGTAAATATCATTTATCAAAAGAAGAAAGAAAAATTAAAGCTTGATACCCTGCGTCCCTGGGATATTGATGCGGAGCCGGAAGGAACAGAACCCTTACACCCATTTAAAACAAGTGATGAACTGATCAGCAAATCCATTGAATGCTTTACAAAGCTTCGTCCTTTCTTTGGTGATTGCCTGAAAAAAATGCAGGAACTCAAACACCTTGACCTTGAAAGCAGGAAGGGTAAAGCGCCCGGGGGATATAATTGTCCGCTGGCAGAAAGCGGTGCCCCATTCATTTTCATGAATGCCGCCGGCCAGATGCATGATGTGACCACCATGTTACACGAAGGAGGCCATGCCGTACATTCTTTCCTGGCGCATCCTCTGGAGCTCAATGGCTTTAAGGAATACCCCATGGAGATCGCTGAAGTGGCCAGTATGGCAATGGAACTGATGAGTATGGATGAATGGGAAACTTTTTTTACCAATAAAGAAGACCTTCAAAGGGCAAAGGAACACCAATTGGAAAGGGTGATCACCATTTTTCCCTGGATCGCCATCATAGATAAATTCCAACACTGGATATATGAACACGCTACACATACTCATGAGGAACGCACCGCTAAATGGAATGAGATATTAAGAGAATTCCAGGATAGTGTTATCGATTATAGCGGACTTGAAAATTACCGGGCCAACGGATGGCAACGCCAGTTGCATTTATTTGAAGTGCCTTTTTATTATATAGAATATGGCATTGCGCAACTGGGCGCCATAGGCATGTGGATGCAGTATAAGAATGACAAACAAAAAGCGCTGGACAATTACTGCAATGTATTAAGCCTTGGCGGAACAAAAACATTACCACAGCTTTTTGAGACCGCGGGATTGAAATTCGATTTTAGTCCCGAAAGGATAAAAGTGTTGATGGATTTTGTAAAAGCTGAAATGGGTAGGATCGCAGATTAGGCGATCCGGTTATTTACATTCATTGCACACACCGCTAACCAACACATCGGTTTGCTTTTGTTTGAAGCCCTTGGGGAGTTTTACCTCGGGAATGATAACATTGTCCAGGCAGATGGTCTTATCACACACATCGCATATAAAGTGAACATGGTTATCATGGTGATGGCCTGCTTCGCAATTGTCTTTACACAATGCGTATAATATGGAATTGTCCGTTGTTGGAATATTATGGATGATTCCTTTTTCAACAAAGGTCTGCAGTGTTCTGTAAACGGTTACCCTGTCAAAAGCCGCTTCTGCTTTTTTCTCGATATCCGCATGCGCAAGTGCCCCGGGGCTTTTTAAGAACAGGTCGAGTATTTTTTTTCTTCCATCAGTAACACTGAGCTGGTTCTTCTTCAATATGTCTAACAATGCGTCCATGTAATTATAAAATTAGATCTTGAGTCGTGAGAAAATACAGCTATCCTTTATCAGCAGGCCCTATTCACGCCTCACATCTCACTAATTAGGGTTATTACCAAATCCGTTCACAAACCTTGGCGTTGTTATTTTTTCTTTCAGTAGTCCTTTAATATCTTTTATAAGCTTTTCTATTTCTTCTTCTTTTAATCCGTCATAAACCATTCCCCTTACCCTTGTTTGTTTATCCACCAGGGCAAAGAACTGGGTATGTATGAACTGGTCGGCCATAGATTGAGTGGTATCCGGCTTATTGTTATCGATCCGGTAACTCTGCCTTGCCATTTTATACAATGATGCTTTATCGCCGGTAACAAAATTCCAGTTGGGATTCACAACCGGTTGTTGGTTGTTGCTGTCATATTCCATCTTATAAGAACCATCGGCATTTTTCAACAATTCTCCATTGATCATTTTTGCTTCATAGGCTTTTAATACAGGAACCGAATCTGTTTCGGGCATGCAGGTGTGAGAAAGGATCATAAAACCAGGCTCATCTTTAAAAGCATCAAAGATCCTGCGCATATTGGCATTCATCTTGGGGCATATGCCCTTGCAGGTAGTAAAAAAATATTCGGCAACATACACCTTACCTTCCACATCTTTTTGCGTAATGGTCTTTCCATTTTGATTAACAAAGGAAAAACCCTGAACATCAGCATTCGCTACCGGCAAAAGTGATTTTGACAGGTCCTCATCCTTAAATACAAAAAACAAAAACCCCGTAAGTAATACAGCGAAAAAAACTATATACCCCAATAACTTCCTGCTCATATCAGATTATTTTTACCAAATTTACGCCCTTTCATTTCAGCAGCTAAATTAACGATTGTAATTTGCAACCTTATTGCAAATATACGTATATTTGCCCTTTGCTCAAACTATGAATATAAAATTGAACTGGGATGCAATGGGGATCGTCACCTCTGTTTTATGTGCCATTCACTGTGCGGTATTACCTGTGGTACTGACCACCCTGCCTGTGTTCGGCATTAACATTGTTCATAATTTATTTTTTGAATGGGGCATGATCGGGCTTGCATTCATTGTGGGAGCTTATTCCCTTGCTCATGGCTATATAAAACATCACCAGGTCATTACACCCATACTCGTTTTTTCTATTGGTTTTGTTTTTTTGGTCTTAAAACAATTCTTTACAAACCTTGAATACCCGCTTTTGGCAATTGCCGTGGCCTTTATAATCACAGCGCATTATTATAACTTCAGGCTATGCCACCAGAGTAAATGTACCTCGCCGCATCATAAACATTAAGACCGGGAATTTTGTTTGAATTATATTTATAGTTCAATCAAAATGTTATGAAAAAAATTTGCCTGGTTTTTATATTCCTGCTTATGATTCTCACTCCTGTTTCTGCGCAACCAGCACCTGCAGGCAAGATGAGCGCCGATGAAAAGACCATTCGTTCTGAGAAGAGTTACCCGGACACTGCCACAATGGGTAAACTGGATTTTGATATTCTTGAAGTAAAAAGATTATCCGTTATGTATTTTTTCATAGCAGGTAAATGGCATTTGACCAGGAGCATCGGTAATATTGGCGGGCATTTCACCCTGCTGTTTAAAAAAGTAAAGAACAAATGGATGATCGTGGCAGACCACAGCAGTTAACTTATAACTTCCATTTACGCCAAAGGTGAATGATGAGTACGACCATGCTGATCAAAAAGAATGCATAATAAAGATAATTTTTCCAGCCGGGGCTACCTTCAAAAAAGGCGAGGTCTTTATAAATGCCCATAAAAACATTTACCAGCATCCATAGCAATACCAGTGAAATGGTCTGCATTATTCTTATCAAAAAGGCCCTTGTATCTTCTTCCATCCCCATAACCAAAACATTTGTTGGTAAAGTTAACCTCTGGTAAAATAAAAAGAACCTGGAATTATTTCAAGAGCATTTTTCTAAAAGCCGTGCTATCCCCGTTAAACACATTAAAATCCACGTAAGCATCAACGCCATTCACCCTGCCCCTTTCGTTGTGTTGCCAAAACACCCAGTTGCGCTTTATTCTTGGCTTATCCCGCACAAAATAATGGGCCACCCATAACGGATAATCATCAAATCTTCCCTGGAGGAAATTTTCATAAAAATCCACATTGGTATAAATGATCGGCTTTACTTTATAATGCTGTTCTATCATATCCAGCCAATCCCTGGCCCGCTGCTGAATGTCTGTTACCGAAGCGCCGTTTGCGGTTTCAATGTCAAGGACTGGTGGCATATCGCCTTGTTTTAAAGAAACTGTTTCAATAAAATTCCGGGCCTGTGCCTTCCCGCTTTTACTGGAGATAAAAAAATGATAGGCGCCCCTGGGCAAACCGGATCTTTTTGCATTGTACCAGTTACGACGGAAGTCACTATCAACACGTTCAAGTCCTTCTGTAGCTTTAATGAATGCAAACCCGATCCTGATCTCTTTTACCTGCATCTCTTTCAAAGCTTTCCAGTCAATATTATCCTGGTGATGACTTACGTCAATACCGTGAATGCTGAAATTTACAGGGATGTCGATACCAAATGCAGGATAGCGTACAAACCTGGGCTGGTTAAGGTACCCGACCACATAATAGATCACTGATGCTATAGCAGCCAGCAGGATGACCGGTAATAAAACAGATCTTAGAATACGCTTCTTTCTTTTTTTTGCCAAGGGTTCTGTGCCTTACATGTTTAAATGCAGGTAGTCACAAATTTGCATTAAATGGCTGTACTTATTTTATAAATTATTCACAAATCCCGCTTGATCATCTTCTTTACAAGTTTAAAATCCTTTTCAGAGGTGATGCGCAAGGTATATTCTCCTGTAGCCAGGTGCTGTGTAGTCACATCTATTTTATTGAGCCCGTTTACAAGCGTTGTATTCTTTGTATAAACAAGTTGGCCAATAGCATTGTACATGTTGATCGAAACTGACGGCACACTCATGTTCTCTAATTCAATGGTGACATTGTCCTGGAAAGGATTGGGATATACCTTAACCATGTTTTGCCCGGTTACGATAATTACATCCGCCAACCTGGTGGTAGTATTATTTTTCGTTACCAGCCAGTACTCCGGGTCAACCAATACTGTATCCGCAATAAACCCAATATCCCTGATAAAAGTTTCGCCATTGGTCTTATTATCAACAACAACCGTTTTTTCCTGCGTTGCATTTTTAAACTTTAATGCTACAGGCATTTCAAAAAAACTGACAGACGGGTGTGATGTTGTCTGGTTCATTTTGATCTGTACATTATTATTCCCGGCCCGTGCCCATTCAACATTATAAGATGGATAACCTTGTCCCTTATACCAATCATTAAAGAATTCTGTAAGGTTCTGCCCGCTTACCTGTTCAAGGTTTCTTTTCAGGTCCTCTGTTCTTGCAAAACCATACGAAAGTTTTGGGTCGATCTGGTATTGGCGTATGGCATTAAAGAAAACAGGGTCTCCCAGTTTCCAGCGTAGCATATATACCAGGTATGCGCCTTTATTATAACTGAGCCTGCCCGAAAAGATCCTTCCAACATTTGTTGTATCATCTACCCACACTGACCCTCCCGGCGAAGAAGTGATATTATTAACCAGGTTCCTTCGGTTGCTGATGATACTGGCAGGATATTTATTCTCCATGTAAAAAGCAGCAAGGTGTGTTGCAAAGCCTTCATTCAGCCAAATGTCTTCCCAGGTTGCGCAGGTGATCTTATCGCCAAACCACTGATGACCCAGTTCATGCGCAACAAGGTTTTCATCAACAGAAACTATGAATGTAGCAGTCTGGTGTTCCATCCCCCCGCCCCAGCCAAACTGTACATGGCCGTATTTTTCTTTAAGGAAAGGATAGTCCCCAAAATTATTGTGAAATAACTGCAGTGCATTCAGCACATTCTGCGTGCCGTTTTGAAAAGAAGTAAGGCTTTCGGGGTAACAATATGTTTGCATAGGTAATGTGGTAGTACCTAATACAACACTGTTATTGAACACCGTGTAATTGGTAACAGCAAAACAAACCAGGTAAGAAGCAATAGGATAGCGGTGTTTCCACCAGGTAGCTTTTTTTGTACCTCCCGAAACCAGGACCTCGCTTTGAAAAAGTCCGTTTGCTGCTGCTTTATAAGCCGTGGGATTAGTAATAATTATATCTATGGAATCTGCTTTATCATCCAAACCATTTTTACATGGCCACCAGTCCCTGCTGCCATAAGGCTCGCTAAGGCTCCACATTACAGGAGTACCCGCGTGTTGGTCCTGTATGAATGAACCGAAGCCCGTGTTTGGAGGAACACCCTGGTAAAAAACAGTTATGGAATCAAGTACCCCTGCATTAATTGTTGAGAGGAAATTAACCGTTAACACATTATTGAGATGCTGTTTTGTAAGCAATATATTGTGTTGTTTAACACTGTCAACTACCAGGGGATTCATCAGGTCAAGCTGAATATTATTGGTAGTAGCTGTAATGGTAAAATAAATGGTAACCTTGCCGGCTATAAATCTTACTGCAGGATTCACTTCCCATTCACAACGGTAATACTTTACATCATAATTGTTGCTGGAAGCCGGTGCTAATAAAATACCGGCACCTGCTCCATCAAGCCGCTGATGCGCCATTTGCTCCATTAAAGCGATTTCATTTACCGGTTTATAATAGTTAGCCTGCGACTGGGCAGATACCTGTAAACAACCCAGCATTAATAAGATCAGGATAAAGCGCATAAAAAACGGATTATGTGTAGAAATATTTCGATGCATCGAAGTTCCTAAAGTTTTGTGAAAGGGCAATATCGGGTCTACATAAACGTTTAATATAATACCCGTTTTCAATTGCGTACCTCTAAGAAAATTAATTAAAGCATGATTAAAAAAAGTAATTCGCACCTTAAGGTATCCAAATTAATCTGGATACTTTTTTTTTCCTTGTCTATAAGTAGTTTTGCTAAGGGAAATCCCTATACGGATACTTCCAAAAAGGTACTTTTAGCTTCACTGAATAAAAAAGACAAGGCTGAATATATTACCAAAGAAGCTAATGTAGTGTTTCCCGAGGTCTTATCCGGTAACGAGGAATATTCCCTCGATTATATTGAGAGGTTCTCTGCAAACAGGAGGGCTTATGTAATGCGTACTTATGCAAAGGGAAAAAAATATTTCCCGAAAATAAGCACCGTTCTGGAAAAGCATGACCTGCCGCAGGAGTTAAAGGTATTGATAGCACTGGAAAGCGCATTTAATGGAAATGCTGTTTCCAAAGCCGGCGCTGTTGGATACTGGCAATTCATGGACAACGTGGCCAGGGAATATGGGCTAAAATATACTGCGCAAAGAACGGCTAAAAATAAATCGTCCAGGAGATCCGGCGCCAAAAAAGGAAAATCAAAAACATCGTATGTAAGGGATGACAGGAAGAACTTTAATAAATCAACCTTAGCGGCAGCACGTTATTTAAAGGACCGTGGCAGGAATTTAAACAACGACATCCTGCTGATGGTTGCCAGTTATAATTGCGGTGTGGGCAATGTATGGAATGCAATGGAAAAAACGGGTATGAACAACCCCGGCTTCTGGGACATAAAAAAATACCTGCCTTCTGAACAAGGGCTTATGTTATGAATTTTATCACACTGAATGTGCTTTTTCATAATTATGATAAGTTTGTCAATAACACCCTTAGTTTTACGCCAACAAAGATCAAACTTGATGATACGGAAAAAGATGTGACAAACGGCCTGGACAGGGCTGTTTACCAGAAATGACAACCATAAAATTTTAATACAGACCAGTACAACCGTACTGGTTTTTTTATTCTCTCGCTATTACGGGAACCGGTATAAAAAATAATTGCATTCAGCAATAACTAGTAATCGGCTTACCTTTGCCTATGCCCCGGATCAATTGGAACGATAGTAAAAATTTAGTGAGCAAGCTTACTTTCCAACGCTTTTGGAATGGCACAAAAGTACTCAGTAGTTTTTACCTCAGCCGGGCATTGAACAGGCCGGTTCAATGGGGCTATCCTGTTTCTGTTTCTTTCGAACCCACCACCAGTTGTAACCTCAGGTGCCCAGAATGCCCCAGTGGCCTGCGGCAGTTCACCCGGCCCACGGGCATGCTGCAAAATGATTTTTTTAAAAAGACCATTGATGATATCCATAAAGAATTATTATACCTCATCTTTTATTTCCAGGGAGAGCCTTACCTCAACCCCGGTTTTTTAGAGATGGTAAAATATGCCAGTGATAAAAAAATATATACCGCCACATCAACCAATGCGCATTATTTGAATGACGAGGCTGCAAGAAAAACGGTGGAAAGCGGTCTTGACCGGCTGATCATTTCCATTGATGGTACCACGCAGGATGTTTACCAGCAATACCGGGTTGGTGGCAATCTTGAAAAAGTAATACAGGGCGCAAAGAATGTCATCAAATGGAAAAAAGAACTGAAAAGCAAAACACCGTTCGTGTTCTTCCAGTTCCTTGTGGTAAAACCAAACGAGCACCAGGTAGAAGATATCAAACGGCTGGCAAAAGAAGTAGGTGTGGATGAAGTTCGTTTTAAAACAGCGCAGGTATATGATTATGAAACCGACCCGAATAACCTTATTCCTGCAAATGATAAATTCAGCCGCTACAAAAAGAATGCAAATGGCACATACAGCGCAAAAAATAAATTAGCGAACCGTTGCTGGAAACTGCAGCACGCAAATGTTATTACCTGGGACGGGCTTGTGGTTCCCTGTTGCTTCGATAAAGATGCAACACACCAGCTTGGAAATTTAAAGACCCAGTCTTTTAAAGAGATCTGGCATAACGATAATTATAAACAGTTTAGGAGAGAGCTGATGAAGACCCGGAAAAATATCGACATCTGTTCCAATTGCAGCGAAGGCGTTTCGGTTTGGAAAGACTAGTACCTTTGTCTTCAAATCTGCTGTATTTAATAACTATATGAATATAACTTTCAACAATCGCTTAAGGCAGCTCATTCTTCTTTTACTGATCATCTTTTTGGTCTGCCTGTTCATCGGGCAGTTGTCTTCTTTTCTCCCGGGATTGTTGGGGGGCGTTACTTTATATATCATCAGCCGCTCTTTATACTTCCGCCTTATTTATCAAAGAAAGTGGAAAAAAGGGTGGACCGCCCTTTTGTTCATGCTGTGCTATATCGTAATTATTGCCTTGCCGGTTTATTTATGCATTACCCTTGTTTCACCCAAGATCACCGCTATACTGGAAAACCCTGACCAGATAGTGAAAAGTCTTAGGCTATTGTCAGCGCAGGTGAAGCAGGCTACCGGTATTCAACTTTTTACCGACCAATCCACCTCCGCTATTTCACAAAAAATATCGGCTTTTATACCAAGGTTTGTTAATACCACACTCAATGTTCTTACTAACCTGATCATGATGTTCTTCTTATTGTATTATTTATTGTACCATGGCAGATCAGTAGAAAAATACCTGAATCACATCATTCCTTTTGAACAAAAAAATGTTGATAAGCTGGCCAGGGAAACAAAGGTTATGGTAAGAGCAAATGCAATGGGCATTCCCATCATCTGTATTGCACAGGGCGCTACTGCTGCGCTGGGTTATTGGATATTCGGCCTCCAGGACTGGGGTATGTGGGGTTTTGTAACGGGCGTATTTGCTTTCTTCCCGGTAGTAGGAACAATGGTGGTGTGGGTGCCATTGGTTACCTATCTTTTTGCCTCCGGACAAAGCGGGGCCGGGTGGGGGCTTACGCTATATAGTTTTATTGTAACGGGTAATATTGATTATATAACCAGGTTGGGTCTCTTAAAAAAACTCGGGAATGTACACCCGATGATAACAGTTATAGGGGTGATCGTTGGGCTGAACCTATTTGGATTTATCGGCCTGATCTTTGGCCCCCTCCTCATCAGCTATTTTATTGTTTTGGTTAAGATCTATATGAATGAATTCACGGCAATGGAGGAACAGGAATAAGCATCCATCATATTAAAAATTTCCACTTGGGCATAGAAAAAGATATCAATCAATCAAAATTCAGGAACGAATACCAAAAGTCGATCATCAACCTGATCTATACATATAACTGGATGACGGAACAGTTAAAAAAAGAAATGGAGGCCTTCGGGCTCACCATGCAGCAGTTCAACATACTCCGTATCCTGCGTGGAAGTGAAACGCCTTTGTCCACCCTACAGATCAGGGAACGCATGCTTGATAAAATGAGTGATACCAGCCGCATCGTTGACAGGCTGATCATTAAAGGCCTGGTAAAAAAAATGACCTGCAAAACAGACAAGCGTCTTGTTGACGTGATCATCACCGACAAAGGAAAAAAGTTACTGGGCCAGATCGACGGGCAGGAAGAAAGAATGGACAATATATTAAATACGCTTTCATTACCCGAAGCGAAATCATTAAATAAATTATTAGATAAGATCCGCCAATCAGATTAAATATTTTTCATGAAATTTTTTTTTCCTGTTTTTTTACTTGTATCAGTCCTGTTGTCTATTAATGCCTACACCCAAACAAAGCCCGAATTTCGTGGGGTATGGGTTGCTACTGTTGATAATATCGACTGGCCTTCAAGAGGAAATTATAATTCCGATTCGCAAAAAGTTGAATTCATACGCTTACTGGAGATGCACCAGCGCAACGGGCTGAATGCACTGGTAGTACAGGTTCGCCCGGCAACGGATGCTTTTTATCCCTCCCAGTATGAACCTTGGAGTGAGTTTCTTACAGGTAAGCAGGGGCAACCACCCACGCCTTATTATGATCCCCTCGAATTCATGATCACAGAAACTCATAAGCGTGGTCTTGAATTTCATGCATGGATGAATCCTTACCGGGCAGAGTTCAATATCGGCAGGTCATCCATATCACCAACACATATCACCAGGATACATCCCGAATGGTTCCTCAGTTACGGAGACAAAAGATATTTTGACCCGGGGAATAAAGAAGTGCAGCAGTATGTTACCAACGTAGTTAAAGATGTAGTGAGCCGGTATGCAGTTGACGCCATACATTTTGATGATTATTTTTATCCTTACCGCATTACCGGGAAAGAATTCCCTGATAATGCAAAATACCTTCAATATGGAACGGCCATGAATAAAGACGATTGGAGAAGAAGCAATGTTGACTCCATCATTTTTATGTTGAGCAGGGCAATAAAAAAAGAGAACAGTAAATGCCAGTTCGGTATCAGCCCTTTTGGCGTTTGGCGCAACCAGGATAAGGATCCTGTCAACGGAAGCAAAACAAATGGCGCACAAACAAATTATGACGACTTATATGCTGATATTTTATTGTGGCTGAGGAATGGCTGGATCGATTATGTTGCCCCGCAACTATACTGGGAGTTTGGACACAAGATCGCACCTTACCAGGTCCTGCTTGAGTGGTGGAGTACCCATACCTATGGCAGGAATTGTTATATAGGCCTTGCCATATACAGGGCCAACAGCAATGCTGCCTGGAAAGACAATACACAACTGACCCGCCAGATTGAGGCATTGCGTAACACCCCCAATATACAGGGTATGATCTTTTTCAGCAGCAAATCTTTCAATAACAATCCCAATGGGTGGAGCGACAGCCTTCGCCTTAATTATTTTAAAGAACCGGCAAAAACGCCTGAGATGGAATGGCTTACTCGTCCTCGTCTCTGACCTACTGTGTACCCATAAATATTATTTAGCTTTGTATCTATGGATATAGAACAATTACACCCAAGTTACTTTATTCCCAATTACACTAATCGTTTAAAAGAACATCGATTAGAAAAAAGGGGCTTCAATTGTTTCGTAATTTATCTTTAAACCCCTGTAGTAGCATAAGGCAAATATGCTCTACCTGGGCCGAACAAAAGGCCTACTACAGATTTTTAAACCATTCAAAGGTTACTGAGAATATTTTGATTGAAGAAGCTGCATCCCGTTTACAATCCATGGTTTCCGGGCGACATTTACTTTGTTTGCAAGATACAAGTGAAGTAAACCTGACTGCTCATAATAGAAGGTTATTTACTCACAAAAGATATGGGTACACTGTAGGTCTCCGACGAGGACGCATGGTCCTGGGTCTTTGACTCACCCACCAATTTTCTCTACCTTTGCAATTCTTAATTTTAAATTCTTAATTATACAGTTATGCCCGGCTATGAATTTTTTGGCTCCGAAGAACGCAAGCACGTTAATGATGTAATGGAAACAGGGATCTTAATGCGTTATGGTTTCGACGGCCCACGCAAAGGAATATGGAAAGCAAAGGAACTGGAACAGGCTATCTGCAATACATTCGGCTGCAAACACGCCCAGTTGGTAAGCAGCGGTACGGCTGCACTCACAACAGCCATGCAGGCATTGGGCATTGGATATGGCGATGAAGTGATCCTGCCTTCTTTTACTTTCGTTGCAAGCTTTGAAGCTGTGTTGAGTGTTGGAGCCGTGCCTGTTTTTGTAGATGTGGATGATACATTAACATTGAATCCTGTAGCAGTTCGTAATGCCATCACGGCAAAAACAAAATGCATAATGCCCGTACATATGTGCGGAAGCATGGCTGATATGGATGCATTGCAATCCATATGCAAAGAGCATAAACTCATTTTACTGGAAGATGCCTGCCAGAGCATTGGCGCAACATACAAAGGAAAAAAATTGGGCACCATCGGCGATGCCGGGACCTTTAGTTTTGATTTTGTAAAAACGATCACCTGTGCCGAAGGCGGTGCTGTAATGACCAACCGCGAAGACGTTTATATCAACAGCGATGGCTTTAGCGACCATGGCCACGACCATAAGGGAGTAGACAGGGGGGCCGACCTTCATCCTTTTGTAGGCTACAATTTCAGGATAAGCGAATTGCATGCTGCCATTGGTTTGGCGCAAATAAATAAATTAACCGGGTTCTTATCCATCCAGCGTAAGAACCACACTGCATTAAAGAAGATACTTTCTACAGTTCCGGAAATTTCTTTCAGGAAGATACCGGATGAAAGTGGTGACAGCTGTACTTTCCTGAGCTGGTTCTTGCCAACCGAGGAAGCCACAAGAGCCGTAGTGGCAGAAATGAAAGCGCAGAATATATTAGCCGGTAATTTCTACTGGTACGACAATAACTGGCACTATGTGCGTAAATGGGATCATTTGAAAACCTCTGCAACATTAAGCGGTTTGCATCCTGATCTGAAAGCAGCGGTAATGCATCATACCACTAAAGATTTCTCCGCTAGCGATGCTGTCATGGGCCGCTGTGTTTCTACTGCGATCGGCTTATTATGGACGGATGAACAGCTAAAAACAAAAGGAGAGCAAATGGTAAATGTGATCAGCAAAATACTGAAAGAACAAAGTGCAGTGGTATGATCTTAGTTAAAGATGATCTGTGGAAATCTGTGCAGCGATCCGCGCTATCTGTGGTTATATCCAATTCCATTTAACG
>Ga0193706_1000605_pt1 | contig 19716 bp, 11 predicted proteins | sample U3c1metaG_FD_160130 | JGI IMG/M metagenome (GOLD analysis project Ga0193706, IMG submission 160130) | Soil microbial communities from a riparian zone of the East river system, Colorado, United States - U3c1 | ecosystem: Environmental > Terrestrial > Soil > Riparian zone | place: USA: East River... | reverse complement strand
TCCGGCGCTCACATCGTGCGGAAGGTAGAATTTCGAGAAATGCTGCCCGACAATTTCCGTGGCGGCGTAGCCCTTGATTCGCCGCGCTCCTTCGTTCCACGACACGACGACGCCGCTCGGGTCGAGCAAAAAGATCGCGTAGTCGCGCACGCTTTCGACGAGCAGTCGGAAGTGCTCGTCGCTCAACGTTCGAGTGGGCTTCGTCTCGTGGGGACCCATGGCCTTCTTCGGGATGGCGAGAGCTAGGCGCTGACCCGACGCATCGCTCCGCGATCACTCTAGGACACAGGAGAGCCCGCCGGGCGAGCCTTCTCGATCGCAAGACAGATGCCGCACCGAGAGTGAATATGCCGCCACTTAGGCGACACGGGCAAGCCCTCCCCATTCGAGGGGAACTACCTCAGGACGCCGCGCTGGAGGGACTGTGTGGGATACCCTGCTGAGCTCTTCGCCTCTTCGGTGACGGCGACGGCGCCCCGCGATGGTTCCACCGAGGCGCCCTTGGCGCGGACGTGCACCTGGGTGAACTCGGCGCCAATGAAAAGAATGTGCGCAGAGTAAAACACCCAGACCACCAGCACGACCAACGAACCGGCCGCGCCGTACGGCGACGCGACGCCGGCTTTGCCGACGTAGAGGCCAATCAAAAACTTGCCCAGGGTGAAGAGAGCACCCGTCACGAGCGCACCCAACCAGACGTCGCGCAATCGAATCTTGACGTCGGGGATGACCTTGAAAACAAGGGCGAAGAGCAAAGTGATGAGTCCGAGCGAAATCGCGAAGTTCGCGATTTGCCAGATCCACTCCACGCCGTCCAAGCTCGTGAACCACTTTCCGACGGCGGCGAGGCCTGCGCTGATCACGAGCGACACCAGCAGCAAGAAAGCGACGCCCAGCACCATGGTGAAGGATAAAAAGCGATCCTTCACGATTCCGAGAATGCCGCGGCCGGGTTTCGGTTGGACTTCCCATATCGTATTGAGCGAGTCCTGCAGCTCACCGAATACACCCGAGGCGCCGAACAGGAGCACCACGATGCCGACGATGCTGCCCAACACGCCGGATTCGGGTTTTTTGGCGTTGGCCAACATGCTTTGAATGGCCTCGCCCGCCTCCGGCCCGAAAACCTCCTGCAATTGCTGCCCTATCTGACCGCGTGCCGCGTCTTCGCCGAAGACAAGGCCGGCGACGGCCACCGCCAACACCAGGAGGGGCGACAGCGAAAGCAACGTGTAATAGGCCAGCGAGGCGGCGAGCCGAGGTATTTTGTCGTCGCCCGCTTCGGAGAACGTCCTCTTCACGAGCGCCAGTACGCTTTGATCCCGCTTGGCTGGCTTTTCGCTGCCGCCAGGCTTCTCGACAGGTGACGCAGTCTTGGCGTCGGCGTTCACACCAATCGTCTCCTTCCGGAAATGAGGTGGATCAGCGCTACGAAGACGGCCGCCCCGATGATCGACCAGAGAATCGGAAAGGGATGACGGTCGATGGTGACGACCATCAGCTCCGGCAAGTGGGCGAGGTTCGCGAGAAACGGTCCGAGAAGCGCACCCACGAAACCGACCGCAATGGAGACCAAAAAGCCCCCCGGTGTTCCTCCGGCTATCGACCGACCGATAGCACCACAGACGCCGGCGATCACCAGCAGGATAAGCAGACCAGTGAGTGAGAGGGTCATCGCCCCTCGGTAGGGACGACCGAGCGAGCTGGCCAGGGTTCGAAAGACCGGGGCATCAACTCCGAAGATTGCGCTCGACCCAAGCGGCAAAGGCGTCGACGAATTTTTTTAGCAACTCGCGCGTCGAATCGCTGGTGAGCTTGCCGCTGCTATCGAAAAGCTTGTCGGCGCCCCCGATGTACGCCTCGGGCTGTTGCATGGCGGGCATGTCGAGAAAGACGAGTGACTGGCGAACGCAATGGTTGGCGCCGAACGCCCCCATTGCCCCGGGCGAGACGCTGACGACAGCGGCCGGCTTTTTGCTCCAGACACTCTTTCCGTAAGGGCGCGAGCCAACGTCGATCGCATTCTTCAGCACCCCCGGCACCGTGCGATTGTATTCCGGCGTCACGAAGAGGGCCGCCTCGGCGCGTCGCACCGTGTCACGGAAGGACGCCCACGCCTCCGGTACGTTCGATTCGAGGTCCATGTTGTAGAGCGGGAGATGGCCGATTTCGACGATCTCGAGCTTGAGCGAGCTTGCGGCGAGCTCGACGAGCACCTGCGCGACTTTGCGATTCAGCGATTCCTGGCGGAGGCTGCCCACGAGAACAACGACATGGCGAGCGGTAGTCATGCCGGGATTTTTGCCTTTTCATTCGCTCCGCTGTCAATCGAACTCTCCCCTACGACTACTCGTCGTGCGAAGTTGGCCGAGCTTCGTGTCGGGCAAACTCCCACCTAGCGCGGCGTGAGGCGTGGCGGCATTCGGCGTAGAGCTGCCGGACAAACCGCGTCGACATCGTTCGTTTTCTTTGGATCGATTTTCGGGATTGAATCGTCTAACGCGGGGACCTCGATCGCCGAGCGCCAAGCGAGCCCGCGACACCGCTCGGAAGAAACAAACCGAGTCGAGCGTACTCAAACCCGACATGCGAAACCTTCGAACCTCGATGCTCTGGGGGATGGCAAGTTGCGCGCTGATTTCTTCGGCGTGCACCCACGCGTCCCAAACGACCGCGCTGCCGACCCGTACCCCCACCGTCGCCAGCACCGGGTGTGCGCGAATTCGGTCGGGCGGAGCGATGCGCCTCGGTGCTGCGCGCGCAAGCTCGGCACTCGCGCTCGCGGTGAGCCAGTCCGGCGATGCCAGGCACGTCTTCGCCTACATTGCCGACGCTGATGAACCAGCCCTGCACACGGTCGATCTCGCCGGTCCCACCGAAATCGCCGTCACGCCGCTGATCGGACGACCCGAGCACGTTCTCGTGCTCGCCGACGGACGCGTCGCGGTCACCTTGCGCGCGACGAACGCCGTACAGGTGCTCGAGCCGGCGGCGGAAGAAGATGCCCCGCTCGAGACACGCTGCGTCGTCGGCACGCGCGCCGAGCCTATTGCGCTCGCCGCGACGCCCGACGATGGAACGCTCCTCCTCACGACGGGCTGGGGACACACGTTGAGCGCTTACGACGCGCAGACGTTCGCTCCTCGATTCGAAGCATCGCTCCCGCGCGATCCGCGCAGCGCCGTCGTTTCCGAGGATGGCACGCGCGTCTTCGTGGCTCATGTCGTCGGCGCGCGAATGAGCGTCGTCGATCTGACGACCTCCGAGCACGCCGTCCGATCGATCGATCTGGCCGCGCGCGCGTCGGGCGAGGACGCGCCCGACAACGCGCTGCTCAAAGGCTGCCAAGGATTCGCGCTCACCAAGCTCGACGGCCAGGGCGATGCCAAGCTCGCCAAGATGGTCGATCGCGTGTTTGCGCCCATGGTGTCGGTCAATTCCGGCGAAGGGCTCCCCGAGTCGAGCGGCTATGGACCCGACGGGCCCTCGGAAATCGGCGAAGTGGCAGTGGTCGATGCCGCTGCCGAGCGAGCGCTCACCCGCGTGGTACGGGCGCCGAACGGCGCCGTCACTTCTGTGCAATGCCTGCTTCCGCGCGCCGCGGCCTACGACGATGGAGCTCTCTACCTGACTTGCCTCGGCATCGACGCGCTGCTCAAGCTCGACGCGCGCGGCGTCGATCCCGCGCGATCCGAGCTGCAAAGGTGGCACGTGGCCGCGGGACCGACCGGCATCGCCGTCGATCACGATGCACATCGCGCCTTGGTGTGGTCGCAGTTCGATCGCGAGCTCGCGATCGTCGACACGAGCGGCGCGTCGCCACCAGTACGCGTCGCGCTCGCGCGTCAATCGGCTGGCATCACCGCCAACGTCGCCCTCGGCCGTCGCCTGTTTCATCAGGTGGGGGACGCGCGCATCAGCTCCGACGGCCGTGCCTGCGCCAGTTGTCATCCCGACGGCCGCGAGGACGCGCTCACTTGGTCGACACCGGACGGCTCGCGACAGACGCCGATGCTCGCCGGACGGCTCGCCGAAACGGCGCCCTACGGGTGGCTCGGCGCGAGCGACGGCGTGAAAGATCACCTGAAAACGACGTTCGAGCGTCTCGGCGGCGAAGGATTGGCCAAAAACGAGCTCGGTGCGCTCATCGACTACGTCTCCGCCATGGCGCCCCCGATGGGTGCCAGCGCCTTCGCACCAGCCGAACGGCAAAAAGTCGTCGATCGTGGCCGCGCGCTGTTCGAGTCGGCCGAAACCGGGTGCGGCACGTGTCACGACGCGAGCCGCGGGTTCAGCGACGGTATGCGCCATAACGTGACGGTGGGGCGCGGTGATGCTGCGAGCGCGTCGTTCGATACACCTTCGCTCCGGTTCGTGGCCGGCACGGCTCCCTACTTTCACGACGGCCGCTACAAGACGCTCGACGATGTGCTTACCGCGCCGGACCACGCCATGGGCGCATCGACGCGGCTCGGCCGCCAAGATCGCGCCGCGCTCGTCGCGTACCTGGAGACGTTGTGATGGCGGCGCGCCGCGCGCACGCGGTTTTCATGGGCATATCAATGGCGTTGGCGGCGGGGTCGAGTGCCGCCGACGACGAGCCCCGAGCGGAAACGACGAACGTCATCGTCGTCGATGTCGGTGATCTTCCGACGGGTGAGATCCCGAGCGTTCCCGCAGAAACCGACGCCCCTCTCGGCGTCCCGGCGTGGACGCAACCGGCGACCATCACGGTCACGGCGGCCGGCGAATTGCGGCCACGCCAGCACGGCAAGCCGGTCCAGCGCGTCTCCAAGAAGTCAATCATTGCCTCCAAGCGCCCCCGCGTGGCAAAGATCGTCGCGATCGCGCCGACCACGCCGTCGCTCGACGCGCTCTACGCCCCTTCCAACGACGCGACCGACCTCGAAGCGCAAGCGTCGCAGAAACTATCGTGCGGTGACCGTGAATCGGTGCTCCCCCTGCGCTGGGAAGCATTCGCCGTCACGAACGACGGCGAAGCGCGCCTTTCCGTGCGCGATCTCTGGTTCGACGCCAAAAGCTGCGCCGTCGGACCTGGCCCTGAAGCGACCATCCTGCTCAAAGCCGTCGCGTGGGACGGCGGCCGACCCTGGCTCTACGCGATGCGCAATCACGACGGCGTGACGCTCGTCATGCCCCGGGTCACCGAAATCAGCTCGGAATCAATGGTCGGCGCTCCGGTCTCCGTTCGCGGAGACTTCACGCGCATCACCATGCCCATCGGTCGATGGGGATCGGGGTCGATCGTGGCCCAGCTCGATTCGCTCCCTGGCGAGCCGGCGGATGACCGCGTCGATCGACCCATCGAAGTCGGCATCGAGCTCATACAGACGATGTCCGAAAAAGCACCCACGCTTCTCGTGCGCACGCGACGAGCGAACGTGGCGAACGTGGCGAGCTCCGACGAGGGCAGGGAGTAAGCCCTACCTTTCTGAGCAATCTGGCCGGGCTCGGCTGGATGTCGGCGGCTCTCCACGAGAGTGGACGAAGTGGCGGTCCGATGCCTCCTCCGACGTTGCGCGGCGCCCCTGGCAAAGCTACGTTCCGACGGTCAAACCCGAGACTCTCGGCCGCTCCGAAAGGGGCGGGCCGCCTCACGAAAACCGCGTAGTCCCTCCAAGGTAAACGATGCTGACCTGGGCCATCAAGAAGGTGTTCGGCACCTCACACGAGCGGGCCATCCGCAAGATGAAGCCGCGTGTCGATGCCATCAACGCCCTCGAAGACAAGATGAAGGCCCTTTCCGACGCCGATCTTCGCGCCAAGACCGCGGAGTTTCGCGAGAAAGTGGACAACGGCGCCACGGTCGACGACCTGCTCGTCGAGGCCTTCGCCGTGTGCCGCGAAGCGAGCCGGCGCGCGCTCAGGATGCGCCACTATGACGTCCAGCTCATCGGCGGCATGGTGCTGCACAATGGGTGCATCGCCGAGATGCGCACCGGCGAGGGCAAAACGCTGGTCGCCACCCTCCCCTGCTACCTCAACGCCCTCGAGGGCAAGGGCGTCCACGTCGTCACCGTCAACGACTACCTGGCCACCCGCGACGCGGAGTGGATGGGGAAGATCTACAATTTCCTGGGGATGTCGGTGGGCACCGTCGTCCACTCGCAGACCGACGCCGACAAAAAGCGCTCGTACCGCTCCGACATCACCTACGGGCAGAACAACGAGTTCGGCTTCGATTACCTGCGCGACAACATGAAGTTCTCGGCGCTCGAATACGCGCAGCGCCCCCTGCACTACGCCATCGTCGACGAGGTCGACTCCATCCTCATCGACGAAGCGCGCACCCCGCTCATCATCAGCGGTCAGGGCGAGCGCTCGAGCGAGAAGTACCGCACCATCAACGAGGTCATCCCCCGGCTCAAGCTCGACGAGCACTACGTGGTCGACGAGAAAGGGCACTCGGTGACGCTCACCGACTCCGGCGTCGAAGCGGCGCAGAAGCTGGTCGGGATTTCCAATCTCTACGACCCGGTGCACCTCGAAACGCTGCACATCATGAACCAGTGTTTGCGCGCGCACACGCTCTACAAGCGCGACGTGAACTACATGGTGAGCCAAGACGGCAAGGTGCTCATCATCGACGAATTCACCGGCCGCGTGCTCCCCGGCCGGCGCTGGTCGGACGGACTGCACCAGGCGGTCGAAGCGAAGGAGCATGTACCGATTCAGGAAGAGAGTCGCACCATGGCGACCATCACCTTCCAGAATCTGTTCCGCATCTACAAAAAGCTGGCCGGCATGACCGGCACCGCCGACACGGAAGCATCGGAGTTTCACAGCACCTACAAGCTCGAAGTCGTCATCATTCCGACCAACAAACCCATCGTCCGGTCGGACGCCGAGGACATCGTTTACAAGACCGAGCGCGAGAAGTTCTCCGCCGTCATCAAAGAGCTCACCGAGCTGCACGAGCGGGGGCAGCCGGTCCTGGTGGGCACGACCAGCGTCGAGAAATCGGCGGCGATCGCGCGCATTTTGCAGAAACGGAGCATTCCGCACAACGTCTTGAACGCGAAACACCACGCCAAAGAGGCGCAGGTCATCGCGCAGGCGGGGCGCAAGGGCGCCATCACCGTGTCGACGAACATGGCCGGCCGCGGGACGGACATCATCCTCGGCGGCAACGCCGAAATGATGGCCAAGATCGAGTTTCTGGAGAACAACCGTTTACCCGACGCGGAGCCCGAGCCGTTTCGAAAGCTCGTCGAGCAGTACGAAGCATCGTGCGCAATCGAACGCGAAGAGGTCGTCGGGCTCGGCGGACTACACATTCTCGGCACCGAGCGCCACGAGTCACGCCGCATCGACAACCAGCTGCGCGGCCGCGCCGGGCGCCAGGGCGACCCGGGTTCCTCCCGCTTTTACCTTTCGCTCGAAGACGACCTCATGCGCATCTTCGCCGGCGACAAGGTGAAAAACCTCATGGATCGCATGGGTATGCCCGACGACGAGCCCATCGAGCACCCCTGGGTCACGAAGAGCGTCCAGAACGCGCAGCAGAAGGTCGAAGAGCGCAACTTCGACATCCGCAAGAACCTGCTCGAATACGACGACGTCATGAGCGCTCAGCGCAAGACGGTCTACACGATGCGCCAGCAAATGCTGGAAGGGCGCTATCGGCCGGAAGAGGTCGACGACGACGGCAAGGCGACCGGCGAGTTCAAGGGGTTCGCGGCGCGTCCCGACATCGTGCGCGACGTGGTGCCCCGCGTCACCGAAGTGCTCGGCATGTTCGCCGAAACACCCATCCGTTCCCCGGGCCAGGACGGAAAAAGCACCGGCGATCCCATCGCGCGCGAGGCGTTCGAGAACGCCAAGATGGTGGAGCTCGCGCACCTGCAGGCGGAGGTTTACCAGTGGTGGGGCGTCAAACTGGACATCGACGGCCGGGAGACGGACGCGCTCGGCCTCTATAACGAGCTCACCGAGAGCATCCCCCTCGCTCTTACCGAGCAGCGCGAACGACTGCTCGATCTCGTCGACCGCATCATCGGAGCGATGGTGGAAGAGTCATGCCCTTCCAACAAAACGCCGGACGACTGGGATTGGGGCGGCCTTCGCGAAGGCTTCACCGAACACTTCGCCATCTCCCCCGGGGACGATTTGGAATCGTTCGGCGATCAAGAGCTCCTGGCGCGGGCGCTCTACGACCGCGCGTTCGAGGTGGTGAGCAGCAAAGAAAAAGAGCTCGGCATCGAGCTGCTCTGTCGCGTTTTCCGGCACCTCTATCTGGAAGAGATCGATCGCGCTTGGGTCGAGCATCTCACCAACATGGACCACCTGCGCGACGGCATCGGCCTGCGCGGGTACGGCCAGAAAGACCCCAAGCAGGAGTACAAGAAAGAGGGCTACGACCTCTTCGTCAACATGATGGCGGGCGTGATCTCGCTCGTCGTCACCAACTTGCTGCGATTCAAAGTCCGCAAGCAGGAAGAGATCGCCGCCATCGAGCAGCAGGACATGCAAAAGCACACCGCTCAGCTCGAAGCGGCGACGGCGCGTCACGGAGAGGACGAAGAGGGAGCCCTGGCCGGCGCGGCGCCACGAGCCGGTGCGCGCCAGCAGGTTTCGTTGCCGCCTCCGGCGTCACGCGGCGCGCCGAAGATCGGCCGCAACGACCTTTGTCCGTGCGGCAGCGGCAAGAAGTTCAAAAAGTGCCACGGCACGTCCGACGCAGCCGACGAAGCCGACGACGCGACGGCCTAGCACCGTCGCGCTGCCGCGCAGCGCTTTTTGGTCGCGTTTTCGTGCGGTGAAGTATGCTGAGCGGCGGATGACTGGGCACCCGGAAGAGCGTCATGCCGAGTCGCAAAGCTGATCACATCGTGCAGATCCTCCGGGACGAGATCGTCTCCGGCCAGAGATCGCCGGGCGAAAAGCTACCCACCTACGACGCTTTGATGGCGCACTTTCAGGTGACGCGCCCCACGGTGGCGCGGGTGCTCAATGCGCTTCGGGACGAGGGGCTCGTCAAGGTGCAGGGGACACGAGGCGTGTTCGTCGCGACGCGTCTACCGCACCACAACCGGTATCTATGGGTCACCAGCGAGCAACCAGGTTCGCTCGAATGGACCGGATTTTTGGCGACCATTCTCGATCTCATCGATCGCCGCGAGACCGGGATCGAGGGCGAGGTGCTGGCGCTCGTCGGCGTCGATGGGCGCGCCAACAATCCCGCCTACCAGAAGCTCTGCGCGATCATGGAACAAGGATCCGCGGCCGGGCTTCTGCTCATGAACTCCGCGACGGTATTTCTGCTCCCGGTGTTGCAACCGCCGCGACTTCCGCGGGTGGCGATTTGGGCGTGGCTTCCTCACGCCGGCTTGGTCCGCCTCGACTTCGACGCCCTCATCGATCGCGCATGCAGGCGCCTGCTCGACAAGGGTCGGGTGGCCGTCATGTCGCCTCATCTGCCCAATCTGATGGCGGCGGAACAGCGCCTGCTCGAGCTCGGGGTGGCGAAAGATCGGCTGTGGGCACTGCACGTCGGGGCGGTCGGATGCGAAAGAGTGACGGAGCTCCTCTTCGATCGCACCGACCGACCCCGTGCGATTTTCGTGACCGACGACAATCTGGTGGCGCCGCTCTTGGCGGGTCTGCAGTCGGCCAAAGTGGTGCCGCAGAAAGATGTCTACGTGATCGCACACTGCAACTGGCCGAGACCGGTGGGCCGCGCCGATCAGGTCGAGCACATTGGATTCGACGTCCAAGAGGTGCTCCTTGCCGCCAAGGAGTGCCTCGACGCGCAGCGCCGCGGCGAACCGTCGCCCACCTTGGTCGTGCCGCCACGGTTTGTCGGAGAATTGAAGCATCCGCTTTCGTAGCGCCGAGGTGACGGCGATCGACGCGCCGAACGCAATCTTCAATGACGTTTGGCGCCGTGCGCGCTTTCTCGATCTCGTTAGTCAAAGTTCGAAGTTTACCGGCGCGAGCGGCAATGCTCGGTCAACACGGGAATTTGACTACGTTTTACCTTGATTCGAAATAGACGGACTGCCATCGTGCCGATCGTCCACCGGCAAAACGACACCGCGTTCGACTCAGCCGTTCATTGCCGCCCGAAGAGATTGCCCACAACGGGCGCGGAGGTTCGCCATGCATTGCTTGCGTGTGATGATGTTTTGCGCGCTGTCCGCGCTCTCCGCCTTCGCATGCACGTCGAACTCACCCCCCGACCGCCCGACCGACCCTGGCACGGCGGGCGGAGCCGCGGGATCGGGGGCCGGAGCGGGAGGCGGCGCAGATAGTGGCGCGGCTGGCGCCCGGCCGCCCATTCCTCCCATCGTCACGCCCGAAGGCGGCGCGGACGCGCCGGGGATCCCCGTCAAAGGATCGATCGTTTCCGATATTCCTTCGCCCCTTCAAGTTTCGGGGCAACCGCTCGCGGTCCGTTTTCAACTTCTCTTGGAGAGCGGCCCGGCGACACGCGTCGCGTGGTCGGTCGACGACACCCGCATCGGATCCATCGGCGATGACGGCGTTTTTCACGCCAATGGCCAAGTCGGCGGCGTCGTCACTGTCACGGCGTTGCTCGGCAATAGCAAGTTCACGACGACGTACACCGTGAATGTCGACATCATCGACAATCCGGGGGGATTGTCACCGGCCGATCAAGCGGTGCTCAAGGCCGGTGCGACGCCCGGCAAGGATGCCGCTTTCCGCTGGCTCTATCCTTACGACCGAACGGTCTTTCCGCGCGGGCTAGCCGCGCCCGTCATGCAATTCGGGGGCGCAGCGGCCAACGCTACGTACCTGGCGATCAAGCTGCCGAACTACAGCTACCAACAATTCACGACTGGCGGAATGCCGATAAGAGCCACCGTTCCCGATCTGGTGTGGAAGGGCATTACGCTCACGGCGGGCGCCGCAGACCCGCTCGAGGTGTCGCTGACCAAACGTACCGGAGCCGAAGTGTCGGGGCCGGTCAGCCTATCGTGGATCATCGCGCCGGCCAGCATGAAGGGCATCGTTTATTACAATACCTACAAATCGCCGCTCACCATGAACGGTGGCATCATGCGCATCCGAGCGGGGCAGAGCGCAGAAGTCGTTCAGAGCGGATGTACCGTGTGCCACTCGGTTAGCGCCAACGGCAACGTGCTCGCGGCTGGCCTCAACTATTCATTGCCTGACTATAGCCCCACCGACAGCGCCACTTTCAACCTGAGCCCCACCGGAACGTTGACGGTCCGGGCGCAGACGTCGGAAGGGCGCTTGTTTGCCTTTGCCGGTCTCACGCCGGACGGGTCCAAGGCGCTCATCAACGGACTGCCGCCCAATCGTTGGCCCCCCTTCATCTCACGCGGCGTGTTCGCGCCGCAGGGAATGCCATCGCGTCTCGTCGACACGGCCACGGGACAAGACATCGTTGCGCCTTCCCTCGCGCGCTACATCACTTACGCGCAGACGCCCGCATTCGCGCCAAACGGCGCGCGCGTTGCATTCGTCAATGGTGATCGACTGGACCAGCGCGTCTTGACCGTGCTCGACTTCAACGCGTCTGCTTCGCCGCCCGAATTCTCCAACCCGCGCGACGTCGTCGATCAGATGGGAAAGGCCGTCGCCTGGCCGACCTTTTTGCCCGACGGAGAGGCGCTCGTCTACCACGAAGGTGACTCCTACGATTCGCACATCTTCAGCGAGAACAACGCGCCTTCGTTGCCGCAACGCGCCGAAATTCGCCTTGTCACCGTGGGCGACAAGAAGGTCAAGTCGCTGAATGCGCTGAACGGCCGTACGCCGACCGGACAGTCCTATCTGCCTTATGGCGAAACGGTGGAAGGGCAAATGAACTATGAGCCGAGCGCGCTGCCGGTAGCGGTGGGCGGCTACTACTGGGTGCTTCTCACGTCACGCCGCACCTTCGGCAATACCATCGCACCGGGCGGCACCCTGGCGCGAGGCGACGACCCATGGGGCAACGAATCAGACCCGAGCCCGCGCAAGAAGCTTTGGATAGCGGCCATCGATCTCGACCATGCAGCGAAAGACGACCCCAGTCATCCCGCCTTCTACTTGCCCGGCCAAGAGCTCGAGGCCGGCAACATGCGAGCCTTCGCCGCCCTGGCGCCCTGCAAGCCCAATGGTCAAAGCTGCGAATCGGGAGCCGACTGCTGCAATGGGTTCTGCCGCGAAACGGGACGCACGCCGGAAGGCGTCCCGATTTTGGCGTGTGTCCCTCCCCCGCCCAATACCTGCTCCAATACCGACGAACTCTGCGCGACCGCAGCGGATTGCTGCGATCCGCGGAGTATCTGCATCAACAACCGCTGCACGGCGCGCCCCATCGTGAAATAAGCGAGGCTCTCGTGCGGGGGGGGGCCGCGCGAGCCGGGCTAGAGCGTCAGCGCGAGCTCGAATGGCTCGCCTCGATTGTCGATCGAGGTGCGGCCGTTTTCGACCCGAGCCTCGCGCCCGTTGACGTCGATGCGGTCACCCGCACGCCACCCGTGAATGACGACGGTGAAGCGGCGGCGCTGAAACTCGGGAAATCCCCGACCTTCGGTGGTGGCCGAGAGAAGGACGCGCGAGCCGCGGCGCTGCACGCGAAAGATCGTTCGTAGGAACGCGCCCGACTCGAAGGCGTTGGTGAGACCGTCGTCTTCGTGCAGATGGGAGTCGAATTCGCCCTGCTCGTCGGGGACGATGAGATGAAGCTCGATCACCTCCGGGTAGTGGCCCATCGTCGACAGCGGTGCCGATTCGTAGGTCGGAATGACGCGACCACCCCGCGCGAACACGGGAATTTTGTCGAGCGGAGCGGGGGCCGTGATGAACTCTCCACCGGCGTGGCGCTCGCCGGTGTGCCAGTCGACCCAAGTGCCGTGGGGAAGGTACACGTGACGCGCGGTCTGACCCGGTTTGAACACCGGGGCGACCAGCAAAGCTTCGCCGAAGAGGTAAGCGTCGTCGGTCTCGCGCGCGTGCCGATCGTGTTGGAAGTCGTACGCGAGTGGACGCTGAATCGGCTCGCCCGTTTCGCTCGCACGCATGAACGCGCTGTAGATATAGGGCAAGAGGGTATAGCGGAGAGCGAGCGCGGCGCGGCTTCGCTTCTCGACGCCGGGACCGAACGACCACGGATACTGATCGGGTTGGCCCGCCTCGTTGTGGCAGCGGCAAAACGGCGTCAGCGCGCCGTATTGCATCCAGCGCGCGGCCAGCTCGGCGCTCGGCGTGATGGCAAAGCCCGGAATGTCGGCGCCCACGAATGGCTGTCCGGAGACGCCCATTCCCATCGACATGGGAATGCTCATCTCGATGTGATCCCAATCGGAGCAATTGTCGCCCAGCCACTGCGCCGCGTAGCGCTGAATGCCGGCAAATCCGGCGCGGCTCAGGATGAAGGTGCGCAGGTTCGGCGCCGCCTTACGCAGACCCTCGTGCGTCGCCATGGCCATGAGCAGCGCGTATTGGTTGTGGTAGCGCTCGTGCGGGTGATTCTCACCGTCACGATCGAAACGCATCGCGAACGGCTCGACCTCTCCGGTCGCCGGCTCGTTCATGTCGTTCCAGATGCCGGCAATGCCGCAAGCGGCGTGTCGCGCGTTGAGATCGCCCCACCAGGTGCGCGTCTCGGCCTTGGAAAAATCGGGGAATGCCGTGCGACCGGGCCACACTTGGCCCACGTAGATTTGCCCGGAATCGGTTTTGCAGAAGAGATTACGCGAGCGGCCCTCTTCGAAGAGTGCATAACCGGGATCGTATTTGACGCCGGGATCGACGATGGTGACGAGGCGCAGCTTGGATGACCCGAGCTTTTGCAGCATGGCGGGCACATCGGGAAACTTCTGCTTGTCCCAGGTGAACACGCGATAGCCGTCCATGAAGCCGATATCGAGCCACAGCACGTCGCAGGGAATGGAACGCTCGCGGTATTCCTTGCCGATGGCGGAGATGCCTTCCTCCGTGTAGTCGTGGAATCGGCATTGGTGATGACCGAGCGCCCAGATCGGCGGCGCCGCCATGCGCCCCGTGACGGAAGTGTAACCCGCTAGGACGTCGGACATCGCCGGCCCGGCGAACACGTACTCCGTGTATTGACCGCCGCTGAACTGGTAGCGGTAAACGTCGCGCTCGCTGAATTCGAAGTTGGCCTTGTAGCCATTGTCGATGAAAAAACCGCTCATCTTCGCGGTTCGGGCGTCGGCGCGGCAGAGATAAAAAAATGGAATCGACGTGTAATAAGGATCGAACGTGGTATCGCGACCGGTCAATGTCTGGTCCGCTTCGTACAAGCGATTTCTCGGCAACACACCGGAACATAGAATGTCGGTGTTCCATAAAACGAAATTTCGCCCCCGCCGATCGAAACGACACGCCTTCTGACCGAGGCCATAGATCGAGTCGTGGGCGCCAATGCGCCGGGTGATGATGAACGAGTCGTTGAGCTGCAAATAGCCGCGCGGCCGGCCCGCTGCATCGCGTTCGTCTTGAAAGATGACCGAACCATCGCGCCGGTAGGCGTCGAGCCCGAAGGGTTGCGTGGAGATCACGAGGCGCAGGCATTCGGTGGTGAGGGTGATGGCCTGGTCCGTCTCGTCGATTTCGAACGAGGGCGCCTCGGGCATGGCAAAGCTCGCCGCGAAAGTCGGCTTCTCGTCGAACTTGCCGGCTTGCGATATTTTCAAACGGAAGATGTCGGGACGGAGCACGTCGACGCGAAGTCGCTCTTCGCCGATCTTGAGCAAGAGACCGTGAGCGGTGCGCTTGACCGAGCTGACATAGCCGAGAAGCGCAAAGTGTTTGGCTTCGATGATCGACCGCACCATGAGCTATTTCTTGGGGCCGGTCGCGCCACCGGACCCATCATGATTGACGCACCGGCCGTCGCTCCGTCAAACCAAATCGTGGTCAAGTAACAGGCTTTACCGAGCCTAGAGCGCGCCGAACCAGTAAAGCTACGCGCTTGACTACGATTTCTCTTTTCATAGCAAAGGAGGAGTCCTAAAAAGTCGGCAAGGTCCCATGGTGCGGGTTTCGCTGCGCAGCTCGCTCTTGGCCTTCATCGCGTTCCTGGTAGCCGTTTCGTGGTGGACGTGGACCGCCACGCGCGACGTCGAAGAGGATGGGCGGGAGCGCATCGTCTTCTGGTCGGGATGGTCGATGCGCGATGATGTCATCTACGACGTCATCCGTCGGTTCGAGCAGCTGCATCCACACTACCGCGTCACGACGGGGACGGGCACCGCGCGCGATCTGGTGGGGGACGCGCAGCGGCTCATGTCGGCGATCGCCGGCGGAGTGCCCCCCGACCTCGTATTTTTCGATCGACTGGGAATCGGCGAGTGGGCGTCGAAGAACGCGCTCGAAGATCTGACGCCCTACATCGAAGGGCAGGATCCCGCCGATCCTTATCGTATCGACCTCACCGACTACTTCTCCTGGTCCGTCGAAGAAGCGACCTACCGCGCGCCGGGAGCGCCGGGCAAACCGCGCCTCTACGGCGTTCCGACCACCGCCGACATTCGGCTCCTCTTCTCCAATCTCGATCTCTTGCGGCAGGAGGGAATCGTCGACGAGCGCGGCGAGCCGCGCCCCCCGACGACCTGGGAAGAGCTGCGCGCTGCGGCGTCGAAGCTCAGTCGCTATCGCATCCCGCGCGACAAAACGAGCGGGCTCGTAAGGCTCGGTTTTGCTCCCGGCGCGTCATCTACCAACTACGGCGAAACCTATCTCTACCTCTATGCGTTTCAGGCCGGGGGCGAGATGATGAGCCCCGATCGCCTGCGGGTGACGATGGACTCACCGCCGGTCGTGCGCGCGCTTCGCTTCATGACCGACGTTTACGACGACCTCGGCGGAGTGACTTACTCCAATGGCTTTCAGGAGGCACATGTGGGCTTTCGGGACACCGCCCTCGATGCCTTTCTGCAAGGCCAAGTGGCCATGAAGATCGATGGCGATTATGCGCTGGAGGTGGTCGGCGAGTTCAAGCCGGACTTGAACTTCGCGGTCACGCCCGCTCCCATGCCCGAAGACGAGCTCGCCAAAGGGCAGAAGCCGGTCACATGGGCGGGCGGATGGTCGCTGGTCATCCCCTCGACCGCCAAGCACAAGAAAGGCGCTTTCGAGCTCATTCGATACCTGCGCAGCTGGGAGTGCGCCGACCGAGTCGACCGCAGCATGCGCCAGCGAAAAGATGCCGAGGGGCGCCTTCATCTGCCGAGGCTCGATCCACACCGCATTTACAACGAGCGGTTCATCCAGCGAGCGATTTTCGACGAGCCGACCATACCGTTGCGAATCAAGCAGGCGTATCCGGTCATTTTGTCCATGCTCGAACACACCCGCATCCGGCCGGTCTCGCCGGTTGGGCAAATGCTGTGGGGGCAGCACCTTCGCGCCTACGAGGCGGGCGTCAATCACCGGTACGCAGAAGAGGCGCGAGCCACGGGAGAGGACGAGATTCGGCTGGCTCTCTCCAAGATGCAGGAACCGGTGCAGCGCCAGCTCGAAGAAGTCATGCGGCCAGCGCCGCCCCACGCGGTGGCCTGGACACCCTATGTGTTCGTTTACGCGGCGCTCGGTGCCGTGCTGCTCGCCGTCATTCTCTTCCGTTCACGCCGCGGGCGTTCGCTCGGCTTCAGCATGCGTGAGACGAGCGCCGCGCTGCTCTTCGCTAGCCCTTGGTTCGTGGGATTTGCTTTGCTGATAGGAGGCCCGATTCTCTTTAGTATCGTCGTAAGCTTCACGCGTTACGACGTCTTGACAGAAGCGCGTTACGTCGGTCTTTCCAATTATCGGGAGGTGCTCTCCGACCCGGTTTTCTTCAAGAGCCTCTCCAATACGGCTTTCATGCTGCTCCGCATTCCTCTGGTCATGGCGGCCGGCCTCGGAATCGCGCTTCTGTTGCGGTCCGGCCTCCGCGGAATGGGGGTCTATCGGTCGATGCTTTACCTGCCCGCGGTCATGCCCGTGGTGGCGACGAGCCTGGTGTGGACATGGCTCTTCAATGCGCCCGAAAGCTTCGTGAACCGTGGGATACGCTGGTGCTTCGACACGGTGCCCGCTCATGCATTGGAGCGGGTGATCAGCCTTTTTACCGCTGCTCCTTTCCACCTCGACGCGCCGCTCTGGCTGCAAGATCCCGCGTTGAGCAAGCCCGCGCTCATCTTGATGAACGTGTGGACGGCGGGGGGCAGTATGGTGATCTGGCTGACGGGCCTTCAAGCGATACCGAAGCAGCTTCAGGAAGCGGCCAGCATCGACGGGGCCGGCGCGTGGCGTCGCTTTATCTCGATCACCATACCCATGTTGAGCCCCTATATCTTGTTCAACCTGATCATCGGCGTCATCGCGACGATGCAGATCTTCACCGAGGCGTACATCATGACGGTCGGTGGGCCCGTCGATTCGACGCTCTTTTATGCCTACTATCTCTTCAAGCAAGCCTTTCAGTATTTTCGCATGGGGTACGCGAGCGCTCTCGGTTGGATTCTCTTCGTTGCCGTGCTGGCGCTGACCCTCCTGCAGCTATGGGTAAGCAAGCGATGGGTTCACTATGACCAGACCTGAGCGTCGCGCGTCTCCGGCGGCACTCGCACAACGCTTTGGCTACTGGCTTGCCGAGAAGGGCTGGATGCACGTGCTGCTTTTGACGGGCGTCGCCATCTGCGTCTATCCGTTCGTCTGGATGCTCGTCATGAGCACGAAGACCGACGAGGAGCTCGCGGAGAACAAGGCGCAGGCGCCGCTACCGTCGTTTCGCCAGAAGTCCCCCTACGTGCGTGCCCGCGCGACCATCGAGCGGCCGGAAGATGTGTCGGCGGCGCGGTGGTCGTCGGTGGAACCAGCACTTTGGGAGCTCACGCTGTCGGTGGTCCGACCGAACCTTCCCTCGCCTATTCCCCCTTCCGTCGACGCCAACGATTGGGCTTCTTCGGCCGCGTCGGTGCTCATGGCGCGCGTCCTCGCGCAATTGCCGCGCCAAATCTGGACCGAAGGCTCACCGGCCATCGCGGATGGCTATCGCCAATTGTTGACGCCCGAGCTCGTGGCGGCTGCCATTTCCGATCGGCTGGCCCGCGTCGAGCTCTCCGCACTCAGCTTGCATGCGCTGGACGGCCGTCAATTCAAGCTCGTCGGCGGCACCGAGTTCGGCACGAGGATGCAGATTGACTCCGGAGCGGGATCGCTCGATCCCCGCGGTGACGTCACCTGGCTAAGGTACGCGTTTCAATCTTCTAGCGACGGGCCCGTCGTGCTCGTCCACGACTTCTCGCTGCCACCCGGCGTCAGCGCTTCGGACATTCACAAGCTGGTCTTGGCGCTGCGCGCCGACGCCAGCTGGAACCGCATCGAAGCCACCCTCGACGTCGGCGGTGTTCATTGGGAATCAACGTACCCCAGCTACCTCACTCAGAATCGCGCCCTCAGCATTTCCTTTCAGCCGCCCACTATGGATGACACGACGCTTCGGGCGCGACGATGGGTTCCACTGGCTGCGAACGGATCGAGCGACCGCCAGCTGCACGCGAGAGCGCGAATCGTACTTTTGCCGAGCTCCACGCCGCGCGCCATCTGGGGGAAAGTTCTGGCCAACTATCTACGCGCGTTCCGGTGGGTGCCGTTCTTTCGCTACGTAGGCAACAGCTTGCTGCTCGCCGGCCTGACCATGCTCGGCGCCATGTTCTCGAGCGCGTTCGTCGCCTATGCGTTCGCCCGACTGCATTGGCCGGGGCGCGGCGTCGCCCTGGCGATTCTTTTGTCGACGATGATGATCCCCTCCCAAGTGACGATGATCCCGTCCTTTCTCTTGTTTCGGGGGCTCGGCTGGTACAACACGCTGAATCCCCTTTGGGTGCCCGCCTGGTTCGGAAGCGCGTTTTTCATCTTCCTCATGGTGCAGCAGATGAAGACGCTCCCCCGCGAGCTCGAAGAAGCAGCTCGCATCGATGGTCTCGGCGTGGTGCAGACGTGGTGGTACGTGATCGTGCCTCAAGTCAAACCCACCCTGGCGGCGATCTCGATCATGAGCTTTCTCGGCGCTTGGAACGAGTTTTTGGGTCCGCTCATCTATCTTCGCGATCAGGCGAAGTTCCCGCTCAGCCTGGGTCTCTTCGGTATGCGTGTCGACCAGGGATCGGTGCAAGGGTTGGACTGGCCGATGATCATGGCGGGCAACGTTCTCTTGACGGCTCCGTCGGTCTTGGTCTTTTTTGCGTTCCAACGTTATTTCATCGAAGGAATGGCGGTAAGCGGAATGAAGGGCTAAGGGCCTAGGCCCGCGCTGCATAGCGCGACTTTCGCGCGCTGGTAAATCTCGACAATTTACCGCGATTTCAATGGATCACCCCGACGTTGTGTTGCATAAGCGAGAAGAGCGGTCTCGCGCGTGTGCGATTGTCGATGCATTGAACTTTCGGTTTGTCGCGCCGAGTCTCCCCACTTGTCTTGAATGGTGATGACCATGCGCAAGTACCTCTCGGCGTTGTTACTGTCGTCCCTGGCGTGCGGAGATGGCGAGCCACCGCTGCGCGAAACCAGCGGCACGGCGGGCTCCGGCGGCGGCGTCATCACGGTGGGCGGAGGAGGAGCCGGAGGCGGTGGCAGCGGTTCGGGAGGGACAGGCGCCATCGTGATTACGCCCAGCGACGCCGCGGGTGTCCCCGATTCCGCGATCATCACGTCGTTGCCTCCCGGCTTCACGGCGACGGAAGTTGGCGGCTACAAGCTCGGCGTACCCAT
>Ga0193706_1000604_pt1 | contig 19771 bp, 17 predicted proteins | sample U3c1metaG_FD_160130 | JGI IMG/M metagenome (GOLD analysis project Ga0193706, IMG submission 160130) | Soil microbial communities from a riparian zone of the East river system, Colorado, United States - U3c1 | ecosystem: Environmental > Terrestrial > Soil > Riparian zone | place: USA: East River... | reverse complement strand
CAATAGCCGCCGCTCGCGTTTCGGTACACGGTGAGTCGGAGCAAATCGATGCCGACGGTGGCGGCGTAAGCGCGCACGTCGTTCGTCCCGATTTCCGTCATCGCCGTCAGCTGAAAGCCGAACGGGGCGCCCAAGACGAGCGCACCGAGGAATCCGGACGAGTCTTCGCCCCACCAGCGCTGGTAGGCGCCCGCGTCGATCGCAAAGCCGAATCCTCCGCGCGCGAAACCTCCGCTGGCTCCCCGCAAGGTGAAAGCGAGATCGGTACCGTTGCCGAAATAGGAGAGCGTCTTGGCGACCCCACCCAAGACGATGGCGTTGGCGGGCGACGACCCCAGCCCGAGCTCGAGCTGCAGCGCCCCCGGGTATCGCCGCGTACCCCCATCGGAAAACGCGCCGAGCCCTCCCGCCACCGAAAACCACGACGCCGCATCGGCGTGCGCCGAAGGGGCGAAGGATGCGGTACCCAAGCCGAGAAGCGCAGCGGATAACCACCGGCTCTTCAACCATCGCTGACGTTTCGCGGCGCTGGAAATCACGGCGCCGCAGATACCACGAGCCGAGGACGGCCGCGACTTCGCATCACGCGCGGCGCAGCACCGCGGAGCACCCTCGGGGTCATCTACGCTCGGGACCCGCCCAGAACCGCGCGTTCTCGTGGCTCTTTCGGCCACGACTTGGCCCCGCGGGCCATCCCTTGGCCGCCCTAAGATATTCTTCCGCCCGTTTATTTGCGAGTGAGTCACTTATTTCATCAAAGTGTTGGAGGTCCCATGAGAATCTTGAAAATTGTTCTTTCGATCACTTCGCTGGCGGCCCTGGCATCGGGACCGGGGGGATGTGGGAGCGATAGCGACCCGGGATCGAAAGGGGGAAGCAGCGGCGCCGGGGGCAGCGGAGGATCGGCCACCGGCGGAAGCGGCGGGACCGGTACCGGCGGTGCGACGGGCGGCTCGGGAGGAACGGGCGCGACCGGCGGTTCGGGCGCGACCGGCGGCGCCGCCGGCACGGGAGGGACAGGCGGAACCGGCGCGACCGGCGGAACGGCCGGAAGCGGTGGAGCTTCGGGCTCGGGTGGTGCGGCAGGATCGGGCGGCACCGCCGGAAAGGGGGGCGCCAGCGGATCGAGCGGTGCGGCAGGAAGCGCCGGAAAAGCGGGAGCCGCAGGCTCGGGCGGGGTCACCGACGGGGGAGCAGGTTCAGGCGGAGCCGCGGGGACCGACGGCGGTGGCGCGGCCGGCAGCAGCGGCGCGGGAGGCGCACCGGAGGGAGGCGCATGCGTCGGCGACTACGTTTCCGGCGACTATCCGCCGGCCGTCGACGATGCCAATGCGTGGCTCACCATCAGCGGCGTCACCGGACAGCCAGGGCCCAGGCAATACAAGGTGCACGTGCCGCCGAGTTACGACTGCCGCGTTCCGATGCCCGTCCTCTTCTGCATTCATGGACTCCAGCAAAACGGGGTCATGTTCTGCGTCAACGGCACCAGCGGGAAAACGTCGGGAGCCAAAGGCTTCGTCGACAAGTCCAACGAGGCTGGTTTCATCCTCGTGGCGCCCAACGGCTACATGAGCAGCTGGAACGGAGGCACCGGGCACTACGGTGCAGCGGCATCGATGGGACTCGATGACGTCGGCCTGATGAAGGCCATCTTCGCCGAGCTCAAGACGCACGTGAACGTCGATACCAAGAAGGTGTTCGCGGCGGGTCTCTCGAATGGTGCCTACATGAGTTACCGCCTTGGTTGCGAGGCAGCGGACATTTTCACCGCCGTCGCGCCGGGAGCCGGTGGAATCGTCGACAAGACGGGGTGCAGCCCGAGTCGGCCGATGTCGGTCCTCGATATTCACGGCACGATGGACAGCCTGGTGCCGTTCAGCGAACAAGTACCTTCGGCCGACGCCATTGCCACCAAGAACGGCTGCACCACGATGACGACGGCAGCGACCGTGCCCGCGAGCGGAGGCGACACCACCTGCGTGACCTATGGCGGCTGTCCGAGCGGCATCGAGGTCACCCGCTGCGCGATCCAAGGAGGCGGCCACGTCTGGTTCGGCGATCCGAGCTGCGGCACGGGCGCCGGCGCTGCGGGCTGCGTCTTCGTAGGCGCCAACAGCACCTTCTTGAACAACACCGACGTGGTTTGGGATTTCTTCAAGCGTCTGTCGCGCTGAGCACAAAAGCGGCACGTCTCCCGGGGGGAGCAGGCGGTCGCCCCTGCCTCCCCGCTGGGCAGTGGTAAGCTCCGCGCCGTGACGCACGATTCGAAGCCGGATGCAGAAGCCGCGGCGCAGCGATCCAACGCGCTCGCCTGGGAAGAAGTCGAAGAAGCGGTGGAACTTCTCCACGACGAGCAGTTCCAAGAAGCGCTCTACGCGCTCCGCGACATCATCAAGAAGAACCGGAAAAATGCGTACGCCTATTATTTTCTCGGCGTTGCGCTGTTCGAAACGGCGCAAGCCGAGCCGGCGCGCGATGCCTATCGCGCGGCGCTCAAGCTCTCGCCGGACTACCTCGGCGCGAGGGTCTCGCTCTCTCATGTGCTGCGGATGCTCGGCGATCTGCGGGGCGCGATCACCGAGGCCGAAGAAGCGCTGCGCAGGAGTCCTACGGACGGCGATGCGCTGCACGCGGCCGGCCTCGCCCACGCCGCCCGCGGCGACAACGACGCGGCCCGCAGGTACTTGACCGCATTTCTCGCCAGTAGCCCCGAGTTCGAAGCGGCCACCGAGGTGCGCGCCATCTTGCAGACGCTGGGAACAGAGAGAAATTGAAGGGCCGCCCCTTGCACCTCACTTCCTGAGGGGGCGCGCTTGGCGCGCCTGGTCTTCGCACGCCACGGCGATCGCGTCGGCGCCGCGCGCGCGCGCGACGTGCGCCGCGGCGGTCCAGGCCGCGATCCGCTCGGCGTCGCGACCGCCGCGGCCGACCGCCCGCAATCTCGCCTCGACACTCTGCGCGAAGGCTTGAAGGGTGCGCTCCTTGTCGCCAGCGTCGGCATGGAGCGCGCCGAGCTCGAGAAAAAGCGCGGCCATGATGCGCTCGCTGCCCGGGTACATCGGACGGCTGAGCGCGCGTTCGAGGGCACCGCGATCGGCTGCGCGAGCCGCGTCGCGCGCGTCGATTTCGGGCGGGGGGGCGATGTCTTGGCCGGTGCCCGTGCGTACCAAGAGATAGCCGAGGACGCCGCGCGCGACCCGCTCGAAGCTCCCCAGATCATCCGTGCCCACTTCCAAGAGCCCGCCGCCGGCGCGCACGCCGGCGACGTCGAGGTCGAGCACGATGACGATGTCGCGCCGTTCGCCCACCACGATCAGATCTTCCGGCCACGACAAGCCCTTCTCCAGCACCAGCCACGCCGTCACGTCGCGCAGCTCCCCGCGCCCGAAAATCCGCACGCCGTCCTCCAGCTCGATGCCGTCACAGAGGGCGTAGAGCGCCGTGAGATCGGCCGGTTCGGGGTGCGCGAACGGCCACATGGCATCGGGCCGCGGGGCAACGGCAAGCCTCACTCGCGGTGAGGCGAGCAGGCGGGTGGCGCGTTCGGCATGGCTTCCGTCGAGGGCCACGCCTATCTTCTAGCACCCGCGACGATCATGACGAACCAGGAAGCGATCACGACGCCGGCCGCGATCGCCGAGCGGCCTTCGAGCGATGGGTGGTTTCTCGTCATCGACGCGCCCGTTTCGGCGAGACGCGACGTCGGCGGCAGCATCGCGCCGCCGGCGAAAGGGGTCGTGCCATGGTTCAGCCGCCGACTCCTGGGCCTGCCCGTGGTGCTGCGGCTCGCGCTGACCGCGCAGGCGGCGGGAGCGCGCGCCATCGTGCTCGCGCCGTGCGTCGAGCGTGCCGCGCTGAAGGCCGCGCTCGGGGACGATCGACTGAAAATGGCCGTGCGTGAGGCCGACGACGCGTCCCCAGGAGAAACGCGCCATGGCGCATCGTCGATCCGCGTCCCGGCGAACCTCGTCGTGCATCGGGCGGTGTTCACCGCGCTCGGCACGGTGGCGGCGCGATCGATCGTGGATGCGACGCCGAGGGACGCCTCGTCGGAAAGGACGGAGGAGCTCGCCTTCGTGCCGGGCGTATCCGAAGAAAGCGACATCTGGCGCCGAGCGCGGGAGGCCGCAGGGCCCTATGGATTCGCGCCCATCGCCGTGACCGACCGTGCCGCGTTCGACGCCGCGCAAAAGGCGCTCCTGCGTTCACTGCGCAAGCCGCAGGACGGCTGGACCTCGACGCACTTGAACCGCCCCATCTCGCTCGCCATCACGCGCCGGCTGGTGGCGACATCGCTGCGCCCGAACCAAGTCTCGATCGCGATTCTCGGCGTGGGGCTCCTCGGAGCTTTCCTCGCCAGCCGAGGGACGTACGTATCGCTCGTCGCCGGCGCCGCGCTCTTTCACGCGCAGAGCGTGCTCGACGGTTGCGACGGCGAAATGTCGCGCCTCACGTTCCGCGGTTCGCACATGGGTGAATGGCTCGACACCGTGGGCGACGACCTCACCAACTACGGCTTCTTCGGAGGCGCCGCGTGGGGGCTCTACACCGCCACGGGCCGGACGCTGTACCTCCTCCTCGGCGCCCTCACCGTCGCCTGCGGGCTCGTAGGGAGCGGAATCGAGTACCGCTACTTGGTCAAGATCGGTTCCGGTGATCTCCTGAAGTATCCGCTCGGCATCGGCAAAGCACCGGGTCCAGAAGAAAGCGCCGCACCCAAGTCGGCCATGGCAAAAATGCTCGATGCGGTGGCCCCCCTCTTCAAGCGCGACACCTTCGTCTTTTTGACGTTTCTCGGCGCAGTGGCCGGCGCGGTGGGCCCGCTCCTGGCCATCTTCGCTGTCGGCGCGGTGGGCGTCCTCATCGCCGTCCTCAAGGCCGAAGTGCGCATGGCGCGCGAGCGCGCGAAGGGTGCCAGCGCGCCGGTAAAGCCGTCCTTGGTTGACCCGGTTCTGCCCCGCGACTAGCTTGCATCTCCGTTTTCCGAGGGAGGTTTCTCGCCTATGAGCGGCCATTCGAAGTGGGCCACAATCAAACACAAGAAAGGTGCCCTCGACGCCAAGCGCGGCAAGGTCTTCACCAAGCTCATCAAAGAGCTGACGGTGGCGGCCCGCATGGGCGGCGGCGATCTTTCCGGCAACCCGCGCCTGCGCAAGGCGGTGGCCGACGCCAAAGGCGGCTCGATGCCCAACGACACCATCACCCGCGCCATCAAGCGCGGAACGGGTGAGATCGAGGGGGCCGCGTACGAAGAGGTGCTCTACGAAGGGACGGGACCGGCGGGCACGCTCTACCTCGTCGAAGGGATGACCGACAACCGCAACCGCACCGTCGCCGAGATCCGCAAGATCTTCGAGAAGCACAACGGCGTGCTCGGCGGCGCGGGCACCGCGGGCTGGGCCTTCGACCGCAAGGGGACCATCCATCTCGTCAAATCGGTCGCCACCGAGGACCAGCTGATGGAAGTCGCCGTCGGCGCAGGGGCCGACGACTACACCGACGCCGGCGACGAGTGGATCGTGACCACGCCCACCGAAGCCCTCGACGTGGTGCAAAAGGCGCTCGAAGCGGCTGCCATTCACGTCAAAGCAAGCTCGCTCGGGTACCTCCCCAAGAACAAGAAGCACATCTCCGGCCGCGAAGCGGAAGTGTGTCTCAATTTGGCCGAGGCCATCGACGACCACGACGACGTGCAGAACGTCTATTCGGACTTCGACATCTCCGACGAAGAGCTGCGCAAGATGGCCGGCGAGTAGCTAAGCCAGGCGCCACAGCGGAAACTGCACTGCCACGCACCACGTGAAGAACGCGTGCGAGAAGATGGCCACCGGCAGTCGTCCGGTGCGCGCCACGATGAGCCCCCACACAAGACCGCATCCGAGCGCGGCCAGCACGATCAGGGGATTGGGCCCGGCGTAAGGGTCACGCAGCAAGACGATCGTCGGCACGTGGGCGGCAGCATAGAGGACGGCGGTCACCGGCCAAGCGCGGCGCGTCCCCAGCCGCTCTTCCACGAGCGCGTAGATGAGCCCACGCCAGGCGACCTCCTCGAGAATCGCGACGGCGACGATGGCCAGGCTCGCCGCCAGCACCCGCTCTTGCATGAGCTCGGGGTCGCCGATCTGCAGGTAGACGCGCACCACCCACGCTTCTCGCACCGAGCCGTGGGGCGCGAGGAATTTTCTTCCCGCGATGGCGCCGAAGAAGAGCATCACCGTCACCAGGGCACCGAAGGTAAGATCCCCCGACTTGGGGCGAAGCTTCTCGGCCAGCGTACCTTCGCGCCGCAGATAGAGGATGCCGAGCGCCGCGAGCACCGCATAGGGCAAGGCCAAGACGAGGAGCGCGAACGGGCTCCCGGACATGCCCTGCTGCATGGCAATGGTCACCGCGGCTGCCACCAGCATCGTGGCGACCGCGACTTTCAACACGGCTGGATGCCTCGGGCGGCAAAGAGCGAACGTACGCGGTCGAGAATTTGATCGGCGAGATCGTTTTTGCTCATGAGGGGCAAAGCGTCGGCGGCATTTTCGGTGACGAAAGTAGCGCGGTTCGTGTCCCGCGCGAAAGAATCCGCCGCGTGGTTGGCGACCACGAGGTCCACCCTCTTCTCGCGCAGCTTTTTCTGGGCGTAGGCGACGAGGACGTCAGGCTCCGCCGTTTCCACGGCGAACCCCACCAGCACGGGGCGAGCGCCGCTCCGGGCCGCGCCGAGATCGGCCAGCAGGTCCGGATTCTTGACGAGCTCGAGGGACATGGTGTCGCCGGCCTTCTTCAGCTTGTGTGCGTACGGCTCGCGCGGCGCGTAGTCGGCGACGGCCGCGGACATGACCAGCGCGTCGGCTCCGCCGAGCCCCGGCCCGAGCGTCGATTCGAGCGCCGTTTTCATCTCGCGCGCGCCGCGAACATCGATCCGCGTGACGCCGGCCGGCGTCGCGAGCTCGACCGGTCCCGTGACGAGCGTCACCTGTGCGCCCCGTTCGGCAGCGCGCTCGGCCAGGGCGAACCCCATGCGACCCGTCGATCGATTGCTGAGAAACCGCACCGGGTCGAGGTCTTCGACCGTCGGCCCTGCCGTCACCACCAAGCGGAATCCCGCCAAGTCACGCTGACCGGCAAGCAGGAGCAGCGCCGCCGTCACGATGGCGTCCGGCTCGGCGAGACGCCCCATGCCGGATTCCCCCGAAGCCAGCGGACCGTCCACGGGCCCGACCAGCTTCACGCGACCGTCGGCGCGCAGCGTGGCCACGTTGCGCTGCGTGGCGGGGTGCTGCCACATGCGCGTGTGCATGGCCGGCGCGGCCAGGACCGGGCACTTCGCCGAAAGCGCGAGGGCAGTCACGATGTCGTCGGCGCGACCGGCCGCGAGCCGCGCCAGCACGTCGGCCGTGGCCGGCGCAATGAGAACGAGGTCGACGTTCTGACCGAGGTCGACGTGCACCTCGCCCGCATAGCGCGCATCGAACATGTCGCGCACGACCGCCCGGCCGCAGATCCCCGACAACGTGAGCGGTCCCACGAAGTGGGTAGCGGACTCGGTCATCACTGGGGTCACCGCCACGCCGTGTCCGACCAGCTCCCGCGCTACCATGACCGCCTTGTAAGCAGCGATGCTTCCGCAAACCGCGAGCGCGATTTTTCGGTCTCCTTTCGTCATCGTGGGCCGTAGGCTAGCACCGCTCCGGCAGAGGCCGGCGCCCTCTTGCCGCCGCGCGGACCGACGCGGCGATGGAGAGCGGAAATTGGCGGCAGTAGTGCTACGGAAAGGTGCGCGAAGAGCGAAGGACGAACGTGCTCCCCCAATCTTTCCTGGACAAGCTCGAGACGCTGCCGGCGCAGCCCGGTTGCTACCTCTTCAAAGACAAGAAGGGGGAGGTCGTCTACGTCGGCAAGGCCAAGAGCCTGCGCTCGCGCGTGCGCAGCTATTTCCAGCAGTCGTCCGGCGACGAACGTTACTTCATTCCCCTCCTGCAGCGCACGGTGGGCGATTTCGACACGGTCGTCACCGTCTCCGAGAAGGAAGCGGCGATCCTCGAAGACAGCCTCGTCAAGGAGCATCGCCCCCGTTACAACGTCAAGCTGCGCGATGACAAGAGCTACCTCTGTCTGCGCATCGACGTGACGCACGTCTGGCCCCGCGTCGAGCCGGTGCGCCGTCCCTCCGCCGACGGGGCCCGCTACTTCGGTCCCTACCATTCGGCCACCGCGGCGCGCCGCACCCTGCACCTCGTGAACAAGCACTTTCAGCTCCGTACTTGTTCGGATCAAGAGCTCGCCTCGCGCAAACGCCCGTGCCTCCAGTACCAGATCCGTCGTTGCCTCGCGCCCTGCGTCTACGACGTCGATCGGCAGTGGTACAAGGACCAGGTCCGCGCGGTGGGACTCTTTCTCGACGGGCGCCACGACGAGCTCTCCAGCGAGCTCGCCGATCGCATGAAAGCGGCCTCCAAACAGCTCGAGTTCGAGCTCGCGGCGACCTACCGCGATCAACTTCGCGCCGTGGAGGCGATTCGGCAGGAGCAGCGCGTCGTCGCCATCAAGGACGTCGATCAAGACGTCGTCGGCTTTTACCGCGAAGGGGACCTCGTCGAGATCGCGGTGCTCTTCATTCGCAGCGGGCGCGTCACCGACACCGCGCACTTTCCCATGCGGGGCGTGGAGCTCCCCGAGGAAGAGATCATCGCCGCCTTCGTCTCGCAGTTTTACGGCGAGGGGGGCAGCGCCGTCGCCATCCCCGACGAGGTCCTGGTCCCCGTCGGTTTCGACGGCGCCGCCGGCGTCGGTGAGTGGCTCTCCGATCGCCGGAAAAAGCGCTGCGAAGTGCTCGCGCCGCAGCGCGGAGTCAAGGCCGACCTCTTGCGTCTCGCGCACGAGAACGCCGAGCATTGCTTTCGCGAGGGGCGCCGCGCCGCCGACGATGTCGAAGAGCGACTCACCCAGCTGCAGAAGCGATTGCGCCTGCCCGTCGTGCCTCACAGAATCGAGTGTTGCGACATCTCCCACCTCGGTGGCACCGATACGGTGGGCGCCATCGTGGCGTTGAAGGACGGCCAGCCCGACAAGAAGCGCTACCGCACGTTTCGCGTGAAAACGGTGTCCCAGGGAGACGACTACGGCGCCATGTACGAGGTCCTGGCGCGCCGGTTTCGGCGAGGTCGGGCCGCCGAGGAAGCGCAAAATCGGCAGGGCACGGAGAGCGAAGCGGAGGCCGAAGGAACGAGGGACAGGATCGACTGGGATCTGCCCGATCTCTTCGTGGTGGACGGCGGAAGGGGGCAGCTCAACGTGGCCCTCGCGGCGGCGCGCGATCTCGGGTTGCACGAGCTGCCGATCGTGGCGCTGGCGAAGGAGAAGACGATCCCGGGGTACCCGAGCAGAGGAAGAGGAGACGACGGGGCGGAAGACGGCGAGAAAGACGCGGGGGACGACGGAGACGAACATCGCGATGACGCGGAGGAACGAGGCGCGGAGGGGGAACGCCCCGCGACGTCGAACGCGACTGCGAACGCGAACGCGACTGCGAACGCGAACGCGACTGCGAGCGCGACCGGGCAGCCGGAAGGAAAAGAGCTGGGGGCCGCGCCGGAAGCGCGCCAACGGCGTGTGAGAGGCGAGGGACGCAAGCCCGACGACCTGATCGATCGCGTGTACTTGCCTGGGCAGAAGAACGGGATCCCGCTCAAGCCGAACAGTGCACCGCTGTTTTTCCTGGCGCGTGCGCGCGACGAGGCGCACCGCTTTTCCAATCGGGCGCGGGAGCGGCTCGGCAAGGCGCGCAAACTTCGCTCGGAGCTCGACGACATTCCGGGCATCGGTCCTGTCACGCGTCGATCGCTTCTTCGCACGCTGGGAAGTCTGGACGCGATTCGCAAAGCGTCGGACGAGGCCCTGTTGGCCGTTCCGGGCGTGAACCAGCGCACCCTACGGGCGCTTCGAACCCACATCCCCGCACCCGCCGCACCATTGCCAACCGTCGACAAGCAGCCGCCAACTTAGTTGGCAAATGGCGCTGCCTTACATGAAAGATTCTGCTGGGTTACCCAGGGCATGTGTCTTGCTCGACAGAGGCAGGCGCGCTTCCTTCTGATTTTCGTGGAGGGCGCGTTGACATCATTCGCAACGCACACGTAATCTCCCCCCCAGTTTTACGACTCAACCGAGCGGTGTTGCTCGGGAACGCGACGTCGGCCAGGCCGACAGCAGGAGCCAGACGATGAATCGTCCCACCACCTTTGGCCGCGCCGTACGCGGCGCATTTTTCGGCGCCCTCGCGGTGGCCGCTTTTTCGGTCGCTGGGAGCGGCTGTCTCGACCGCCCCGTCGCCCCGGCCACGCCGCTCATCAGCGCGCGCGTCTCGGAGTCGGTCAAACAGAACAAGGTCAACAAGATCGACCTTTTGTTCATGATCGACAACTCCTCGTCGATGGCCGACAAGCAGCAGATCCTTGGCGAAGCGGTGCCCGAGCTCGTCGATCGGCTCATCGAGCCGAAATGCATCGACCCGAACACCCTGCGGACCGTCGGCAACGCCGTGAACGGCATCTGCACGATGGGCGAGCTCGACTTCGAGCCGATCAAGGACATCCACATCGGCATCATCACCTCCTCCCTCGGTAACCACGGCGCCGCTGGCGTGTGCGAAGACGCTGACGACGTCCTCAACATGCGATCGGACCCGCACAACAACGACCAGGGGCACCTCGTCAGCCGCGGGGCCGGCGGGACCCCCGTCGCCACCTGGAACAACAAGGGGTTCTTGCTCTACAACCCGAACGATCCGAACGGCCTGAAGAATGCCGCCGCCGTCGCCGCCCCCTTCACCGAAATGGTCAAAGGGGTCGGGCAGCATGGCTGCGGCTACGAAGCCTCGCTCGAGTCGATCTACCGCTTTCTCATCGAACCCCAGCCGTACTTGACCATCGGCATCAACAAGGACATCGGCGGTTTCGGCCAGGCGGAATTGAACGGCACGGACACGCAGTTGCTTCAACAACGCAAGGACTTTCTCCGAGCGGATTCGCTCGTCTCGATCATGATCGTGACCGACGAGAACGACTGCTCGGTCGTGGACAGTGGACAGGGTTTCTACGCGCTTCTGCGGCCGCAGCAAGGTGGCCGCAGCGTTCTCAAGCACGGCACGTCGCGATGCCTGGAGAACCCCAACGACCAGTGCTGCTTCAACTGCGGCGTGCAGACACCGCCCACCGGGTGCGCTTCCGCCGGTAACGATCCGGAGTGCATGAAAGGTGAGCTTACCGTCACCGAGGACCAACCGAACCTTCGTTGCTTCGACCAGAAGCGTCGCTACGGCGTGGATTTTCTCTACGACACGCAGCGCTACGTCGACGGTTTTACGAAGCCCGAGGTGCCGAACCGCAAGGGCGAGATGGTCGCCAATCCCCTCTTCTCCGATCTCACCTGCATGACCGGCGCCGGCTGCGCTCAAGTGCGCGAAAAGGACCTCGTGTTCGTGGCGGGCATCATCGGCGTCCCCTGGCAGGACATCGCCCTCGACCCCCTCGACTTGACCAAGGGATACAAGACCGCCAAGCAGATCGAGAGCGACAACGTGTGGGCGGAGATTCTCGGCGATCCCAAGAATGCGAGCGGCCCCATCCTCCCGCGCGACATCCACATGGTCGAGTCGATCAAGCCACGCGCCGGCCTGCCTGGGCCGGGCAGCGCAGCCAACGCGGACATCAAGAACGGGCACGAGTGGGATCCTTCGCTGGACATGTCGCAGCCCAACGCCGACCTGCAGTACGCGTGCATCTTCCCCCTGGCGACGCCGAAGAAATGCGAAGGGGCGGCCGACTGCGACTGCTACGGGCCCAACATCGGCCAAGTGCAGAACCCGCTCTGCCAGGGCCCGACCGGTTACACGGAGAATCAGCTGCGCGCCAAGGCGTACCCAGGACTCCGCATTCTCCAGGTGCTGCGCGGAATCGACGCTTCGCAGGCCATCGTGGCCTCGATTTGTCCGGCCAACGTGACGGACAAGACGAGGGATGACTACGGGTACTCTCCGGCCATCAGCGCCCTGGTCGGCCGATTGCGCAATGCGCTGCGCGGTCGCTGCCTGCCGCGAACGTTGGAAGTGGACAAGGAGACAGGCAACGTTCCCTGCGTCGTCGTCGAAGTGTACAATGCCGCGACCTGCGACTGTAAAGTAGCTCCGGGCCGTGACACCGCCGACCCCACGGTCATCACCGACGCGATGCGCAAGGAGGGCAACTGCTTCTGCGAAATCCAGCAGATGAAGGGCATCGTGCCGAACAGCCCGCAACAAGTCTGCAAGACGAACTTGAACCCACCGGCCGGTACCGGCGACGGGTGGTGCTACGTCGATCCGCAGCAGGGGCTCGACCCTCTCCACCCGTTCGACATGGCCCAGTGCCCCGTCGTGCGCGGCTGCCCGGCGACTGACAAGCGCCTCATCAAGTTCATCAATACGAACAGCGAGCCGCGTCCCGGCGCCACGGCGTTCATCATGTGTCAGGAGAAGGCCTTCCCGTCGAGCGGCGGGCAAGGCGCGGACAACGCCGAGAAATGCAACTGACAGGGAACCGCTGAGCTCGAAGGCCGGGAGACGCCCAACGTCTTCCGGCCTTTGCCGTTTTACGATGGCCCGATGCCCGCCAAAAAGACGATCCTGATCATCGAAGATGAGCCCCAGATCGTTCTCGGGCTGAAGGACGCGCTCGAATTCGAGGGCTTCCGCGTGGCCTCGGCGGGCAACGGACGCGACGGCGTGACGCTCGCCAAACACGAAAAGCCGGACGCCGTTCTCCTCGACCTCATGCTGCCCGACATCAACGGCTACAAGGTGTGCGAGGATCTCCGGCGGTGGAACTCCTTCGTTCCCATCATCATGCTGACGGCCCGCAGCCAAGAGGTGGACAAGATCCGCGGGCTCGACGCGGGAGCGGACGACTACGTCACCAAGCCGTTCAGCATCGGTGAGCTCATCGCCCGCATTCGCGCCATCTTTCGGCGGGCCGCGCGGGCGCCCGGTTCGATGCCGGAGATCATCGGCGTCGGTAAAGCGTCGGTGAACCTCACCGGGCAGACGATTCGCCACAACGGCAAAGAGGACCAGCTCTCGTTCTACGAGGTCGAGCTTTTGCGTCTCTTGCACGAACGGGTCGGCCAGCCCGTCTCCCGCGAAGAGCTTTTGACCAAGATCTGGGGCCTCGAGGCAAGCTCCACCAACCGCACCGTCGACAACTTCATCGTCAAGCTACGGCGCAAAATCGAGTCGCAGCCCGAAAAGCCGCAGCACATCCTCACGGTGTACGGGTTTGGGTACAAGTTGGTGATCTGACGACAGCCAGCGCGCTGGCTCGGCCCTTGTTCCTTGCTGTCGCCCTGTTCAGGTTCGACGGCCTATCCTTTGGGCCCGCTGTTGCACGTGCCGCTATCGGGTGAATTCGCCACGCCAAAGAAATAGGTCACCTCCGACGGCCTGCAGGGACACCGGGTGGCGCCGAGCTCCGCCGCCAAGCAGCGCACGACGGCGTCATTCGGCTGATCCATGCCGATAGCATCGACGCACCCTTCCGCGCCGAGGGTCACGCGCAGCCAACCATTGGTCGCGCACATGCTGAGCCTCTGGCACTTGCTCGCGGTTTTAGTCATCCAGGTTTGGAAGGCACAGGGGAAATCGACGGGGCCCTGACACATCCCGAACGACCGATCGGTACACGACGCGAAGGCATCGGTACCGAGACCACTGTCTACCGTTGGGGTGGGCCCGGCTTCGAGCGTAGGCGTGATGGGACCGCCAATCCCGTCGGGCTCGTCCACGATATCGGCGCGTCGCATGCAGCCGGCGAGCTGAAGCAGTCCGGTGGCCGCAACGACGGCTGCGAATGGGTGGACGGTGGCAACGGCCTTCAACGTGCGCGATCCTCTTCTTCTTTCGTGAGCGTGCGAAACCACACCACACGATGCGAACGGCCAGCGAGAAGACCCTCCGATATCGTGACAAGCGTGTCGCGAATCGGGATCGTTCGTTGCTTTGCGATCTCGCGTGCTTCGTCCCAGCTTGCCGGAGTCACGTCGTAGAGCGTGGTGAAGATCAAGTTATCGCCTTCGATATGTATCGCCTCCAGTGTCCGCAGCAGCGAGAGTCCGGCCGGGCTATCGACCGCAATGAAAGCGCCGGCTTGCCCAACTTCGGGTTCGGGCGGCGACATTGCCTCGGAGGAACAAGCCCCGAGGAGCACGATGAGTACGGCGAAAGCGAGCGGCTTTCTTCGGGGCGTATCGGCTTCGAGGCGGCTTGTTTCAGAACGCAAACATGCCTCCCAGGGTCGGCGCTACGATGAGGGCTCCATAAGGAAAGGCCTGGAGCAGGGCTGCCTCGATGGATAGCATGCGGCGTGGGTCGAACGCGAAAGCCACGCCACCGCCTGCACCGACAAAACCATCGCCCGCGCGTTTCCATACGACCAGGCGTTGCTCGAGATCGTTGCCCGGCTGACGAGACTGCGCGCGAGGATCCTCCCGTACTTGGGTCCTCGCCTTGATGTCCGACATTCCGTACCCTCCCGTGACGAACGCGTAGGGTCGCCAGCCAGAGCGGGCAAAGAGATCACTGCCAAACCAATGCGTGGCGCGGAGGGCCACCGACAAAGGAAAAAAGGGTGTACCTCCGCGGGGCGTCGGCCCCACGCCCAGCGCCGCCCAGCCGACGCGCACGCCGACAGAAGTGTCGTAATAGAAGAGGTGCTCGAAGCCGACCATCAGGCGCGTAGGCCCGGGCCCGACGCCGACCGGCTCATTGGTCATCACGGGGCTACCGATGTACTGCCCGCCGTCGCTCCGATAGCAGGCGTATCCTTCGTTCTCCTGGGCGTGGACGCTGCACGCCCCACTCGTGGCCACGAGGCCAAAATCTTGCGCGACGGACAAGAGGAAAAAATCCCGGCGACGGTCAATCTTTTCGCACACGCCGCGCCAGGAGCACGTCAATCCACCCTCGCAATCCTTGTCCGTCTGGCAGACGACCTCGACTTTTTCGCTCGGGCAACCTGGCAGCCCCGCCGGACAGTCGGCGGGGTCGGGGCAGCGCGCGGGTGCCTTGGCGCCAGCGGAGAGCGCCCAGTCGTTCTTGATCGTGACGACGTAAGGTTTGGCGCGGGATCCTGCCGAGGCGACAACGCGCCCCTCATTGTCGTGAACCCGAATGTAATATTTGAGATCGCCGGTCACCGTACTGACCTCGAGGCAAGGGATAGCCCCTTCGTAACGTGCCCCGCGGCTGCGTAACTGGAGCGTCGTCCAGTCGGGCTCACCCCACAATCGATAGTGCAGAAGAACACGCCGGGCGCGAAGGTTGAGATCGTCGGGAAGCTCCACGGCGATGGGGACGGGCCGCAGGATGCCTTGCTCCGCCTGCCGTTCGAGCGCGGGAAGATGGATCATCTCCGGACCGAACGATTCCGGTTTTGGGGGAGCCTCGGCTCGCAAGGGCGTCGCGAGGAGCGAAAGGACGGCAAGCCCGGCGGCCGCTCCGTTTTTCACTTGGTCCCGCCTGCTGCCTTGGGATCAGCGTCCGCGGGTCGGCGGCGTAGGACGCGGAACTCGACCCTTCGATTCTTCTGCCGGCCCCCTTCGTTGGTGTTGTCGGCAATGGGACGGTCGGACCCGTAGCCCTTTGCCACGACCCGCTCGCGCTTGACTCCATGCTCGACGAGCCAGCCCACCACCGCGGCGGCACGCGCCTGACCGAGGTGCCGGTTGTCGTCAGCGGTTCCGACTTCGTCGGTATGCCCTTGCACCTCGATGAGCTCGATTTCGGGGTGATCGGCAAGAATGCGCGCCACTTCGGAAAGCACGTGGTCACTCTCCGGTCGCAACACGGCCGTGCCGGTCTCGAACTGCACCTGCTGCGAAAGCACGATTTGCTGCTGGATGAGCTTGGTCGCGGGAGGCTCGGCGGGGCATCCGTTGCCCGCGGGTGGACCGGCACCAGGCTCGTGCGGACACGCGTCAGTCGCATCCGGGACGCCGTCCTTGTCCGCATCGGGGAGGTTAGGACATCCATGCGTCGCGCGTACCCGCGTGGATTCTCCGGCGACGGTCGGGCAGGCATCGTTTTCATCGGGGATCCCGTCACCGTCGCGATCGAGAGGCGCCGCCGGACAGCCGTTCAGCACGGGATCCGAAGAAGGAGCGCCGCGAAGATCGAGGCACGCGTCGACCTTGTCGGGGACGCCGTCGTTGTCTTCGTCAGTCGGTGGAGCGGCTTGCTCGGGGGCGAATCCCACCATGGCCAGGGCTCGGAAATCAGAGCTCCCCGGACCCTGCCCGAATCCTGGGCCGAGTGCGGCGCCGAGTTCGATCGTGCCCCCTCGGGGGCGAAAGTAGGCCGTGAGGAGCGACTGACCGAACGTCGCGCGTGGGTCGAACAGACGCGAGCTGCCGCCCACGGTGAGATCGGAGATGACTTCGATCCCGAGCGCCAGCCTCTGTCGGGCGTCGGCGTAGAAACCCGCCGCGAGCCCGAGCGCGATCGCGGTGCCGACCCTCGCTGGAACGACAGCGGGAAGCGTCTCGAAGGGGCGGGTTCGCAAGCCGCCGGCCGCGGCCCAGAAGAGCCGCTTGGTGGCGCCCTCGAGCTGAAGGGCGCCCCGAACGCGCACGGCGCCGTCGCCCGTGTAGCCCTCGCTGGCAGTGGGCAGCCAGACGCTCGATGCGATGGCGAGATCCAGCTTCATGGCGGCATCGTCGGACGATCCGAAGATCTTTGCACGCGCTCCGAGTCGCGCGTCGCCCAAGGCCATCGCGCCGGAAGATCGCGTGGCGGTAGATCCCGAGATGAGCGCCGGATCGCCATCTTGCGCAACGACCAGGGGCATCGCGGCGTGCAGCACCCAGCGGTGAGCGATCGAAACCGAGGCGAGCGCATAGAGCCAGAGCTGGTAGGTGACGACGCGATCGATGGCTTCGACCTGGTTCTTCAGGACGAGCGGTGCGCTCGCGTAGACGGACGCGACGCGGACCGCCGACACCAAGCGCCCGTGTGCCGCCGCGCGCTCCACGAGGAACGCGGGATCTCCCGCCGGTACCGGCTCCGCTGCGAGGGACGGCGTCGGATCCGCCGAGCTGCGTTGCTGGATGATCAGAAGACCCGCTGCGAGGACGAAGACTCGAGCTTGGCCGAGCCGGCGGCGCGACGCTCTCGGCCGTCCGAAACTGCGGCGGGACGGCACGTCGCGGCATGACCAAGCACCCAACGCGCGCAGCCTATCGAGGGTATTCGCGCGAAGTCAACGCTGGTCTTCGGATCGCCGGCCATGGATGGCACGCTACCGTCGCGGCAAGACGTTGCGCGGATCGCACACGACGCTGACGTCGTTGGCGACGATCCGCTCGGGGGCGACTTTGCCGATATCGACGCCCTCCCGCACGCGGCGCACCTCGAAGTGCAGGTGCACGATGCCGGGACTGCCGGAGTCGCCAGCGTAGCCAACGACGGACCCTTCGCCGAGCGGTGGGCGGCCGGTCTCCACCCCCGGCGCCGGGCGCTCGAGGTGTCCGAAGAGGACGGCGTAGTCGCGCAGTCGGCCCCCCTCGCGCAGCGTGTGGCGCGTGACCACCGTGTTGCCGAAGAGCTTACCGACGAAAAGGATCTCCGCGTCCCCTTCCTGATGCTCGAGCTTGACCAGCTGGACGGGCGTGCCGTGGGGCGTGGCCAGATCGAGGCCGCCGTGACCGACGTGCGAAAACTTGCGACCGCGCCGCTGCTCCGTCTCCGGCAGGTCGAGGTCGTAGCCGCTCATGGCGAGGTTGCCCTCGGGGACCGGCACCGGGTAGCGGTAGGCATCGTACGCAGCGGGCCGATCGGGGCGGCGCGGAATCTGGTCATACGACTCCAGACGCCCGCGCTTGTCGTGATGGGCGCCCGGTAAGGCGGCAAGATCGTCGCCACCCAGGGCCGCGCTGGGCGGGATGGGAACGCAGGCGTCGTCGTCCGGCAACGTGAAGGGTGGACAGAGGGCAGAGATCCCCTCCGTATCGGCGTCAGAGGACGTCGGCGGCTGCGAAACGGTTGGGACGGCGGGCATGTCGCTGGCCGCCCGGCCGCCCAGGAAGACGAAACCGAGGCCGACCGCAGCCGCTCGATTCAGAGGGTGCATACCGATGTAGAATACGATACGTCCTTCCGTCATGGGTCTCTCCAATCGTTCCGGCGTCGAAAGCGCTCTTGGTGAGCTCTTCCAGGCCGAGCAAAAAGCGCGAGAGCTGGCCGACGCCATCGCCGGGGGACCGCCCGACCTCGTCTTGGGTGTCCTGGTCGAGGCGATCGACGGCGCCCGCAAGCTCCCTGACGAGAAGGAGCGCATGGCTCAACTGGAGTCCGTCGCCAAGATCCTGGGCGGGATCGGCGGCCCGGGCGCGGTCGATGCGCTCATCGACATTCTCGGAAGCGAAGAGCCCGAGGCGCGGCACGCGGCCGGCGTCGTGCTCGAAGACGTGTCGTTCGAGCGATTCAAGGAGGTCGCGCTCGGCATCGAACGCGCGCTCGCCAAGCTGCCGCCCGATCACCTCGCCCTGTCCGAGCTTCCCTACATCCTCATCGAGGTTCCCGAGCCGGGCGTCGTGAAGTTGATCCACCGGTTTCTCGAACATCCCAACGAAGAGGTCGTGGCTGCGGCCATCGAAGCGTGTGTCGAGCTCGGCGACCCCTCCAGCGTCGCCAAGCTGACTCGGCTCGAGCGAGACACGCGTCTCGTCGAGCTCGACGAGGGGGAGTCGGACCGCAACGCGGATGCGTCGGTGACCATCGGTGAGCTCGCCAAAGAAGCGCGGCTCCTGCTGCAGTCGCTCGAGCCCGAGGATCGCGCGTGACGCTGCAGCGCCTGGGACCTTCCGACGCAGCGGTGCTCGAGACATTCGTCGTTCCTCGCTACTTGACGCTCTTCGGCGAGACGCTCCTCGAAATGTTCCTCTCTTCGGGCGCCGCGGACGTGGTGCACCTCGGCTGCCGCACGGGCTATCCCGATGAGCTCATCGCCGATCGGCTGAACACCGGCTCTGTCGTCGGGCTCGATCCGTCATCGCCCGCCATCGAGCTGGCCCGCACCAAAGGGGCGCTCATTCCCAACATCTCTACCGACTACGACGTTTTTACCAGCTTCCCCACGGCGCTCCACGCGCAGTCGTTCACGCACGGGATCTGCCTGCACCCTTCCAACGCGCTCGAAGACCGCCGCGCTCTCATCGCCGAGCTGGCGCGGCTCATCGTGCCCCAAGGCCAGGTGCTGCTCTCGCTGCCGATGCGCGGTTCGTTCCAGGAGATCATCGATCTCCTGCGCGAGTACGCGCTCAAGTTCGATGCGGGCAATATCGGCAAGGCGACCGAAATCGCCTCCGTGGCAAGGCCCACCGTGGAGGGGCTCACCGAGGAGCTCGAGGCAGCGGGCTTCGACCACGTCGACATCGATCTCCGCCCCGTTTCGCTCGCCTTCCGGAGCGGCCGCGATTTGATGGAAGACCCCATCATGCGGCTCTTGGTCTTACCCGACATCTGGTCGACCTTGGCGGTCGAAGACGTGGAGGCGCCGATGCACTACGTCGAAGAGGCCATCAACCGCTATTGGTCGGAAGAGACATTCGAGCTCACGGTGAACGTAGGCTGCGCCAGCGGCCGGCGGGTCGAGTGACGCAGGAGGGGGTCAGGCGAGGTTAGCGGCAATAGCCGTCGATGCAGATCTTGGCGTCGGTGCAGGCCTTGCCGGCCGATGGATCGCATTCGGACCCG
>Ga0193706_1000603_pt1 | contig 19775 bp, 13 predicted proteins | sample U3c1metaG_FD_160130 | JGI IMG/M metagenome (GOLD analysis project Ga0193706, IMG submission 160130) | Soil microbial communities from a riparian zone of the East river system, Colorado, United States - U3c1 | ecosystem: Environmental > Terrestrial > Soil > Riparian zone | place: USA: East River... | reverse complement strand
AACAGAAGACCGGCAGCGCACTGTTCCACCAATGGCTCGCGAGCTACCAGGGCCGCAACTATCCGAGCAAGCGCCGCTGGTGCAAACCGGGCGACCAGACCTGGGTCGTGATCCGTTATCGGCAGCAGCTCCTGAAGGAGCTCGGCCGCGCGAAAATTCCGAAGCGGCGCACGGCCAGCAACTAGTACCTCGATTCTGATGAATCGAGGTACGTCGAGACAGTGCGTGCCCGAGTCATTACCCATCAGCTCGATAGACTCGGGGCACTAGCGGGCGCGCTCGGCGATGTCCTGTGCGATGCGTGCGATGAATTCCGCTCGCGGCAGGCTGAGCTGTTCGCGGGATCCGTAGCGGCGCAAGCTGACCGTGTCGGCTTGCCGCTCGCGTTCGCCGAGCACGACCAGATTGGGTACCTTGCGCAACTGTGCGGCGCGCATCTTCTTGTTCAAGCTCTCGCTCGAGCCGTCGACCTTGGCGCGGACGAGGCGCGCGCGTAGCTCATCGCACAAGCGTCGCGCGCAATCCTCGAACTCGGCGGCAACGGGGATGATCGCGACCTGCACGGGCGCGAGCCACGTTGGAAATACGCCGCCGTAGTGCTCGATCAGCAGCGCTACGAAGCGTTCGTGCGTGCCGAGCGGAGCGCGGTGCAAAATGAAGGGCCGGTGCTCGGCGCCGTCTGGGCCCGTGTAGTGAAGGTCGAGGCGCTCGGCCATGGAGAAGTCGAGTTGCAGTGTGCTCGCCGTCTCCTCGCGGCCCGTCACCGAGCGGAACTGGAAGTCGATCTTGGGGCCGTAGAACGCAGCCTCTCCCGCTCCTTCGTGGTAGTCGAAGCCGCTTTTTTCGAGCACCTGGCGCAGCAAGTCTTCGGACTTTCGCCAGCCGGCGTCGTCGTCCACGAACTTCTGACTCGAACCGGGTCCCGTGTCTCTGAGCGACAAACGCACGCGCCAGTCGCGAAGCCCGAGTACGTCGTATGCGCGGCGGTGCATCTCGAGGACCGCCAGACACTCGGGTACGATCTGCGCCTCCGTGCAGTAGATGTGGCCGTCGTTCATGTTCATTGCACGCACGCGCAGCAGGCCGGAAACGGCGCCCGAGTCCTCGTATCGGAACGTTTGTCCGTATTCGGCGAAGCGCAGCGGCAGATCTCGGTAGCTGCGCCGCTGCGCGGCGAACACTTTGTGGTGGTGAGGACAATTCATGGGCCGTAGGCAATACACTTCCGGCTCCGTGCCTTGCGCCTCTTCCGCTTCGGGCGTGCGTTCACTCGGCTCGCATGCGGCGGGCTCGGCCCGCATGAAAGGAAACATGTGCGCGGCGTAATAGGGCAGGTGTCCCGTTCGGTAGTACAGGTTTTGCTTGGCGAGCGGTGGCGTGGCAATGCGCTGAAAGCCGGCCTGGAACTCGAGCTCTTTCATCAGTTTTTCCAGCTCGTCGCGGATGGCCGTGCCGTTCGGCAGCCAGAGCGGTAGCCCTTTGCCGATGTCGTCGTCGAACGTGAAGAGCTCGAGTTCTTTGCCGAGCTTCTTGTGATCTCGCGCCAGCGCCGCTGCGTGCGCCAGGGCGCGCGCGGCAAGCTCCTCGGCAGTGAGAAACGCCCAAGCGTAGATGCGTGTCATCATCACGTTGCGGGCGTCCCCACGCCAGTACGCGCCCGCCACTCGCAGCAGCTTGAAGCCGTCTGCCGGGATCTCGAGCGTGGAAGCGACGTGCGGCCCCTCGCACAGGTCCACGAACGCTCCCGAGCGATAAAAGCTCAGCGTCTGCAGGCCGCGGCGCGACAGGAGCTCGGAAGCGTATTCGCTCTTGTACGGCTCGCTTGCGGCCGCCAAGCGCGCTAGCGCGTCCTCGCCGGGCAGAGCCTCCCGTTCGAATGCCTGCCCCGTCGCCAGAATGCACCGCATGCGGCTCTCGAGCTCCGGAAAGTCGTCCAACGTGATGGGGGCTGGGAGGACGAAATCGAAATAGAATCCGTCCTCGATGGGCGGACCGAAGCCGAGCCGTGCACCGGGCCGGATTTCCTGAACGGCCTGCGCCAGCACGTGCGCGAGACTATGACGAATTCTCGAGAGTCGTTCGTCGCTGCCGGCAATCTTTGCGGCCGACTGCGGGTCCATTGCTTCCATGGTCGTAACTCCGTGTTTCCTGGGTCATCGAGCACGTTGCCGGTGAGACCTGGACGGAGCCGAAAATGCGAAAAGCCCCGGCCAGTTCGGCGGGGCTCCTGGGGTGTATTCTCGGAAAGTTCAGCTCGAGCAAAACACACGACCAGCCAACCCGCCGCAGCGGCGAGTGGTAGTCGCGGTAGTCTTCACTCGAGAGAGCACGGGCTGAGGATAGCAATCCGTATCGGCTTCAGCAAGAGAACCATCTTTGCTGCAGCGCCGCCGCGGGTGGCTACATTGGGCACCGTGCTTGCACGGGCCCTCGGCATTCGAGCGACCGATCGTCGCGACGCGGCGGTGGGTTTTGCGATGCTGTTCGCGCTGATGGGTGGCCACGCCATCCTGGAAACGGCTCGAGATACGCTCTTCTTGGCGACGCTGCCGGCCAGCCTGCTCCCCTGGTCGTACCTCGCGATGGCCCTGCTCACGCTGCTGGCGGCGATACTCAACCGTGGGGCTCTGCAGCGCTTTTCACGCCGCCGCACGCTATCACTCTCGCTGCTCGTGGGCGCCGGCATCAACCTGGCGTTCTTCGTGCTCAGCTCTCTGGCGGGCTCCGCGAGCAGCCTGCTGCTCTTTTACATCTGGACGGGACTGTTCGCGACGATAGTCGTCGTGCAGTTCTGGCTCTTGCTGGGCGACGTTCTCGATCTGTCGCAAGCCAAACGCGTGTTCACGTGGATTGGTGCCGGCGGTTTGATCGGAGCGACGGTGGGCTCCGCCGCCGCGGGCGTAATCCTGATGTGGTTCCCCGCGCAGTCACTGCTGGTGGCGGCGTCGATCGCGTTCGGAGTGGCAGCCCTGATGCCGCCTCTGTTCAGTCGCAACCGCAAGCTCGCCAGCTCGGTGCCAGCGCACGCCAACCCCTCCGCGAACGTGCAGAATGCGGCGCTGCTCAGTACGGACGCCTATCTGCTGCGTTTGCTGGGCTTCGTACTGCTCGGTACGTTGATGTTCACCGGCGTGGACTACGTGTTCAAGGCCATCGTCTCGCACTCGATTCCGAAAGCCGAGCTGGGTGACTTTTTTTCGCGCTACTACGCGATCCTGAACGGCTGTGCGCTCGTGGTGCAGATCCTGGTCGCACCGCAGCTTTTGCGGGTGGCCGGCGTCAACCGCACGCTCTTGATCATGCCGGTACTGCTCCTGGTGACGTCGCTCGGCTTCGGGTTTTCGGCGGGCCTCGCGAGCGCGCTCGTGCTGAAGGGAGTCGATGGTTCGCTTCGGCATTCGGTGAATCGCACGGCCACGGAAATCCTGTACTTGCCGCTGGCTCCCGCGATTCGCGATCGCTACAAGACCTTGATCGAAGCGCTGGGCCAGCGCGGCGGGCAAGCGCTGGCTTCGCTCGCCATTTTGGGGGCGCTGTCGGCCGGCATGGGACCGCGGCAGATGGTTTGGGCGCTGGTCGTGCTGTGTGGCGGCTGGCTGCTCTGCATCGTGGGTCTGAAGCCGCACTACCTCGAGCTGTTTCGCTCGCAGCTCCGTCAGGGCACCATCGAAACTCGCGTCGACGTGGCAGAGCTCGATCTACACGCGCTCGAGGCGTTGGTCTCCGCGCTGAGCTCCGAGGACGACGTCGAGGTGATCGCGGCGCTCGAGATGTTCGCCACGTACAACAAGCTGAACCTGGTGCAGGCTCTGATTCTCTTTCACCCCTCGCGTGCGGTGGTGTTGCGCGCTTTCGAGCTGTTGTCGGATTCGACGCGCCGGGACGTGCTCAGGCTGAGCGCGCGGCTCTTGCGTCACCCGGATCACGAAATTCGCGGCGCGGCGCTGCGACACTTTTCAGCTCATGAAAAGATCCTCGGACCTCTGCGCCGCTGCTTACTCGATGAAAGCCTCGCCGTCCGCGCCACCGCCGCGGTCGGCCTGATTTCGGCGGGCGCCATGACCGACGAGGAGGCTGAAAAGTCGCTGATTGCGATCATCGAAGGAGAATCCGCGGAGGCGCGTCAGGCGCTCGCGCTTTCGCTGCGCCAGCTGCCGGCGGAGCGCTACGGCTGGGTCGCGCTGGCGCTCGCGAAAATCAGGCAGCCCGGTCTGGCGACTGCCGTGGCGCGGTCCCTCGCGGTCGGGCCTGCTACCGAACATTTGCCGGCCTTGGTTTTGCTCCTGGCCCAGCGCGAGGGCCGGCACGAGGCTCGCGAGGCGCTGCGCAAGCTCGGAGATCAGGGGCTCTCGTGCCTGGAGAAAGCACTGGCCGATCTGGAGCTGCCGCGCGTCGTACGCCGTCACATACCGCGCACCATCAGCTATTTCGCCACGCCGCGGGCAGCAGAAGTACTGACGTACTTTTTGCCGCGCGAGCACGACGACGCCGTGGTTTACAAAATCCTGCGCGGTCTCGGCCGCATGCGCGCAGACAACCCGGACATTCCCATCGATTCCGAGGCGCTGCTCGAGTGCGCGCGCGTGGCCCTGAAGCGCGCGATAACGGTGCTGTCCTGGCGTTCGATCGTCGAGCGCGGGCGCGCCGTCAGCGCCCGGCACGACACCGGCGCAAGCGAGCTCCTGAGCGCGCTGCTACGAGACTACGAAGGCAGCGCTCTCGAGCGCGTATTCCGGCTCCTGCACATCATGGATCCGAGCGAAGAATTCGCGATGATCTACGACGGCCTGCGCAGCGCGGATCGGGCGGTGCGTGCGGGAAGCCTCGAGCTCTTCGAACACGTGGTCCCCGAGGCGATTCGCGACGGCATTCTGGCCATGGTGGACGACGCACCCCCGGCCGAACGCCTGACGAACGCGAGCTCGTTCTACGATTCGCCGGCCCGGCTCCGGGTAGCAGAAATCAATGAGCTCTACGCCGGTGAGACCGAAGATCGGCGGCGTGCGCTCGAAGCGATGGAGGCTGCCTACGCCGAAGCGCTCGGAGACATGCTGGACGACGCGAGCGAGGTGCTGCGCAGCGTGGCGTCGTACCATGCCAGCGAGCTCGGCTTGGAGCGCCTGAACGCCAAGCTGCTCCTGGCGACGCCCGGCGCTCCGCGCAGCAGCTTGAGCGAGCTCAATGAACGCGAGCTGGGCGTGCTCGCCGAGCGCACCCGCCTGGAGCTGGGACGTGCCTGAGGAGGCGGTCACGCAGGTGCAGCGCGTGCTCGCGCTCAAGACGTTCGACGTCTTCCGAAGTTTGGCTCCGCAGGAGCTGGCGGCGCTGGCCGAGCACGCGAAGCCCCGGCAGTTCAGCGCCGGCGCCATTCTGCAGCGCGCGGGTGTTCCGGCCAGAACGCTGCACTTCATTTTACAGGGTGACGTGGAGCTCGTTCAAAAGGAGAGCGTGATGGCGCGTCTCGGTCCCCAAGACGTGGTCGGCGGACTCTCCGCGCTGATCGGCGACGAGCAGACGAACTTCGCGCGCGCCGTGGTCGAGACCACGACTCTGCAGCTCCACCGCGAAGATCTGCTGGACGTATTCGAGGACAACTTCTCCGTGCTGCTCGGTGTGCTGCGCACGCTGGCGGGCGCTCAGCTGAGCGCGCGGCGCAAGCTCGGGCCGCACGCGGGCTTCTCTGCGGCACAGAGTGGTGCGCCCCCGTCGTCGAGCGGCGCCATTACGGAGCTCGGCCTCGTGGAGAAATTGTTCCACCTGCGAGGCGCGCTCGACTTTGCGGAGACCCGGGTCGAGGCGCTGGCCGATCTCGCGCAGGATGCCAAGGTGGTGCGCCGGGCGGCCGGCGAGGTGTTGTGGAATGTCGGCGACTTGTCGGAGCACAACGCGCTGCTCTTGGAGGGCGTGATAGCCGGCAGCAACGAAGACCCAGCGCAATACTTCGAATTCGGCCCCGGCGCGCTGGTGGGCGGTATCGATTCGCTGGCAGCCGAGCCGCGCTGGTACCGGGCCATTGCGAAGGAACCGATCACGGCGCTGTACATCCGCACGCAGCACTTGCTCGACGTCATCGAGGACGATGTAGAATTCGCGATGGACATGTTACGCGTCTTCGCGCGTACACTCCGCACGCTCCAAGCCGAGCTACCCGAAGTCCCCGAGAGTCAACCGCTGGTGTGACCAGCATCGAGCCGCGCCACCGCCATGTCAGAGTCGTCATTGGACCCGATCGTCAACTTTGCCACGGCGACGGAAGAAGCGCTGATTCACTTCAAGGCGTTGCTCCGCATCGACACCACCAATCCCCCCGGCAACGAACGGCCCGCGGCCGAATATATCGTGGGAGTACTCGAGCGGGAGGGAATCGCCTGCAAGCTCGTGGAGTCTCGACCGGGTCGCGCCAGCGTCGTGGCACGCTTGACCAGCTCGGGACAGAAGGGCCCGCTCCTGCTGAATGGGCATTTGGATGTCGTGCCGGTAGAGCGCAGCGAGTGGAAGTACGATCCATTCTCGGGCGAAGAGGCGGAGGGCTGCATCTGGGGCCGCGGCGCCATCGACATGAAAAACATGGTGGCCATGAGCCTCATGACCTTGGTGCTGCTGAAGCGCCAGGGCATTCCACTCGAGCGTGACGTGATCTTCGCCGCCGTCGCGGACGAAGAAGCCGGCTCGCTGCACGGATCAGTGTACTTGGTGGAGCAGCATCCCGAGCTCGTGCGCGCCGAGTACGTGCTGAACGAGGTCGGCGGACACACGCTGCACATGGGCAGCTCGCGTTTTTATCCGATCCAGGTGGCGGAAAAGGGCATCTGCTGGTTCGAGATCACGGCGCACGGTCCGCCCGGTCACGGATCCATGCCGCGGCCCGGTACTGCAGTCGCACGCCTGGCACGCGCGCTCGTGGCGCTGTCGGACACACGCTTGCCGCAGCATCAAGTCAAGGTCGTGGAAAACTTCATCCGCGCGCTGGCGGAGCACGCGCCCTTTCCGCAAGGCAGTGCGCTCAAGCTGCTACTCAACCCGCGCTGGGCGGCTCAACTGCTCGGCTTGATACGGCGCCAGAATCCGGAGCAGGCCATCGCGCTCGACGCACTGCTCCGCAACACGGTGAGTCCCACGGTGCTCGTCGCAGGTCAAAAAGTGAACGTCATTCCATCACGTGCCAAGGCTCAGGTGGACGGACGCATCCTGCCGGGCCAGAGCGTCGAACGCTTCCTCGAGGAGGTGCGAGAGGTGGTCGGGGACGACGTCGACATCAACGTGCTCCTGCACCATGATCCGGTCACCTTCGACGCTGACACGCCGCTGTTCGACACGATCGCCCGGACGCTCGCGGTTCACGACCCCGGCGCGGTCCCGGTGCCGTACATGATCCCGGGTTTCACGGATGCCTTCGCCTACGCGCGGCTGGGCGCCGTTTGTTATGGCTTTGCCCCGGTTCGGCTCGGGCCGGACCTGAATTTCAGTCAGATGTACCACGGCCACAACGAGCGCATCCCGCGCGACGGATTCGCCTGGGGATTGCGCGTGCTCTACGACGTAGTCCGGGATTTCTGCCGAGCGCGCGTGGAGTCGACGTAGTAACTTTCCTGCATGCACTCGGAGGATGCGAGAGAGCCGCTCGAGCCCGGCCGCCGCAAGGGCCCCGTGGTGGCGTGGTACTGGGCGATGCTCATCGTCCTGACCGGTACCATCGCCATGGGACTCGGGATACGCGCGCTGTTTCCATGAGCCCGCGCGGCACGCCTCGGGTCGCCGTCGTCGGCGGCGGGATCACCGGGCTCAGTGGGGCTTACCACGTGAGTCAAACGCGCCCGGACGTGGAGCTGGTCTTGCTCGAAAGCCGCAACCGCCTGGGCGGCAATATCGTCACGCTGCGCGAGCAGGGGTTCGTGATCGACGGAGGACCGGACTCGTTTCTGATCACCAAACCCGAGGGCATGCGCCTGTGTTCGGAGCTGGGTTTACAGAGTGAGCTGATCGCGCCCGAGAGTGACGCAGCAAAGGTCTACATGGTGCATGCCGGGCGCCTGGAACGCCTGCCAGCCGGCATGGTGCTGGCAGTGCCCACGCGCGTGGGCCCCATGCTCAGGACTCCGATCTTGAGCCCGGCTGGAAAGCTACGCGTGCTCGGTGATCTGTTGCTTCGCGCGCGGCCCGCCGAGCCGGCGCGTGATGACGACGAGTCCATCAGCGCGTTCATCACGCGGCACTTCGGAGCCGAGGCGGCGGAACGCATCGCCGGGCCGCTGCTCGGAGGCATCTACGCGGGCAACATCGGCGAGCTCAGCGTTACGGCCACTTTCCCACAGCTCGTGAAGCTCGAACGCCAGTACGGCAGCGTGATACGCGGTTTTTTCCACATGCAAATGGCGGGTGGTAACGGCGTTACGAACGGCTCCCCAGCTGCTCGGCCGAGCTTGGCGGAGCTCACGCACCTGGCGAGCTGGCTGAGGCGCGATGAAGCACACCGGCAGAGCCCGTTTCGATCGTTGAGAAGCGGCATGAGCACGTTGATCGATACGCTGGCCGCTCGACTGCCGGCGGGCAGCGTTCGTCTCGGCGCGCCGGTCCGCGCTATCTCGCGCGAGGCGTCGGGGCGCTTTCGCATCGAGATCGAATCTGCCACGGCACTGGAGGTCGATGCCGTCATCCTTGCGGCGCCAGCGCACGCCGCCGCGCGTATGTTGAACGACGCGCAGCTCGGCGCCGAGCTCGCGGAAATTCGCTATGAGTCCACGGCCACGGTCTTCTTCGCGCTGTCGCGTGCCGCCGTCAGGCATGCGCTCGACGGCGCCGGTTTCATCGTGCCGCCGAAGAAAGCGCGCATTCTGGCGGCGACCTGGGTGACCAGCAAATGGGCCGCACGCGCGCCGGAAGGACAGGTGCTGCTGCGCGCATTCGTCGGCGGCAGCCTCGATCCCGAGCGCGTAAAGAGCTCCAGTGACGAAGACCTCGTCGCGCTCGCGTACGCAGAGCTCGAGCGGCTGATGGGACCGCTCGGGCAGCCTTCCTGGAGCCGCGTTTTCCGCTATACCGACTCGAATCCCCAACCCACGCTGGGTCATTGCCAGCGCTTACGCCGTATCGAACGGCATTTGCAGCGTATGCCGGGGCTGTACGTGGCGGGCGCGGCATACGACGGCGTGGGCATTCCGGATTGCATCCGCCAAGGCCGAGCCGCCGCAGAAAAAGCGCTGCGCGTGTGCAGCGAGTCACACAAGTAGTCGCTTCCGAAGGCGTGCGCCTCGGTCTACACTTCGAGCGTGTCGAACCGCACGATCGCCGTCACGGATCAGCTCTACGAGTATCTGCTGCGCGTCACGGTGCGCGAGTCCGAGCTGCTCGCGCGGCTGCGGCGTGAAACGCGCAACATGCGCGGTTCGGGCATGCAGATCGCTCCGGAACAAGGGCAGTTCATGACTCTGCTCGCCGAGCTTACCGGCGCGCGCCGCGCGCTCGAGATCGGGGTGTACACCGGCTACAGCTCGTTGTGCGTCGCAGCCGCGCTACCGGACGACGGCCAGCTCATCGCGTGCGACGTCAGCGAGGAGTTTACGGCAGTGGCGCGCCGCTATTGGAAGGAGGCAAAGCTCGACCACAAGATCGAGCTGAGGCTCGCCCCAGCGCTCCAAACGCTGGACGCGCTCCTCGCAGGCGATGCCGCCGGGAGCTTCGACTTCACGTTCATCGACGCTGACAAGGCGGCGTATGACGCGTACTACGAGCGTTGCCTGACGCTGCTCCGCCGCGGTGGGCTGATCGCGGTCGACAACGCGCTCTGGAACGGCTCGGTGGCGGACGCTACACGCGACGACGAAGACACCCGTGCCATACGCGCTCTGAATCAAAAGGTCGCCACGGATGTACGCGTGTCCATGAGCCTGGTGCCGATCGGGGACGGCCTGCTCCTGGCCCGCAAACGTTGAGACTTTCGTCTCAGTTCGCGGCGTCGGCCAGCGCCCAGACGATGAACTCGTCGAAGTACGCGCGTTGTGCGTCGCTGTGCTGGCGCCAGTACGCGCCGAGAAATTCGTGGAACAGCATCACGGCCAGAGCGCCAGCGCTGTGACCTTCGGGCGCGCCTTCGCGCTCACTTTCCCACTCGGCCTGTTCGCACGCGCCCGCCCTGGACTCGCTCGAACGGGCCGGGCCGAGACCCGCGGCCTGATAGGCGAGCGCACCGGCGATCTGTTGCGGGACCAGCGCGGCCTTGGCCGGGTCGTCCACGGCATCACACGTCAAGAGCGCGGCGCCGTACGCGAAATTGGCGGCAAGGCCGGCGTAACGCACCACCGTTGCATCGGCGTGCGAGTCGATCTGCGTCTTCTTTTTGCGCGGCAGCACCGTGAGTGACGCGCGCAACGCGTCGGTGGCGCGGCGCTCCGCGGCGATGACCGCATTGAAGGCATCGCTGCGCGCCTTGCGCACTGCGAGCGCGTCCGCTTTGTCGCGCGTCCACGACTCGGCCGTGTCCAGAGCAGCGAACGCGGGATCGAGCGTGCCCGGCGGACAACACGCGCGCACTCCGTAGCGGGCGAGCGTCGTGCAGACGTGAATGAGGGCGCGATGCGAGCGATCGCCCACGCTGGCGAGCTTCGCGGTGCGCTCCATGACCACCGGCGCCACACCGAGCAGCTCGGCGGTGGGATCGACGATCTTGAGCGAAAAAGGCCGGTTGGGGACCAGGCGAGCCATGCGACGGCTCAGGGCACGCCGCGCAGGTCGCGCGCGTTGAAGCCCATCAAATAGAGCAGCGTGTCCAGTCGTTCGTTGTGATTCAAGCTCATATCCGCCACTTCCTGGAGCTTCGGCTTGGCGCGGAACGCAATGCCGAGCCCCGCCGTCTGCAGCATGAGCACGTCGTTCGCGCCGTCTCCGACGGCCACCGTCTGCTCGAGCCGCAGGTTGTACACCTTGGCCATGTCGCGCAACACCTGAGCTTTGCGCTCGCCGTCGACGATCGTGCCGCGCACGTTGCCGGTGATGATGCCGTCTTTGACCTCGAGCTCGTTGGAAAACGCGAAATCCAGCCCGAAGCGCCGCTTCAAGTCATCCACGAAGAAGTCGAAGCCGCCGCTCACCAGGCCGACTCGGAACCCGAGGCTCTGCAGCGTGCGCACGAAGTTCTGCGCGCCCGGCGTGAGCTCCGACTTCTCCGCGAGAGCGCGCGCTTCGGACATCGGCAAGCCTTCGAGGAGCTTCACGCGTTCGGCGAGCGCTTGCTTGAACTCGATCTCGCCGCGCATCGCGCGGGCCGTGATCTGAGCCACCTGCTCTTTGCAGCCGACCAGGCCCGCGAGCTCGTCGATCAGCTCGCCCTTTACGAACGTCGAATCGACGTCCATGCACACCAGGCGCTTACAGCGCCTGAAGATGTCGTCTTTCTGCACCGCGAGATCGACGCCGAGCTGCATGCCGAGCCGCAGAAACTCGCCGCGCAGCACCGGCAGCTCACTGTCGCTGATGGCCGTCGGTAACAGATCCGCGATCAGCTCGAGGCCGCTCAGCTCTTCGTCCGAGAGCGAGCGGATGTCACGGATGTTCATGGAGCGCGCCGCCATGAAGCTCGTGATCGCCGCGGTGGCGGCGCTGTGTCCGAGCGGTCCGAGCACCGTGATGCAGAAGCTCGAAGTATCGAGCGGCCGCGCGGGAGCCTGTGCATCGAACGCACTCACGTCGAGGCGCAGGCCCAGGTTCGACACGGCGAACAGGATCTTCCGGAGCGCGTTCGAGCTTGGTGGGATATCGACGATGGCGGAGAGCATCAGGTAGCCGTGCAGCACGGACTGGCCGATGTTCACGAGCTCGGCCTTCTCCTCCGCGATGATCTGAGTGAGGCGCGCGGTGATACCCGGGCGATCGGCGCCGGCCACGTGCAGTACGATGCGATTGGGATGTTCCGCGGTCATGGAAGGGGCGGCAGATTAGCTCAGCGTCACGCGCTTGTCGCGGGCGTGCCATGGGCTTTCGGCAGCTGGCTTCAGTTGCGGATGGAATGTAAATTCATTTGCGAAATCCTAATGTTGCGCTGACGGTTGCGCGCAGCCTGCCCGGTCTCGGAGCAAGTAGGCCGTTACCTGGCGACCGCCTCCGCCTGAAAGTACGGGCCCGGGGCAGTAGAGCTCCTTCAGGACCGCGTTGGCTTCGGGAACGGCTCGCATCGAGATCCCTCCCAGCCGCTGGGGCGCGTCGAGAATGATTGGCGGCAAGGCGTGGCGCAGCTCCGACTCGAGGCGTGCAGGTGCACCCGGCACGACCCGCTCGCTGCGACGTTGGTCCCAGAATGGAGGAACGATGCCCGCTACCAAACTCAGATAAGCGAAGGAGGTGGCCGGCCCGCGCTTGCACGTCAGGTAGAGATCCGCGTCGAATCCCCAGATGAAAATCTTTTGATCGCGTCGGCTATGGCGTTCGACAAAGTTGCAAATCGGCTCGGGCGCTGCCGCGGACCAGCCTCCCTCTTTGCGTTCCTTGACCATGAAGCGATAGCGATTGAGCGTCACTGCACGGATCATCACGAGCAGCAGCAACGCCGTCACGAGCACTGCGGTGAGCCGTTGCAACTGTTTGGGTGCCCGCAGTGCGTCGTCGACATAGATGCCAATCAGTAGAGCGAAGTACGTCAGTATTGCGATGAAGTAGTGAGGCCAGATACGAAACGCCACTATGGCAGACAACAGTCCGAGCAGCGCCGATGAAGCTGTCGCGAATTCAAACCCAATGCTCGTCAAGCGCCGAGCGGCATCGCGCGGCGAACCGACCAGAGCTCCGAGACTGCGGCTGAGTGGCACCAGCGTAAGCAGGATGGCGGCGAAGCATGTCCAAGCATCTGCGCCCCACCACTTCGCGATTTCGTCGCGGATGACGACGCCGCGGTACGGTTCCATGTAGATCTTGGCGTTGTATTCTACGAACCAGTAATAAAAGGCGTGGAGATTGCCGGACCACGCGTACGGGAGCAACGCCATCCCCAGGGTCGCCGCCCACCCGGCGGGGAGTGCACACGCTTCAAGCCAACGTTGACGCGAGGTCACTTCGCTCCGACTCAATGCGGCGGCCAAGGCCCAGATTGCGGCGGGCAGGAAAAGCAGCAGGGCGGTTTGCTTTGCGAGACCCGCCAAGGCGGCGCACAGGCCTGCAAGCGCCAGGTTCACGACCCGTGCACGCGGGCTGCGAATACGTTGCAGTGCGAGGCTCGTTAGAGTCAAACTCGCCGCGCAAAAAGGGGCGGAGATCTTTTCTCCTGTCAACGCGAGCGCGCCTTGTGCAGGGAAGGCGCCGCAAATGGCGAACACGTAGAACGCCGTACCGATCGCGCCCGCCACCGGCCTGCGCGCGGCAGCGCCCGCAGCAAAACAGCCCGCGGCTGCCAAGAAGAAGGCCCCGATCACGAGCCAGCGCGGTCCCACCCAGCTCAAGCGCTCCGTGAGCACGAGCGACGCGGCGGTCGCCCAATACAACAGCGGTCCTCGGTGACTCAGGCCATCGACGTACGGCAGCCAGTGGCCGTCGATCAAACGTTCGCCGAGCGCGATCGTGTAGCCGTCATCGAAGCCGATTGCATTGTCGACTCCGGCGGCGAAGCGATGTTCCGGGACGGCGCAGCACAAAGCGAGCAGTGCGATCACGGCTCCCAGCCAGTACTCCCAATGTCGCCGCATCTAGCCGCGACTCTTTAGCGGCGACTCCGTGGGGAGGGCAAGAGCCACTCCCATCACTGGGGTACGATCGTCCAAGACCACGGCGGGGTTGGCCGAAGGCCGAGCTCCAGCGCGATCGATTTGCTGACGGCGAAATGGCCGCACGCGGGAACCTGCCCCGGAAACAACGGCTCGCCTCGGCCATTCTGTACGGTTCCCGTTTGCTCGTAGAGCACCACGTAGCCGTACTTCTCGAGCGTGGCGCGCGCTTCGGCGCCCAGGCACTCGTTGTAGTAGATGTCCGGCATGGGCGCGTGGCAACCAGGACCTCCTTGCGTCAGCTGTCGGAAGGCGTCCTCGAGCTCTATCCACGATCCGTACTTACCTCCCGAGAGCGCATTCGGCGGAAAACAATCGTAGAGCTCACGCGTGGTCAACGACCAGAGGTCCAGCAGCTTGGCGCGCCGAAAATAGCGCGACATCACGTGATAGCCGACCATTCCAGCTTGGCCGGTCATGATCCACACCGGGCCGCGCTTCGCGGCGGTGATACGCGCGACGATTGGCAGAAAGCGATAGATCGTAACGGCGTCGCGCAGGTGCACGTTATTGCCCAGCTCGACCGGAGAAAAGCCGTGCTGACCCACCTCGCGAGCGAACAGTGAGCCGAGCTCCAGGACCGTCCACAGCGGTCGACCTTCGCTTTCATTTCGGCGTAAAGACTGCACGGCGTAGAGCAGGTTGGCCGAGACGAACAGCGTGGTGATCGCGCCTGCCACGCGCACGTTCTGGAGCCAGCGCACGTTCGTGACGAACGCGCTCAGCACCAGCGCAGGCATTGCGAGCGCCAGAAAGCGCGCGCCATTCATCCAATCGCCGCCGGACAGCACCGCGAATGCCAAGTGTGCGCTCGCCAACGCAGCGACCATGATCGGCAGCGGTGAGCGCAGGCTTCGGGTCGCAAGCGTGTGCAAGGCGGCCAACAGGGCGAGCAGAAACGCGGCGAACCAATGTGGACCGTTCGCGTTGAACGCGTGCCACACGTACCCAATGCCTTCTACGTAGTTGAATCCGTCCGCTTTCATGTTGGCTGGATTCGGTAGCCAAGCTCCGAAGTAGCTGCGGCGGAAGGTCAGTAGCGTCGCTATGGCGCCGGCGACGACGAGCGCGACGCGAAGTACGGCGCGGCCAGACAGCACGTTGGCGGCGCCACTCGCACGCCACATCGACAAACTGGCTGCAGCGAGCCCGGTGACGACCGCGGCCGCCACCAGCGGTGACTCGGGGCGCGAAGCGACGAACACGAAGCAGGCGCACAGCGCAACCCAGCTGCGGCGCGTGGCTCCCTTGCGCGCGACTTCGTCCAATTCCAGCACCATCCACAGCTCGCTGGCCGCAACCAATGTGGTTTCCGTGCCGCTCGTTGCCCAGTACGAAAAGCAGGCGACGGTGCCGAGCGCCGGCATCACGAGCCATGCGTGAGCTTGCCCCGCGCGCGCGCCGATGCGGCCCGCGAGCAGCAGCGTCACCGCTCCCAGCGCGAGACCCGTCAGGTAACCGATCGTCGGTAGCGTTGCCGGCAGTAGTTTGTAGAGCAGGGCCAGCAGGAGCACGAGCGACAGACTCGAACTTTGTTCGAGGCGTTCGCCGTTGTAGTTCAGGATCTGCCCCTGCTCGGCCAACGTCCGTGCAGGCCAGTATGTGATGTACGTGTCGTCCTGGCCGCCGCTGGTGTGGAACAACACGGCCAGCGCAAGACACGCGAGCGCCATCGAAACGATCCAAAACTTACCGGCGATGACGTGCAGTGCGGCGCGCACGTCGAGCGCCAGCGCAAGAACCAAGCCACGGCTCGTGCCGGCTCGGCAACTGCGCGGACTCGGTGAAGATTGCCGTAGTTGCCAGGCCTGCGGCGGTGCTCGGGGATGTGCCACCCACTGCGGGTCTCGGCTTGAATCGACGAGAACCCACCGGTGTGCCAGAAACGGCAGCCGTTGTGCCTGATCTGACAGACCGATCAGGCGCGGCTTTTACCGGGTGAAGCGCGGCGAGGCGCAACTCGCATCAAGTTCCCGCGTGCTCGGGCGCCGCAGCGACTTTTCTCACTTGTGTGCCGATGACGTCCCGGGTTTAGCATGCGGCCGGAAACGCCGTGATGGACCGTCCTACGCTCTCGCTAGTGCTGCCTGTCTACAATGAGGAGGTCGTCATTCCCGAGCTCGACCGGCGCCTGCGCGATTTTCTCGCGGTAGTCGGGGTGAGCTGGGAGGTCATCTTCATCAACGACGGTTCGAAGGACCGCTCGTTCGAGCTGCTCCAGGCGATGGCGCTTCAGGAACGGCGCTATCGCGTGTTTTCGTTCTCGCGCAATTTCGGGCATCAATTGGCGATCACGGCGGGTGTGGATCTCGCGCGCGGCGAGGCGGTGGTGATCATGGACGCGGATCTGCAAGATCCGCCCGAGGTGGTCGCGCAAATGCTCGAACGCTGGCGTGAGGGGTTCGACGTGGTCTACGGCGTGCGCAGAACGCGTCACAGTGAAACTTTCTTCAAAAAGGCGACGGCCGCGGCCTTCTATCGCCTGCTGCGCGCCATGGTCGGTGTCCCGATACCGGTAGACGCGGGCGATTTCCGTCTGATGAGTCGGCGTGTGGTGCTCACCTTGCGGGCGCTCCGCGAAACCAGTCGCTTCGTGCGCGGCATGGTCGCGTGGGTGGGTTTCAAGCAGACTGCGGTGCACTACGAGCGCGCGGGTCGCTTCGCGGGGGACACGCACTATCCATTGAAGAAGATGCTGAAATTCGCGATGGACGGCATCACGTCCTTTTCCATCGTCCCGCTGCGCATTGCTACCTGGCTGGGCGTGTTGGCGGGCTTCGCAGCGATTCTGGTGGCGTTCTGGGCCGTGTACGTGCGCGTGTTCAAGGTAGCTTCCGCGGTTCCGGGTTGGGCCACGATCATGATCGCGGTCAGTCTGGCGGCGAGCGCACAGCTTTTGATGACCGGCATCCTCGGGGAGTACGTTGGCCGCATTTACGAAGAGGTAAAGCGCCGTCCGCTGTACGTGATCCAGGAGCGTATCGATGCCTTCGCGGACGAAAGCGAAGCCGTGTCGCCGGAAAGTGACACGCGCGGAAGGGGCTCGGATCGCGAGCTCTTGAGCCCGTTCGGGACCTGCAAAGCCCTGGACGCGATCCCCCTCTCGGAGTAGCTTGCGCGCGCCGTGGCAAGCCGCTTCCACTACGAAACCGGGCAAATACCCGCACCAGAGAGAGCTCGTGACTACGCTTGCGAAGCGTGAGCCGATCGCCTGGGAACGTTTTCTCCCGGCTACGTTGTTTCTGGCGGGCAGCACGGGACTGGCCACGCTTTGGGTCGCAGCGCTCGTGCGTGTGCGGGACGTCGAGGGTTTTCTCACCAGCAATCAGGCCAGCTTCGGTGCACGCCTAGAGCTGGTGATCTACATGCTCGCCGCCGGCGCGCTGGCCGCCGGAATCGCGCTGATCGCGGCGTGGCGCGGCAGGGGAACGGCCGCGCGCGGCGTGGAACGAGTCGCCCGGCTGATCGCGCCGCTGGCCCTGCTCTGGGCCGTGCAGGCGCTGGCCGTGTACAAGATCTGGTACAGCCGCCCGCTCGAGTTCTTGATCTTGCTCACGTTCGCGGTGCTCGCCTTCGAGCAGACGCTGCGGGCAAGCCTGAGCGCACTCCCCGCGTATCCCCTGCAGCGGGCGGGTGAGCTCCAGGAGCGGATTCCCGTTCTGCTTCGTCGCGCGTTGCCGTGGCTGGTGGTGATAGCCGGCGCGAGCGGGTACGCGATCTTCACTGGCTACTGGAGCATCATCCAGCATCAGCGTCTGGCCACGGCGTCGTACGATCTCGGGATCTACGACAACCTCATGTACAACGCGTACGCGGGGCACCCTTTCCGTTCGCCGGTGCTCTACGGCGGTCCGGGAGGGAATTACATCGCGAGCCACGCCGAGTGGGCGATGGTCCTGCTGGTGCCGCTGTACGCGCTCTTCCCGCGTGCGGAAACGCTGCTCGGGTTCCAGGCGGTCATGTTCGGCTTTGCAGCCGTGCCGTTGTACGCGTTCGCAAAGACACAGATCCCGCGCTGGTCCGCGGTGCTCGTGGCGCTCGCGTACTTGCTGTACGCGCCGCTGCACGGCCCGAATTTCTACGACTTTCACTGGTTGCCGATCAGCATCTTCGTGCTGTTTTGTCTGTTCTGGGCGCTCGCCGCGCACAGAAACGTGGCTGTTTGGTGCTTTTTCTTCCTCGCGATTTCGATCCGAGAAGACATTCCAGTGGGTCTTTCGCTGCTCGGCATCTTCATGCTGGTCGCGGCCAAGCGCGTCGCGCTCGGGATCAGCATGACCGTGCTGGCCGTGATCTCGTTCGTGTTGATCAAATTCGTGGCGATGCCGGCTGCCGGCGGCTGGTGGTTCGAAAACATCTACAAGGATCTGATCCCGCCGGGGCAGCACGGTTACGAATCGATCGTGCAAACGATCTTGATCAATCCCGCGTACTTTTTGACGACGCTGCTGCAAAAAGAGAAGCTCATCTACGCGCTGCATCTGTTTGCGCCGCTCGCGTTTCTGCCGGCGCGGCGCCTCGTACTACTGTTGGGCGCCGGCGGTGGTTTCTTCTTCACGCTGATGACCACGGGCTATCCCTGGACGCTCAGCATCGCCTTTCAGTACAGCTCGCATTGGATTCCGTATCTTTTCGGAGCCGCGGTGCTGGCCTTGCGCTGGATGGGCCAAGATCCAATGAACGGTGTGATCAAGCGTCGCGCTGCGACCGGCGCGCTGTGCCTGGGCGTCACGCTGCACAGTCTGGTCTTCGGTTGCCTGCTCCAGCAGTCGCACTTCGTCGGCGGATTTCAGCAGATCCCGTTCAAAATCACCGACGAAGAGCGGGCGCGTTACGCGGAGCTGCGCAAAGTGATCGCTCTCATTCCGGAGGAGGCGAGCGTCGCGGCGACGGACAGCGAATCGCCGCACATCACCAATCGTGTCTCCGCCTATTCGTTGAACCTGGACATCGGGGAGCCCGAGTACATTTTGATTCGCCGCGGCAGCGTCGGCGGCGGGGATCCTCGCAACAATTTGGATAAGGCGTTCAGCCGCAATCAGTATGCGCTCGTCTTCGAAACCAAGGACTACGTGCTCATCCGGCGCGGCTACACCACGGTCGATACGAAGCGCGTGTTGGCCGAGCTCGGCGTGAGCGTGAATTGGTAGGCTGCTCATGAACCCGAACGAAGTATCATTGGCCGGAGCGGACCAGGTGGAAGCGGGCGTCCTGCAGGCGGGTGGTGCTCCTCCGGCGGCGCCGCTCGCGCGCCCCAAGAAGCGCCGGCGTTTGCTGGAATTCTTCTGGCGCGGGCAGGAGCTCGGTGCCGCGCGTGCAGAGCTCGCTGCGCGGTCGAGCTGTGACCGCCGTCTGCTCGAGTACGCGCGCGCCACGGCCGAGCTCGCCGATCGCACTTTGAACCCGGTGGATCCGCTGCGGGCCGGTTCGGGCATTCCGATCGCGGCTCTGCTGTACCGTGAGGCGCTTCGCGCCGGCTTGGCAGCTCAGGGCGCAGATCCAGCCAGTGTTCCCGAGGACATCGTTGCTCTCAGAGGAGACGACCTCGGCGCGGTGCGTGCGCGGGAGCTCCTGCTCGCACGCGATTCGCTCGAGGACATCGCAGCCGGTCGTGACGTGAGTCGAGAGGACGCGCGGCGGCTGCAGGGCGCGGTTCGTCAAGTGCTCGCGGGGCTGGCACTCCCGGAGCGGCGCGTGCGCAAGGTTCGGCTGCAGCGCTGGCTGCGTCTGGGCCTGCTCGTGACTCTCGTCGCCGGTTTGATCATTGCGCTTGTCATGCTGATCCTGATCGCGACCCGGCCGCCGAACCTGCTCGAGGGCAAGAACTGGCGGACGAGCAGTAGCTATGGGGGCTTCTCTGCAGCCGAGCGCAGCGTAGATGGACGCAAGGCCGAAATATTTTTCCACACGAACGAAGAACGGAACCCGTGGATCGAATACGATCTCGGTGCCAAGACCCTGGTTTCCTCGATTCGCGTGGTCAACCGTGGCGAGTGCTGTGCGGACCGCGCCATTCCCCTCGTTCTCGAAGCG
>Ga0193706_1000602_pt1 | contig 19811 bp, 15 predicted proteins | sample U3c1metaG_FD_160130 | JGI IMG/M metagenome (GOLD analysis project Ga0193706, IMG submission 160130) | Soil microbial communities from a riparian zone of the East river system, Colorado, United States - U3c1 | ecosystem: Environmental > Terrestrial > Soil > Riparian zone | place: USA: East River... | reverse complement strand
TGTCGGCGGCGCTCGAGGTCACGCTCCTGAGGACGCCCGAAACCGTGCGATGAACGCTAAGGCTAACGGAGTCGCAGCGATCGAGTGCACCCGTGGGCAGCGTCGCCGTGAAGACCAGGTGTTCCAACGTCCCTTGGTAGCCGCAGCTGAACGATCCTCCGTCCGGACGCGTTGGCGCGCGGCGATCGACAGGCGCGTCCTCCGGACGATTGTCGATAGGGATATCGGCCGTCACATCCGGCTCGTCTGCCCCTTGTCCATCGTCGGTGGCGTGAACATCTTCCGCGATAGGGACGTCGGGTGTGGCCACTACGTCATTGCCGAACATGTCGGCGCCAGCGTCCGTGCTCGTCGGGGGATCCTGGTCTTGATTGCAAGCGACGAGGCTGAACGTCGCCACGACGACCATTGGCTTCAGAAAATGAGATCTCATCAGGAACGGTATGCAGCAAACTGCATACCAGCTTCGGATCGCATCCACCGCGGGTTAGCCCGCGCGTTTGCGGGTCGGACGAGGCGTGGGAACGCGACATCTGTGCCATTTGTGCCAATGACCGGCACGATGATCGCTCTGTAAAGTAAGTGCGGGGCCGACCCCGGCTCGAGTTACGCCGAACCGCGCGAGGGCAGCGACACGCTGTTGTAGAGGACGTCGGGTAGAACGCGTCCCGTCACGAGCCAGAGCGCCGCGACCCCTGCTAGCTTGAAAGCCTCCGCCCCCTCTACCCACCGCTCATTGTATAGCTGAGCGGCGGGGGAGGGGACACTGGCCCTCGTGCACTTCAGCGAAGTGCCCTGACGAACGCGGGATCCGCGCGCAACGCGGAGAGCGCTGCGCGGCGGGCCTCTGCCGCACGCGCTTGCAGCTGAAGCTGCTCGAAGGGCACTTCTTGCTGACACGCCGCTCCTGCTGCCGGCACGGTACCCTGGTTGAGATAGGCGTCCACGGCCGCGTCGATGCACGCCGAGTTTCCGCCGTACGCCGTGTGACCATCGCCCTGCATCGTCAGAAGCCGCGCATTGCGCAGTTGGGTCGCGAGGCGGATCGCTTCTCGGTACGGAGTCGCCGGATCATAGGTGGTGCCGATGACGAGAATGGCCGGCGCCGATGTGGAAGCCCGGAAAGGCCCGCGGAATACGCCTTGCGCGTGGATCGGAAAGAGGCCGATAGGTAGCTCCGAGTACCCCGAATTCCAAAAAGCGTGGTCGAACATTTCCCACGCTGCCTGGCCGGCGCCGAGGTAGGTCTCGACGTCCGACGACGGGTATCGCTGCTCGACGGCACTAAGAGCGAAGTAGCGGTCGAGCCCCGGATCGTACGAGCCATCCGGGTTACGCCCATACGAATTGTTCGCCCGTTGGCGAACGAGCGTGCCATCGCCATCCCGTGCGGCGACCAAGGCCCTGGCCAGCGCCGGCCAGAGTTGCTTTGCATAGATGGCGTTGCCGGCAACCCAGATGATGTCGTCACCGTCGATCGGCCGAGGGTCGTCCCCCGTCGCGGGAATGGGAGCTGCGTCGGCTCGTGCGACCAAGTCGTCGAAGGCTGCATGCGGATCGCTGCCGCCAAAGCCGACGCAAGCGGTCTGATTGGCTGCGCAGGCCTCGAAGAAGCGATCGAGCGCGCGCTCGAAGCCGGACGTTTGCACGAGCAGGTGCTCCGAAGGGCGGTTGATGTACTGGTCGGCATCGAGAGCCCCGTCGAGCACGAGCGCGCGGTAATTTCCAGGGAAGAGGCTCGCATACGTGGCCCCGAGAAACGTTCCGAACGAGAAGCCCAGGTAGGAGAGCTTGGCGTCCCCCACCGCGGCTCGTAGCGCATCCATGTCGCGCGCGACGTTGGCCGTCGATGCAAAGCGCAGGGTCGTCTCGGAATTGTTGCGAACGCACGCATCGACGAAATTGCGGGCACGCGCCACGAACCCCTGCAGACGCTGAGGCGTCGTGAAGGGCTGCGCGTAGATCCCCTGTGTCTCCTGATTCACTTGGCAATCGATGGGGGACTCGCTTTGACCGACGCCGCGCGGGTCGAACCCGACGATGTCGAACCGTTCGTTCAGCGATTCGAAGAGCAGCGCTCCGAAGGCGTGCAAGGTGTCGACGGCCGTTCCTCCGGGCCCTCCGAAATTGACGAACAGCGAACCGATGCGCTGCGACGCGTTACGGGCCGGCAGGCGCGTGACGGCAAGGTTCGTCGTTGGGCCGCGCGGACGCGAATAGTCCCGCGGCACCGCCGCGGTGGCACATTGAAAACCGTCGCCGCAATCCGTCCAAGCGAGCGCTGGAATGGGGACAGCCCCGACGACGTCGAGGTCCGGTGACGCAGGCAGGGAGCGATCCAGCTCCGCGCTGAGGGCACTATCGTCCCTTCTCGCGCGAACGCCTTCCATCTGCACGTTCTGCGTAACGGAGAGCGCGTTCGGTAGGCTCGCTGCGCGCGCGACGTCGGGGTTGGCGTCGCTGCTGCAGGCGGCGGTCGGAAGTGTAACGGCGGCAAGTACTGACCATAGCGATGTCCGGCGGGAATTCAGGAATTGCACGTGAGCCTCCTTCGGGGCGAATGTGAGGCCGCGGCGATTTCCCCCCGCGGGCCATTCGGGTTCGTAGTGCTAGGTCGCGGCGAGGCCGTCGAGTTGTACAACTTTTCACCGTCCCAGCCGAGCGCCTGCAGGACCCTGAGCGATCGGTGACGCCCGCGTCCCGACATCGTAACGGCGCCACGCTGTCGTGAATGACGGTCACGCGGCATCGATCGTCACGGCAATGCAACGAGCACTTCGCAGCTTGGGCGCCGGCACCGTGATAGCCGGGTCCGGTGAGGTCGTTTCACGCGGCCGAGAAAAAATCATGATGCTCTACAAGCTTCGATCGGTCGCCTTGACGGCCGGAACCGTGCTGGCGTTGATGTTCGACAGTTCGTCGGCTTCGGCCTTCAAGATCGGCTACAGCGGCATCCCGCTGGTGGTGGAAGACTTCCCTGCCGTTCACGAGGCGGTGACGTCGGAGGCGATGCGCTACGCATGTTCGAGCGTCGGCATCGACAACTTCAATCGGTCCCGATTCTTTCGGTCCTTCCTGCGGGCAACCGTCGCTCGCTGCGAGGATCTTCGCTTCGATGCACAGACCGTGCGGTGGCGCGACCAGATGCGGTCGTCGCTCATCGCCGATCTCCTCCTCGGCGCGCGTTTCCCCGACCTTCGGGAGATGACGGGCGTCGATGCGAACCGGCAGGACGCCGTGGTGGTCAGGTACGACGACGAGGTGCAGATCGATGCCTACCGCCTCTATCCCCAATTCCACGGTCAGCTCTCCAAGTTTCACAACATCTGGGGAGGGGACATGGAGCTCGGGATGGAGAGCATTCGATCGTTCGTGCGCGCCACCTTTCGCGAAGTAGCGGCGTTGTCACTGACGTTCGATGGAGCGACGCCGCGGCGAAACGACTTCGTGGCCTCCAATGCGATGCTCGATCACGACGCCAACCGAACCACCGATCAGCTGGTGTTCGACGTTCGCTGGCACGCGGTCTTGATGGGCATCGTCAGCCATGCCATCGAAGACGCGTTTTCGCACGACCCTCTGTTCGTGCTCGATCCCGCTGAGAATCGCGTGGTCCACGAGGCCGTTTTCTACGGCAAGTTCACGGATGCAACGGGGGCCGCCGTCGAAGTGCCCAGCCTGTATCCGCGCATCGACGCCGGTATGGCCGCCACGACGGACGGTATCGCGAATATGAGGCCGGTCACCGACTACACGCCCGCGGGCCCCCTGCGCATGACCGACATTCCCGCGACCGTGAATAGCGGCGGCCAGGAACTGCGCAATTGGTTCGAGGCGGATGGAAAGCGCTATGGCGCAGGCACGCTGGCCACGACGATTTCGATGTACGCGGTGGCGGAGCTGCTCATGGCCATCGATTTTGCCGTCGCCCACGTGCACGAGCCGATGCGCGTCGACGCAGCGCTTGCGGCGTACATGGACAAGTATTTTGCCGCCAATTTCCATCCCTTTGGCCTGGCGCCGAGGCGTACGCAGGACGTCGGCGCAGCCGATGCGCGCTACGCTCGACTGCCCTGGTACGACTATCACTTCGTCGATCTGTGGAACCAGTCCGGCCTAGCGGACCGCACCGTCGACGGCAAACAGGCATTCTGCCTGCCCTGGTCCGACCGCGCCAGCATGGGCGATATCCTGACGCGTGCAGACGTCGATACGCACTTCGTGCTCTTGCCGGGCCAGCGCGAAGCCTACGACGAGGCCAAGCGCGTTTGGGAGATCGACCGAAACACCCTCTATGTTTTTCGGTCTTGGTACCGCGGAGGAGATGCCGCCTACGTGCGCCGGGTCCCGCTCGATGCGCGTGACTTCTACGAGAATCGAGCGGGGGCGATGGTGGTGCGCGAGCGTGAAATCGAAGTGGACGGGTCGGCCGTGCGTGGGCTCGACGAGGTCTATGCTTCGGCCTGGGTGCCGGCGGGCTATCGACTTTGCGTCGACGCGCCGTCGCAGGCGACACCGCCCGCGGCGCTCACGCCGCGCACCACGATGTTCGACACGACGCGTCCCCTTTATCGATGCTTCTACGGCACCGCCGAAGGGCGCTGGGTGCACATCGAATTCCACTTGCGTCAGGGCGCGCGGCTCCTCGTTCTGCCCATCGACGCCGACCAGGATGGCGCGCCCTATCTGCGGGGACTGTTCGACGACGTGTACCGGGACAACTGCCCCCTGGCAGCCAATCCCGACCAAGCCGATGGCGACGGTGACGGAGTCGGCGACATTTGCGACGATTGCCCGGATGTCGCTGGAACGTGTTCCGACGGAGGAAACGACGCCGGAACCGCGGACGGTGGATTCGATGGCGGAGGTGGAATCTCCGAGGGTGGCGCGCCGCGGGACGTCGGAACGTCCGCAGAAGGCGGAGCGTCCGACGGCGATATGGCCGACGCCGGGCTGGCCGACGGCGGTAGCGGCGGTGGGCGCGGCGAAGCATCGATAGTAGAGGACGGGCCTTCCACGCCGGAGGGCGCTCCCGCGGGAGGAGCACGCGCCGACGCGCCGACGGTCGACGCCGCATCGGGCGGCACCACGCAGGGCGACAGCTCGACCGGAGGCTGTGGGTGCGGCCTCGCTGGTACGCCCCAGGGGACGAGCATCCACGTGGGTTTCATCGCCGCGACGTTTCTCACGCTTCGCCGACGAAAGAGGGGCAAGTCCGCTCGGTTGCGTCGCGACGCGCATCGCTTCGCCGGGGGCCCTCGCCGACGGTAGCTGGCCCGCGCGCCGACCCGCCCGGCGTCCTCTTCGTGTCACTGGGCGACGAAGTGGCGATAGTATAGGAGCGACAATGCTGGGCCGTGTGACCGTCATCGGATGCGGGCTGATCGGAGGATCGGTCGTGAAGCGCCTGTGGGCGCGCGAGGCGGCGCGCTCCCTGTCGGCAGTCGATTGCGAAGAGGTGCTCGCTTTGGCGCGCCCGTACCTCGATGGCGCGGCGTTACCGGGGTCGGACCAGGCGGCCGAGCTCGTAGCCAAGAGCGATCTCATCGTGCTTGCGACGCCGGTCGGGAGCATCGTCCGCGATATGGGGTGGGTGCTCGATGCGGCAGTTCCCGGTGCGGTCGTGACCGATACGGGCTCCGTCAAGAAGCCCATTGTCGATGCCGCGGCGCGGCACGTGAACGGGTCCTCGTTCGTCGGAGGTCATCCCATGGCGGGGCGCGAAGTCGGAGGCTTCGATGCGTCGTCGCCCGATCTGTTCGAGCGGACGCGCTGGTTCTTGGTCGAAGGCGCACCTGGCGCAGCCGGCGAAGGCCACGCTGACCAAGGCGCGCGTGCGCGCGCGATCGCGCGGGTGATGGATCTCGCGCGTGTCCTCGGCGCGGAGCCGACCATCGTCGACCCTGAGGTGCATGACCGCGCGATGGCGTACGTATCACATGCCCCCCAGCTCATCGCCAGCGCGCTCTACGTCGTAGCGGCGCGGGCAGGCGTGCTGACGGAAGCGGGAAGCGGGTTTAGAGACGTGACCCGCATCGCGGGGGGACCGCTTTCGATATGGCGTGACATTTTCGCCGGCAATCGGACGTGGATCGCGGCGACGCTAGGGGAAATTTCGGAGTCGCTCGCGCGCGTGCGCGACGCGCTGGCAGAAGGCGGAGAATCGGGAATCGTCGCTGCGCTCGCGCTCCTCGAGGAGGCTCAGACCGCTCGCCAAGCCATGCTCTCCGACGAGCCACCTGCGCGAGGATCGTCATGAACGAGGGTGGTCCCCCCACCGCGCTCACGGTCTTGGACGACCGCTACGAGTTGCAAGACGTCATCGGACGAGGCGGACACGGCATCGTGTATCGCGCCCTCGATCGCAACCTGGGCACCGATGTCGCCATCAAGTTCTTGCACGACAGCATCGCCATCGATCCGCAATACAACATCCGCATGCTGCGCGAGGCGCAAGTGATGGCTGCGCTTTCGGGGACCAGCGCCATCCGCGTGTACGGGCTCAACACGACGCCCGACGGCGCGCTCTATCTGGTGATGGAGCTTTTGACAGGTCGCGACTTCGACACCTACCTCGCCGAGCTCGAGGATACGGGGCGCCGGCTCTCGGTGTATCGACTCTTCGAGCTGCTCGACCCCATCGTCGACACCCTCGAAGCCGCGCACGTGAGGGGTATCGTTCACCGCGATCTGAAACCGGGCAATATCTTCGTGCTCGACGCGGGAGGCTCGCGTCTACTCGACTTTGGTCTCGCCAAAGTCATGGCCGCTTCGCCGCTCACCACCAGCGGAATGGTCGCCGGATCGCCGAGTTACATTGCGCCCGAGGTCTGGAAGGGAAATCCCCGCGCGCTCGACCATCGCATCGATGTCTACTCACTCGGTGCCATCGTCTTTCGCGCCCTCTCCGGGGTCGTCCCCTTCGCCGGCGCCGACATCCTGGAGAAGCTCGCTTTGGTGACGACCGCGGAGCGCCCGAGCTTGCATGAGCTCCGGCCCGATCTATCCCCCGAGGTCGACGTCTGGGTGGCCGAAGTGCTGGCCATCGACCCCGATCTCAGGTTTCGACAGGTGCGCGGCAGTTGGAACGCGCTCCGCGCGATTCTGGGCATCCCGCGGCGCTAAGCCAGACGAGCGCCTCGAACCCTTTCGAGTGGGGCGCGCGAACCTAAAACTGCGCCGGACTGGGAGTGCCCGATTTGGTGAACATGAACTTGGTCATGCCCCAGCCGAGGGCGATGAACACCGCCGCGAACGCCCACCGGAGATCGTTCCCGTACACGGTCGGGAAGTGGTTGCTGATCATGAAGAAGATGAGCGGGACGGACATGTACGTGTTGTGCTTGGAGCGAAGGCCGGCGAGCGCCGGCAAGCCGTCGGGAGGGGGTTGTCCGGCCTTGGCGGCGGCGATGATCTTGCGCTGGTTCGGCCAGATGCGCATCCAGACGTTGGCGGCCATGATGGTGCCGAAGATGGCGCCGATGTGGATGAAGAGCGCGCGGCCCGACATGATCATGCTGAGGCCGAAGGCGGTGGCGGTGATGAGCACGAAACAGATGGCAATCCCCGCCATCTCGCTCTTGGCCATTTGTTTCCAGAGGATGTCGTAAATGATCCAGCCGACCACGAGGATGCCGAAACCGGCGCCGGCCGCGAGCCCTTTGTCCTGGTTCGGTTCCACCATGGCGCCGCCCATGTGGTAGACGGTGCCGAGCATGAGGATGCCCGTGATGAACGTCCACGCCGCGCCCCAACGGAACCAGTAAAGCGCCCGCGGCATCAGCTCGGGGATCACTTTCTTCTTCGACTCGCCGTCGTACGTCTTGGCGACTTGGGCGTTGACGAAGTTGAAGAACCACAGGTGCCCGATCCACATCACGCCCGCCACGACGTGGATCCAACGGAAGAAGAGATTGAGAATGTCCATGGGGTCCAGCATCATCTTCGCCTCCAGATCGGCGCCGCCGTGTCGGTGGCTTCAAACGACTCGGGCTTTGGCCGGGGCCCGTTCTAGCCACGCAAGCTTGGCGAGTCCATGCATTTCTCGAGTGCCCGCTTCTACTAAAATAGCCTTTCGCTATTCTATTGGCAGGGCTGCTGGCGACGTGTGCCGCGCAATCGTCACTTTCCCTCGTACTCGCAACGGGAATCGCACGTTTCGAATACCGTCACCCGCGTGAGGGGCGAAAGCCCGGGCTTGATCTTTTGCCAGATCCACTGAGCGAGAACTTCGCTGGTGGGATTTTCGAGGCCCGGGATCTCGTTGAGGTAGTGGTGGTCGAGCTGGTCGTGGAGCGGCTTGAAGAGGGTGTGCAGCTCGCCGAAGTCGATGAGCCAGCCGGTATCGGGGTTGACGGGGCCTTCGATGGTGAGCTCGATGCGAAAGCTATGACCATGGAGACGAAAGCATTTGTGCGTCTCGGGCAATTTGGGCAGCCGGTGAGCCGCTTCGAATCGAAACTCGTGGACGAGCCGCACATTCATCGCGCCCGACTCTAGCACTCTAGAACGCTGCGGAAAGGCTTTCGATGGCAGTGGGCGTGGCGGCGTCTTGGAAGAGGTAGGGGAGGACGATGCGCGGCAGGTCCGTTGCTTCGGCAATGCGCGCCTGGCTCAGCGCTTGTGTGCGCTCTTGGACGGCGCGCCGCGCGGCGGCACCCACGCTGCTCGCGGCAGCCGAAAGAGCTGAAGCCGCGTCGCCGTTGACGTCGACGCCGATCACCGTGGAAACCGCCCGCGCCTCGGCTTCCGAGAAAAGCACGGGCAGAACGCCGTTGACCACCAACGCTCCGAGCGGAAGGCGCAGGTCGTCGTCGATGGCGCGGATGAGCTCGAGGGTCTCCGTGACCGGCAGCTCTTCGGGAAGGGTGACGACGAGCACCGCCGTTTGCGCGGGATCGGTGAACATCTTCCACGCGCGCTCGGCGTCGCGACGCAGGATGCCGGGGGGCACGATCTCGACGATCACCTTGGGGACGCGCAGCATGTCGAGGCCGTGCCCGGTAGCCGGCGCATCGAGCACGACGATGTCGAAGCGGTTGCGACCGTGCTCGTCGACCTCGGTGGTGTGAAACCACGCCTTGCCGAGCATGGCCCACTCCGACAGCCCGGGCACAGCGGGGAGAAAAGAACGGATGTATTTGTTGTGAAAGACGACGCGATAGAGGCCCGGCACTTTGAGCACCATCCGTCCGTATTCCTCGAAGGCGTGCTCGGGTTCGATGTTGACGGCCCAGATACCGGGAGCGACGGGGATGATGTCCGGTCCGACGAGCGGGGAGGCGAACATCGAGCTTATCCGTTCCTTGGCGTTGCACATCGCGATGAGGACGCGCTTGCCGCGGCCGGCCAGCGCGCGGGCGAGCGCCGCTGATGCCGTGGTCTTGCCGACTCCTCCCTTGCCGGTAACGAAGATGAAACGCCGGTCGTCGGCTCTCCACATGGTCGAGCTGCGATATAGCAGACCAGCCCTGCCGAGGTAGTGTCCGTTCTTCGCCCTACCCTATCGCGCTCGCCCCCAATGGGGCTGAATCGGCCACGTGAGGTGCGGAGGAGTGCTAAGAACACCTCGATGCGCATTGCGCTCACGCAACTCGATGTCACCGTCGGCGCCCTCGACGCCAACGGTGCCGCCATCCTGGAGGCGGCGCGGCTGGCCCGCGACCAGGGAGCGGACCTTGCCATCTTCGGCGAGCTCGCACTGGTCGGGTATCCGCCGCGTGATTTGCTCGATCGGCCCGCCTTCGTGCGCGCGGCGTTGTCGAAGAACGAGGAGATCGTGGCGGCCCTGCCGGAGGGGATCACCGTCCTCTTTGGAACCATCGACGAGAAGAAGGACGGCGAAGGGCGGCCTCTCTACAACGCTGCGCTCGTGGCACGGCGCGGCGCCGTCGTGGCACGTGTTCGCAAGCGTCTCTTGCCGAGCTACGACGTCTTCGACGAAGACCGGTACTTCGAACCGGGCGAGAGCAGTACCCATTTCTCCATCGGCGACAAATCCATCGGCGTCACCATCTGCGAGGACGCGTGGAACGATCAGGCGCTCTTGGCTTATCGCGCGTCCAGCCCGCGCTCGTACCGCGAGGTGGGTGGTCCCATGCCGCGCTACCGCGCCAACCCGGTGGCCGAGCTCGTGGCGTGCAAGATCGATCTTCTCGTCAACGTGTCGGCGAGTCCCTTCGCGCTCTCCAAGCGCCAAGCGCGGCCGGAGATGTTCGCCGAGATAGCGGCGCGCCACCAAATCCCCGTGGCCTTCGTCAATCAGGTAGGCGGCTATGACGAGCTCCTGTTCGACGGTCGCAGCACGCTGTTCGGCAGGGACGGGCGCGTGCTGGCGCGCGCCGCCGGCTTTGCCGAGGACTTGGTCGTCTGCGATCTCGAGCGGGGTGGTCCCGTCGCCGCCGATCTCGAGTCCGACGAGGAAGCGGCCTACCGCGCGCTCGTGATGGGCACCCGCGACTACGCGCGAAAATGCGGTTTTCAGCGGGCGGTGCTGGGGCTCTCCGGGGGGATCGACTCGGCGCTCACGGCCGTCATCGCCGCGGATGCTTTCGGGCCCGAGCACGTCCTCGGAGTCGGAATGCCGAGCCGCTATTCTTCGCCCGGCTCGCGCGAAGATGCGAAAAAACTGGCCGCGACGCTGGGGATCGAGTTTCGCGAGTTCCCCATCGAGCCGATGTTCGACGCCTATCTCACCCATCTCGAAGGCCCCCTGGCGGCCATCCAGCCCACCTCGCCTTCCGACGTCACCTTCGAGAACGTGCAGGCCAGGATCCGTGGCACCGTGCTCATGGCCATTTCCAATCGCACCGGCGCCCTCCTGCTGACCACGGGCAACAAGAGCGAGCTCGGCGTCGGGTATTGCACGCTCTATGGCGATATGGCGGGCGGTTTGGCCGTCATCAGCGACGTGCCGAAGACGATGGTCTATCGGCTGGCGCGCTACGTGAACCGCGGTAAAGAGCGTATCCCGCGCGCATCCATCGACAAGCCTCCCAGTGCCGAGCTTCGCCCCGGACAAGTCGACCAGGACTCGCTCCCTCCCTACGATCTGCTCGATCGCGTGCTGGAGAGGTTCGTGGAGGACGGCGCCTCGCGTGACACCATCGTCTCCGAAGGCGTCGCCGCCGAAGTCGTCGACCGCGTGCTCGCGCTGGTGCAAGCAAGCGAATACAAGCGGCGCCAAGCCGCCCCCGGTCTGATTCTCACCAAGAAAGCGTTCGGCGTTGGACGGCGCATGCCGATCGCGCAAAAGTTCAAGGAATGACCGTACGAATCACGCGCCAGGCTCTGTCGCCCATCAATGCCCGCTTGGAGAAGGCTTCGCCTCTCGAAATCTTGAGCTTCGCCCACGCGACGTTCGGTGACCGAGTGGCCATGCTGTGCGGCATGCAGCGCGCCGGCACGGCGCTCTGCCATCTGGCCGACCGCGCCGGCCTCGGCTTCGACGTCCTTTTCGTCGATACCGGGGTCATGCACCAGGAGACGCTGAAGACACGCGACGACCTCATCCAAACGCACCCCCGCTTGCGCATCACCACCTTGTCTCCCGCGCGGAGCTTCGCCGCACAGACGAGCGAAGAAGGGCTCCTCTACTTGTCACGGGGCGGGCAAGAGCGTTGTTGCGACATGCGCAAGACCGAGCCTTTGCGCGCCATGCGCGGGCGCTACGACGCCTTCGTTTCCGCGCTGCGGCGCGGCGAGGGGGGGGCGCGTGCCAAGATCCAGGCGCTCGACCTCGATCAAGAGATGGGTGTCCTGCGCATCCATCCTTTCGTCACGCAGGCGTCGACGGATCTCGATCAGTACATCGCCGCGCACCCCGATGTCGTCGTCAATCCCCTTCATGCCATGGGCTTTCTCACCATCGGCTGCTTTCCCTGCACGACACCGGTCCGCGACGACGAGCCCGAGCGGGCGGGGCGCTGGCGGCACCTTGCCGGCGTCGACTATTGCGGTATCAATCCCACCGACCGTGCCAACGTCGATGACGCCTTCGTCACTCTCGATGACCGCTACGGGCCCGCTTTCGGCATGGTTGGTGAGAGTGGATCTTGACAGCGCCGGTCGATTCGAGTCGGATCGCCGCCATGAAAACGCAGAACGTTCTCTTCCTTGTCGGCCTTGGCGCGCTGTGCAGCTGTTCCTATACCGAGAAGATCGTCAAGGCGGAGCCCGCCGCGATGGAAGTCAAAGTCGTCCGGGCCGACGACAAACCTTTTCACTGCCAGGTACTCGGGGACATCCAGGGGACCTCGCGCGCCGAGGACAAGGACAAGGCGCGCGGCGGCGCAGAGAACGATCTGAAGAATCGGACCGCCGCTCTCAAAGGAAACTACGCCTTGGTGGAGACCGATCGCTCCAATCCCGTCGGCACGAGCTCCTACACGGAAACCGTGCTCATCGGCAAAGCCCTGAAGTGCGAAGAACAAAGCTGACCAGGTTGCTGCAAAAGGCCGCCGAAAGGTTCTCGCGGCTACTTCGGGTTCTTGCGGCTGTTTCGGGTTCTTGCTGCTGTTTCTCCCCCCAGCCCCCCTCACTTTCGTGAGGGGGATGCCGATAAGCGGGGGAGAACTAGCGACCGATAACGCAACCCGGTAGCGACGCCGGGCCTTTTTTCGGCAACGCGTACGTCAGGCCTCGACGGCTTTGCCCGTACGCCCGATGCCGAGCGGCGAACGCCAGAGTCCGGACGACGGGACCGTGAAGTGCGCGCGCAGCGGTAGTCCATCGGGCGTGAGTCCGATGAGGCACGGCGAGCCTGCGCGGCCACGCGCAACCGTGCAGGGGAGGGTGTACTCGACGCCGGTGACGGCGTCCGCCAAATAGACAATGGTCCGATGTCCGATCGGCAGCGATTCCGCCGCCGCGACGATCAAACGATCGTAGGAGAGATCTTTCAGCTCACCTGCGAGAAAGCCGGAGCCGGCCGTCAATTGGACGGGGATACCTCGGCGCGAAGTATCGATGGCTTCGAGCTGCGGCGCATCGTCGGCGGCAGCCACGAGTTGCAAGAGCGAAAGGAGCTCGAGGCGTTCCTGCTTGTCGAGCGGCATGCCCAGCGCCTCGTAGCGAACACGAAGCTCCCAGAAGCGAACGAGAAGGTCGAGCTTTTCCATCACGGTGAGCAGCCTCCGCGACTGCCATGGCTCGGATTGACGAGTCCTTTCCATGCGTGAAAGTGCACTCTTCATGCCATCATGCGCTAAAGCTGGTGAAGGGTGGTTTGCGACGCCAGAACCTGAGAGCGAAACGCCGTGCCTACATCAGAGCCGCGATTTTGATGTCTCGACGTCGTCTCCCGTTCACGCACGAACTATCGACGGCGATGCGTGGTGCGCCGACAATGTGCATTTTCCTCGGGAAGAAGCTGCTCACGTTGAATGTTTTTCTCCTGGTTGCAACGTGTTTTGCGGGCACAGCGGCGTGCAGCGCGCCGCAAGTCAGTCTCGCCGAAGAGCCGCGCGAGTACGTGGCCACCGACTATGAGGTCGTGCTCGCACGGTGGACGCGAACCGAGCATCTGGTCGCGCTCTCCGAGCTCGACGATCTGCTGACGGTGACCGCCACGTTCGAGTCGTGGGACTTTCGTTGGGCGTACGCCGTGCGTTACGCGCAGGACTATCGCCTTTCGGTGGAGCAGCGGCGGGTGCTGCTCGGAGCAACGCTCAACGAGACGCGCGCCCACCACCAATTTTTCGTGGCGCTCTACGGAAACAACCGCCGCTGGAGCGATCTCACCCAGCCGACTTCGGCCTGGATCGTCCGCCTCATCGACGATCGAGGAAACGAAACCGCGCCCGAGGAGATCGTTTCCATTCCCCGGCCCGGGCCGATCGAGCGGACGTATTTCCCTTATGCGTCGGTGTGGCGCAGGGTCTTTCGCATCAAATTCCCGGCTTCCACGGCGAACGGTCCGACCATCGCGCGCGACGCCAGGCGGGTGGGGCTGCAATTTGCCGGCGCCCAGGGGAGCGAACAGCTGCACTGGGAGCTGCGCTAGCTACATCCCTGCGAAGATCTCCAAGAGCGGAGGACAACTGACGAGTAGCTCGTGCGCGACGGCGCGGGCGCCGAAGAGGACGATGGCACCTTTGGCGCCGGCACGGGCGGTCGCTGGCGCCGCTTCTGCGCCGAGGACCTCGGTGGCAAAGAGAAAGTCGCCTGGCATGAGCTTGTCCCGCACGTGCCCGCCGCCATCGTCGTCGAGATCGACGGTCCCGACGCCGACGATGACCAATCCCGGCACGGGGAGCCCTGCGGCGGCGAGCACTTCGTGCGGCTGAAGTATGCGTGTTTCGAGGCGTTCGATGGCGAGCGTGCGCAGGCTTTCGTCGAGCCGGTCGCCCATCGCGCCCATCGAGCAGCCGACGATCGCTTGGACGCGCGCCGATGCGACCTTGAGTTGCTGCAGCAGCTCCGGCGCGGCCGCGAGGGCATCCTCGGCCGTTTTGGCATCCCAGAGCGCAATTTGGGTTTGCTCCGCTTCTGCCACGAGGCGTAAGGAGACGGTTTCTGCGATGGGCGACTTGGCATAGAGGAGCTGCCCGGCGTGGAGCACGCCGGCCGACGCTTCGGCCACGGTGGCTTGAATCGCGGCTTGCCCGGTGATGACGAACGCCAGACCGGAGACGGTGATCTCTTCCTCGATGCCCAGCGACTCGATGGTTGCCGCCCTGAGCAGACCCTCCCTCTGCGAGGGGCTGAGCTGGGCGAGCGCGTCGAGCGAAATCGGAGCAGGTGCCACGCTGGGCGGGAGTTGCGGCAGTGGACTCTGGCGAAAGGGCGCCGCGGGGGAACTTCCCCACGCCGAAGCCGCCTGGCCAGCGCGCACCGATGCGCTCGACGCCGGCGGCGGCGGACTGGAACGGAAGAAGTCCGAAGGCGGCGCGGCGGGGACCGGGCTCGACCGATGAGGAGCGACACTCGGCGAAGAAGCCGCAGGGACCTGGACACGAACCGGATTCACGCTCGGAGGAGGGGGCATGGGACTAGGACCGGCGCTCGGGACCGGCGACATGGAGATGGGCACCGATTGAATCGGCGCGAGACTCGCCGCGTTGGCGCTTGGCGGCGAACTGTCTAGCACGGCGGGAAGCGAAGGGAGGGGGATCGTTTCATCCTGGTCGACGTCCGTCTCATCATCGACCTCCGTCTGGAACGGCTCCCTTTGGGTGAGGGGGCGCGGAAATGGGTCCATCATCTGCTGCGGATCGGTGTGACCGAACGGGGTCGCGAGCGCCTCGCGGATCGCTTGGTCGATGAGCGCTGGGTTCGGACGCGAGTCCCGTTCGTCGCCGGGCGCCAAGCGCGCGCGCGACTGGGGCGGCGTTCGCTCGGGCCGGCCCGGTGGCAAAGGCGGGAAGTGCCGGCCCTCGCGTCGCGATGATCCCGGCGTATTGCGCGAGGGGGGCGGCGGTGGCGGCGCGACAGCGCGCCCTCGGACGGGAGGCGGTTTCGGCGGAGGGAGCGCCCCCGCCGTCGGCGCCATCGCACCGAGCGGCGGTGCGATCGTCGTCGGCGGGGGAAGCGCGGGAGGTCGCGCGGCAGGAGGCGTCGGGGCCGAGGCCCCGCTCGGCAGGGGAATCGTGGGTCCCGACAGCGATGCCAGCAGCTCGGTGGCAGCGCGGTTCAGCTCGTCGGCCCTCGTCACGGCGCCGGCTTCCGCAGCCGCGTCGACCGCCCTTTTCAGCCAAACGATGGCGTCGTAGCGCTCGCCTTGCTTCCAGAGCGCGGCGCCCGTCGTGAGTCCCCACGCGACGTCTTCCGCGTCGCTATCGTCCGGGGAGGGAAACACGGGATGCATCGAGGTCACACGATACCGTCAGTTGCGCCCAACAGCATAGAGCTTGCCGTCGTCCGAACCGACCAGAAGAACGCCTTTCGGAGTGATCACCAGCGGGGCGTCGACATCGCCCCCCGTCCGAAGCTTCCAGACGAGGTTGCCGTCCGCGGCCAGACAATACGCGTGATCGTCCTGTGCGCCGAAGTAAAGACGTCCGGCGGCATCTTCCACCGGTCCGCCGTGAATGCCGAATTCCGACGCGCCGGTCCCGGAAACGGAGAACCGAAAGCGCACCTCGCCCCTCGCCGGGTCGAGCGCGACCAGTCTCGGCGTTGGCCCATACGTTCCCGTGAACACGGTTCCCTCCCGTCCCAGTGACATCGCCCCGCGCACGAAGCCGCCGACGGAGGCCGCCCACCTGATTTCGCCATTCTCGGGAGCGAGCGCAACGACCTCCCCTTTGTCGCTTCCTACGACAATTGTGCCGTCATCTTGGATCGCGGGGCTGCTGTCGACGTCTGCCCCGAGGTCGACGCGCCACCGGACCTTTCCCTCCGGCGAGACGGCGTAAAGGTAGTGATCCTGCGAGCCGACGTACACCGTGCCATCGTCGGCGACCGCGGGGGACGAGTAGCACTTTCGTCGCGCCTGCATGCGCCAGAGCAGCGTGCCGTCGGGCTTGGCCGCATGCAAGACCCGGCCGCTGGCGAAAACGATTCCTCCCCACGGCGTCGGGGCGGCCCCGGTGTCGACGTCCCCCGGAGTGTCGAGGCGGAAACGGATGATCCCCTCGCGGGTCAAGCCGAAGAATTTGTGCGCATCGGACCCGATGAAGATGAATTCGCCCGAAACGAGCGGCGACGCATAGACCCGATCACCGAGATCGACGCTGAAACGCAGCTTGCCCGTCTCGGTCAGGGCGAACAGCTTGCCGCCCAGCGAGGCGACCAGGATCGTGCCGTCGTCGAGGACGACCGGAGCCGCCTCGATGGGCCCCCCGACATCGAACGTCCATGCCACGGTCGGCGCGGTGGGGCCCTCGAACGGACTGCGGTTCGTATGCCGGGGGTCGAGGTGAAGCATGGTCGGTGGCCCTCCGCTCACCCGGCCGATCGCGGCGCGCGCTGCCCCCGCCGTTTCCGACTCCAAGGACGCGGCGGGTGACGAAGAGGCTGCGCTCCACGTCGCTCCGTTGCGGGGTTGGCGCGGAATCCGCACGGAGACGACGGCGGCGACGACCGCCGACAATGCGCCTCCCATCACCAACTGGTGAAATCGGACCATGGGTTCGGAGGAAGATCTTTACCGCAAGCCGACGACTTCAAATGGACCCGATGAGCACCTCACGCTCTTTCGCGCCATTGGCGGGCCCGACCACGCCCCGCTTCTCCATGAACTCCACGATACGCGCCGCGCGGTTATACCCGAGGTTCAGCTTGCGCTGGAGCCACGACGTCGAGCAGCGGCGCGTATCGGCCACGATGCGCACGGCGGCGTCGTAGAGGGGGTCGAGATCGTCGTCGTCCGCATCCGCTGGATTGCCGTCTTCATCGCGGGGTTTGATGATGTTTTCGTCATAGATAGGCGACCCCTGGGTCCGCAGGAAATCGGTGATCCTTTGTACCTCTTCCTCGCTGACGAAGGGGCACTGCACGCGCCGCGTGTCGTTGGTGCCGTTCATCTTCACCAGCATGTCGCCGCGGCCGAGCAGATGCTCGGCACCCTGCTCGTCGAGGATGGTCCGCGAATCGACCTTCTGCGAAACGCGAAACGCGATGCGGGTCGGGAAATTGGCCTTGATGATGCCGGTGATGACGTCGACGCTCGGGCGCTGGGTGGCGAGGATGACGTGCATGCCCGCCGCGCGCGCTTTCTGCGCCAACCGGGCGACCGCCGTTTCCACGTCCTTGCCCTGCTGCATCATGAGATCGGAGAACTCGTCCACGACGATGACGATGTAGGCGATCCGATCGGGCGGCTGTTGGTCGGTGCCGTCGGTGGCCGCCGCTACCCGCACCGGCTCGCCATCGGCGCCGATGGCGGTGACTTCGCTCACCTTGGGCGCTTTGACGAGCCCTTTGCGGACGCGGTCGACCCACGCATTGTACGTCGCGATGTTCTTGGTGCCGGCATTGGCAAAGAGCTGGTAGCGCCGCTCCATCTCGTCGACGGCCCATTTGAGCGCGTTGGCCGCCTGCTTCATGTCCGTGACGACCGGCAGCAGCATGTGCGGAATCTTGTCGAACGGCGCGAGCTCGACGACCTTGGGGTCGATCATGAGCAGCCGCAATTCTTCGGGCGTTCGCCGAAAGAGCAGGCTGGTCAGCATCACGTTGAGCCCCACGCTCTTTCCGGCGCCGGTCGCGCCCGCCACGATGACGTGCGGCATGGACGCGAGATCGGCGAAAAATGGCGCCCCCACGTGATCGCGCCCGAGCACGACCGGCAAGGGCACGGCGAGTCCCGTGAAGCGATGGTCCTCCACGAGATCGCGCAAATACACCGGCACCCGCGCCTCATTGGGGATTTCGAACCCGATCCGATTTTTTCCCGGAATGGGCGCAATGATGCGCACCTTGCGCGACAGGCCGAGCGCCAGGTCGTCGGCGAGCGAAGCGACCTTCGATACTTTCGTCCCGGCCTGCGGCGAAACTTCGTATGTCGTCACGGTGGGGCCGGGGTGGATCTCTTCCACCAAGCCCTGCACGCCGTAGTCGTTGAGCGTCTTTTCGAGGAGCTTCGCATTCCGGCGCAGGAGCTCGCGGTCGATTTCGAGGACGGTCGTAGCCGGCGGATCGAGCAGGTTCGTGGCCGGCAAGTGAAACGTCGGCGAGACACTGGTCGAAGCGGCCTTCGGCCCCTTGTGCGTCGCCATCTCTCCGCTCGTATCGACGATGGTCGGCCCCTTCTTGGGCGCTCTCTTTTTTCCGGTCCCTTCCGCTCCATTGTCACCGGAACCGAGCACCCCTCCCTCGTCCTCCGCTCCCCCCGTCGCGCTCGTGCTCGTCGTCGTACTCGCGGCGGCGCTCGCGTCGGCGCCCGGACGACCAGGGCCGCTCTCTTGCTCGGCGCTCGCGTTCACCGCCCCGGTCGCGCTCGCGCCCGTTTCGCCGCGCCCCGCGCCTCTCCGTCGCGCCTTCGGTCCTCCGATGTCATTCGGTTCTGCCGGCACGCCGTTCGACTCCGCGACCCTGACCGGCGGCGGACTCACGCCTTCCGCTTCGTCGTCCGAGAGGGCGGCGATGATCGCCTCGTCGTTGCGCGTCGCATCGATGCGAGGCTCCTCCAGCTCGCGCCGTCGGTCGGCGCGCTCACGCTCGAGGGTGCGCGCGGTGGCCCATGCGCCGGCGACGGCGCGCGCGCCGCTCTTGGCCTTGGCGGCAGCGGCCCCGGTCCCTCTCCCGGCGCGTTCGACCCAGGTAATGAAGGAAAACGATGCGCGCCCGATGAGCACGAGACCGACGATGGTGAGCCCGATGATGTAGGAACCGAGCGTGGAGAAAAGCGAACGCAGGACCTCGCCGAAGAGCTCGCCGAAGGTCCCACCGATGGCCATGGCACCGAAGACCGTCGCCTGCGGCAACGCGATGTGAACGAGTGCCGAACCGATGCATGCGACGAGCACGTCGCCGGCCATGCGGGCGACGTTGGCGATCGAGGCTCGCCGCTTGAGCAACGGAGCGGCGAAGAGCGCCAGCTCGAGCGGGATGCCCCACGCGACCACGCCGAGGAAACTGACCGCGCCGCCCGCGAACGCCGCGCCGACGGGCCCCACCCAATCCCCCCCGTGCAGGTCGGGGTGCATCGGATCGGCGCGAAAACTGAGCAGCGCGAGGGCGGCGTAGACCGCACCCGCAAAAAGGGTGAGGGCCGCCGCCTCCCTGCCCCGGTCGAGGGGGGTTTTCGGGTCGCCGACTTCGACGGACGCCGAGCCGTTCGCCGCAGAGCGGCGCGGCGTGAAGAGTGCCACGGGCATCACCTACGTTTGCCTACACTCCCAAACTAAGCGAAATGCGGACAGAAGGGC
>Ga0193706_1000601_pt1 | contig 19889 bp, 11 predicted proteins | sample U3c1metaG_FD_160130 | JGI IMG/M metagenome (GOLD analysis project Ga0193706, IMG submission 160130) | Soil microbial communities from a riparian zone of the East river system, Colorado, United States - U3c1 | ecosystem: Environmental > Terrestrial > Soil > Riparian zone | place: USA: East River... | reverse complement strand
GCAAGCTGCTTGAAAGCAAGCTTACGCGGAGGCTACTTAGGGCGCTCGGAAGCGGGGAAGTCGGGCCTCCACCCCGTGGCAGGTAGGTAGAGACAGGACGGGGCCGGCAAGACGCGGATTCCTGGCTGCAGCTCAAGGAATCCTCATTTGGCCGCCGACAGCACGGCGGGGTATCGAAAGTCCGCGGGTTTCAGCGACCCGCTTCTCTCTCTCGTCAGTCAGGAAACCACGTTCATGCGCAACTTGTCAATTTACGCGGCACTCGCGTTTCTGTCCTTTTCAACCGCGGCCAACGCACAGACCACGCTCAAGACCATCCTCGGCAATTCGGCCGACGACGAGTACGGATATGCGATCAGCAACCTCGGCGATATCAACGGCGACGGACGCGACGATGTGATCGTCGGCGCGCGCTGGGATGACATGCACGGGACGAACTCCGGCACGGTCACGGTGTATTCCGGCCAGGGTTTCGTTCAGCTCTATCAGTTCAAGGGCGACACCCAGTACGACCACCTCGGCACGAGCGTCGCGGGCGTCGGCGACGTGAACAACGATGGCGTCCCCGACTTCGCGGCGGGCGCCGACGGCGACGACAACAACGGACCCACGTCGGGATCGGTGCGCGTCTGGTCAGGCCAGAACGGTGCCGTGCTCTACAACTTCAACGGCGCCGCCACGGACGACGCCTTCGGCACCTCGGTCGCCGGCGCGGGCGACGTCGACGCGGACGGATTCGCCGACGTCATCGTCGGAGCTCCCGGCGTTGCCGTCGCCGGCTTTGCCGCGGGTGGCGCGCGCGTATTCTCTGGGAGGACAGGCTCCGTGCTCTTCACCCTGAACGGTCTCGCCGTCAGCGATTATTTCGGAACGAGCGTGGCCGGCCTCGGCGACGTCAACGGCGACGGGAAAGACGACTTCGCGGTCGGCGCTCCCTACGCGGACCCCAATGGCGCGGCCAGCGGCAAGGTGCGCGTGTTCTCGGGCGCCACGGGCGCGCAGATGTGGGCGGTGAACGGTTCCGCCGCCGCGGAGAACTTCGGCATCACGATCTCCGGCGCGGGCGACGTCAACCGCGACGGGGTTCCCGACCTGATCGTCGGCGCGCCCTACGCGAGCGGCCCCGCCCTCCAATCCGGAGTCGCGAAGGTGTTCAGCGGCAACAACGGCGCCGTGCTCTACACGTTCACGGGCGACAACGCGACCGACCTCTTCGGCTCGTCCGTCGGCGGCGCCGGGGACATGGACAACGACAACTACGCCGACGTGATCATCGGCTCGATCTGGGACGACGTCAACGCGACCTCGAGCGGCTCCGCCAAGGTCTACTCGGGCAAGACCGGCGTCATGATGTTCATGTTCTCGGGCGACGTGCTGCAACAGCAGTTCGGCTCCCAGGTCTGCACGGCGGGTGACGTCAACAACGACGGATTCGCCGACATCATCGCCTCGGCCTACCTCGACGACGGCGCCGGCCACGACGCGGGGATGATCCGCGTGATCTCGCCCCTGCCTTTCCCGACCGGCATCTACTGCCAGGGCAAGGTCAACAGCGCGGGCTGCCTGCCCTTGATCGCGACCTCCGGCACGCCGCGCGTCGGCGGAAGCCTGCCGTTCACGATCTCCGCCTCGAAGATCGTCGGCAACAAGTCCGGGTTCCTGATGTACAGCGGCAACGCGGCGAGCACGCCGTTCCAAGGCGGAACCTTGTGCGTGTCCGTGCCCGTGAAGCGCACCACGCCGCAGAATTCCGGCGGCACCGCCGGAGCCTGCAACGGCCACTTCGCGATGGACTTCAACGCCTGGATCCGCAGCGGCGTCGACCCGCTCTTGATCGCCGGCCGCGACGTCTACAGCCAGTACTACTACCGCGACGTCAACAACACCGCCGGCCTGACCAACGCGGTGACGTTCACGATCGCGCCGTAATTCGCATCGAGCCAATCACTCGCCGGCCTTCGCAGGAGACTGCGAAGGCCGGCGAGTTCATGTATCGCGCACTCCTTGCAGCGCGAGAACGTGACCTGGGGCCTGCCCGTACCCTAGCCACACACCATGAAAACCAATGCCTCGCTCCTCGTCGCCTGCAGCCTGGTGCTCGCAGGAAATGCCTTTGCCCAGGGCCAGCTCTACTCCTTCTCCAACTTCGGCGACAGGGCCATCTCGCTGGGCGACATCGACGGCGACGGGCACCCCGATGTTCTCGCGTCTCGCGCTGGAACGTACGGCGCGATCGGCGAAGCGCGCGTGATCTCGACGCGCCAGGGGACGACCCTGGCAAGCTTCCTGGGGAACAGCGCGGGCGATGGATTCGGCCTGGCGCTGGCTTCACTCGGCGATGTCGACCTCGATGGCGTGAACGATTTCGCGATCGCCTCGCCTCTCGGTCTCCAGCCCGCGGGAACCAACCCCATGGTCGAGCTGCGCTCGGGCGCGAGCGGTGCGTTGCTGCGCCGCATCGCGGGCGCTCCGGGATCGCTCTTCGGAACGGCGCTCGCATCGGCGGGCGACATCAACGGCGATCTGGTACCCGACCTGCTCGTCGGCTCTCCCGCTGGAGGAGCCTCGAGTGAGGGCATGGTTCAAATCTTTTCGGGTGCGAGCGGATCGGTGTTGCGCACGCACCTCGGTGCTGGCGGCGCGCAAGGAGCCTTCGGCGCGGCCCTGACTTCGCTCGGCGACGTCGATTCCGACGGTGTCCCGGATTACGCTTGCGCGGATCCCAAGGACAACAGTTTCGGGCCCGGCAGCGTGGTTGTCTTCTCCGGCTCGAGCGGCGCGACGATCCGAACGCACTCGGGCCTCGGAGGGGCCGACAACTTCGGCTTCGCGATCGCTTCGGCCTCCGACGTCGACGGGGATGGCATCCAGGACCTGCTGGTCGGCTCGCCCAACGAGCTCGCGGGGAACTTCATCTCGGGCGCGGCGTGGCTCTATTCCGGCGCGACGGGCGCGGTGATCCACCACGTTCCATCCGCGAGCGGTCTCTACTTCGGCAGGAGCCTCGCCGCCATGGGCGACTGGGACGGCGACGGCACCCCCGACTTCGCGGTCCATTATCCGTGGGCGTACATCGGGGGAGTGGTCAAGAACGCCGGTCGCGCCATGATCCACTCCGGCGCGAGCGGTGCCGTGCTCGGCGCGATCAGCCTGGGCGCCCTTGGACCGATTGCACCCGCCGGCGACGTCAATCTCGACGGCGCACAGGACCTGCTGGTCAGCGGAGGCCTCGAGGATGTGAATCTGAAGTTCTCGTCGCTGTTCCTCGGCAATTGTCCCCAGGTGCAGCTCTACTGCACGCCGAAGGTCAATTCCCTGGGCTGCACGCCCGCGCTGACCTTCAGCGGCGCGCCGAGCCTCAGCATCGGCGACGACTTGACCCTGAAGGCGTCCAGGCTCTACAGCAACAAGCCCGGTCTCGTGCTGTGGAGCCTCGCGCCCGCCGCCACGCCCTTCGGCGGCGGACTGCTCTGCGTCGCGCCGCCGGTGGTGCGCACGAGCGGTGGGAACAGCGGCGGAAGCGGCCCTGGCAATTGCTCGGGCAGTCTCAACCACACCTTCACCAAGGCCTACCTCGCGAGCCACGGCCTGACCGCGGGCACGCAGATCTACGCGCAACTTTGGCTGCGCGACCCGGGCTTCGCACCGCCGAACAACGTGGGGTTGACGTCAGGGCTCGCGATCACGCTGTGGCCTTGACCGGCTCGCTCAGCCGACCTCGCGCCTGACGAGCGCCCCCTTGATTAATCGACGAGCTCGCCGGCCTGCGCAGGAGACTGCGCGGGCCGGCGAGCTCATTTCAGGCGCGCGATCACGGCCTGCGTGAATTCGCGCGTGCCGAGCTTGCCGCCGACGTCGGCCGTCTTCTCTCCGGCAGCCAGGCAGGCGAGCACCGACTGGCGCAGCCGCGTCGAGGTCTCCACTTCGCCGAGGAAGCGCAGCAGGCTCGCCAGCGCGAAGAACGCCGCGAAGGGATTGGCCTTGTTCGAGCCCGCGATGTCCGGCGCCGTGCCGCCCGCGGGGTCGAACATCGCGGCGATCACGGCTCCAGAGTGCAGGTCGAAGGCGTAGGAAGCACTGTCGCCGAGCGCGATCGAGCCGATCAGGCCGCAGCACATGTCCGAGAGGAAGTCGCCATATTCGTTGGGCGTCACGATCACGGCGTAGCGCTCGGGATTCATGATGATCCCCGCCAGCATCGAGTCGAACAGCTCGCGCCGGTGGGGGACGTCCCTGAAATCGCGGCTGACGTTCGCGCAGCATTCCTCGAAGAGGCCGTCGGTCTCGCGCTGGATGGTGTACTTGCTCGCCGAGACCACCGAGCTCTTTCGCTGGCGCGCCAGCGAAAGCGAAGCGCGCGGCATGGGTGGAGGGCACGCGCTGGATCACGCGCAGCGACACCGCGACGTCGTGGCCCAGGCGGCGGCCGGAATCCTCGTAGGTCCCGCCGGTGCCGATGCGCACGATGTCGATGTCGATCGACTTCGTGAAATTGGTCCGGATCGAGGGGATCGTCACCACGGGACGGTGGATCACCGCGAAGTCCAGGCGGTCGCGCAGGATCTTGTTCGGCGACTCTGCCGTGGTCGCGGTCGGGTATTTCAGGCTGACGCGGTGCTCGCGCATCAGGGCCTCGGCTTCGTCGTAGAGCTCGTCGCCGCGTTTCTCGCGCTGCGCCTGGCCGAGGTCGACGGAGAGGAACTCGAGCTGGCAAGGCAGGGCGCGCGCCACCTCGTGGACGGCGGCGGAAAGCTCCGCGGCAATTCCGTCTCCGTGGAGCTCGACGATCTTGTAAGAAGTCATGCGGGCCACTGCACCGACTGCAGCGGGGCAATACGATAGCTGCGGTGGTTTTTCATCTCCACAAGCATGACTTGCAGGCTCGCGCGGCTCGACTCGTCGCTGCGCTGGTCCTCGGTTCCGCGGCCTTTGCGCAGGAGGACGAGCCCAAGCTGCGCGTCGACCTGCTCGACAACGGCTCCGGTGCCGAGCTCTCGGATGCGCCGGAGGGCGACGAACGGCGGATGCTCCTGCCCTGGTGGGCGAGCTCGGGCGCCGCGCGCGCCGTTCCGCCGACCGGCAGAGCCGTGGAGCTCGCACCGGGAGCCATGCTCTCGCAACCGATCGCGGCCTATGCGCCGCTCGCCAGCCTGCTCACGATCGAGGGGCGCGTCCATGGCAGCGCGCGGATTTCCTTGATCGACGCGAGCGGCACGCGCATGAAGCAGGTCGACGATGCGCAGTTCGAGCTCACCGCCAGCCCAATCCTCGGATCGGCTTCCGTCTCGCCCCTGCCGCGCTTCACGCTGGAGCTCGCCGCCGCCCTGAGCTCGAGCGGTGCCGGGGTCCACGATCTGCACGCCTGGGTCAGCCTGCCCTGTCCCTCCGAGGCCGCTCTCGCGGCCGAGTTGCGCGAGCTCTGCGACGGCGTGTTCAGGACCTGGCTGGAGCGCGGAGTCGACCGCGACGGATCGCGCCAGACCGCGTTCCTGACCACGCGGTTCGACGCGGTCACCGGCAAGACCCAACCCGGCCGCTCGCCGAACGGCATCAACCCTTTCTACGAGAGCCTGCTCGAAGCCACCTCGGTGGTCGACGACGAGTTCTGGCGCTCGAGCCTCGAAGTCTTCCTCGGGGATTTCCTCGAGCTCGGTTTCCATCCGGCGACCGGCCTGCCGCGCGAGTGGGACGGCGAGCTGGATCTGCCCCAGGACGCCAAGCCGATCGAGGTCGCGCGCTACCTGAGCTTCCTGCTCGACGTCAGCGAGCGCGGGCCGGAAGAGTTCCGCGCGCGCGCCCTCGAGCAGGCCGAGCGCATGGCCGCTTCGATCCTGGCCCGCGGGCGACTTCCCGACGGGAGCATCGCCGTGAAATTCGTGCCCGCGGATGGGCGACCGGATCTCAACATCCCTTCGATACGCCAGCTCGACGTCGCCGCGCAGCTCGCGCGCCTCGCGCGCAAGAACGGCGATGCGCGGCTCGCCGACGCGGCGCGGTCGGCCCTGGCCCAGATGGAATACGTGCATTACCTGGGCGGGACGTGGAGCAGCATCGACCCGGATTTCGACGACAGCTACGGCAACTGGGGCAGCAAGGCGACCACGATGCTCGCCGCTTTCCCGGAAGATCCCGTGTTCCGCCGTTTCACGCAGCAGGGCGTCGCGCACTTCGCGCCGATGTGGCGTGACGCGCTGCGCTTTGGAGGCAGCATCGCGGCCGACCAGGTGCGCTGCTGGAGATTCCTGCTGCTGCACACGCAGATCGATCCCAGCCTGAAGCCCACGCTCGATCCCTTGCTTCGGGCGGCCGTTCGCGCGCACTTCAAGGGCGAGCAGTACGAAAGCGGCGCCTGGGGCGACGTGACGTTCGCAGGTTTCTCGCCGCGCGCGGGCTTGAACGTCGGCGACTTCCCGGGAGCTCCGGCCAACCTGTTCGAAGGCCTGGCCGCGATGTACCGGCCGGGCAGCGCCCTGCGAACCGACGAGACGCGCGCGATGTTCACCGCGGTGCTGCGCTCCTCGAAGGAGCGCTATGGGCGCAAGTTCGGATGGCTCAGGACGCGCGAGGAGTCGAAGCAATCCAATCCCGCGGAGATGGAAGTGCGCATGGTCATCGGCGCGACCGAGATGCTGAAGAACCTTTCGCAATGAACGTGCGCGAGGTCCTGAGCGAGATCGATCTGCGCGGAAGCGTCGCGCGACTTCGGCCGCCGCGGGCGGAGGACAGCGAGCTCACGTTCCGTCTCATCGCCGGCCGGCGCGAGATCCTCGACTGGCTCGAATGGTCTGGGCCCGCGACAGCGCAGGACATGCTCGACCAGGCCCTGCACTGGCGCAAGGAAAGCGACGACGCCGCCAACTACCAGCTGGCAATCCTGCGCGCGCCGCGCGAAGGCGACGAACGCGAGGAAGTTGTCGGCGCCATGTCGATCCGCTTCATCGACCATCCCGAGCGCGGCGACCTCGGCTACTGGATCGCGCCCGAGCACCAGGGCCAGGGATTGGCGAGCGACGCCGTCGGCCTGGCCGCGTGGCTAGCCTTCGAGGTGCTCGAGGCATCGAGCGTCAGCGCCTGCGTGTTCGTGCCGAATGTCGCTTCGCGGCGTGTGCTGGAGAAGCATGGATTCAGCCTGCGCGAGGAAGCGAGCTGCGCCGCTTCCTGCGACGAGCGGCCGCGCTGGAATTTCCTCTTGGATCGCTCGGCCTGGATCCTGCGCGCCGCTGCCTTGCGTCCGCTCGAGTTTCACTTCGCCTTCACGCCCGCGCGGCCGTGAAGCACGCTGAGGTCGTCCGAGAAACCGTTGACCACGCACAGGTCGAGGACGCCGTCGCCGTCGACGTCGCACAGGGCCAGGTCCAGCGGCCCGCGGCCGGCGCCGAGATCGTCCCAGGGCTTGGCGTCGAACGCTCGTGCACTCGCCGCGCCCGTCGGCGTCCAAGCGTTGACCAGGTGGCTGTCTTGCGCGGCGACGAAGATTTCCGCGCGGCCGTCTCCGTCGAGGTCCGCGGCCGCGATGCGGTGCGGACGCGAGCCGGTCAGGATGGCGGGGCTGACCCAGAAATCGGCGGGACCGCCCGGTCCGCGCAACATCGCGAACCAGGTGCCGCCAGGCGTCGTAGGCCCGTCCAGGACGAGCACCGCGAGATCGATGCGGCCGTCGGCGTTGAGATCGCTGGCCACCGCGTCGATCGGCGCACCGCGCAGCGGCGTGAAGCCCAGCTCAGTCAAAGCAAGCTTGCCGTCGCCACCGCGCCGCGGCTCGAGCCAGGCCACGCCGACGCGCTCGCCGGGAGCGCCGAGCACGCAGGCCAGCTCGCTCGCCGCATCGCCGTCGAGCTCGATCGCCGCGAGGGCGCAGGGCGCGGAGGGAACTTCCAGGCTCGCGGCAGCATTCAGCCCCAGAGACTCGCAGCGCGCCGCCGCTGACTCGCACAGCTTCACGCTGGCCGCCGCCGGATCGCAGATCGCGAGCTCGAGTTTTCCGTCCTGGTCGACGTCGATCAGCGCGAGATCGCTGGCCGCTCCGCCGAGCTCGAGCACGGCCGGGCTCTCGAGCTTTCCCGCGGCATCGCCGCGCATCATCAGGAGCTGTGCGCCGCGCGGTCCTGTCCCGAGCAGCAAGACGTCCAGTCCTGATTTTCCGTCGAGCTCCGCGATCTGCGGCGCGTGCGGCTCGCCGCCGCAGGCCACGCCGGCGAGACCGCGCAGCTTGCCAGCTTCGAGGACCACCGCGGAGACGTCGTTCGACTTGGAATTCAGCGCTACCAGCCGCAACCCGCCCTGTTTCACTTGCCCAGCGGAAGTCGCGGCCAGCGCGTTGGGAAATTTTCCGAGCGCGACGCTGGTTCCGGCGATCAGCGCGCCCGCGCCGTCTCCCGGCAGGATTCCCAGGCCTTTGGTGTCGCGGTTGGCGACGACGATGTCCATGCGCGCGTCGCCATCGCCTTCGAAAGCCGCGAAACCCACCGGAGTCTGGCCGGCGTAGAGCGACGACGTCACGCCGGGGCCCGCCGTCGAAAGCTTCGTCAGCAAGCGCACAGAGAGATCGTAGTGGTGCAGCACGGCGAGGTCCGGCTTCGTGTCGGCATCGAAGTCCGCGACGGCGAGCTGCAGCGGGATCGCGCCGGCTTGCCAGACCGCCGGCGCTCCGGTTTCGAACCAGGCGCGAGCGCCGCCGGGCTTCGACAGGCCGAAGATCCACAGCTCGTGCTTGCCGCCGGCGACGACCAGCTCGAGATCGCCGTCGCTGTCGATGTCGATCACCGCCATGTCGCGCGGCATGCCGCCGAGCTCCAGCTTCCCGATCGGCGCGGCGCTGGGGGAGGCGTAGGCTTCGATCGATTCCGAGTCCTGGAAACCGACCAGCACCGCGGAAAGTTCCTCGCTGATCAGGGCGCAGCGCGGATACAGACCGGAGATGCTCCAAGGCTCTGGGCTAGCGCCGCCTTCGCGCAGGACTTCGAGCCGCTTGTCGTCGCAGGCGATCGCGAGCCAGGCATGGCCTTGCACGATGCCGCTCGCCATCGCGCGCGGAACGTGCTCGAGCGTGATCGGCGCCGGCGCTCCCGTGGAAAATGGCGAGGCGATCTCGAGCACCTTGGTCGATCTCGAGCACAGGGCGAGCTGCGCCGCCTTGCCGCTCGCGCCGAAACTGCCGCGAGGCAGGGCCAGCGGCGGCAGGGGATAGTCGCCGCAAGGCCGGAGCAGGCCCTCGCGCCCGAGCCCGCTCGCGCTTCCTCGCCAGACGATCGAGCCGCCGGGCGTCAGGAAAGTCACCGCCAGATCGTTCGTGCCATCGCCGTCGAAGTCGGCCGCGCAAACCCCGACCGGCTTGGCATCCAAGGGACGCTCCCGCCGCGCCTCGAAGGGCGCTTGAGCGAGACCCGGCGCGGGTTTCTGCGCTGCCTGGGAGGCCGCGGGCGGAACCGGATCGGCCGGTCCCGTGCCAGGTGCCGGCGAGCAGGCTGCCGCGATCACGGCCAGCCCCAAGGCGAAGCGGAGAGGACGCGCATCCGTGGAAGTGACGCGAGCCGCTCGCCGCCCCATCGAGGTCGCCCGGATCATCGAGGCGATGGTACTTCCGCGCCGATCGGCCCGTTCAGTCGCGCCCGAATCCTTCCGAGGCTCGCTGCGCGGAGCGAGGAAGAAAGATCTGCCCCCCGCGTCTGTGATTCGAAGGTTGGGTGGCCCCGGGCAGGGGGCTATTCTCCCCGGGCTCGCGGCAGTCGAGCCTCCTTCATGAATCGGACGCACACCCTATTGATCGCTGGACTGGCGGTCCTGGCGGCGCTCGTCGGCGGCCTGTTCTACTTCGTCGGCCGGTCTCCCGACCCCGCGCCGCCCACGGTCATCCCGGCTCCGCCCGCGCCCGAGCCGGCGGCCGAGCCCAAGGCCGGCACCGTCGAAGTGGTGGTCCCGCCGATCGAGATCGACGACTCGCTCAAGCTGGTGGGGGATCCGACCAACACCACTGTCGCCTGGCCGGTGAAGCTCAAGCTCGAGCTGCTCGAGCAGGCCGGAATCCCGCGCGTCGCGGGCATGCCCACCCTCGGCTCGGGAACCACCGCGCGGTTCGAGGGCTCGATGTCGGGCGGACTCGGCGAGCCGATCTCCGGTTCCGTGCAGTTCATCGCGGGGCCCAATCAGGGCCGCACCCTGCACACGAACTCCCAGGGCAAGTTCGGCGCGTCCGACCTGTTGCCGGGTCTCTCCGTCGTGGAAGTCGACGGGCCGGGAGGTCTCGATTCGCGGCGCGAGGTGCGCTTGCGCGCCGGAGCGGAGACTCCGCTGAACATCGGCTTCGGCATGCCAGGCTCCGCTTCCGGAAAAGTCCTCGATCGCGAGGGCAAGCCGATCGCGGGCGCGACGGTGGAGCTCGACGGACAGATTGCCTTCTCGGATCTCGAAGGCAATTTCCACTTGGACAGCATCGCCTCCGGCCTGGATCTCGAGTGCATCGCGAGCAGGGAGGGTTACGCCGCCTACTTCGAGCGCGTCACGATCGCGGCGCGCACGCCGAACGATCACCTGGTCTTCACCCTGCTGCCCGGGGCCTCGCTCGACGTCGAGGTGCCCGAGGCCATCGGCGCTCCCCAGGATGCGATGGTGATCCTGATGAACGCGAATCCCCAGGCGGCGCGCAGCTTTCCCTGGCGCAAGAGGAACCCGATCCCTGTGCGGCCAGGCGGGCGCGTGCGCATCGACGACCTGCCGCCGGGACTCAAGGTCAGGGTCTTCGTCTTCCACCAGGGCGCGATCGCCAAGCCGGCTTTCGACGAGGTGACGCTGCAGGAAGGCACGCCGCAACTCGCGGTCGTGCACCTCGAGCCCTCGCCGCTGATCGTCGGAACCGTGCGCACGCGCGACGGGCTGGTCGTGCAATCGGCCAAGGTGCGTCTGGAAGCGCCGGACCGCGTGGGCTCGACGGTTGCCTACTTCGGCGAAACCGCGATGTTCCTCGAGACGGAAGTGCTGCCCAGCCTGCCGATGGGTCTGCAGGAGACCGTCAGCGACCACAACGGCCACTTCGAATTCACGTCCTTCCCCAAGCAGGCGCCGCGGCGCTACCTGACGGCGACGTCCGCGGATGGCCTGCTGACCGGCACGGTGATCGTGTCGCCGGAATCCGAGACCGTCGACGTGACGGTCTATTCCGTCGGCGTGGGCTCGGCCAAGCTCATGGTCTCCTTCCCCGGACGTCACCAGGCCCTGCCGATCGAGTGCACGGTGCGCGGCACGCCGCTGGATCCGTTCCTGCTGGCGCTCGGGGATCCTTACGTGATCGAGGGGCTCGCGCCGGGAGTGTGGCGGCTGACCGCGAGCTGGAACGGCAAGGAGATTCCGGTCGAGAACGCGGCCCCGGGAGGATTCAAGCTCGAGGCCGAAACCACGCAGGTGATCCGCCTGCCTCAAGGAGCGATCGACGGCCAGGATCCGGAGACCTTGCGGCGAGCAAGAGGCTACAAGGAGTGAGCCCGAGGCAGGCGCGCGAGTAGAATCCCGCCCGCGTGAAGCAGCTCGCACTCGACGGTCGCAGTCTCGCTCTTGGAGATTTCAAAGAGCTGTTCCGCGGCGAGGACGTGCAGCTTTCGATCGCCGCGCCCGCGATGGCGGCGGTGGCTCGCGCGCGCGCCCTGGTCGAGAAGCACGTGGCCGCGGGCGACGTGGTCTACGGCCTGACCACGGGCTTCGGAAAATTGAAGAGCGTCGCGATCGCGCGCGCGGACCTCGTCGCGCTGCAGACGAACCTGGTGCTTTCACATTGTTGCGGCGTCGGCGCGCCGATGCCGATCGCGGAGGTGCGCGCGGCCCAGGTGCTGCGGCTCAACGGCCTGGTGCGCGGCCATTCTGGCGTGCGACCGGAAGTCTGCGATTTCCTGGTGCGGCTGTTCAACAAACGCTTCGTGCCCGTGGTTCCGCAGCAGGGCTCGGTCGGAGCCAGCGGCGATCTCGCGCCGCTCGCGCACATGGCCGCCGCGACCATGGGGCATGGCGAGGCCTACGTCGACGGGGTGCGCATGAGCGCTGCCGCGGCACTGGCCAAGGTCGGCGAGAAGGCATTGGTGCTCGAGGCCAAGGAGGGCCTGGCGCTGATCAACGGCACAGAGATCATGAAGGCGATCGCGGTCGGGATCCTCCTGCGCGCAGCCAATCTGTCGCGCGCGGCGGACGCGATCGCTTCGCTGTCGGTCGAGGCCCTGCAGGGCTCGGCCGTGCCCTTCGACGCGCGCTTCGCCGAGCTCAAGGGCCACTCCGGCCATCGCCGCACTTCGGACAATCTGCGCCGCTGCCTCGCCGATTCGGCGGTCATGGCGGGCCACGCCGATTGCGACCGTGTGCAGGATCCTTATTCGCTGCGCTGCATCCCTCAGGTGCACGGCTCGTTCAAGACGGCCCTGGAGCACGTCGAGTCGGTCCTCGCGCACGAGCTCAACGCCGTCACCGACAATCCGATCCTGTTCCCCGACACGGACGAGGTGCTCAGCGCCGGCCAGTTCCACGGCCAGCCGATCTCGGTGGTGATGGACTATCTCGCGATCGCGCTGTGCACCCTCGCCAACATCTCCGAGCGGCGGATCGAGCAGCTGGTCAACCCGGATCTGTCGCGCCTGCCGGCTTTCCTGGTGAAACAGCCGGGCCTGCATTCGGGGATGATGATCGCGCAGGTGGCCGCGGCCTCGCTGGCGAGCGAGAACAAATCGCTGGCCCACCCCGCGTCGGTCGATTCGATCCCGACCAGCGCCAACCAGGAAGATCACGTCTCGATGGGAGTCACCGCGGCGCGCAAGGCGCGCGCGATCACCGACAATGTCGAGTACGTGCTCGCGATCGAGGCGCTGTGCGCTGCCCAGGCCCGCGAGTTCCACAAGGGTCTGCGCGCCGGCCGCGGGGCCCAGGCGGTCCACGAGTGCCTGCGCAAGCGCATCGCGCCCAACGACGCCGATCGTTTCCTGCACACCGACATCGAAGCAGCGCGCGAGCTCCTCGTGTCCGGGGCGCTGTGCCTGGCCGTGGATTCGGCGCTCGGGCGCGGGCTCGATTCCTGAGCGCCGAGCCATGAGGATTTCGCGCTCGATCCAGGCCCTCTGCCTCGGGCTGTGCCTGTTCAGCGGCTGCCTGACTCCGCCGGCCGTGATCGATTCAGACGAGGTCGACCTCGCGAAGGCAATCGAGCGCTACCCGGAAGGCACGCACACGGTGGAGGTCGAGGTCGAGAAGGACGTGTTCCTGCGCGGACTCTTCGTGCCCGCCGCGGACCCCGCGGCGCCGGTGGTGCTGCATCTGCTCGAGTCCAGCGGCTCGATCGCCAGCCTGCGCCTGGACTATGGCGTCCTCGCGACGCAGCTCGCGGACCTCGGTCTGGCTTCCTTGTTCCTCGACTACACCGGCATCGGTGCCTCGAGCGGCGAGCCCTCGCCAAAGTACCTCGCTCGCGACGCGCGCGCCGCCTTCGCGGAGGCCACGCGCCGCGCCGGAGGCGATCCCTCGCGAGTCGTGGTGCGCGCGATTTCCCTGGGCACCATCGCGGCGACCGAGCTGCTCACCGACGGCGCGCGGCCCGGGGGACTGGAGTTGCTCGAGCCCGTGGACGGCCGCGACGTGGTCGAGCGATTCGCGCGGCGTTTCTACGGCCGGATCGCGGCCTGGAGCGTGCCGCTGTTCTTCTCCGGGCTGACGCGCCTCGACGCCGCGGAGCTGGTGCGCGCCTGGAAGGTGCCGATCCTGCTGCTCACGCCCGAGGACGAAGCCCTGGCATCACCCGCGTGGATCGAAGCCCTGCGGCTCAAGATCGCGCTCGACCATGGCAACGCCAAGATCCTGCCCGGCGATCACTTCCTGCTCGGCGTCCAGTGCCACGCTCTGTTCGTTCCCGAGGAGCTCGAGTTCCTGCTGCACGCCTTTCCTGCCGGGCCCCGGCCGACACCGGCGGAGCTGCGGCGTCTGCGCGCACGCTGGTGCGTGATGCTCGGTGCGCCGAAGGACCCGGCCCTGCGCGAAGCCTTGGAGCAGCTCGACGACCCGGCGGGGCCCCTGCCGATCGACGTGCTCGAGCACCTGGCCTGCAAGGTGCGCCAGCTGCGCGCTTTCCAGATCTCCATGCTGCTCTTCAACGCCGACGAGATCGCGAGGATGGCGCGGCAGCGCGGGCGGACCAACCGTTCATGGTGGACGGTCACGCTGACGCTCTCGAATGGGCTGTCCTTCCGCAATCACGTCGATTTCGCCGCGCTCTTCGATGACATCGTCGCGCGCGGCTTCATCGGTGACGACGCCCGGCGCGTCTTCGCGCGCGTGGTGCTCAAGTCCTACGGGATCCCCGATCGCGTGGTCATGTCGGCGGAAGGCAAGCCGATGCTCGAGGCCCACGTCAAGGGAGCATGGATGGAGCTCGACACGAGCGAGCCGAAACCGGACGAGCCGCCCGAACCTATCCAGTTCTCCGCCACCATCCCGATCGGCAATTAACTCGAAGGCTCGCTCGGTTTGCGGCGGCGGAAAAGCCCGCCGAGGTCGTCGAAGTAGCTGTAGGCGACCGGCGTGACGATCAGGGTCAGGAACAGCGACAGGAGCTGGCCGCCGATCACGACCACGGCGACCGCGCGACGTTCCTCCGCGCCGGGACCGGTGCCCACGGCCAGGGGCAGCATGCCCGCGACCAGGGCCAGCGTCGTCATCAGGATCGGCCGCAGCCGGTCGCGATTCGCGTTGAGGATCGCCTCGGGTCGCGCCAGGCCTCGCTCGCGCAACTGGTTGGTGTGGTCGATCTGCAGGATCGAGTTCTTCTTGACCACGCCGAACAAGACCAGGATCCCCAGCGCCGAATACAGATTGAGCGTGTTGTCGCTGAGGTGCAGCGAGAGCAGGGCGAAGGGCACCGACAGGGGCAGGGAGAGCAGGATCGTCAGCGGGTGGACCAGGCTCTCGAACTGGCTGGCGAGGATCACGTACATCAGGACCAGCGACAGCGAGAAGGCCCACAGGAATTCCTGGAAGGTGCGCTCGAGCTCGCGTCCTCGGCCGGAGATGCGCGTCGTGTACGTCGGCGGCATGTTCATCGATTCCGCGGCGGTGCGCAGGACCGCGAGGCGGTCGGCGAGGGAATATCCCGGCGCGATCGACGCGCGCAGCGACACCTGGCGCTGGCGGTCCATGCGATCGACGCGCGAAGGACTGAAGCCTGATTCGAGGTGCGCGACGCTGTCGAGCCGCACCAGGTCGGTGCCGCCGTGCGCTGGGACGAACAGCTCGCCGAGCCGCTCGGCCGCGTCGCGATCAGGCACCTCCAGGCGCAGGGCGACGTCGTAGTCCTCGCCGATGTCGCGGTCGCGGAAGCGCGACACGCGATCCTCGCCACCGACCATGATGCGCAGGGCGCCGGCGATGTCCTGCACGTCGACGCCCAGGTCGGTCGCGCGCTCGCGGTCGATGATCGTGCGCAGCTCAGGCTGGTTGAGCCTCAGAGTCGTGTCCGTGTCGACGATTCCGCCCAGCGCGATGGCCCTCGTGCGCAATTCCTCGCCGTAGGCAGCCAGGGTCGGGAGGTCGGGCCCCAGGATCGAGAAGTCGATCTCGAAGTTCCCGCCGCCGATGTTGAAAGAAGGCGAGTTGCGCACCGAGAAGCGCAGGTTCGGGATTTTCTGGAGGCGAGCTCGCACGTCGCTCTTCACGTCGCTCTGCGTGTAATTGCCCTGGAAGGCCGTTCTCGGCTCGCCGTGCCTCAGCGCTTCGAAGAAACGGCCGAAGGACAGTCGGCGTTCCTCGTGCGGCGCGATGCGCACGAAGATGTCGCCGCGCGTGGTCTGGCCCAGGAAGCTTCCGCCCGTCGTCGAGAGGACCGTGCGCACGGCCGGCGTGTCGTGCAGCACCTCTTCGACCTGGCGCATCGCGAGGTCCATCGACGCGACGCTCGCGCCCTCGGGGCCGGTGACATTGACCTCGAATTCGGCTTCGTCGACGTCGGTGGGCGTGTATTCCTGCTTCACCAGCCCGTAGAGCGGCCAGGCCGAGGCGATCACGCCGATGGCGAGCAGCGCGACCAGCGGCCGCAAGCGCATGGCCCAGCGCAGCACGAACATGTAGCCGCCTTCGATCCAGCGGTAGAAGCCGCCGCGCGATCGCGCCGGGCCCTCGCCGACGCGTTTGGTCTCGCCGCGGAACAGCCGCGCGCTCATCGTCGGCGTCAGGATGAAGGAGACCAGCAGGCTGACCATGACCGCGGCCGCCGCGGTGATGCCGAACTGGAACAGGAAGCGGCCGGAGATGCTCGACATGAACGAGACCGGCACGAAAATCACGGCCAAAGAGAGCGTCGTCGCCATCACGGCCAGCGCGATCTCCGCCGTGCCCTCGCGCGCCGCGTCGAAGGAAGAGAGGTGCTTCTCCTCGACGAAGCGGAAAATGTTCTCGAGCACCACGATCGCGTCGTCGATCACGATCCCGACCATGAGCACGAGGGCCAGCATGGTCACGCTGTTCAGCGTGAAACCGAAAGCGTCCATGACCGCGAAGCTCGCGATCGTCGAGCAGGGGATCGCGACCGCGGCGATCAACGTCGCGCGCCAGGAGCGCATGAAAGCGAGCACCACCAGGCTCGCCAGCACGGAGCCCAGGATCAAGTGCACCTGAATCTCGTGCAGCGCCGCGCGGATGAAGCGCGATTGATCGCGGATCACCTCGATGCGCAAGTCGGCCGGCAGATCGGCCTTGAGGCGCTCGAGGCGCTGCTTCACGCCGTCGACCACCTCGACCGTGTTCGCGCCCGATTGACGGCGGATCTCGAGGGTCACGCAGGGCTTGCCGTCGAGGCGCGCCACGGAGCGGACCTCCTTGGTGCCGTCCTCGACGCGGCCGATGTCGCGCAGGTGCAGCGGCGTGCCGTCGATCGTGGCGACGACGATGTCCTCGAAGTCGGAGGGCTCGAGCACCTGCCCCATGGTGCGCAGCACGGTCTCGTTGGTCGCACTGGTGACGTTGCCGCCGGGGACCTCGACGTTCTGGCGCCGCAGCGCGTCCTCGACCTGGGTGATCGGCAGGTGGAAAGCCGCCAGGCGCGCCGCGTCGATCCAAAGGTTGATCGAGCGCTCCGCCGCTCCGACCAGGCGCACTTCGCCGACGCCGATCGAGTTCTCGATCTGCGGTCGGATCAGCTTGTCGGCGATCTCCGACAGCTCGCGGATCGGCCGCGCCGACGACAAGGCGAAGGTCATCACCGGCGTCTGGTCGTTGTCGAACTTCGACACGATCGGCGGCTCGATGTCCGGCGGCAGGTCGCGCAGCACCGCGGCGACGCGATCGCGCACGTCCTGCGCCGCGGCTTCGATGTCGCGCTCGAGCACGAAGGTGATCATCACGATCGACGAGCCGTTGCTCGTGATCGAGCGCAGCTGGTCGATGCCGTCGACGGTGTTGATCGCTTCCTCGAGGCGCTGGCTGACCAGGGTCTCGACTTCCTCGACCGAAGCGCCGGGCAGCACGGTCCTGACACTGACGGTCGGAAGATCGACCGAGGGGAAGCGATCGACGCGCAGCCGCGTGTAGCTGAACGCGCCGATCACCACCAGCGTCGCGATCACCATCGTCGCGAACACAGGCCTCTTGATGAAGAGGTCGACGAGTGCGCGCATCGGCCGCGATCAGTCCTTCACGTGCAGGCGCGTTCCGCCTTGCAGGCTGCCCGGTTCCAGCACGACCCGGTCGCCGACCGCGAGGCCCTCGAGCACCTCGACGCGCTCCGTTTCCACGCGTCCAATCTTCACGCGGCGCTCGACGGCCTGATCCTTCTCGTCGACGAAGACCTTGTCGATGCCGGCGAAGCGCACCAGGGCGGTCGGCGGAATCACGAGCGTCGTCGCCTTGGCGTCGAGCACCAGCTCCGCGCGCGCGAAAGAACCCGGCCGCAGCTTGCCGTCGGGATTCTTGACGTCCGCTTCGACCACCAGGCTGCGATCGCGGGCTCCCAGGGCGGGGGCCATGCGCGTGACCGCGGCGACCACCGACGCAGAGCCCGAGTCGAACTGTGCCCGCAGCTCCTGGCCCTGGCTCACCAGACCCGAGGCCTGCTCGGGAACGATCACGCGCAAGCGCACGGGATCGTTGCGCAGCAGGCGGGCGAGGGGCGCGCCGGCGCTCAAGTAGTCACCGGTTCCGGCCAGGCGCTCGAGGACCACGCCGTCGTAAGGTGCCTTGACCTGCGTGTCCGCCAGCTGCTGGCGAGCGATCTCGAGCTCCGCCTCGCGCTGCGCGATGGTCGCGCGGCGGGTGGCGATGGTCTCGCGCGCCTCCTGCAGGTGGCTCTCGGCCGCGCTGTAGGCCGTGGTCGCCGTGTCCAGGATCGATTGCGTCGCCGCCCCGCTGCCCACCAGGCTGGTCTGGCGCTCGACTTCGCGCCGCGCCTGGTCCAGCTCGGCCCGCGCCTCGCGCACGATGGCCATGGTCTCGGTGTCGATCGACTTGGCTTCCGCGTTTTCTTCCAGACCGAGCATCGCCCGCGCCGCCGTCAGGGTCGCCGCCGCCTGGACCTGGCGCAGCTCGAAGTCCCGGGCCTCGATGCGCGCGATGGGCTCGCCGCGGCGCACGACGCTGCCGACGTCGACCGCGAGGCTCTCGAGGCGTCCCGCGACCTTGGTCGAGAGCACCGACTCTTCCGAGGGGACCAGCTCGCCGGTCAGGTGCAGCACCGTCTCCCAGACCGCCTCCGTGACCTGGGCCACGGCGACGTCGCGCGGCGCGGCCGCCGAAGGAGGCGGGGCGGACTTCGAGGGCGCGCTGGGGGAGCAGGCCGCCGCCAGCCAGATGACGACACCAAGGGCTGCGTGGATGGAATGTCGGCGGAGCATGAGTCGGAGAGGCATCATGCCGCGCCGGGCGTGGCGCGACCAGAGTGGCGCCGAACCCTTGGGGCTGCACTCGGGGGGCAAAGTCGGAGGCTCTCTGAATTCTCTGGAGAGCTGGCTTCTCTCCAACCATCTGGTTAACAGGTGCCTGTTTCCATCCCTTTTCGATCGTCCAAACCGCGCTCCGAGGCGCGGGTGTGCAGATTATTCGCCATGATCCGCTCCGCGATCACGGCGCCAGCGTGAACTCCAGCCCATCGCTGAGCATCGAATTGTTGGGCGCTACGAATCCCGGATCCCGGCCCCACCACTGGCACTGCACGACAGTGCCGGGCACCAGCAAAGGCGAAGCCGGCCCAGTGGTGGGGGTCGTCGACTGGACGAAGTGGTACTTGCTCCAGATCATCGCGTTGTAGTCGATCGACCAGCGTCCCGAGCAGTTCTGGGCCGGCGGCGCCGTCCCCCCCGAGCTGGAGGATGCGCTACGACTCATTGGGGGTTGCAGGCAAAGAAGTCCGCCCTGGAACGGTAGGGCGGCCTGGCCACCAGTCCCGTAGAGCAAGAGCCCCGGCTTGTTGTTGTTGACGTTGTCGCAACCGATCGTGAAGCCGAGCTTCCCGTTGGGACTGGCGAAGCCACTTCCAGAAATCGAAGGGACGCAGCCGGCTGAGGATGTCTTCGAAGTACAGAAAACTTGTGGGGCAGTTTCAAAGCCAAATGCCAACCCAAAGAATGGGTAGGGTGAAGAGAAAAACAAGTTTGCAGTCAATGCCGAGAGATCAAGCCGGTAAATACCCGTGATTGGCCCATTCAGCACATCGTCGAATGCTCCCCACAGTTGGTCCTGAGAGTCATAAGCTAGATCCCAGCATAGCCCGTTAGGCACTGAGGTACTCCCGATTGCCGTCGTGAATCCTGTCATGAGATCCACGAAAAAAAACGCTTGACCCGAAGCGCGCGAGATAACAGTCTCGCCCAGCGAGTCGATGGCCATCGCGGTCCAATTGCCTCCTGGGGTAATTAGAGGCCCGAGCGACAGAACCCCGCTTGTTGCGT
>Ga0193706_1000600_pt1 | contig 19999 bp, 16 predicted proteins | sample U3c1metaG_FD_160130 | JGI IMG/M metagenome (GOLD analysis project Ga0193706, IMG submission 160130) | Soil microbial communities from a riparian zone of the East river system, Colorado, United States - U3c1 | ecosystem: Environmental > Terrestrial > Soil > Riparian zone | place: USA: East River... | reverse complement strand
TGCGCCACGCTGATCACGAGTGCCAGCACGAGGACGGACACGGCACCGAACGCGGCGACGACGCCGGCGACGATCGTAAAAACGGTGGTTGCCGATCGGGCCACGGTGGCCTTGCGGAGGAGCTCGATCAGCGCCGTCGATCGATTGACCGCCGGGTCGTCGAACGGAATGCGCACACCGCCGCAGAGCCGGCAGATGAACCGCACATCGGGCGCCGGCTCGACGTCGACGATGGCACGGCAATGCACGCAGCGCTGATGCTCACCGAGCGCGATACCGCAATTGGGACAGCGGTCAGCCCCCGGCGGCAAAGGCTTGGCGCAGGCCGGGCACGGCGCGGCAGGGGCGAGCTCCGCCTTCGATCCCGGGGACTCTGTTGGCTCAACGGACATCGGCCTGACGATTACTTCCTATGGCGAGCGGCGGCCAGTTGGTTTTGCGGCGACGGCTACTTTGTGGTGCCCGCGCGCAGGACTGCCTCGAAGATCTGCCGCCCGTCCGAACCGCCCACGAGCGGCTCGCTCATGCGCTCGGGGTGCGGCATGAGGCCAAGGATGTTCTTGCGCGCGCCTCCGTACACCCCCGCGATGCCCTGCACCGATCCGTTCGGATTGGCAGCGTCGCTGACGCGTCCGGTTTCGTCGCAGTAGCGCAGCGCGATGGCGTTGTCGGCCTCGAGCCGCCGCATGGTGGGCTCGTCGGCCTGGTAACGCCCCTCGGCGTGGGCGACGGGCACCCGCAAGACCTTGGAGAGTCCGGAGGTAAAAGGCCCGTCTGCAACCGGGGTCATGAAAATATCGCGACATTCGAAGCGAAGGTGCTGGTTGCGCGTCAGAGCCCCGGGCAAGAGCCCCGCTTCGGTGAGGATCTGAAAACCATTGCAGACGCCGAGCACGTACCCGCCACGCTCGGCATGCCGGCGGATGTCGGCCATGATCGGACTCACCTTGGCGATAGCGCCGCAGCGCAGGTAATCGCCGTGCGCAAATCCGCCGGGGATGGCCACGAGGTCGGTCGGTCCGGGCATCCGATCGTCCTTGTGCCATGCAACCGTCGTCGTCATTCCGACCACGTCGCGGAGCACGTGAATCATTTCGACATCGGCGTTCGATCCGGGAAAGACCACCACGGTCGCGTGCATGGCCCCCGATTTAGCTCGGCCCGCGGGTGGATGCCACCGGACACCGAGCGGCTTTTGCCAAAATCGCCTAAGCTCGCGGGGCTTCCGTCTTCCCGACGGGGGCGTAGGTGCAGCTTGTCGGGGCGGCTCGATGTCCTTTGTGCCCCTTCATCGGCGAAGGTCGAGAGCAGGAGACGGTTCATGCGGATCGGATGGCAGAAGTTTCTCGTCGCGAGTGTCTTGTCTGGGCTGGGCATCCTTCCGGCGTGCACGATCGAAGTCGTCGAAGGACCCCCCGCTGACGGGAGCATGGGCGGCTCGGCCGGTACCGGCGGCGCCGGAGGCGCAAAGGGTGATGCGTCGCCCGACGGCGGGGTGGCTGACGCTCCGGCGGCCGATGCGCCGAGCATGGATGCGTCGAGCATGGATGCGCCGAGCATCGACATTGCCGCGGATAATGTCATCCCGGAGACCGGCGTCGATGGGCCGGCCGGCGACGTATCGACTCCGTCCGACGCTTCGTTCGACGGCGCCGACACGAGTTCTGTCGACGTGAACACGCCGGACAGCGTCGTCCCCGAGGGCGGGATCGGCGACGCGCCGCCCGATGCCGGGCGTGCATGCTTCGCCGAGAACCCATCCGACGCGGGCTCGACGAACGACTGCACGACGCTGCCTTATTACGGGAGGCGCTGCCCCGATGACGGCGGCATCGATCCCACGGCCGGTGAAACGCTCTGCACCACGCTGGATGTCGATCTCAAGGCGACCGCGTTTCAGGAGCTCATCACCTGCCTCCGGGATCTTCCCGGTGGCGACGGCGGTATCGACGCGTGTGGCAGCGCCCACGAGCAGGGATCGGCCGATTGCAGCCGCGCCATCTTCAATCGATCGATGTGTCCGGTGCCGGAGAGCGCGGTCGAGGGTGGTCTTTACGGTTGCGGGCAAATCGCCGCTTCGTGCGGGCCGGATAGCGGCGACGGAGGAATCCCCGTCGAGCTCTGTCAGGCGTGGCTAGGGCCGTTTCATGCTGCGGCGCGCCAGGGGATGATCGATTGCTACCTCGATCCCTCGAACCAAGGCGCGACGTCGTGTCGCGACAAGTTCGAGAACTACTGCGTCTTTCCCTGAGACAAGGCAGCGTCGTTCCGCCGATGGTCGCAGAGCTGCTTCTCCATGAACGAACGCTCCCCAACGGGGCGCTCGAAAGAACGTGGCTCGAAGTCGAGGAGGGTGCGCTCTTTTTCCACGTGGAGGGCTCGACGAAGATCGAGGTCTCCCTGGCCATCTTGGACGGCGTGATGCAGCGGTACGGTCGGCCGCTCGAGCACGACGTACCGCCGGAGGGTCCTTGCCTCCAAGTCGCCGGTCGCGCGCTCTCCCTTCTGCGGTACCGGCCGCGTTACGACGTCATTGCCCGGGATTACCTGGTCGTGGCGCGCGAGGGCGAACCGCCCGTTGCCGAGCTCGCGACCGCCGTAACCGGCGCTCTCGCCTACCTGCTCCGCGTTCGCGATGCGGCGGGTGCGACGTGAAGACCCATTTTCAGCGCGACGGGGTGTTGACAATCGGGTGAGCGGGCCAAAGCTTGGCCAAATGGCGCGCGGCATCGTGCCCGCGCTCAAACCCCCTTCGGGAGCGATAGCCCCGGGGAGAGGAGTTCGAAAATGCATCCCAATAGATTCGATTGGTGGAGATTTGCCCGGCGTCCGATGCGGGAGTGGAGCGTCGCCGTAGGTTGCGGCCCTGACGGGTGCGGTCCGACCGCTGGTCACGGCGGAGGCCCCGAATGGGAAGCCCGTTTCGCCAACCACGGGCATCACGACGGGCATCACGACGGCGACTTCGGTGGCTTCGGCGTGCGGCGCCCTCTGCGGTTTCTTGCCCACAAGCTCGATCTCGACGATCGCCAGGTATCGGAGCTCGCGAGCATTCTCAGCGACCTCAAGACAGAGCGCGCACAAGCCGAGGTCGATCATCGGCGGAGCACGGCGGGTTTTGCCGACAGGATTGCCGATGCGACGTTCGACGAAGGCAAAGTCTCCGAAGTAGCAGGCGCCAGGGTGCGCACGGCGGAGCACCTTCGCGACGCGCTGGTGAAAGCGCTCGGCAAAATTCACGCGCTCCTTAGCGCCGAACAGCGCGAGAAGCTCGCCTACCTCATTCGTACCGGCGTGCTTTCGCTCTGACGCTTTAGCCGGTATTGCGCATTCCGGCTGCGATCCCGTTGACCGTGAGCAGGAGCGGGCGGGCGGCACTTTCGTCGCCCGCTCGGCGCCGGCGCACGAGCTCGACCTGCATCAAGTTGAGCGGATCGACGTAGGGGTTGCGGAGGCGGATCGAGCGTTCGAGCGTCGGGTTTCGTTCGAGGAGCATGCGGCTGCCGGTGAGCACCTTGATCCAGTGCTTGGTTCGGCGGTGCTCGTCGCGAATGGCGGGCCACACTGCCTTCTTCGCCTCGGGAGACGCGAGCTCGGCATAGCGAGCCGCGATGGTCAGATCCGTCTTGGCCACGACCATTTCGACGTTGTCGAGCACGGTGCGGAAGAACGGCCAGCTCTTGTACATTTCGAGGAGTTCGGCGCGCCCCGAAGGGCGCGCGCCGAACTCCTCGAACGCGCTCCCCACGCCGTACCAGGCGGGTAAAATCGCGCGGGTCTGGGTCCAAGCGAAGACCCAGGGGATGGCGCGCAAGGCGTCGAGCCCACCCGCGTGTCGCTTGCTCGGTCGCGAACCGATGGGCAATCGCGCAATTTCCTCGACCGGCGTCGCCGCGAAGAAAAATTCGACGAAGCGGGGGTTCTCCCAAACGAGCGCGCGGTAGACGCGCCGGCCGACCTCGGCGAGCTCTGTGAAGAGCTCGCCGAAGCGGCGTTCGACTTCGGGAGCGGGCCGCGGCTGAGCATCGACGCTGTGCAAGAGCGCGCCGCCGATCATGAGCTCGAGGGTGCGCTGCGCCAGCTCGGGGCGCCCGTATTTGTGATCGAGCGCCTCGCCTTGCTCGGTAGCTTTGTAACGACCGCGCACGCTTCCCGCGGGAAGTGCCAAAATCGCCTGCTGGGCGGGCCCGCCGCCGCGCGCCACGGTCTCTCCGCGGCCGTGGAAAATGCGGAGCGCGATGCCCGCCTCGGCCGCCACCGCGGGAAGGCTCTCTTGCGCGCGCCGGAGCGCGCCGGTCGCCGCGAGTAGCCCAACTTCCTTGCCGGAATCGCTGTAGCCGACCATGACCTCTTGAACGCCGCGGCGGCGCACGTGCTCGCGGTAAGCGGGGTCTTCGAGCAGCTGGCGGAGGATGGCCGGGCTCTGGTCGAGGGCGTGAAGCGTTTCGAAAAGCGGGACGATGTCCAAGCTGACGCACTCGCGGCGCGCGTTCCAAATGCCGGCATGGCGCGCGCAGCGCAGCGCAGCGAGCACGTCGTCGGCGCTCTCGGTCATCGACAAGATGAGCGTGCGACAGGCGGTCTCGCCAGCGCGCCGCTGCGCTCCGGCGATGCGCTCTAGCGCGGAGAGCAGGCGCGTCGCGCCTTCCGTCATGGTACCGGCGCCGCGCGTCGCCTGATCGGCGACGCGCGCGTCGGCCGCGGGGGTGCGCATCTCGAGCTCGGCGATCGCAAAGCCGAGCGCGCGTACACGCTCGAGAAGAGCGCGCACGCGCCGCTCGCCGGCCGCGCCCGTGCCGTGGAGACTGTCCGCGACGAGGGCGAGGTCCGTCTCGAGCTCGGCTGCGTCGCGGTAGAGGTGGGCATTCTTGGGGTCGGGCGCGGGCGGCAAGGATCGCCGCGTGAGCTCGCGATCGCGCTCGACCGCGGCGAGCGACGCCGCCAGCCGTGCCTCGATGAAGCGCAGCTTGCGCCTCCAGGGCTCGCCTTCGCTGCGCTCCAGCTCGCCTTGCGCGATGTCGGGCATGCGCAAACGATCGTGCTCAATGGAGGCCAAAAGCTCGGCGCTCGGGATGGCATAGCGGCTCGATTGCGACAGCGCGCCGCCGAGCTCGCGGGCCGCCGCGAGCAGCCGCCGTAGCCCGCGTGCTTCGTAGGCGCGCATGGCGTCGTCGAGCACCTCCGGTGTAACGAAGGGGTTGCCGTCCATGTCGCCCCCTACCCAGGAATGGATACGAACCGGTACCCGGTATGATTCCAGCTTTTCTCCGTAGGCATGCTCGAAAGCGCGCGCCAGTTGGCGGGGAACGGCGGGGAGCAAGTTCCACAGCACTTCCTCGATGTACCAAGCGACGTTCTTTACCTCGTCGCCGACGCGCGGCCGCTCGCGGCGGACTTCGTCGGTGTGCCACAGCGTCGCGATCTCTTCGCGCACCTCGCGCGTAGCGTCGTCCTTTTCCGCCGCGGTGAGCCGGCAGCGGTCGTACTGCTCGAGGATGTGCGCGACGCGATAGAGCTTCTCCAGCACGGTGCGCCGCGTGGCTTCGCTCGGATGCGCAGTGAACGTGAGGGTGATGTCGAGGGAGGCGATGGCGTCGCGCATGCGCGACGCCGACACGCCCGCCTCTTTGGCCGTGAGCATGATGGCGGCGAGGGAGCCGCGCTGCGGGCGCCCGCCAGCCTGGCTGGCGTGCGCCCGAGCGCGCCGAATGCGATGGTGCTGCTCGGCCAAATTGACGAGCCGAAAGTAGAGGGAAAAAGCGCGGATGACGGGAGCCGCTTGCTCGGGGGTCAGGGCGGCCAGCTCCGTTTGCAGCGCGATCGCCGCCGCACCGCGCTCTTCGCGGGGCCCGCGCCGGCGAAGGATAGCAAGCTTGCGGATGCGCTCCTCGAGCGTGAAGAGCGCTTCGCCTTCCAGATCGATCAACACCTCGCCGAGTAAACGGCCGAGCCATCGAACATCGCGCCGGAGCGGGCGATCAATCTCGCGGCGCGTCGACGATCGCGCGGATGACGACGACCGAGCGGATGTGGAAGGCGATGATGGCAAAGAGGACGACGGGCGCCGGACGGCCATGGCGCCATTTGACACTTTACGGTGCGCGGGGGACCGAGATTCGACAGCGGTGGACGGCACGCGCGCGATTTCCGCGCGTCCTGCGCTTGACAGGGCGAATGGCCGGTAAATATTGCACACTCGGAAACATCGCAGAAACACGAGAGGCAGCGACGATGGCCAAGCGACGTAGGGGCTTCTTTCTTTTCACGATCACCCTGTGCCTAGCAGCGGGGTCGGTCAGTTTCGGAGCGCGCGCGGCGGGGCCGGCCACGGCTGGGGCGCCTCCGCCCGCCGCGGCTCCCTTCGCGACGCCTCCGGTTCTCGCTGGAACACCTGACGTTGCCACCCTGGTGGCGAGGGTCACGCCCGCGGTCGTCAACATCACGACCATCCACGACGTGCGCGTTCCACCGCTCGGTGAGTTTCCCTTCGGCCTCAACCCGTTCGGTCTTTTGCCGGAGGGACGTCGACCCCGCGGCGGGGGGGACTCGGTCATTCACCAAAAGGCCCTTGGCTCCGGGTTCATCGTCGACGGTGCAGGGCACGTCGTGACCAATGCCCACGTCGTGGAAGAAGCCGACTCGGTGCGGGTCAAACTGGCCGACGATCGCGAGTTCGACGCCAAAGTCAAAGGGCGTGACGCCCGTCTCGATCTGGCCGTGCTCGAGCTCGTCGGGGCCCGCGACCTGCCGGCGGTTTCGCTGGGGTCGAGCGAGCGGTTGCGCGTGGGAGAGTACGTCGTGGCCATCGGCAACCCCTTCGGGCTCGGCAATACGGTCACGATGGGCATCGTGAGCGCCAAGTCGCGCGCGATCGGCGCTGGCCTCTATGACGATTTCATCCAAACCGACGCCTCCATCAATCCCGGCAACAGTGGCGGCCCTCTTTTCGATCTGCGAGGGCAAGTCGTGGGGATCAATACCGCCATCAATCCGAACGGGCGAGGCATCGGCTTTGCCATACCCGTCGACGCGTTGAAGGAGGTGCTGTCGCAGCTTCTATCGACCGGAAAGGTTGCCCGCGGGCGGTTGGGCGTTGCCATCCAAGCGGTCGATCCCGGTCTCAGCAAGGCGCTCGGGCTCGCACGTCCCGAAGGCGCGCTCGTCGCCGAAGTGGAGCCGGGCGGACCTGCCGATAAGGCGGGTCTCAAGGCGGGCGACGTGATTCTGCGCGTCGATCAATCGCCCATTACGCGCGCCGAGGACTTGCCACGCACCGTCGCCCGACACCCGCCGGGCTCGAAGGTCAAGGTCGAGGTCCGACGCGAGCACGCTTCTCGCACATTGGAAGTGAATCTCGACGAAGTACGTGACGAATCGAGCGCACCCACGGCGGGTGGCTCGCCGGGTCCCGGCGCGGCAGCGCCGAAGGGAATCGGAGTGCAGCTCTCGGATGCGCCGGGGCAAGGTGTGGTGGTGGCACGCGTCGTTGCTGGCAGTGCGGCCGATGGTGAGCTCGAACCGGGAGACGTGATCGTCGAAGTCAATCGCGCCCCCGTGGCGCGGGCGGCCGACGTCGTTACGCGCATCGCCGCGACGCCGGCGGGTACTCCGATTCTCTTCAAAGTCACACGCCAGAACAAAACGCGGTTCGTAGCCATCGAGCGGCGCTGAAGCGCCATGTACCGCGGCCGCTTCGCCCCTTCGCCGACGGGCGATCTGCACCTTGGTTCGGCAGCATGCGCGCTCGTGGCGTGGACGTGGGCACGATCGCAGAACGGAGCGTTCGTGGTGCGCGTCGAGGACATCGATACGCCGCGCGTCAAGGCAGGCGTGGAAGGCCGGCAGCTCGAAGATCTGCGATGGCTGGGTCTCGATTGGGACGAAGGGCCCGACGTGGGCGGTGCGCACGCGCCCTATCGACAATCGGAACGACTTGCGCGCTACGACGAGGCGCTCGAGTCGCTCGCGCGTCGCGGGCTCACTTACTATTGTGATTGTTCGCGTGCCGACATCGCGCGCGTCGCGAGCGCGCCTCACGAGGGGGAGGAGGGGCCGCGCTATCCGGGTACGTGCCGCGATCTCGGCATGGGTGAGAGGACGTGGAAACGCTCGCCCGCCATTCGGCTGCGGGTACCCGATCGCGATGTGCAGGTCGACGATCTGCTGCAGGGGTCATTCAGCGAAAACGTTTCCCAGCGCGTGGGGGACTTCGTCTTGCGGCGAGGGGACGGCGTGTATGCCTATCAACTGGCCGTGGTCGTCGATGATTCGGCGATGGGCATCACCGACGTGGTGCGCGGCGCCGATCTGCTCGGTTCGACGGCGCGGCAGATCCTGCTCGCCGATCTGCTCGGAAGGTCGCCGCCTCGCTACGCGCACCACGCCATGGTGCTGGCGCAAGACGGCGAACGCATGGCCAAACGCGGCGGCGGGGCGACGCTGCGCGACGCGCGTGCCGCGGGGCGCGACAGCGCCGCGATCGTCGCCGCCCTCGCTGCATCCTTGGGCATAGGTCCCCAGGGCAATCCCGGCGAAACTGTGACGCTCGGCGACGTTCTACGTTCCTTCGACCCTGCGCCCCTCTGCGACTGCAAGTCGGTGACCGTCGCGGCTGGCGCGCTCATCGGCGCGCCACGCCGCGATTTTGGTTGCTAGGGCGAGGCCAATCCAGAGCGGCAGAAAAAAGGCGATGAGATAGCCGTTGTGTTGAGCGAACCAAGGTAGAACCTTCAAGGTCAAGCCGAGGGCGGAGCAGGCGACACCGAAGAGCGCGATCCGGTGAGCGCGCGCGGCACTCCGGGGCCGCCCCCAGACGAGCGCGGCGCCGTGCCACGCTAGGACGAGCGCAAACGGGGCGCACTGCAAGATGTTCTCGTTGCGGTAGGCGACCTCGTGGTTGGTGAAGATCCACAGAAAAGAGAACAGGCACCCGAGACAACCGAGCACGACGCCGAGTGCCGCGACGGCGATTCCGAGCGCCGCCCGCGCCGCGCGAAATCCTCCGTAGGCCGCTGCTCCCGCGATGGTGAGAAGAAGTGCGATCACACTTCCTGCTCCGAAGAAGGTCCGCGTGAAGTCCGGTGGTGCTGCTCGAAGCGGGGGACGGCGCGCGGTGACCAGCACAGTCTCGGCGTCGACCAAGTTGATGATGTCGGTGGACCCGCCGGCATCGACGGCTCCGATCTTGGTGCGGGCCAGCCCTTCCTGCAGCTTGGCGGGTAAGAACATCTCCTGCCAGAACGAAATCGGCTGATCGATGAAGCCTCCCATGGCGAGATCGAGGCCGAGGTAGACGAGAAGATCGTCGGCGGTGAGACGCTCGGTATGCTCGCGCCAGCTGAGGGCGGCCGGGGAGTTGGTGGCGGCGTGAACAGCGCCGTCGGTCGTGCCGTCGATCAAGTCGCGCACGCGCGTGGCGCAGTTGTCGCGATAATAGTCGAAGAGGTAGTATTTATTCTCCTCGAGCGCGTTCCACGCCAGGTGATCGGCCAATGTCCGCTTTTGCGCGGCCGAGAGCGCGAGTCGCTGCGCGACGACCGATCGATTGTCGAGCGCATACGAGGCGATCACGGCCGAGAGCGGACTCACCGAGAGCCAGTAGCGGTACTTGCCGAGCAGGAACTTGGGGATGAGCCAGGCCGAATGAAACGAGTAGGTGCCGTAGTTGTAGACGAGGCTCGTGCCCTTCATGCGGTCTTCGACGAGAAGCCCGTCGTGCCCGAATTTCGTGAACGGATGGTCGCCGGGGCCGAAGATGAGAACGGAGACGTCGAGCTCGTCGCCAGGCTCGGCGCGGGCCGGCGGCGACCACGTCGCGAGCACCGCCATGAAGAGCGCGGCTACGACGACGGTGATCGTTCGTCGCGGCAGCGTGACGAAACCGTGGCGGCTCATGGCGCTCAGGATAGCGGCGCGCGCGCATGACGCACGCCATCAATCCGCGCGGCGATTCGCCGCTCGGCCTTGCTCCCGCGGACGCCGGTGGTGCTAATGTGGCCGGATGAAACGCTTCAAGGCCGCGCTGATGGGCGGGAGCGGATACGGCGGCGCGGAGATCATCCGCCGGCTCCTGTGCCACCCCGATGTCGAGCTCGTTCGCGTCGCATCCATCGATTACATCGGGCAACCGGTGGCGGATGCGCACCCGACGCTGGAAGGCGCGACGGATCTCAAGTTCGAGAAGCTCACCGTCCGCGAAGTGGCTGCCGGTGTCGATGTGGTGTTGCTCGGGCTTCCGCACCGCGTCAGCGCGACGCAGGTGCCCGAGCTCGTCGAAACGGGTGTGCGGATCGTCGATCTCTCCGGCGATTTTCGACTGCGTAACGCCGCGACCTACGAGCGTTATTACGGCGGGCCGCATCCGGCCCCCGCGCTGCTCGGGACCTTCGTTTATGGTTTGCCGGAGCAGAATCGAGAGCGCATCCGTCAAGCGAAATGGGTTGCCTCGCCGGGGTGCTTCGCGACGACGATCGAGCTCGCTCTTTTGCCGCTCGCGCGCGCCGGCCTTCTCGACGGCGACGTGGAGACCGTGGGCATTACGGGTTCGAGCGGTTCGGGCATTGCGCCGAGCGCCGGGACACACCATCCCGTGCGCGCCGGCAACTTGCGCACGTACAAGCCCCTCGAGCACCAGCACGTCCCCGAGATCGAAGAAACGCTCGCCGCTGCGGGCGCACCTGGCGCGCGCATACGCTTCGTGCCGATTTCCGCTCCGCTCGTGCGCGGCATCTTCGCGACTTGCTTTGCGCACGTGCCGGAATCGGTCAGCGCCGACAAAGTGCGGACGCTTTACGCCGAGGCCTACGCCAACGAACCTTTCGTGCGCACGCCGGCCAAGCGGCTCCCCGAGGTGGCCGCGGTTGCCGGCTCCAATTACGCCGAAGTCGCGGCGCAGGTCGGGCCTGCGTCCGGTGGTCGCCGGCTGGTGACGATTTTCTCCGTCACCGACAACCTCATCAAGGGCGGCGCAGGGCAAGCGATTCAGTCCATGAATCTCATGCTCGGTCTCGACGAGCGAACGACGCTCGAGGACAGCGGTCCGTGGCCCTGAGCCGCTGCGTGGTCGTCAAGCTGGGCGGCGAAATCGTTCGTTCTCACGAACTGCCGTTGCTCGCGCGTGACCTCGTCGCTTTGCAAAAAGGGGGGCACGCCATCGTGGTCGTTCACGGCGGCGGGCCGCAGGTGACGGAGTTGCAGCGTAGGCTCGGGCAAGAGCCGACCATCGTCGCCGGTCGCCGCGTTACCGATGCCGCGGCGCTCGAAGCATTGAAGATGAGCGTGGCGGGCGCGGTCAACGTCGATCTGTGCGCCGCCCTCGTCGCCGCAGGAGGCTCGCCGGTGGGACTGCACGGCGCAAGTGCGCTGGTCGTTCGCGCGAACAAGCGCCCGCCGGTCGTCGTCGCGGGGGGCGGAGATACGCCGATCGACTTCGGTTGCGTGGGCGACGTCGTCGGCGTCAACGAAAGCTTGCTCGCCCTTCTGCTCGGTGCTGGGCACATTCCCGTCGTGGCCTGCCTCGCCGCCGACGAGCGCGGCGCCGTTTACAACATCAATGCCGACGCGGTGGCCAGTCATATGGCTCGCGCGCTCGATGCGGAAGCGCTCGTTCTCGTCACCGACGTGGCTGCCGTGCTTTCCGATCCCAGCGACCCATCGACGCGAATCGAGCGCCTTACGCAAGCCGATGCCAAGCAGGCCATTGCCGCGGGTCGCATTCGGGGCGGCATGATCCCGAAGCTCACCGAGGGCTTTGGGGCGCTCGAACAAGGCGTACGATCGGTGCTCGTCGTGGGCAAGCTGCGTGCCGGTGATCTCGCGCGGGCCGTGACGAGCCCGGGCGCGGTCGGCACGGTGCTCACCAACTAAAAGACGCGGCGAGCCGCTACAGTCCTTCGACGGTCGGAAGAAAACGCGGCTTCGTGCGATGCCGCGTCCTCTGCTCGTACGCATAGGCGAGGGCGAGAAGCATGGGCTCGCTGAAAGCAGCGCCGAAGAACGAGATCCCGACGGGAAGCCCATGAACCGAGCCCGCCGGGACGGTGATACTCGGATAACCGGCGATGGCGGCGGGGCCCGCGCTGCTGCCGCTGACGCCGTCACCGTTGACGAGGTCGGTGAGCCACGCTGGACCGCCGGTGGGAGCGACGAGCGCGTCCAGCCGATAGTTGCGGAGCGCGGGGTCGATCCCCTCGTCGCGCGAAATACGGCGGCAGGACGCGGCTGCTTCGAGGTAAGCGGGGCTATCGAGCCCGCCTTTCTTGGCAGCTTGCTCGAACAGATCCTGGCCGAAGTAGCGCAGCTCCTCGGCCGCGTGCTCGCGGTTGAAGCGCACCAGGTCGTCGAGAGTTTTCACGGCGATGCCGGGGCGGGTGGCGAGGTAGACGGCCATGTCGGCTTTGAGCTCGTAGAGCATCACCTCGAGATCCGGCTCGTCGAGCTTGGAGACGGGACCGATGTCGATGGGATCGACGACGACGGCATCGAGGCGGCGGAGCTCTTCGACCGCGGCGTCGAAGATGGCCACGGCCGCGCGCGGAATGTACTTGAAGCTCCGCACCACGCCGATGCGTTTGCCGCGCGCGCCGTCGGTGCGAAGGGAAGCCACGTAGTCGGGCATGCTGCGCCCGCCGAGCACGGCGGTGGCGGCGTCGCGAGGATCCGCGCCCGCCAGCACGCTGAGAACGATGGCGGCGTCGGCCACCGAACGCGTCATGGGCCCGGCGGTATCCTGAGAGTGAGAGATGGGGACGATGCCGGACCGGCTCACGAGGCCGACCGTCGGTTTCAGACCGACGATCCCCGAAATCGAAGCAGGGCTTAGGATCGAGCCGTCCGTCTCGGTTCCGATCGCGAAGGTGGCGAGGTTCGCCGCGACGGCGACTGCCGAGCCCGAGCTCGACCCGCTCGGGTTGCGATCGAGCGCGTAGGGGTTGCGCGTGAGGCCGCCGGTGGCGCTCCAACCGCTCGTCGAGCGCAAGCAGCGAATGTTCGCCCACTCACTCAGATTCGCCTTCCCGAGCAGCACCGCTCCGGCGCGTCGGAGCCGCGCTACGATTTCTGCGTCCTGCGCTGGTGGCGAGCCCACGAGCGCCAGCGATCCAGCCGTCGTGCGGGTGCGGCCGACGGTGTCGATGTTGTCCTTGATGAGCATCGGAATGCCGTGCAATGGGCTGCGCGGCCCTCGCGTACGCCGCTCCTCGTCCAGCCTGGTGGCGACGCTGCGCGCATCGGGATCGAGCTCGAGTACGCTACCGAGGAATGGCCCCGACCGATCGAGCGCCCCGATTCGCGCCAAGTAGCGATCGACGAGATCGACGGAGGTGAGCTCGCGTCGCTGCAATTTCTCGGCGAGCTCGGCGATCGTCGCTTCCTCGAGCTCGCTATGGGGGCTGGGCTGCGCGGGGGCGCCCGGCGCCGCAGACCGCCCTGCATTGGCACGGGCGCACCCCGTCAACTGGACCGCGCACGAGGCACCGGTGGCCACCCCCATGGCGAGGACAGAGCGTCGATTCATGGCGCGTACACTAAATCGGCTCTCGCCATTCCGCACCGCCGAATTCATGTATCGCCGTCGGCGGCGCTCAGGCTTCCCCGCCGAGAATGCGACGACAACCGGACGCGGCGCGCGTGATGGAGGGAACGCGTGCCTGGCCTCCTCCGCGCGCACAGAGAAAGACTTCGCTATCGTCGATCATGACCCGGCGGATCTCGACGTCGGAGGGGCGCGCGGCGCCATCCCGGCTTTCCGGGCGGCGTCCGACCAAAAGCGGGGCGAAAGCGGCCAGCATTTCGCAGGTGGCCCATGATCCGGCCCCTGCCACCAAACAGCCAGCCGCGTCGGCGAGGACGAGCGCCTCGAAATCGCCCGCGAAGCGCGCGAACGCAAGCTGGTAATGGAGTGCCATCATCGTGTCGTCGCTTCGCCGCGTGCGTCGTTCTGCCTGGCCTTGATCTCGCATGGTTTTGTGAAAGTTTGCGGAAGGTCGGCCCGACGGGCCAAATTTCCGTTTTCCCGCCGAGCTGGGCGGGGTAGGAAAAGGGCGGTGTCACTCGGACCGCTGATCGCTTCGCGTCGTGTCATCCTCTGTGTCGGCTGCGGCGGCGTGGGCAAGACGACGACGGCGGCAGCGGTCGGTCTCGCCGCGGCGGCCCAGGGCAAGCGGACGCTCTGTCTCACCGTCGATCCGGCGCGAAGGCTGGCCGAGAGCCTCGGTCTCTCCGAGATGAAGCACGAGGCGCAGCACGTCGAACGGGCCCGGTTCGAGGCAGCGGGTCTCGAAATCGGCGGCTCGCTCACGGTGATGATGCTCGACCCGAAGGGCACGTTCGACGAGCTGGTCACCCGCTACGCGTCATCGCCCGAGGTGCGCGATCGCATTTTGCGCAACACGCTCTACCGTTACATCTCGACGTCGCTGGCCGGCACCGCCGAGTACATGGCCATGGAAAAGCTCTACGCGCTCCGCGGCGATCCACGGTGGGACGTCATCGTCATCGACACACCCCCCACCGCCAATGCGCTCGACTTCCTCGACGCACCCGAGCGCATGATCGAGGCGCTCGACAGTCCGGTTTTTCGCTGGCTCGTGGCGGCATTCGAAGGAACGGGGAAGCTCAGCGTCAATCTGCTCGCGCGCGGCGCCGCGGCCGCGCTCCGGGGGATGGGTCGCCTCACCGGGACGGGTTTTCTCGAAGCATTGGCGGAGCTCATCGTGCTGCTCAACGAGATGCTCGGCGGCTTTCGGGCCCGCGCCGACGAGGTTCGCCAAGCGCTCCGGGGTCCGGATGTCGCCTACGTTCTCGTGACCTCGCCCGACCCACTCAGCATTCGTGAGATACAGTACTTCGCGGATCGCCTGCGCGAGCTTTCGATGCCGCGCGACGCGGTGGTCGTCAATCGCGTCCGCCCCGTTTACGCCCAGCGCCCCAGCGCCGAAGCGGTGCGCGTCGAGCTCGACCGGCGCGGTGTGCAACTTGCCGCCGACGCTGAAATGCGCGTCTTGCGTGCGTTCGACGACGAGACGCGCGAAGGCGAGCTCGACCGCCGCAACCTTGCCGCGCTAGCGGGTTTGAACGACGGAGCGGAACGTCCGATCCGCGTCGATGTGCCTGCGCTGGCCGGCGACGTCCATGATCTTCGCGCTCTTGCGAAAGTCGCCGCTGCACTCGCGCCTGTGTGATCGATGAGCCAAGCATGAGCCCTGTTCCCCCGGGTTCGCGCGATCGATCGACGGCGAAGATCGACGCGGCCGCCGAAATCGCGTCCCTACGTGAAGCACTGAACAAGCACGAGCAAGTCGCCGTCTTGCACGCGCGGCTTCGTGACGCGGTGAATCACGCGCCCTTGCTCATCTTTGCGCTCGATCGCGCAGGTGTCTTCACGCTCGCCGAGGGGAGAGCGCTGTCGCAGCTGCGGATGTCATCCGCCGAGCTCGTGGGACGGTCCGTTTTCGATCTCTATCGCCACCATCCCACCGTCCTTCGCAACGTGATGCGCGCGCTCGCTGGCGACTCGTTCACTGAGTTGATCGAGCTCGAATCGCTCGTCTTCGAGACCTGGTACGCGCCCATTGCCGGCCCCGAAGGGGGTGTTCTCGGCGTCGCGACCGACGTCACCGAGCGGCGCCGCATGCAGGCCACCTTGCTCTCTGCCGAACGCATGGTCGCGGTCGGCACCATTGCCGCCAGCGTCGCTCACGAGATCAATAACCCGCTCAGCTACGTCATCGCGTGTCTCGAGCTGCTCATGCGCGACAGCCATCCGCTGATAGAGCTCCGAGGGGTGCTCGCCGCCCGTTATCCAGGTGACGCCGAAGTGACGCAGCTCCTGTGCGAGCTCGAAAAAGCGCGCGAGCCGTTCGAAAACATCCGCGACGGGATCGAGCGCATGCGGCTCATTGCGCGCGATCTTCGGACGTTCGCCCGCGTCGATGATTGCGAGCTTACGGCCGTCGACGTGCACGACGTGCTCCGTTCGGCGATTCGCATGTCGTCGAACGACACGCGTCACCGCGCCTCCGTGGTCACGGACTTCGCGGCAGTCCCCTGGGTCATGGCCAGCGAGCCGCGGCTCGCCCAGGTGTTTTTGAACCTGCTCGTCAACGCCGCTCAGGCGTTCCCCGAAGATGACCGACCCGGCGCCTGCGATATTCGCATCAGCACCGCCGTCGATCCGAGCGGTCGGGTCGTCATCGAGGTGCGCGACAACGGTCCCGGCATCGACCCCGCTATCCTGCCCCGCATTTTCGAGCCATTCTTCACGACCAAACCGGTCGGCGTCGGCACCGGCCTCGGGCTAGCCGTATGCCGCAACATCGTCGTGTCGTACGGAGGCGAGATCGACGCCGAAAGTCAGCTCGGTGAAGGGAGCACCTTCGTCGTCAAGCTCCTTCCCGCTGCCGGTCCTCCGCCGGTGTCTTCCAAACGCTACGCCGTTGGTCCGTCGGTTCGGCCGGCGCGCGTGCTCGTCATCGACGACGACAAGGTGCTCGGAAACGCCTTCCGCATGACGCTCGCGCGCGACTTCGACGTGCGCGTCGTTTCGAGCGGAGCGGAGGCGCTCAATGTGCTCGCCCACGATAGGAAGTTCGATTTCATCTTCTGCGATCTCATGATGCCGGAGATGAGTGGAATGGAGTTTTTGGCCGAGTTTTCGGTCCGCCAGCCCGAAGCCGCCGACAAGGTGTTGTTTATGACGGGCGGCGTCTATTCGCAGGAAGTCCGCGCCTTCATCTCGGGGGTGCCCAATCGTTGCTTGCAAAAACCCTTCGACCCCGTGACGGTAATTGGGGAGGCCTTGGCGCGCAGAAAATAGCGACGCCTCGTGCCCGTCCGTGAGCCCCCTGGTCAAACCGGCGGCGGGATTGCTAGACTCGGCCGACTCATGGACGCGACCGAAGTTCGCAAGCGATTCACCGGGGTGGTGCCGCTCTTCATCGACGGCAAGAAGGTTCCCGCCGCGGAAGGAAAGACGCTGGAGCTCATCAACCCCGCCGATGGTTCGGCGCTGGCCCAGGTCGCTGCCGCGGGCGGCGAGGACATCGACCGCGCCGTCCGCGCGGCGCGCCGCGCTTTCGGCGATCCCGTGTGGCGCAAAATGCCCGCCTCCAAGCGAAGCCAGGTCCTATGGTCGATCGCCGACACGCTCGACAAGCACACCGAAGAACTGGGGTGGATCGAGTCGCTCAACAACGGCAAAACGCTGCGCGAAGGCAAGGGGGACGTCGCGCCTTCGTCCGATATTTTCCGCTACTACGGCGGTTTCGTGACCAAGATCCACGGCGAGACCATCCCCGTCGACGGCGACTATCTCTGCTACACGCTGCGCGAACCGGTCGGCGTATGCGGATTGATCGTCCCCTGGAATTACCCGCTCTTGATGGCGTGCTGGAAAGTCGCCCCCGCGCTCGCCGCCGGCAACACCGTGGTGCTGAAGCCGAGCGAGTACACGCCGCTGACGGCACTCGTTCTCGGCGACATCTGCAAGGAAGCGGGGCTGCCCGACGGCGTGCTCAACGTGGTGCCCGGTTACGGCGATCCCGCGGGCGAAGCGTTGGCGCGGCACCCCGATGTCGACAAGATCGCTTTCACCGGAAGCATTCGCACCGCGCGCCGGCTGCTCCACGCTTCGGCCGATACCAACTTGAAGAAGCTCTCTCTCGAGCTCGGCGGCAAATCGCCGCTCGTCATTCTCGACGACGGTGACGTCGATGCCGCGGTTAAAGCATGTTTTTGGGGCATCTTCGCCAACAAGGGCGAGGTTTGCTCCGCCTCGAGCCGGGTCATTGCCCACCGCAAAGTGAAAGACCAGTTCGTCGAAAAGGTGGCCGAGAAAGCACGCGCCATGAAAGTGGGCGACCCTCTCGATTCATCGACGATGATGGGGGCACAAGTCTCCGCGCGCCAGCTCGACACCATTTTGCGCTACATCGAGATCGGCAAAAAAGAAGGCGCCAAATTGGTGGCCGGCGGTGAGCGCGATATCGAAGGCGCCAAGAGCAAAGGCTACTTCGTCAAGCCCACCGTCTTCGACGACGTCAAACCCACCATGACCATCGCCCAAGAAGAAATCTTCGGCCCGGTGCTGGCGGTGCTCACGGCGGGCGATGACGACGAAGCGGTCGCCCTCGCCAACGGCACCACCTACGGTCTCGTCGCCGCCGTCTTCACCAAGGACGTGGGGCGGGCCCATCGATTGGCGCGCGCCGTCAGCGCCGGCACGGTGTGGATCAACATGTGGAACGGCTTCGACAGCGCGTCGCCGTTCGGCGGAATGAAACAGTCGGGCTGGGGCCGCGAGATGGGCATCCACGCGCTGGAGCACTACACGCAGACGAAGACCATCTGGGTTCCGACGTAGCCCGAGAGGGCGCCTTCGGATCTTTTCGCCGCTCGAGGTTGGCTAGCCATGACCGATGCGCAGCAGCTACTGAAAGACCTCGAGGACCGAGGCATCACCCGCGCCAAGGTAGGAGGGTTCGACATCGACGGCGTGCTCCGCGGCAAGTACGTCTCCATCGACAAGCTGAAGTCGGCGCTGGAAGGCGGTTTCGGATTTTGCGATGTCATCTTCGGATGGGACATCGGCGACGTCCTTTACGACAACGCCCAGGTCACCGGTTGGCACACGGGCTATCCCGACGCGCACGCCGTGCTCGATCCGTCGACCCTGCGTCCCATTCCTTGGGAACCGGGCACGGTGGCCATCCTCGCCGACTTTCGCGACGAGCACGGAAGACCGCACGCCGCTTGCCCGCGCTCGCTTTTGCGCACCGTCCTCGCGCGCGCCGAAGCGATGGGCTACGGCGCCAAGTTCTCCGTCGAGTACGAGTTTTTTCTCTTCCGCGAGACGCCCGCTTCTCTCCACGCCAAGGGCTTCCAGAATTTGGAATCGCTCTCCCCGGGGATGTTCGGATACTCCTGGGTGCGCGAGGGGCAAAATGGCCCGCTCATGCGCGCCATTCTCGACGGCATGCGCGCGTTCGACATCGAGATCGAAGCGCTGCACACCGAGACCGGTCCCGGCGTCTACGAAGTGGCGATCCGTTACGACGATTGCCTGCGGGCTGCCGACAAAGCGGCTCTTTTCAAGACCGCCATGAAGCAGGTTGCCTTCGAGCACGGTCTCGCCGTTACTTTCATGGCCAAGTGGAACGCCGATCTGCCGGGCGCGTCGGGGCACATCCACCAGAGCCTTTGGCAAGGCGGCAGCAACGTCTTCGCGGCGTCGGACGATCCCAATGGATTGTCGAAAACGATGCGTCACTACTTGGCGGGCCAGATCGAGCTCATGCCCGAGCTCACCGCCCTTTTTTCGCCCACCATCAATAGTTATAAGCGCTACGTTCCCGGCGTTTGGGCTCCCCTCACGGCGAGCTGGGGATTCGAGAATCGCACGTGCGCGATCCGCGTCATCGGTGCGGGCGATCCCCAATCGACCCGCGTCGAATACCGACAGACCGCTGCCGACATCAATCCGTACATCGCCATGGCGACGTGTCTCGCCGCCGGTCTGCACGGTATCGCTCGTGAGCTCACGCCGCCGCCACCGGCCAGCGGCGATGCTGGCGTCGCCGGCAAGGTGCACAAAGCTTTACCGCGCACGCTCGAGGAGGCGACCAAGCTTCTCGACGCGAGCGCGGTCGCGCGCGAAATCTTGGGCAGCCCGTTCGTCGATCACTACGTACGCACGCGACAGTGGGAGATTCGTCAGTTCGAACGCGCCGTTACCGATTGGGAGCTGCGTCGCTACTTCGAAGCGATCTGACGTCGCGGTCTGGTATGGCCAAACGGCCGGCGTCCGTGGCTCCTCTACCCAAATCAGGCTTTTCAGTTCATAATCAGCGGAAAGGCGCGCTGGTGCGTCCGGAGGTGATTTTTACGCGCCTCCTTGACCCCTTCTATATTCTTTGAGGTTGCAATGCGTCTCTTTAGGCACTGGTCGGCTTTGTCTTTGCTTTTCGTGTTGTTCGGTTGCGGCGGCGACAATTCGAAAACGTTC
>Ga0193706_1000599_pt1 | contig 20015 bp, 13 predicted proteins | sample U3c1metaG_FD_160130 | JGI IMG/M metagenome (GOLD analysis project Ga0193706, IMG submission 160130) | Soil microbial communities from a riparian zone of the East river system, Colorado, United States - U3c1 | ecosystem: Environmental > Terrestrial > Soil > Riparian zone | place: USA: East River... | reverse complement strand
GTTGCGATGCGAAGGTTGCCGGCGTCTGCAGAGACTCCTGGCAAGCGGCGTGTTTGGTCTTCCAAGCGTGCGAAGATGCGAGCCGACCCGACGAGTGCGGGCGCGATGGCGGCCAGGGTGGCGAGGATGGAGCGCCGCCGGACGCCGCCGGACCGACGGCGGACGCGGGGACGGTGAGTGTCTCCGCCGGTTCGTGCGGCTGTCGAATGGGCGCTCTGCGTAGGCCTGATGACGTGTCGCCATGGTGGCTGGGATACGCGAGCGCATGGGGCCTGGTTCGCGCCCGCTCCATGAAAGCACGCCGAAGGAAGCGGATGGGCGGCGCGCCGCCCGCATCGTGAGCGATCGTCAGTAAAAGAGGTACACCCACCAGTTTCGCATCGAGGTACCGTCGTCATTCGTGGCCAGCGTGCCGGGCCCGGGGAAGCTCTGGTAGAGGTAGGCCGTGCCGTGCCCGCCGCAGTCATCATCCAGGATGCCTGCGAAGAGCGTGTCCGTCATCTTGTTGTTGAAGGGCGTGGTGAGGTCCTTGCCGCCGGCTCCATTCTTGAGACCATAGTTCTCGCAGGAGCTCTGCACGGTGGGGTCGGGCGTGTTGGCGTCGTAGGAGTACGTGCCCGTCGTGTTCGGATAAAAATGCGCGTTGCCGCATCCCCCTGACATGTCCGGGAAGTCGAAGGTGGTCGCGGCCGTTGCTCCCGAGCGCGCGTGGATCTCCGAGTCCCAAACCACGCAGTTCGTCAGTTGCATGCTGTTGCTGTTGCAGGCCGAATACATGCTGGCAAAAGGTGCCCCCAATCGTGTGTTGAGGTCGAGGTTCAGAAATCTGGCGGCCGACTTCTTGAGTGCCGGAATGGCGCCGCGGTTGATGTAGTTTTCCCAGGCGTGCCCCATGGCGTGCTGGTGGCACCCCGAACCACGGCCGGGATTGAAGTCGAAGATGCGCGTGCTCACCTTGCAGGGAACCGAGGTGTTGACGCAGGTCCCGTTGGAGACGCAGGCCATGGTCGTCCCCTTCTGATCGCTCGCGCTATAGACCTGCTTGGTCTCCACGCTCTCGTCGAATTTCGGCCCGTCGCCGTCAGCGACCATCCCCCATACCTCGTTGATGACGCCTTTTTCGAAAAGTCCGCACAGGGTCAGCTTCGTGCCGGGACTCGCCGGGTCGTCGATGCCGATGATGTCGGCGAACGCAGCGGTGTTCAATCCGGGATAGTTGATGGAATTGCCCGAGACCGGCTTGTTCGCCTTGCCGGCCATCACGATCTTCGCAATCTGGTAAGCGAGCGCCGGCTGTGCGCCCGGGTTCTTGTATTTGTGGGAGCTGCTCGCCTCCTTCAGTGCTGCGACGTGCTTGTCGGCGAGGGTTTGCGTCTGCGCCAGCGAATAGGTGTCGGAAAAGTTCAATAGCAGGACGTTGGGACGCAGCTGGGTGATGCGATCGTGATTCTGCGAGATCCAAGTGTCGGAGTTGGTCTTGCTGATGTCGTTCGGCCAGATGACCTCGCCACCGTCTCCGGGATTCGTTCCACCTGCTCCGCCATTCCCATCCGGCGATCCATCCGGCCCACCTCCCGCTCCGCCGCGCGCGCCGTCCGTCGAGGCGTCCGACCCCTTGCCCGCGTCGGTGCTGCCCGCTTGGCCTCCCGTTCCAGCTGCGCCTCCGGTTGCGCCACCTCCTGTCCCCGCGCTGCCTCCCGTTGCAGCCGATCCTGCATTCCCTCCCGTTCCTCCTGCGCCACCGGTTCCTGCACCACCGGTTCCGGCTCCGCCCGTCCCTCCTCCACCCGTTGCTCCAGTGCCCGACGTCGCGCCGCTGCCTGCTGTTCCCGTTCCGGCAGCGCCGCCCGCTGCGGCCGCTCCACTTGTTCCGCCGGCGCCGGCGCGCGATCCCCCGTCTCCGCCGCCGGGATCACTGGGCGACGATGCCGAACATCCGGCGAGGAAAAGGCCGAAGGTGCAAACGGGCCACGCCTTCATCGATCTTCCTGTTCGTGCATAAGAACGGGAGTGGGGTGGGTCGCCCAAATGGCTCAGAAAAAGCACGGACGCAATGCCGCGCCGATGCTGCTGAAACCACCGACGGAAAATTGCCGTATCGCGCCGATCGCTCCGTCACGCCCGGCCGTGGGTAAGCCGGCTGATTCGATTGGCGAGGAAGAAGAGCGCGACCGCAGCCGTCATGGCGATGAAAAAGACGACCAGAAAAAAATCCGCTTGGCCCCCCAAGAGGCGAAAGACTTCGCCTCGCTCGATCCGCTCGACTTGCCCGGCCAACATGCCCGCCGCCAGATTTCCGAGCCCGAGCGCCACGAACCAGAACCCCATCATCAGCGACCCGAACCTCGGCGGGGCAAGCTTGCACACCAGCGAAAGCCCGACCGGCGACACGGACAGTTCGGCCCAGGTCATCAGAACGTACGTCACGACGAGCCACCAGGGACTCACGCGAACGCCTCGATCGGAGATCCAGGCTGCCACCACCATGACCGCAAAGCTCGAAGCCATCAGCGTGAGGCCACTGGCAAATTTGATGGGCGCCGTCGGTTCACGGCCTCGCGCGGCGAGCTTGATCCACAAGGCAGCGAACACGGGGGCGAATGCCACGATGGCGAGCGAGCTGATGGACTGAAAATACGACGTCTTGATCTCCATGCCGAGGATGACGCGATCGGTGCGTTCTTTGGCGAAGAAGGTGAGGGACGACCCCGCTTGCTCGAACGCGGCGAAGAAGAGCACCGAAAAGAAGGAGAGAATCACGATGGCAGCGATTCGCTCCTTCTCTTCGCGTGAGAGGGGCGCCTGAGACGCAATGGGTGAGGCGGAGGGGCCCCCCGGGTGCGGCTTCTCGCCCGCCGCGGGCAGGCCGCCGATATCGCCGAGGTACCGCCGCCGAAGGATCACATAAAGCCCAGTGCCGAGCACCATGCCGACGCCGGCCGACGCGAAGCCCCAGTGCCATCCGAACCGCGCGCTCTCGGCGAGCGTGCCGCACACAAGTGGCCCGAGCATGGCGCCCATGTTGATGCCCATGAAGAAGATGGTGAACGCGCTGTCGCGACGGCGGTCCTTCTCACGAAAGAGCTGCCCCACCATGGTCGAGATGTTCGCCTTGTGGCAGCCGGTGCCGAGAACCACCAGCGCCAGCCCGAGGAAGAAGGTGAAACGCGCCGGGAACGCCAGGCAAAAATGCCCGCTGGCGACGAAAGCGCTGCCCATGAGCACGGCGCGGTGCGTTCCGAGGAATCGGTCGGCCAGGTAACCGCCGAGGAGCGACGAGAGGTAAACGAGCCCGGTGTAAAAACCGTAGAGCGTTGCCGCATGCTCTTTGGACCAACCCCATCCCCCGTCGTTGCTGATCAAGAAGAGCACGAGAAAGGCGCGCATCCCGTAATAGGAAAAACGCTCCCACATCTCCACGCCGCAGAGCAGGTAGATGCCCTTCGGCTGTCGCTCTGTTGTCGGCACCGCCATCCCGGCGCTCATCGCAAAAGCGACCACGCTCGGTCAATTTTTCTTCATCTCGGCGAGCTTTGCCTTGAACTCGGCCACGTTCGTCTTGTCGATGACTTCGACGCCGGTGTCGATCACCTTGTCCGCCGGCAATGCAGCCTTGGCCGTCTCGCCCCGGGTGGCCAGCTCGTGCATCCACTTGCTCGACAGGTAACCGAATTGAAACGGCTTCTGCACGACGGTGACCTGAATCGTTCCCGCGGCGATCCCGCTCAGCGTGCCATCTTCCTCGTCGAAGACGGCCGCCAGCACTTTGCCCTTCTTGCCGAGCGCCTCGATGGCGGAGCCGATGGCAGGACCATTGTACGACCAGAGCCCGACCGCCATGGCGAGATCCGTGTGCGCGTTGACGATGTCTTCCACGTTCGAGCGGGCCTTGGCGCGATCGGTGCCGTCCTCGCGCTTGTCCACGATCTCGATCTTCTTCTGCCGGATGGCGTCTTCCACGCCGCGCAGGCGCTCCTTGGCGTTGTCGGCAGCGAGCGTCCCCACGAACACCGCAATTTTTCCGCCGTTCGGAAGGAGCTTCACGATTTCGCCGCCGAGCACCTTGCCCGCCTCGTAATTGTTCGTTCCGATATAAAGGAGACGATTGGACTTGGGGGCGTCGGAGTCGAAGGTGATGAGCTTCGTCTTGCTGGCCGCTTTGTTGATCACCGGCACCTGATCGCTCGGCGCATTCACGCTGAGCGCGATGGCGTCGTACCCCTGGCTGACGAGCGTTTCGAGGATCTGGTTTTGCTCCGCCAGCGTGCCGTTGGGCGGCATCTTGACGTCGACTTGAACCTTGGCCTCCTTTTCGTATTTGCGGACGCCTGCCACCGCGATCTTCCAGAAATCGGAGGTGTTGTTGGTCACGAAGGCGACCTTCAGAACCTTGGCCGAACCGGTTCCGCCGCGATCACAGGCGACGACCAGGAGCGAGACGAGGAGCGTCAAGGCGAGCCAGCGCCGGCGATAAGTGGAGGACATCTCGATGGTCACGCGGCTTCTCCCTTCTTCCTTACTTCCTTCACCTTCACCTTCACCCGATAAAACGCAGAGGGCTAGCGCTGACCGCTAGGGCTGGCGCTGGCGCGCCATTGTCGACTAGCGACGCAGGAGATCGACGGCTTGCAACGTCGAAGCGGGGGCATCCTAGCTAGGCACCTACTTCGCTCCAAGTAGATTTGTGCGGTGCCGCTGCCGTTCGCCGAATGAAAGAGACGCCCGGAACGGGCCGTGCCGAGCTCGCGCCCGGTTCGCCGACGTTTTTTCTGATAGGTCGGCATTTTGCTGACCCACAACGTCACTGGTCTCCCACTTTTATGTCCTAAGGGTGTCGTTGTTGTATCCCGAAGTCCGAGCCAGTTTCGGACTGGAAAGGGTGGATTCTATGAGGAGCATGCTTATCGTGCCGGTTCTGATCGGAGTCGGTCTCAGCTGTGCCCCTGCAGATCCAGGGCGGTCGACGGGTGGCACGAAAGGAAGCGGAGGGTCTGACGCCACTGGCAGCGGAGGGTCCGGCGGCTCCTCGACCGGCACGGGTGGCGCGACCACAGGCACCGGTGGCGCGACCACAGGCACCGGTGGCGCGACCACGGGCACTGGCGGCGCAACCACGGGCACCGGCGGCGCAACCACGGGCACCGGCGGCGCGACCACGGGCACCGGTGGCGCGACCACAGGCACCGGCGGCGCGACCACGGGCACCGGCGGCGCGACCACAGGCACCGGCGGCGCGACTACGGGCACCGGCGGCGCGGCCGGAACGACCACGGGTACGGGCGGCGCGGCGGGAGCGACCACGGGTACCGGCGGCGCGGCGGGAGCGACCACGGGTACCGGCGGCACGGCGGGCACCGGAGCGGCGGGCAAAGGCGGCGCAGCCGGTTCGGGCGGCTCCGCGGGCGGCACCAGCGTGGACGCGGGCGGTCCTATCATCGACGTCGCCAAAGGGCTCAACGGCCTGATGCTGCTCGGGCCGTGTCTGCAGGACACAGAGGCGTCCGTCTGCGCGACGGCGAAGGGCGCATGCCCGCCGGCCAACACGGCCGATCGCGCCCTCAGCGGCGGGATAACGTCCGACAAGATGGTCACGATTGGCGGGACCATGGGTACGCCGTACACCGTCACCCTTCACATTCAGGGGGAGGTCGAGTCGAAGCAGTATGGCGGCATGGACCAGAACCAAACGGCGCAGTCACCCAAGGCGGATGGGTTCTGCGTGGGCGGCACCCCCACCACGGCGGACGCTTACAACGTGTACATGATCCGTGTTACCAACCCTGGCGCGGCCAAGACCGATTACTTCCTCAATTCTCTCCAGCCGCCTGGCACTCCCAACCACACGACCTACGGCATCGACTATACGGCGAAGATTCCTGTGCAGGGGGGTGCGCAGATCCGTCTGGTCGCAGCCGACTCCAACTGCAGCATGATCAAGAATTGCGGTCCTCAGGTGAGCGGCACCACATGCCTCGCCCCGATCACGATGACGGGTATCGAGCCCGAGGCTATCTCGCTCAACCCGACGTTCAATTTCACTACGCCGTACAACGGCCAATGGGTCGTGATGACAGTGAAGGACGTCACGAGCCCCTAGTCACGAGCCCCCAAGAGTGAACCCTCGTCTGCCGACATGACAGCCATGTCCGGGACAGCTTCCATGCTTTGAACCAGCCTGCGGGAATCCGCGGGCATGACTGCCCCTTCTGGTGCCATGTCGCGAGGTGGTTGCGTGAGAATTCAGAGCTCGTTGGTGCGGAGCGGCATCCTGTGCGGCCTATCGCTCGTTGCGTGCCTCCTCGAGACGCGACCCGCCGCGGCGGAGGTGACACTGGCCGAAAGCAATGGCTTCAGCTTTTTCGTCGATGGCCGGATCAACGTGTTTCTCAGCCAGGGCGTGGGCGACGATTTTCCGCAGCCCACCCCGAATCTCAACGTGACCCCCACCGGGCTGCCACCCCCGGGACACACTGTCGTCGGGTCGGGCCAACCGTTCACGGCCGGGTACTCGAGCGATCAGGGCAACGCCAGCGGGAAGTACTCCGCGATGCGTATCCGAAGCGGCTTTTTGGGCAGCATCCTGGCGATGGGTGTGAAAAAGCAAATTTCGGAAACGACCACCGCCAAAGGTTATGTCTCCCTGTGGGGCACCGCTCAAGCGTTTGCGCGGGATCGGGTGCAGGACTTCGGGCAAAGCACTTCGAAGAGCTTCGACGTGCGCGAGGGCTTCGTCCAGTTCGAAGGCCCCTGGGGCAGCGTGACCGCCGGGCGCCAGAACGGAATCTTCGGCGGCATCTCCACGGAGATCGACTTCCTTTACGGCCACAACTACGGCCTCGGCCTCCCCTGCGTCGATAATTATTTCCCCACCTGCGGTCACATCGGGACCGGTGCACTCGGTCCCGGAACCGCCCCGGGTTTCATCTACGCGACCCCTTCCCTCGCCGGCCTCAAGTTCCGCGGAGGTTTCTACGACCCCGTGCGTCTGCTCGGCGGCTGGGAGCGTGTTTCGTATGTACGCCCCGAGGGAGCGCTTTTGTTCGAGCAGCGGTTTTCGCCGGCGTTCCTGCTGAAGGCGCAGGTCGAGGGGATGTACCAGCCCATGGCGATCTTGGGGGCCGACAGGACGGACGCGGTCTGGGGCGTCTCGGGGGGCGCGCGCCTCGAGGCAGGCCCCTTGCGTCTCGGCGCTTCTGCGTTTCACGGAAAGGGCCTTGGCGTCTACGTGGCCCTGCAAAATTCGGGGTCGATGTTCAATCAGACAACCAAGAACTTTCGAACGTTCACCGGCGTCTACGCGCAGAGCGCCCTGGTGTTCGGTCCTCTGCAAGTGTCTCTGGGCGCGGGCAGAGTGCTCGACAGCCAGCTCGAGGAAGACAAGATCGATGCGAGCACCAGCGGGCTGAAGAGCCAGTTGGGGGCCTCGCTCGCGGTCTACTACCGCTTGACGGACAACCTCGTCATCGGCGCCGACTACTTTCGTTTCCAAACGGATTGGTGGGGCGCGCCCAACTCGACGCTCGACGACATGGGCAATATCGCGATTCTGCCGGGTCCGCCGTTGACCCCTGAAAAGCAGGTCATTCACTTCATCAACACGGGTGCGACGTTCCACTGGTAACCCGCTTCGACGCTGGGACGGTTTTTTGTGGACTGAGGTCAATTTTCTCGAGGTGATCGCGTGAACATCCTGAACAAACTCAAGTCGAACGGCGCGTGCCTCGGGCTATGGGTGGCCGGCTCTGTGCTCTGGAGCCGCAACGCTGCAGCGGAGGTGACGCTCTTCGAAAAGGATAACTGGACCTTTTCCTTCGACGGGCGTGTCAACGCGTTCTTGACCGTCGGTCAAGGAAACGATTTTCCTTTGCCGATGCCGCAGGCGGACGGAGGCATGAGCACGCACACCGTCATGGGTCGCAACTCGCCACGACCGGGCCAAGGGGTTGGCGATGTGGGCTGGCCGAGCGCCTACCAGCAAGACGTCGACAACAAATACTTTGCCATGCGCATCCGCAGCGGCATGTACGGCAACATCCTCGGCTTTGCCTTGACGAAGAAAATCAACGAGACCACCACCATCAGGGGTTACGTATCGGTCTGGTCCACCATCGAATCGCTCGGGCGAGACAAATGGTTTCCCATCATCGCCGAAGCGCGCGAAGGCTATTTGACCGCAGCCGGCACGTGGGGAAGTGTGACCGCGGGCCGCATGCTGGGGCGCGTCGGGCGCACGTCGTACGAGATCGATACCATGTACGGGCACGGCTACGGCGTCGGTCTCCCGTGCACCGATAGCCTTGGGCCCGCGTGCGGTCACATCGGAACGGGCGTCCTCCACCCCGGTTATTCGGCAGGGATCTCCTACTCGTCGCCCAGCCTGAGCGGCCTGCAAATCCACGCCGGCGTGTACGATCCCATCGTTTTTTCCCCCAGCTCCCCCGACGACTGGTCGCACGCATCCTTCGTGCGTCCCGAAGGGGCCATCACCTTCGACACGCCGCTGGGAGAGACGGGCAAGCTCAAGATCGGCGTGGAAGGGCTCTATCAGCCCATCGGGCGCATCAAGACCGACTTGATGACGATGGAAAAAACGAACGAGAAGAGCGCCGTTTGGGGAGCGTCCGGCGGAGCCCGCGTCGAGCTGGGACCCGCGCGTATCGGCTTGTCAGGCTTCCGCGGAAAGGGCCTCGGCCTCGGCTACGCGCTGCAAAGGTCCGTGGCAATCGCCGACAATGATTCAGGAGCCGCCCCCCCGGGCGGTGTCACCTACGAGCTTCGCACGTTCACCGGCTTCTATGGACAGCTCGCTTTCGTCTTTGGTGACTTCCAGATCGGGGCAGGCTACGGCAAGGGCATGGTCGATCAGCTGGAGATCGACAAGTCGAACGCCGCGCTCAGCGTGATTCAGTCGCAGACCGGCATTTCGGCCTCTGCGTACTACCACGTCACCGACAGCGTCGTTCTCGGGCTCGACTATTTCCGTTACACGGCCAACTGGTATGGCGCACCCCTCGTGGACATGACCACCATGCAGCCGACCGGCAAGCTCCCCGGCGAGCAACAGAACTTGAACTTCGTGAGCGCCGGTGTGACCTATCACTGGTAGAGCGGATCTTTGGTAACAGAAGATTTTTCCTGTAGCCAAGACGCCGTCGAACCCTTGCTTGGCAGACCGTCCATTGTAGGCCAGTCAACCGGTTGATTCTGGCCGCTGATTCGATAGGATACTCACGCCGGGTGCACATGGCGCAAGGCAGCGGCAGGATGAACCCATGCCTTCCCATGCTCCGTTGCGAGCCCCTTTTCTTATCGGCGTCTTTTGCCTCGCTGCCGCGTGCAGCGCCACGCCAGGTCCCGGTCCAGGCACGGGTGGGCAAGCCGCAGGCATGGGCGGATCGAACACGCCGACGGCTGGCGCCGGAGGAGCGGGCACAGGCGGAGCGGTAACTGGAGGAGCCGGCGGCAGCGCGGGCGCCCCTGGAGGCAATGCGGGAGCGGGCAACACCGGCGGCACGCTCGACGCGGGCACGGGTCGCGGAGGTGCTGCGGGCGTGGATGCTGGTGGGCGAGCCGGCGCGAGTGGATCGAGCACCGCCGGCGGCGGTGGAACGAGTGGCAGTAGCGGCGCTGCTGGCAGTAGCGGCGCTAGTGGCAATACCGACGGCGGTGGGGGCAATCTCGACGGCGGTGGCAATACCGACAGCGGTGGCAGGGATGGCACCGGCGGGAGCGTCGACGCCGGCGGCACGGGTGGCAGCGGCGGCGCAGACGGTGGGCCGGACGACGATCGCTGCGGCGTGGCCAACCTCGATCCGACGAATCCTCCCCGAGCGACGACCGTGTCCGGCAACCTCGGCACGCACGATCCGTCCCTCATCTTCGCGCACGGCCAGTACTACTTATTTCAAACAGGTGGCAGCCAAGGGCTCGCCGCGAAAACTTCTGCCGATCTCCTCGCGTGGTCGGCAGCGCCGGCCGTCTTGAGCCCGAATCCCGCGTGGGTGTCTTCCCAAGTGGCGGGAGCGACGAATCTTTGGGCGCCCGACATCTCCTATTTCGGCGGCGTTTATCATCTCTACTATTCGGCTTCGACGTTTGGCAGCAACCACTCGTGCATTGGCCACGCGACTCGAGCCGCCCTCAACGCCGGAAGCTGGGCCGACCAAGGGTCGGTGGTCTGCTCCAATGCTTCGGCAACGAGCGACAACTGGAACGCCATCGATCCCAACGTGATCGTCGATCTGGCCGGAACTCCGTGGCTCGCTTTCGGAAGCTTCTGGGGCGGTTTGAAAATGATCGAGCTCACCCAGGCGGGCGCGAGGGCGAACCAGACGATCCAGTCGATCGCGGCACGCCCCAACAACGGAGGCGCCCTCGAGGCGCCCTTCATCGTGCGCCGCTGTGGCTATTACTATTTGTTCGTTTCCTTCGACCGTTGTTGCGACGGAGCCGACAGTACCTACAAGATCGCGGTCGGGCGTTCCACGTCGGTGACCGGACCCTACAGCGATCGCGCCGGTGCGGCCATGATGCAAGGGGGCGGCACGCTCCTCGTGCAAGGCCTGGCCGCGAGTCAGAGCGGCTGGCACGGCCCTGGCCACAATGCGGTCATCTTCACCGGAGCGGCGGCGTACAACGTGTATCACGCGTATGCCGACAATGGCGCTTCATCCTTGCGCGTCTCGAGCCTGGCGTGGGACACTGAGGGGTGGCCGGTTTCAGGCGGTCCGTAGCGACGTCGAGCATGCAAGCGCTCATCGGCATCGTAGCTTCGATCGCCGTCGCGCTGGGGGCGTGCGACCCACATGTTGTCGACGCGGTCGAGCGGTTGTGCACCGGTGTTTCACAACCGACCGGCTGTGATGCCGCCATGGGCGGGACCGCTTCCGGCGATGCGGGCCGCGATACGACCGCGGGCGACGCCCATGACGCGGCCGTCATCCCCGAAGCAGCCGTCACCGACGCGAGGGGAGGCGAACCGGTCGATGTCGAGGGAGGCTTCCCCCGAGTCGGACTCATCCACCGCTACAGGTTCGAAGGTTTCGGCACGGACGCGATCGATTCGGTGGGAGGACCCTCGGGAAACGGGAGAATCATCAATAGCTCGCTCACGGGCAGCGGCGCGGTCGTGCTCGCCGGCGGTCGAAGCGGCCAATACGTCGAGCTGCCGAGGTTTCTCTTGCGCGACCTCACCAGCGTTACCTTCGAGGCTTGGGTCAATTGGAACGGATATCTCGACACGACTGGCAGTCCGATGAGGTGGCAACGCCTCTTCGATTTCGGCCAAGGGTTGACCAGCTTACCTGGCGAGCAAGCTCCTTCGGGTAGCACCGCCACGAGTTACTTTTTCCTCACGCCAAGGACCGAACCAAGAACGGCGGCCGAGGTACGCGATGGGCTCGTGCGATTGCGGGTCGCCTACCAAAGGCCGAACTCTCCGCAGTCGGTGGACTTCGAGACCCAAGCGAATCATACGGCCGCGCTTCCGAGCGGCGTGGAGTGCCACCTTGCGGTCGCCGTCGATGACCAGACCCACGCCATCTCTCTGTTCTTGAATGGCAACCGCGTGGCGGTGAGCCCTCCCGACATGCAGAACGTGGATCTCCGCTACGTATACGACGTCAACAACTGGCTCGGGCGTTCGCAATTCGCGGTCGACGACGGGTTTGCCGGAAGCATTTCCGAATTTCGCATCTATTCGGTCGCGCTGACGCCCGATCAGGTCCGCGCCAGCTACGACGCAGGCAAGGACGCGATCTTCTAGCGCCCCACGTGGCATTCCAGCCCAATTGATACTTTCTGCCGATCATCCATTACAATTACGCCCCGAGCCGCCGACGACGCACAACACTGCACTTCGTCAGTTAAACCGGTTGAATAGCCATTTTAAACCGGTTGAAATGAAATCGTCAGCGATGTAAAGTGCCTTCGCTTTTCGCGGTTCACCCCGGAGACACCGGCATGCCTACGCGGAGTCGTCTTCTTCTTCTACGAGGGCAAGCATTGACGGTCGTCGCGGCGATCGTCGGGGCAGCCGCTTGCACCGGGGAGTTGGGAGACAGCGGAAGCGGCTCGGGGCGGAGCGGCACTCGCGGAACCGGAGCGGGTGGAGCAACGGGCAGCGGCACTGGCGGGGAGGCCGGCGGAGGATCAGGCGCCACGGGCGTGGGCGGCTCGGGCGCGGGCGGCTCGGGCGCGGGCGGCTCGGGGGTGGGCGGCTCGGGCGGCTCGGGGGCGGGCGGCTCGGGCGGTGGCGTCGGCGGTTCGGGGGGCACCGGAGGCGGTTCGACTGCGCTCTGTCCGACGGTTGGCGTCAATGCGGGATCCAGCGTTCTTCGGCGATTGTCGACGCTCGAATACCAACTCACGCTGCAAGATCTCTTTCAGCTTCCGACCGTTCCCAACATCGAGAACATTCCACCGGATCAAGCGAAGGACGGCTTTCGGACGTACTCCGCGCTGCAGACGATCTCCGCGCAGCATCTGCGGGCTTATCTCGAGAGAGCCCGAAGCCTGGCCGATGAGCTACTCGTCGACACGGCGCGACGGACGAAGGTCCTCGGCTGCGAGGTCGCAGCGACAGGTTGCCTCAAGTCCTTCGTGACGCATCTCGGTAAGCTTGCTTACCGGCGCCCGCTCGAGGCTGTCGAGGTGGATGGCGTCGTCAATCGCGCCACGGCGAATGCACTCGATGCCACCGACCAGTTCCGCTACGCGATCGAATCGTTGCTCACGGCGCCGAGCTTTCTCTACCGCGTCGAGGTGGGGACGGGAGGCGAGCTTTCGACATTGACGCCCTATGAGCTCGCCTCGCGATTGTCCTTCGCGCTCTGGGGAAGGGCTCCGAGCGAGGACTTGCTCGACCGGGCCGCGCAAGGCGCGCTCGACAAACCCGAAGGCGTGGCCGACGTCGCCTCGACGATGCTGGCCGATGCCCGTGCCAAGGGTTTCTTCGCTGCCTTTTTCGGCCAATGGCTCGGCTTCGAGACCCTGCGCGCCCCCACGGTACCGCCCGCGGGGTGGTCGGACAGCTTGCTCCCGGAGATGGGCAAAGAGACTGCGCTCGTGCTCGACGACTTCGCCTGGGGAGCCCGCAACTTTCTCGATGTTCTCAACACCAGTCGAACGCGCGTCAGCCCGGCGCTCGCGACGTTCTACGGCCTTCCCGCGCCGGCCGCCGACGGTACGCTCGAGATCCCCGCGGGGCACGTGCGCTCCGGGACGGGCCTGCTCACGCACCCGAGTCTCATCAGCGCCAAGAGCGACGGCGATCTCATCGCCATCCGAGGCAACTGGCTGCGCAAGACCTTCCTTTGCCAACACCTCGAGGTGCCTCCCGATCTGTCCGATCTGATCGGCGAGCTTCTGGTGGGCCTCACGCGCGTGGAGATCGTCAAGACGCGCAACAGCCATGCGGCGTGCAAGGGATGCCATTCCATCCTCGATCCGGTCGGCGTCGGCTTTGCGCAGTTCGACCAGCTGGGTCGCTTCGACAAGACAGTCGACATCGGCGTTTTCGGGATCGCACCGGGACTCCCCGATGCACCGAACCCGGCGTTCGGATCGATCGCCGAGCTCGCTTCCAAGCTGCGCGAGCTCCCCGCGGTGTCCGCGTGCCTCTCGAACCGAGTGTTTCTTTATGCCAACGGCCGCGAGCCGGAACGCGCCGACGCCTGCGGCATCGAGGGCGCATCCCAGTCGTTCGCACAAAACGGCAATAGCTTCGTTGCCCTGCTCAAAGGTCTGGTTGCCGCGCCGACTTTCAGAGTACGCCGCGCTCCGGCCGCAGGGCCCTGACGCCATGATCAGCGCGAGGAACCAATGGCGATGAAACCTCTTTCCCGACGAACCCTGTTGCGCGGCGCGGGCGTGACCATGGCGCTTCCGTTCTTGGACGCGATGTTGCCGCGTCGCGCGTATGCGCAGGCTGCTCCTGTTCAGCGCTTCATTGCGTTTTTCTATCCGAACGGGACCGATCCCAGGAAATGGAACCCGGCGGCCGGCCCCCTCGCCGCTGCGAGCCTTCCCGAGTGTCTCCTGGATCTCAATGGCTTCGCGGCCGAAGGCATCTGGCCCGCCGAGCAGGCGGTGTTCCAGGACGTCGCGGTCGTGACGGGGATCGACCACTCCGGGGTATGCACCGACATTCACATGCCGTCGATGGCGCTATCGGCTCACAAAGGCGTGGCCAACAGCTACACGCCGCCCGAACCGACGCTCGATCAATACCTGGCGGACCGCATCCAGGCGCAGACACCTCATCGTAACCTCGCCCTCTCTGCGACCGGGAGCACCGACATCGGCCAAGGGAACATTTCTTTCCGTACCGGCGGTCAGGTAGCGACGGTCATGCGCGATCCGAAGGCTGTCTTCAGCACGCTCTTCAGCGCGGGCACCGGTGGCGCGGGATCAGCTGCGGAAAAAGCCCGGCTACGCCAGTTGAGCGTGCTCAGCCTGGTGCGCGAAGACGCGACGCGGCTCACCGCCCGCCTCGGGGCCGGCGATCGGCAGCGTGTGGATCAATACTTCCAAGCGGTGTCCGAGCTCGAAAAGCAGGTCGGAACCACGACGCCTACGACGTGCATGGCGCCAGCGCAGCCGGCTTCGGGGGGCAACTGGCACAGCAAGACGAAGCAGCTCATCGATCTCGCCGTGCTGGCGATGGCCTGCGATCTCACGCGCGTCGTCACGATTCAGTACAGCGACAGTTGGGGCGTGAACTACAGCGACTACCAGCTCGGCACGGGCACCGAGGCAGTGGGCACGTGGAGCGACCATTTCATTTCCCACAAGCTCGACGACACGGATCGGGCGACCGATCTCGACGGGCTGGCGAGGGCGGAAGCCCAGCGCATCGCCGATGCACGCGTGGTGCAAACGTCGCGGTTCAAGGTCCGCCGTTTCTCCTATCTCGTGAACGCGCTGAAGCGCGTCTCGACGCCCACCGGTACGTTGCTCGACGAATGCATGGTGATGTACACCTCGGAGAACGGCGACGGCGACAGCCATGCTCGGAAGAACATGCCTATCTTGCTCGCCGGGCACGTGGGTGGGTTCAAGACGGGACGTGCGATCGCCGCCACCAACAGTCCGACCGGCGCATTGCACGCGTCGATGCTCAAGTACTTCGGCGTCGATGCACCGAGCTATGGCAATCCGGCGGGCGGACCGATCGCCGGGTTGTGAGCAGCGCACCGACGACACGCCGACCAACGCGCTACTCACGCAATTGAACGATCTCGTCCACGCGAAGACGCGACGCGCCTATCGACCTACCGATTCGGTCGAGCTCATCGTCAACGGCGCCAGCCTGGGACCCCAAGACAAGCACTGATCGCATCTTCAGCTGGACCGGTGTGACGCTTGGCGCAGGAGATAACGTCGTGGAAGCAATAAGGACGCGCGGGAATACGAACGTGACGGATCGGGTGACCTGTACCCGGATGCAGATCCACCGTTGTCGAAAATGGTCCTGGGGACGGCGCGGTCGGTCATCCTGGAAATGCTCCTCAAATGATCGTTGTTGTGGCCAAGTCAAACGGTTGACTTCCGCCCCCTCGCGTGGTTGAATCTGAAGCGGCTCCTGTCGCTATGAGCTGTAAAAGCCCTGCTTTTCGTGGTTCGAACCGGTTCGGCCGGAGGATGACGCCGCTCCCCGGCTCGACAATTGGGAGGACAACCGATTGACCAAGCTGGGGAATGCACGACTTGTTCTCCTGCCGGGCGGTCAGCCCACCCTGGCGGACGATGCCACGCTCTTCCAGCAGTGGATGGACGGAGAGCCGAACGCCGCCCGGATGATGTGGCAGCGGTTTGCGCCGATGGTTCATCGGATCTTGAAACGCTCGCTCGGCCGGGACGCCAGCCTCGAAGACATCGAGCAAGAAGTGTTTCTCTGCTTGTTTCAGAGAGCCCAAGACCTGCGAGAGCCCAAGGCGCTCCGGGCGTTCATCCTTTCGATCACCACGCGGACGTTGCATCGGGAGTTCCGGCGGAGGGGGCTGGGGCGCCGGGACCAGCTCCAATTCACGACCGCCGAACGCCATCGGCTGGTCGTCCACCCCGATCTCGAGTCGAGAGAAGGGCTACGGCAATTTTGCGGCATCCTGGAACGGGTCAATTGCCAAGACCGCGCGGCTTTCGTTCTACGCTTCATCGAGGGGCTGGAAGTCGAAGACGTGGCCGCGGCGCTCGATGTGTCCTTGGCAACGGCCAAGCGACGACTTTCGCGGGCTCGGGAGCGTGTGGCGCTCTTGGCTCGACGCAATGAAGCACTCGTCGATTATCTCCCAGGCATCGACAAGGACGGGGCTTGCGCGTAAGAATTCGAGCAACATGAAACGGATCTTGCGCATGAGGGCCGGCGCCCTCCTGGTTTTTCTGGCGCCTCTCCCCTTGCGAGCAGCGACGTTCTACGTCGCGCCGAATGGGAGTGACACCAACCCGGGCACGGAGATGCAGCCGTTCGCCACCATCGCCCAGGGACAGACGGCGGCTTCGGCGGGCGACACCGTCTACATTCGCGGAGGCGAGTACATCTTCAACAGCAGCACGGCTGCCGTCGGAGTTCTGTTCAACAAGAGCGGCGCCCAGAACCAACGCATCAACTATTGGGCGTATCCCGGCGAGAAGCCCATCTTCGACTTCTTCGGCATGAACGCCCAGGCAAGGCTGTACGGATTCCGCGTGACGGGAAGCTGGCTTCACTTTCGCGGGCTCGAGCTCCGCGGTGTGCAACAGATCATCATGACGGTGAACGAGTCGTGGTGCATCCGCGTGGAAGGCGGCAGCAACGACATCTTCGAGCTGCTCGACCTGCATCACAACCAAGGACCCGGGCTCTTCATCCAAGCGGGGTCGAGCAACCAGGTGCTGAACGTCGACTCGCACGAGAACTACGACCCCGCCATGAGCGGCGGCAATTCCGACGGCTTTGGCTGCCACTCCACCGGCACGGGCAACATTTTCAGCGGCTGCCGCTCGTGGTGGAACAGCGACGACGGCTTCGATTTCATCAATTCCCCGGGAGCGTGCACCGTCGAGCATTCCTGGGCGTTCCGCAATGGCTACCAGCCCGGAACCACGACGGCCGCGGGCAACGGCGCGGGGTTCAAAGCTGGCGGCTTCGGTCTCGACACGACCACCTTCCCGGCCACGATCCCGCGCCACGTCATTCGCTTCAACGTGGCGTGGGGCAACCGATCGCAGGGCTTTTATGCAAACCACCACCCCGGCGCCATCGAGTGGCTGAACAACACGGCGTTCAACAACCCGCGCAATTTCGACATGCTCGCTGATGTGGGCGCGGCCGCCCACTTCTTGCGCAATAACCTCGCCGCGGGAACGGGCACGGCGCTCGCCAATGCAACCGCCGCTGAAATCGACCAGGTGAGCAACTCGTGGAGCCTGGCGGTAACGGTCTCCAACGCCGACTTCGCAAGTGTGACCGACACTTCGGTGCTCTCTCCCCGACAGGCCGACGGCAGTCTGCCCAACATCGACTACTTGCACCTCGCGGCGGGCAGTGACCTCATCGACAAGGGCGTGAGCGTTGGATTCCCCCACGTCGGCGCAGCCCCGGACCTCGGCGCGTTCGAATACGGCGCACCCACGCCGGACGGCGGTAGCAGCGGCGCGGGCGGCAGCGCAGGCAGTGCGGGCACCGGTGGCGGAGGCGCCGGCGGTAGCGGCACCGACGCAGGCGGGGCGAGTGGCACCGGTGGCGTTCGCGATTCCGGTGCAGGCGCTGGCGGCGCGAGTGGCGGAGCTGCGGGCACCGGAGGAGCAACGACGACAGGGGGCGCGGGCAGCGGAGGCGTCGGTGGTGGCGCAGGCGTCGGTGGCGCAGGCGTTGGAGGCACAGGCGTTGGAGGCACAGGCGTCGGTGGCGCGGGCGTCGGTGGCACAGGCGTCGGCGGAAGCGGCGTTGCGGATGCAGCGGCGGGATCCGGCGGCATGGGCGGTGCGGCAGGAGGGTCTTCCGCCGGCGCGAGCGGTTCGCCCCGCGGAAGCGATAGCGGTCAAGCGGCGTGCTCGTGTCGTCTGAGCGAGGCGCGGGGAAGGCTTACCGACGCGGCTCCGTTCTATCTGCTCGCGGTCGCGGCCTGGCTTCGATCGGGAAAGAACGCGCGAAAGCGCGCTCGCCCTCCTACCAGGTCGCGGTGAGGCCCGAGCTGAGGAAGTTGACGACCTGCTTTTCGCCCAGCCACCACGAGAAATCGGCGCGAAAGTAGTCGAGGGCCCAGTGGAGGTAATCGGTCACGTGATAAACGAGGATCGCGTTGATTCCCATCTGCTGCTTGATGATGCTGTACTTGGGCTGACCGGTCATCGGATCGGGGAGGACGTCGACGTCGAGCAAACGAATGCGGGTGACGCCGGCCCCACCCCCGACATCGAATTTACCTAGGACGACCTGGGCCTGCGCATAATATCCATCGAAGATACGAAAGTCCGTCGTCAGCTCCGGCGGACCGTACGTTGCCTCGGAGGGATCGAGCGCATAGCTGATACCGAGTCCTCGCCCATAGTGGCCGGCCACACCGAGGCGCACGGGCCCGACCTCGAATCGGCCGCCGTACCCGGCGCCGTAGATCGTGGAGTCCTTGGGGCTGTCCTTCTGGTAGAGCTTTTGCCAGGTGCCATTGCCGAAGAGATGGATCTTGCCGACGTTGCCAATCGGTACGTCGTAGGTGAGCTCGGCCTCGGGGCGCCCCCATTTCGTGCGCTCCCACACCGATCCCACGATGTTGGCCGGATCGTAGTACCCGGCCGAGAGCTGGAGGCCCGCCACCACCGGCGTGGAGTAAACGAGCCCGGCCGCGAAACCGCTTCCGAGCACGCCGAACCCGATCTGGCCCGCCGTCGGCCCGTGCACATCGAGATCGCCGGGATAACCCATGGCGTAACCATGGCCATACATGAAATCGATCTCAGTCGCGCCCCTTGAAAACAGCGTCAGCGCTCGGCCGGCCAGGAAGCTTCCCCATGGCCCTTCGAACTTCATGTAACCTTCGCGCACGTCGGCAATGACCGGCCAGTATTTGCGATGGGCCTCGCTCTCGATGAAGGCCCAGATGCTCATGTAGGCCTTCATCGTGGTGGTCTCGGTCACATTACGCCGGAGTCCGAATCCAAAGATGTTGCCGAGGAAACCGCTGCGCACGCGCGAACCTTCGATGGTGCCCTGCGAGTAACCCGAACCCGTCGCGTTCGCCTCGCGTTCGGCCATGGCATCCATGCCGCCGCCACGGACGGCGTGAAGGAGGTTGCCACTGGTATCGTAAAGGTCCTGGGGTCGCGCGTCGCCGCGGGCATAGCTGAAGAACGCATTCACGCGGCCATTGGTGAAAATCTCCCAGCCCTCTTCTTCCTTGGCCAGCGTCACCTCGGCGGCGGCGTTCTTCGCTACGAGTGCCCCCCCAGCGAGGGCCAATAAAGAGAGTGTTACGACCCTTTGCGCTGCCGCTTTGCGTCTCACCGGCTCTCCTTCCTGTGTTTCCAGAAAACTTCTAATGGAAGAACGCTGCGAGCAAAAGACTTTCTTTCGCATAGTGGCAATCGCTCGCCACGCGAGAGCGATGACTGTCGACAGAGCCTCGGCTTGGCGACGAGTCCAGCTATCTCATGAACCGGCGTACTGCAGGCAGGTTGCTCGATCAGTTGCGTGAGCGCCGCGCGGCGACCATGACGCCTCTAATTTTTCAACGCTGAACGACGCTCAACACATCGATGAAGACCCACTGCCCGGTGGCACCGCCGGGAGCAGCACCGACGAAGGGCTGGCTGAAGCTCGCGGGGGGGGCGGGATCCGATCCGGTCAAGGTCAGGTTGCGCGGCGCGGTGCACATGTTCGATCCCGTACCCGGACCGCAGTTCATGATCTGACGGCAGTTCGAGTCGAACACCCGGAATTGGAGCTTTCCGCCGCCGACCACCGGGATGGTCATCGTGTAATTGAGCGCCCAGCTCTGATGCGCTTCAGCCGATCCGTCACGCCCATTCAAGAAGTAATC
>Ga0193706_1000598_pt1 | contig 20026 bp, 12 predicted proteins | sample U3c1metaG_FD_160130 | JGI IMG/M metagenome (GOLD analysis project Ga0193706, IMG submission 160130) | Soil microbial communities from a riparian zone of the East river system, Colorado, United States - U3c1 | ecosystem: Environmental > Terrestrial > Soil > Riparian zone | place: USA: East River... | reverse complement strand
TCGGTTACGCGCAGCAATTGATGCACGGCGACCTGGTCAGCGGCCTGCGCACGATCGGCCAGGGCGGAGCGGCCTGGGGCCTGTACATCGTCTTCGACATCACCTTCGTCGGCCTGGCTTTCGGTGGGCTCGTGTTCATGACGGTGGTCCGACTCTTCCACCTGCGAGCGCTGCGACCGCTCTCGCGCATGGCGCAGATCATGGCGCTGATCTCGCTCGGCATGGCCGGGCTGTGCGTCATCGCCGACCTCGGCCGGCCCCTGCAAGGACTCTTGAACTTCCCGAAGTACGCGCGGCCGATGTCGCCTTTCTTCGGGACCTTCTCGCTGGTCACCTGCACGGGCTGCGTCGCGACGTTCATTTATCTCTGGCTCGACAGCCGCGCCGATGCGGCGACCCAGGCAGCGCGCGGGGGATTCTTGCGACCCCTGCATCTCTTGATGGCCGCCGGCTGGCGCAACACTCCGGCCGAAGCCTGGCGTCACAAGCAGACGAGTTATCTGCTCGCCTTGGCGCTGCTGCCCTTCATGTTGATCGGCGCGTCGACACTCGGATTCGTCTTCGGTATCCAGGCCGCGCGTCCCGGCTGGTTCGGCACGCTGCAGGCGCCGGGCTTCGTCGTTCTCGCCTTGATCTCGAGCATGGGAGTCCTGACGCTCATCGCGGCGGCCGCGCGCCGCAAGCCGAGCCTCGCCGCGGCGATCCGGCCGGAGATCTTTGGCTGGCTCGGCAACATGATGTGGATCCTGACCGCGGTGTACCTGTACATCGTCGCGATCGAGGAATTGACCGCGAGCTACGCCGCCTCCGCGGTCGAGACGCGCGTCGCGGATTCGCTGATCTCGGGCGCCTATGCAGTGCCGTTCTGGACGGCGATGGCCTGCTTCGTCGTGCCCGCGGTGCTGCTGTTCCTGCAGTTCCTGCGCCGCAGGGTCTCGGTGGCCACCACGGTGATCTGCGCGCTGTTGCTCAATGCCGCGGCAATCGTCAAACGACTCTTGATCGTGGTCCCCTCGCAGACCGAGGGCCTGCTGCTCCCCTACCCCAAGGGCCATTACCTGCCGAGCTGGGTCGAGCTCGCGGTGATCGGCGGCTTGATCGCGCTTGGAGTCTTGGCCTGCCTGGTCTTCGCGCGGCTCTTCCCGATCGTGCCCTTGATCACCCTTGCCGACGAGCGGAGCGTGCCTCACGCGGACGAGCGGCCGAAGCAACGCGCGTCGCGACTGTTCCTGACGGGTGCGACGCTGTGCGCGGGGCTCGCCCTGGCCGTCACGGGCTTTCTCCTGAGCGCTCGCTTCGGCACGGAGCGCTGGCAGGATCCGCTGGTGCCCTTCAGCCCGATCCTGTTCATCAGCGGGATGGTCCTGATCTTCGGCTCGGCGCTGGTCTACGAGCTTCTGCCGGATGCTGGGAAGCGGGCGCCAGATCCCGTGAATCGGTAAGTCATCTGTCGCTGCGTCCGGAGTCGTGGGGCCTTCCTGATCTGCGCTCTGCGCGGATCAGGAAGGCCCCACGACTCCGGACGAATTCACCTGACTCCGTACACTGATGAGGCGTATGAAGTCGCCGCTGAAACTGGCGCTGGTGGCCGTCGTCCTCATGGGCCTTGGTTGGCTGGCTCTCCGCCGCCCCGCCGCCACGGATGAGTCGCGCACAGGAGTCGCGCAGCAGACTCCCGCTTCACCAACTCGATCCGAAGAATCAGATCGACGCGAAGCCGCTCCTTCGATCGCAACCCCCGCGCCGGAGCCGGTTCGCACGGCTCTCGCGGAACCCGCGTCAGCTCCGATCGCAGATCCGCCGCGCGCACGACTGCACCTGCTCGACGAGCAGAACGGCGAGAGCGTGCCTTTCCTCGCGATGACGCTGTTCGTTCCTGGAGTCGAGCCCGAGGGAATCGTGTCCGACGCGGACGGATTCGCGACGATCAAGCCTCGCGACGGTCTTCTTTCGCGGTCGATCGACCGTGAGAGCTCGCCACAGGACTTGGTGCAATCCCAGAAGCCGCCTGCCCACCTGAAGGACGAGCGCATCAGCTTCGAATGGAACGGCGAGGCCGAGCTGGATCTGCGCGTCCCCGTGGGACCGACCTTTCGTCTCGAATTCGCCGGGCTGCGCCAGCTCGACGTCTCGACTCTGCGCGCCACTTTCACGAGCGCCGATCCGCGCAAGGCCGTCGACAAGGTCTACGGCTCAGTGCGCGCCGCGGTTCCATCCACCCCAGCGGGCACGCTCGAGTCCGGTCCCTGGCTGCGCTTCGGTCCCCTGGCTCGCCTGGTCAGCGGCGGACCGCCGTGGCGCGTCTACCTCGTCAGCGAGGACGGCCTCTGGGCCGCTCAAGCCGACGTCGATGCGAATGTCGGAGTGCAATCCGCGCCCCTGTCGATCCGCCTCGAGGCGCGCGCGAGCCTCGGCGGTCGCCTGCTCGACGCGGCGGGCAAGCCTGTCGCCGACAACTGGATGCAATTGTGGCCGCCCGGCGGATCCTTCGACGATCCGCTGAAGCGTCCCCTGCTGCGCACCACGGATGCGCAGGGCAAGTATCGCTTCGACGGCGTCGCGCCGGGCTCCTACACCTTGAAGACCAAGCTCAAGGGCCACGCCGATTTCGCGGCGGAGGTCGAGCTCACCGCCCTCGCCGAGAGCACCCTCGACGTCGCGCTGGTCCTGCCTCCAGGCGCGCGCAGCGGGCGTGTGACCGGCCGCGTGCGCAGCCAGAGCGGCACTTATCAGGGCGAGCTCAAGGCCGCGATGCGCCTGCGCAGTCCCCCCGCCCTCGAAAGCACCAAGGTGATCTGGGAGGACACGCCCGAGGGCAAGCTCGGCCGCTTCGCCTTCGAAGGTGTCAGCGAGGACGCGCCCGTGGTCAGCCTCTTCGGGCCCGAGCTCTACGCGATCGATCCGCCAGAATCGGCGGCCACGCCTTTCGCGGCGAGCGATCTGCAGTTCACGCTGCTCGACGGCGGCGCATCGCCCGAGCTCTCCTTCGCCGTGGCGGCGGCGGACGGCGCGCCGCGTGTGCAGCGCTTCGAGCTCTTCGTGGAAACTCACCTCGATTCGACGAGTCCGCGCCGCACCACGCTGCGCACGGAAAACGGACTCGCTCTCGTTCGCGGGATCCCGGGCAGCGCGCGCTACCGCTGGCGCTTGCGCGCCGAAGGTTTTGCGACCACCTGGGGCGAGGGCATTGCGCCCGCGGATGACAGACTGGAAATCCTCGTCCCACGCGCGGGATTCGGATTGGAAATCATCGTGCAGGACAGCGCTGGCAAATCTCTCGACGGCGCGAGGATCCAATTCGACGGCGCCGAGGTCGCGAGCACCGATGCCGCGGGAATGGCCCACGCCTATGCCGAACAGGCCCCGCAGAAGATTCAAGTCGTCTGGAAGGACTGGATTCCCACGGCGCGCAGCAAGCTCCAGGCGGATGGAACATGGCAGGCCTTTCAGGACAGCTTGCTCGTGAGCCTCGAAGTCCCGCGCTGAAGCCTCTGTACGCGCCCCTCGCGCGGAAGCGCGCGACCTGACGAGACCTTCATGCCCTGGAGCCTTGTGGCGAAGGTCCGGAGTGCTACACAGGAGCCTCGAAAGAACTGGGTAGGTCTTTCGGGAGTCGGGCAGCAAGGGTGGTTGTCGCAGCGGGTCCTGGCAGGGCCCGGGTCGTGGCGCCGCGATTCGGAGAAAGCTGATCCCGCGAGTCGCAGAAAAGGCCCGTCGCAATCGTGCGGCGCACGCAACAGGTTCCACATCCATGATGCATTCTCGTTGGTTGACGCGCTGTCTCGTGCTCCTCGCCATGAACTTCGGCGTCGGCCAGGTCCAGGCTCAGGTGCCGCCCAAGCAGCTGATCCACACCGGCGCGGCTTCGCCGGGAACGGTCACGGTGACTCAGGCTGCCGGCGTGTACACGCTGCGCTTCGTCGGCGACGAGACGATCAGCTATTCGGTCGACACCAACGACACGAACGTCAAAAAGGGCGTGATCCGCGTGTATGAATCGACCAGCGATTGCTGGCCGGTGCGCGACGCGGGCGTGTGCTTCAGGAACAGCGGTAACCTGTGCTACTTCCCGACGAACCTCGCGCCCTACACGACGCTGACCTCGGTCAACTCGACCGCGAGCTCGCTCGTCCTCGACTACACGCTGAACTTCGAAGGCGTGCACAAGATGCAGACGACCTACGAGCTGAAAGGCAAGAACCTGCGCATCCACGTCAAGGATCTCGACGGCAGCCTGGCCTTCCTGCGCAACTGGGCCGGTCTCTACGTCGGCCCGACCCTGGGGACCGAGGAGCCGAAGTACCTCTCGATGCAGGGCGCGCTCTCCACGCCGATCGTGCTGTTCCGCAAGGGAGCGAAGCACTACTTCCTCGGCAACATGCTCGACATGGTCAACAGCAATGCCGCGACGGTCAACATGTACAAGGATCCGCTGCAAGCAGGGATGACCTCGGTGCGCTACGGCCTGGAGACTTACAACCTCTACAAGAAGATCAACAACGGCGAGGTCTGCGGCACGCTCGACGACACGCTCAACATCACGATCTCGAGCAAGATCAAGGACGTCCTCGTCACGCCCAACTGGCCCGGCTCGCCCTACCGCGACCTGCTGACCGGGCGCGTGATGGTCAACTTCCCCAACTCGGTCTGGACCGATTACCCGGCGCTGTGGAATCTGTTCGACTCGTGGGGTCTCGACAATGTCGCCGGGTACTTCTTCCACTGGTCGAACTCGGCTCCCGATTACATCGGCGACACTTTCGGGCCCGACTGGTATCCGGCCAAGAACTCGAACGGATTCAAGACCGCGGTGCAGTCGGGCGTGGCCAAGGGCTTCCTGCTCGGCGGCAACATGTCATTCTCCGCGATGCCGAGCACGGCCGCGGCGTCGGTGTACAACCCGGCGCACATCGCGAAGAAGCTCAACGGCGCGTGGAAGACGTCGGTGCAAAGCAACATGCCGATGATGGCGGCCACCGCGGCGGGCATCCACGCCGACCGTGAATCGGCACTGGTGAAGACCAACTACGACGCGACCCTGGGCTACGTCGACATCCAGACTTACGCCGGTCCCCAGGGCGGCGCCGATGGCGACCACCTCGACCAGGACGGCGTGATGGGTTGGGCGCAGACGATCCGCGCGGGCGTCCACGATCAGCAGGAGTGGCTCGGCCGCATGGCGGACACGTTCATGGGGCCGATGTCGGGCGAAGGCTCGATCGGCACGGAAGCCTCGAGCTGCGAATGGCTGTGGGCCGGCTACTGCGACAGCGTGCAGCGCGCGATCAACACCGGCGCTGGGATCGCGGGCGGCTACAACTTCCCGGCGGGAGATCCGCGCGCGCCGACCAACTGGCCGGTGATTCCCGAGTACGAAGTGCGCGTGATGTCGCGCATCCAGGCCAACCACGGCAACGGCTTCGCCGATCGATTCTTCGGCAAGTCCGACGGTCCCGGCATCGTCGACATGAACACCGGCAAGCCGATCCTGCCGTTGACGGAAAAAGCGCTCGACAAGTACCGCGCCTATGTCGTGACCTACTCGAAGATGGCGCACTTCGAGACCAACGGGCCGTACAACCTGACCGGCAACTACATCTCGTTCGCCGACACGCTGAAGACCTACTACCTGACCAACGCGCTGCAGGCCTTGTACTACGACGGCGCCGCGACGCAGATCCAGTACATGCACCAGGGCCGCTTGAAGTCCTTCGAGACGATCCTGTTCCAGACCGAGACCTGCGATTCCTTCCGCCATCCGCAGCTCAAGGAAGTCTTCTCCAACGGGCTGGAGCTTTACGTCAACCACAGCACCACGCCCTGGTCGGTGATCGCCGACGGAGTGAGCTACGTGATTCCCGAGGACGGCTTCGTCGCCGTGCGCCCGGGCACGCAGTTCGTCGCCTTCTCCGCGATCCCCGCCTCGACCGGCGGCCAGCGCATCGACTACTGCTACGCGCCGAACGAGTACGAGTTCTTCGACGGCCGCGGCGTGATCAACGGCTACGGCAATCTCGACACCGGCGGCAAGAAGCGCACGATGTTCAAGAACTTCGCGCACAACGTGACCGGCAAGGAGGACTCGAGCCAGGCGATCGTGCTCACCAACGGCCCGGCGCCGACAGTGGTGCGCGTCGACGTGCTTCCGGCCCAGACCTCGGTGCAGCGCGGCGCGCGGCGCGGCATGAAGGCGATCGCGACGTACAGCAATGGCGCGGTCAGGAACGTGACTTCGCTGGTCAACTGGTCCGCGGCGAACGCGAACATCGCTTCGATCAACGAAGGCGCGGCGCTGACGGCCAATGCACTGGGGCAGACGACGATCCAGGTGTCTTCGTACCAGGGTGCGCCGGTAACGCCGGCGACGGTCACGGTCGTTCCGTGAGAGCGGGTCGCGGATTCACCGCGTCAGCAGGGTGACGCTTGCGTCGGTGAACTTCCCGCGTTCGACCACCACGCGGATCGGATCGGGTTGCAGGTAGAGCGGGTCGAGCCCGGCGACTTTGATCTCGTACATGCCGGGGTGCGAGACTTCGATCTGCTGCACGAGCTGATCGGAGCAGCGCGCGAGGACCTGGCCGTTGCCGCCGATCTCGCGCACGCTCGTGTGCAGGGCATAGGGCGCGTAGACGTTGATCATGCCCGAGACGAAGTGCAGCTTGATTCCGCAGGAGCGCTCCAGGCTGACGACGACGGGCGCGCCGTCTGACTGCGCGTCGATCACCAGAGTCTTCGCCACGTAGCCGCGTTTGCGCGCGTGGATCGCGACGGAACCCTTGGCGACACGCAGCTTCAGGGCTCCGCTTTCGGGAGCGGTCGCCGTGGGGCAGTTGGAGAAGAACTCGTGGTGCGTCGCCGCGCGGCCCCAGAACAGCCCGACGTCGCCGAGGGGCTCGTGGGTGTCGGCGTCCTCGCACAGGATTGGCAGCTCGACGAGCGGCGGCACGCTCACCGGGACACTGCGCGTCTGTGCATCGACCTTGAACTCGTGACTCCACGGGATTCCGTCGATGGCGAGCGTCCAGGTCCCTGGCTTCAACATGGCCACGGCGACGCAACGAAGGCCTGCGCGAGTCTTCTTCCATTCGAAATCGAGCTCGACGCCTGGATCGTCAGCGGACAGCGGCCCTTTGGCTCCGCGACGAACCCTTCCCTTCGCGCTCCGTGAAGCCTCACTCCAACACGCCGGGATCTCCGTTTGGATGGCGACGCGAATCTCCTCTGCCGACTCGGAGGGTGGCACCGACATCGCGAGGGCCGCTCGCATGTCGAGCACTACTTGCGCAACCCGGCCTGCACGCAGGTCGACGATCGCTTCTGGGCCGCCCGTGATCGAGTCCCCGCTCGAGAGCTGCGAGCTCAAGAGATAGGTGCCCTCCGGCAGGCGCGTGAACCGCGCGCTCAATTCGCCGGCAGCGATCCTTGTTTCGTGTCGCGGATTCTGGGTGCTGCCGACTCTCGCGAGGCTCAGCTGCACGCTTCCGTCGCTCGGCATTCCGGTCACACTCACTTGCACGATTGCCTTGCCCCGAAGCAAGGCGCGATATTCGCCGCCGAGCGAGTGATCGACTTCCACGCAGGCGGTTTCGAATCCAGGAGCGCGAATCCACCAGCGCTGAGTAGCCGTCCACTCAGTACCCATGCCACCGAAAAACCGCGGCGGAACCAGCGGAACCGGTGATCCTCCGGCGACGAGCAAGGCGACATCCGGCGCGCCCTCCTGCCAGATCTCGAAACTGTCGAGCGAGACGCTCCCGCCGTCCTCGTATGCCGTCAAGGTGGCCACTGGCAGCCATTCGGCTTGCAAACGGAGAGAACCTCCCGGGCTGGTGTTGCTGCTGTAGCTGCAATAGGCGGCGCGCCCGTCGGCGTCGATCTTTCCGATCTGGACGTTCTCGATGAGACCTGGCAAGGCAAGCGTGAAGCGCCCGGCGCTGACCTCGGCTGTGCGCTTCTGGGGACCGATGTCGAACTCGCTCGTGACCCAGAATTCCACGCTCCCGCGAGCGACAGGGAACAGCGCCAGGCCGGTCCGCACCTCGAGAGTGCCTTGCACGATCTCGTCCGGAGCCTCCAGGGGACATATCCGAGAATCCGTGCTTGCCTGCTGGATACAGGCGAATACGAGACAAATAGATTGGAGTAAGCCCATGGCCGACTCCAATTATCCGGGTCACGAAAAGCGCAACAGCCATTCCAGCTGGCGCGGCGAGCCCTAACGCGCCAGCTCTTTCTCCAGCTTGGCGCGCAGGCTCGCCGCCTTTTTCGCTTCGCCCTTCGTCTCGGCCTGGTCGAGCAGCGCCGATTGTCCCGCGCGCGGTTGCTTCGCCTGGAGAGCTCGTTCCACCAGCTCGAGCCGCGCCGCGCTGGAATCGTCGAAATCCAGGATCTGGGTGACGACTGCCTGAGCCTCCTCGTTGCGTCCCGCTGCGAGCATTGACGCGTATAGCTGGCCCGCGCTTCCTCGCAGGCTCTCCCGATCGAACTCGTCGAAATCGGTGCCGCCGAGTTCCTTGGAACGGCCCGCGCGGAATTTCGCCGACATGGCGTTCATCTCGTGCCTCTTCTTCAGATCGGCCACGGGATCCGGATGCAGCAAGGCCACGTCCGTCCACAATTCATCGGCAATCAGCATGGCCTCGAGGCGGTACGATTCGGATCGAAGCATGGGAAGCCAGCGCTCCTCGGTCTTGACCTTGTGGAACCACTCCAGGGTCACCTTGGATTCGCCGATGACGTCGTTGAGCACGAGCCAATCATCGAGGACTTCGCGATCGATCTTCTCGCCCTGAAGTTGCTTCGCGGACTCGTCGCGGAACTGCACGAAGCGCTGCTTCGTCGGAGCATGGCGCCCTGCGAGCTGCCCGATGTCACTCGCCATGAACGAGCTGCGCACCGGCCCGTAGCTCGTGCCAGGCGCGTGGGTCCACAACCACACATACTCCTCGCTGGCCTTGTCGAGCTCGCCCGATTGAACGAGGTGCTTCGCGAGGTCGTAGCGAGTCTTGATCTCCTCCTCGCTGCCTTTCGTCGCTTCCTGCGCTCGCGCGCGCACGGCCTCGATCGACTTCTTGCCGTTCTTCACGCCGTCGAGCCAGGCGACGAAGTCGGTCGCGTCCCTGTACCCGACGATCCGATCGAACTCCTCGGCCTTGCGGAAAGCGATCATCGTCGGCATCGCCTGGATGTCGAGCTTCTTCGCCAGCGCGGTCTCCTTGTCGACGTCGAACTGGATCGCGACACCGTTCGCCTCGAACCACGAGACGACTTTCGGATCGCGCCATGTCGTGCGATCCATCTGCTTGCAGGGAGCACACCACGAAGCCGTGGACTTGACGATGAGGATCTTGCCGTCGGTCTTGTTCGCCTCCAGAGCCTTGTCGAAATCGAGTTTCGAGAAAACCGGCGGCAGCTCTTCCTGAGCCTGGACGCAGGAAGCCGCGTGGAACCAGGGAATCAAAGTGAGGAGCGCGAGCGAAAGGATCGAATTCATGGGAAGGTCTTTCAGTCAGGTCACGGAGCGATGATGAACGTCAGCGCATCGGTCAGCCCGGTCGTGCTCGGGCTCGCCGGATCGCGCGACCAGTATTGCACGTCGACTTCCTGACAAGCGACGAGCATCGGATCGTGCCCGCTCTGGATCCAGGCATTGAAGTCCATCGCATAGACGCCGGAGCAGTCGTTGGCGGGCAAAGGATTGCCATTCGCGCTCTGCGCTGGCGTGCGGCGCACCGGGGTCGCCATGCATAGGAAACCGCCCTGGAACGGAAGGATCGACTGCGAATAACCGTAGATCAAGAGCCCCGGACTCTGGTTGATCACGTTGCTCGCGCTGAGCGTGAAGACCGCCGCGCTCGAAGCGCTCGCCTTGCCGTTCGACGCGATCACGGGCAGGCATCCGAGGCTGTTGATCTTCGCCGTGCAATAACGCGCCGCAGGGATCGCCGCGAGCACCGCTGTGCCCTGAGGCGTGCCGCTGCTGTTGCGTCCGTCGATCTGGTACAGGCGCTCCGTCGCGGGAACGAATTCCATCCCGTCTCCCCAGCCGCCGTCGTACGGTGCGGTCGCAGCGACTCGCCACGATTGCCCCGCGACGTCGAAAACATAGACGAGCCTGTTCGCTTCCCCGCCGAGCACGAAGATCTGCTTGCGCACCGCGTCGGCCGCCAGCGCGACACCCCAGACGTCGAATGCTCCGCTGCGGAATCCCGGCAGCACTCCGGAAGATTGCAGCGTCGGCGTGACGCTCCACGGGTCCGACGCGATGTCGTAGATGCGCAGGAACGAATCGCTTCCGCTGACCGCTCCCCCATTGCTGCCGCCGCGCCAGACATAGATCTTCCCGTCGAGATACTCCGCTTCCGTGCCCGCGTTCCAATCGACATCGGCAGGCGAAGTCGTGCCCGTCCAGGTGCTCGTCGCCGGGTCGTAGATCGCCAGCGTCCGCCGCAGCAGGGCGCTCGCACCGTTCTGCACGCTGGTGACCGCGGCGAACAAGCGCTGACCCGCCGGATCGTAGGCCAAGGCTTCGTGCGCGAGGAACTTGCCGCCGATGACGCAGCTCGCCTTCGCGCTCCACAGTCCGGTCGCGAGGTCGTAAGCGTAGAGCTTCGGCCCCTTCCCCGTGCCGGTCGCCGGATCCATGCTCACGCCGACGCCAGCGTAGAACTGACCCGCCCCGAATTGCAGATCGCCCCCGTCCTCGACTCCTTCGGGAAGCGCCGCCAGCGCGAGATAATCGCTCGCCGCCGGTTGGAACAAATCGAAGCGCGTGGAATTGGAGCCCTCGAGCAGATAAAGATCGCTTCCGTCGCTCCCCATGTGCGCTCCGTTCGACGTCGAGAAAGTCGCGCCAGTCGTGCGCTTGTTGACCCCGAGATCCGTCCAGCTCCGCTCGCACAGGGTCATCGGATTGTCGAATCCGCCCAGGTTCGGAGTGCCGATCAAAGGATGCGGATCGCCCGGCGCCGCGATGGCGCCAGAGTTCGTGTAGGGCACCAGCGTGTCGCCGAGCCCGTCGCTGTCGAGATCGACGCCGGTGTAATTGCTCCAGTAATTCCCGCCGAGCGTCGGACCGCCGACGATGTTCGCGCCCGCGACCGGCGCAACGCTCCACACGTTCCCCGTGCCGCTCGCGATCCCATTGCCGCCCGCGTTCGCTCCGATCAAATTGTCGACGATCACGCTCTGCGTCGTGTTGATCAGCTCGAGCCCGACGCCGAAATTCAACTTGATGATGTTTCCACGGATCGAATATCCGCTGGACGCCGACTGATTCGGCAGCGCGAGGCAGGGAAAGGACGCCGGCGGAAAGGGCGACGAGCCGTCGGTGCGCAGCAGGATCCCCTTGCCCCCGTTGCCCTCGATCAGATTGTCCTCGATGACGTTGTTCTGGCCGTGCTCGATCTCGATGCCATTGGTGTTGTTGGCCCGGATCTCGTTGCCCCGGATTTCGTTCCCGTCGTGCGAATACCCCAGCCAGAATCCGTAATTCGAGCCGTTCGCGCGGTTGTCGATGAACCGATTCCCCGCCGAGAACGTCGATTCGAAAGCATTCGCGCCCGCCGCCGACCCGTCATTGCCCTGCACGAGATTGTCATTGCTCGGACATCCGCCTTCGTTCCCGATGAAGAAGCCATCTCCGCAGAAGCGGAACGAGTTGTTCAGGATGTGATTGCCATTCGAAGCATTGACGAGCAGCACCCCCGCTGAATCGCCGAGCCCCTCGCGCGTGCAATTGTCGAACACATTGTCGAAGACGATGTTGCCCGAGGACGCATTGAGGTGAATCCCCCAACCCGTATTCGCGGATCCGTCGTTGCGGCTGATCGTGCTCGACGAAACCGAATAGAGGTCGATGCCATTTTCCTGATTGCGCATCAGGTTGTTCTTCACGCTCGCGCCGCTGACATTGCGCATGTACAACCCGCCGCCGAGATTCGTGAAGTTCGGCAACCCCGGCCCGACGTTGATCGAAAGGAAGGGCGCTCCCCCGCCGAGCGAGGCGGGATCGACGTAGTTGTTCGAAAGATCGCAGCGATGGACAGCGACGGCGCTGCCGCTCTCGATCCGCATGCCGTAGTAATAGCCGTGCAGACTGCCGCCGTGGATGGTCACGTTGGAATGCCCGATGCTCGTCACGCCGTAATTCACCCCGCCCGATCCGACGAGCACCGCCCCGTTCATGTCGAGATCGACGCCGGACGCGCCGATCGTCACTCCGTTCGGGAGCGCGTAGCTCCCCGGGACGAAGACGGTGTTGGTCGTGATCACCATGCCGTTCGTCGGCACGACTGGCGCGGCCGAGGGGACGGGAGCAAGGCACAGGGGTGCAATCGCGAGCAGGCAATCGATGAGACGCATGTCGGTTCTCCGTGAAGCGTAAGGGACCACCCTCCGCTTCGAAGTGGTTGCGCTGCAGCGGTCGATGCAGCGCTGTCCGCAGGAGAAGGTAACACGCGCTGAGGATTGCGGGGCCCCGGTGTGCCTCGCTGCGGCGATGGATCGCCGTCTGGTCAGCGAGTCGATGGGTCAGGGCAGAAAGAGCATGCATCGCCGCGCGCTCCGCCGTGGCGCGGTTGTGCTACGAGCACTATTCTCGCCTCTGCGATTTCGACGTCGAAGCCACGTCATGGCGCGACCACCATGAACTCGCGCTCGAGAGTCCGAATTGCTCCCACCGATTCCAGATGGCATCAACCCGTAACGTGATCTGCTCGTCGCGAGAGCATTGCTTTCTGCGGACGCTGTTCTTGACGAGCTGTATTTTCTTTGTCGCGGCTTGCAGCACGGTCGATCCCGATCTCGTGCCATCCGGAAAAGAATGGGTACCACTCGACCGCGGCCCTCGCGACTTGACTCCCGAGTATCACACGAGGAAGGTGCAAGCGAGCGACGCAGACTTCAGACCGATCGCCGCGGATGCCTCGCTGGCCCTCCTCCCAGGCGGCCCAGTGTCTCAAGGGAAAATGGGCTTCTTGAAGTTCGCTCCCGGCGTCATTTTCCAGATGCACGCGCACGCGAATGACCTGCGCATCGTCGTGATCAGCGGGACATACATCTACACACCTGAAGGCGGCGCGGCACTGCGAGCCGATCGGGGAGTTACGTTTCGATTCCCAGCGGCGTGCGCCATGCTTGCGCGGGTGATTCGACGGAGGGAGCCCTGTTCTACATCGAGTCGGATCTCAGTTTCGATTCCGTGGGTAGGGAGTTGCAGGGGAAGTGAGGATCGTGAACGCGACCGAAATGCACGCGACTGGTGGAGTCGGACGACGCCTGACACGTAGCGCGTGCTGACCTTGCTCTGCCCTGCAGTTTGCATAAGCAGCGCTTTGAGGCTCGATCAAAAGCGTCGCGACCGCGGCTTGTCGCCTTTCGAGCATGCTTGTCGTTCGCACTCGTGTGATGGAAGCGGGAGAGGCTCTGCCCACTCCCCAAGAAAAGGATGCACTCCCATGAAGCCCGACAAGAAGACCCTGGTCGTACCGATCCTGCTGATCACGCTCGGAACCGGATGGTTGTTGACCACGCTGAAGGTCATGCCCGAGATCGAATGGATCTGGACGCTCGCCCTGGCGATAGTTGGACTGTTGAGCTTTGCGCTCGGAGGGTTGGACAAGCTGTCCGTGGCCCTTGGCCCGTTCTTCCTGGTCGCGAGTGGACTTTCGATCTTGCGTCAGACTGGACATCTGCGCCTCAGCGTCGAGGTTCCCATTCTGCTGATCATCGCCGGAGCTCTGCTGCTGGTCGCTCGCTTGCCGGCGATACCGATGCCGCGCTGGCTCGTCGAAGATTCGAATTGCGCGAATCGCTCGTAGGCTGAAGTCGTGGAGAGCGGAGCCGGCGACATCTCTTGCCGGCGGCCGGACGAGAGCGATTGTCGGTCAGCGAGGCGCTGCTAACTGTGTTACCTCCGAGCTCTTCCAAGCGCTGGCAAACCGCCATAGCGTCCGCCGCAACCCTGGGCCTGCTCTTTCAGTTGGAGATGGCGTCCGACGGAATCGGCACTGCCCTGCTCGTGGGAGGTTGGTTCGGCGGATTCGCCGCTTCGACGTATCTCTTTGTCGACGGCCTGATCGCAAGGAAACGGGGAGCTCCAAGCTCTCACCTGTGGGGCGCGCTCGTGCTCGCAATCCTGCTCGGCCCTGCAATCTCCTATACCGAGCACGCGGCTCTCTGGGTTGCCGCTTCGATCAAACTGCGACCTCACGAAACGAAATACCTCGAAGCAGTCGCGAGAGCGGACGCTGGCCTGGACCGCTCGGAGATGTACTCGTGGGATGACGGCCCGCCGCGACGGTACGCGTTCCTGTGGGGCGGGATCACCGGGTGGTACGGCGTCGCGCACGACCGCTCGGAGACCCTCGACGACCCGGATGTCGAAGTGTTCAGCCCCCGGCGCCGCAATGCATGGACGATCCACCTCCGTGGGCCGTGGTACTACGCGGCATTCGAATAGGCCGCCGAAGCACGCTCGCTGTCGCCCGAGCGCCTGCCGTCGCACACGACTCAAATGGGCTCGTCGTTCAGCCGGATGAGATATCCCACATATCGCACGAGCAGCGTGCCTCCCAACGCGACGAGCAGCGCCACGCCGGCAAACACAATCTCGAGCTTGGTCAGGAGCGCAGCCACCGCCAAGCCGCCGATCATCCAGTCCACTTGATCGAACGGAATCCAAGACTTGCCCGGCGGCACTCCAACGCGCCGTTTCGCGAAGCTCTTCAAGAGATCTCCCCCGAGCGCTCCTGCGCCAAGCAGCGCACCGTACACCAGCGGGTGCATGCCGTAATCGAGCACGCCGATCTCGCGCGCGAGGCTCCACCGCTCGTGCACCATGCTCTGCAACCAGCTGACGAGCGCTGCAGCGAGGATCCCGAAGACGATGCCGCGCCACGTCTTGTGGCTTCCGAAAATGCGCGCTTCCCGAAATTCTCGTCCGCCGTCCACGGGCCAATCCCAAGTCGGAAGGAGGTGGCGCGCGAAGACCGGCGCCATGTTCGCGGCGGTCATCGGAAGCAGGAACCAAAGGACTTCGAGCAGCAGCTTCACGACGCCGATTCCGCGCGATTCACCGAGCGATGCAGCATCCGGAAGTATTGCACGATCGCCGCGGCTCCAGCGACCGCCGTGACCGCGACTAGCGCGGGGGACAGGGTCTCTCGAAAGAGCAGCGAGAGCAACGCCCCGTACTGCAGAACCGTCGTGAGCTTGCCAGCCAGTCCGGGCCCGAGATTCGCGATGCGCTTCCATTGACGCCGCGCCGCGAGCCAAGCAAGCGCAACGAGCACGCCGATGTCGCGCACGGCGAGCAGCGCGAGCTGCACCAGGCTGATGCGGCCCTCGGCGAGGAAGGTGAACGCGACGGATGCGAAGAAGAGCTTGTCCGCGACGGGATCGAGCAAACGGCCAAATCGCGATTGCAGGGCGAAGCGACGGCTGAGAGCGCCGTCGAGGTACTCGGTGGCGAGCGCCGTGAGCACGATCGCCGGTCTCCAGGAGTGCGGGCTCGCTGGGAAGAGGAATGCGAGCAGAAGGCGGAGAACGGTCAGCGTGTTCGGAACATGGCGCAGGATCGGGTGGGCGTTCGCGGGCGGCATGTTCGCGTCTCTGGAGTCCGGGAGGACGAATGCATGTAGGGGGCCAGGCCGGGAATTGCGAGGGCGATTGGCTCTCGAAAATGGCCGGGGCCAGTCGTCTGTGCACGATGCAAACGTCAGGAGCTGATGATGCTGCTTATTGTGGGCGCACGCGCGCCGTGGCTGCCCCGGGCAGCGCACCTGGAAACGCTCACGAGGCTCGCCACGCTCGCTCGCCACCCTATTTTGGCCTCCCATACCTCGCGCGTCGTAGCTCAGTTGGTAAAGCGCAGCCTCTCGCAACTGTGGAAGGTTTCACCCATGGCACTGAGCGGCATCCTAAGTCGCGTAGCGAGCCAAGCTTGCGGGGCGAGTTTGCACCTCGGCGGGAGTGAGTGCCGCACAGTGAAACTTTGGTGCCGGTCTGGAACACTGCATCTGTCGCATCGTCTGCGAGCTGCGGGCGGCGGGCGGTGCCACACGACCGACGACTCATGCTCGAGCCGGCAGGTAAAGTCTGATCTGGTGGATGGCAGATGATGGACGACGCACTCCCGAACCCAAGTCCGTGGCCCAGGCGACTTCGTTGGCTTTTCGGAATCGTCGCCGCCCTAATGCTGATTGCTGCTATCGCCTACGCAGCATTCATGTACTTGCTTCTCTCCTCCTTCAAGGGGCCGTACGACGGCCGAAATCGGATTACGTTTACAAGAGAAGCGTGGCTCGCGGCCGAACACGACTGGGATGGAGCGCGCTACTTGATGCTCGACGACTTGCTGGCCACAGAATCGTTGGAGGGGCAGTCGCGTTCGGAGATTGAGTCCTTTCTCGGACCGCTGATTCCACCGACGGAGTACCCGGGCGGAGAGTGGTGCTACTTTCTCGGGCCTGAGCCTAGCTGGGTGACGCTCGACAACATCTGGCTGGCTATCGAGTTCGACGACTCCGATCACGTGCTCACGACGCGAACCTTCACTGACTGACTCGCGGGGCACCCACTGAGCGCTGGAGGCCGGTCGGAGCGCAGTGCAGAAGGCGTCCCGCCACCCAAGCTGGTCAAGTTCGCTCGCTCGCGCTATTCTTCCCACCCACTCGTGCGGGCGTAGCTCAGTTGGTAGAGCGCAACCTTCCCAAGACTGTGGAAGGTTGTAGTCATCCAACTGAACGCGCGCGTAAGTGGCGTAAGCGGCGCGGCTTACGACAGCGCTTTTTCACCTCTGCCCGTAAACTGCCACTGCAAGTGGCACTTTAGTGGCGGTCTAAAACGCCACTGACCTGCGAGCGGATGCGGCTGGGCGTGCGCGACGTGCGGCGCCCGAGTCGCTGTAAGTGGCGCAATCCGAGGACGTTCGATACCGTGCCTGACCCAAACATGCGGGCGTAGCTCAGTTGGTAGAGCGCAACCTTCCCAAGGTTGATGTCGAGGGTTCAAGTCCCTTCGCCCGCTCCAAAAACAGGGCAAAAGGAGCTTCTTCGTGGCATTCCCCAGCGCAGTCCGGCAAACCGCCCTTTTTCAACAGGTCGCGAGAGACGAGGAGCTCTTGGCCAGTCTGGATTCCCTTCGGAACATGGTGGAGCGCCTAGCAGAAAACATTATTAGGACGGTGCCGGCCTTTACTGATCATTCCATTCGCCACATGGATGCATTATGGCGGGTCTCAGACAGTGTTTTAACTGAGGAAGAAACGGGGCGCATGACTCCGGCGGAAGCGTTCTTGCTGGCCGCTGGGTTTTACTTGCATGATATCGGAATGGCCTATGCTTCCACTCCAGAGGGGCTACGGCAATGTCGAGCGTCACCTTATTACAAGAGTTTCGTTGAAGCCGCCGCTGGCGATCGCACCAATGATCTTGAGGCACTCGCATTGGCGAATGCGATAAGACGACTGCATGCTGAAGCAGCAACAACACTTGCCACCGAAGCGATCCCTGGAACAACTCAGCATCTCTTTGAAGCCAAGAGCTTTCGAGAGGGATGGGCTACCACATGTGGTCGAATCTCTTCGAGTCATCATTGGAGCCTTGAAAGGGTAGAACGCGAACTTGGCGGGGGCACCGTCCCTCTACCAGGAGGTCGCAAGGGGGATCTTGGCTACGTGGCTTCGATTCTACGGCTAGTAGACTACGCACATATTAATAGAGATCGTGCCTCGATGGCAAATCGGGCGTTTCGCGGTGACCTTAATGCCGAAAGCCTACTGCACTGGCAAGCACAGGAACACATAGACGGACCGCACAGAGACGGCGAAGCGCTTATCTACAGAGCATCATGCCCACTCGAAAACGTGGACGCTTGGTGGTTGTATTACGAAATGTTGGTTGGCTTGGATGCGGAGATTAGGGCCGTACGTCGGCTTTTCGAACGGTCGCCCGCAAGAAAAGATAGGATGTCCCTGCAGTTGGTTCGCGGGGCCACCAGCCCTGAAGAGGCGGCCATTTACATCCCACCCTCTGGCTTCCTGCCGATAGAAATTAGCCTTCGAACGGGTTCAATTGACCGTCTAGTAAAATTGTTGGCCGGAGAAACCCTGTATGGAGCTGATCCAGGAGCCGCGGTACGGGAGCTACTACAAAATGCGCGAGATGCCGTGTTCCTCAAACGCGCCATGGAATTATCAGAAGCCGATAAGGCGGTCCTCGACCTGCCAATTCGGATATCTATGAAAGAGGATGGCAGCTCATCATTCCTGGAGATAGCCGACCACGGAGTCGGAATGAGCAAGACGGTGATGACCGAGTACCTGCTTACAATTGCGTCCGACTACTGGAATTCGCAGTTCCATTCGGACTACCCGGCAGCGGTACAACGTGGATTCAAACCTGCTGGTAAGTTTGGCATTGGATTCTTGTCAGTATTCATGCTAGGCACGGAAGTTTCTGTTGAATCGAATCGGGCGGATGGCGACAGGCTACAGCTTTTGTTGCACGGCATCGGGCGTAGAGGCGAGGTTAGAACCGCCGCACGGAGCACTGGAAGTGGAACACGGATTAGAGTCAAGCTGGAACCCCAAATGATTGAGCGCCTTTCGCCGTTGAAAGACTTGGTCAAGGCCTATGCTCCATTGCTAGGCCACCGTATCACGATTGAGGAAAAGGACGACGTAACCGATATCCCGCCCGATTGGCTATTTTCACTTGACGCCCAGGAGTTCCGCAAATGGGTTTTGCAAGCGCTGAATCTGATTAGCACGCAACGCGATGGGATTGTCGGCTTCTCCCGAGGGCGTTGGCACTCGAGTCGATGGGGTGGAAAGCAGGACGATTGGGGGCCCGAATTGCCGGAATATGCCGACGGGTCAGTGCGACTCGTAGCCTCTTTCGACGGTGTCAGCCTGCTGTGCATCAAAGGTCTCGCACTACAGGTGATTAGAACCCCTGGATTTGTTGGGGTAATCGATTTGGATTCTGCGGAACCCGATGTGAGCAGGACTCGAGCAGTCCGGGCCAATTACGACTCAGTTCTCGAAGCCGCGATCGCGGGCACTCGCCCTCAAATCGTCGCGCACTTGAATGGCCTCGTCAATGCCGGATTTGTAATCGAGAAATATGGTTTTCTTACTAGGTGTATCGCGAATTATGGCCCGGAAGTGATCCGAGAGTCTTCGATCCCTTGGATAAGCGCGCTTCGCCTTCCTGGCGCCGTAGACTTGGTTTCCTCAAAGGAGCTAATGGAGCGTCTTGCGCAGAGCAATAGCCTATTTATAGCGATATGTGACAGTCCTTGGCATGCGATGAAACTGTGGGCAGCTGCGAAAGGAATATCAAAGGCCGAGATTGCCATTGCAGTTGACCTTAGCGGGATGGGTTCCCCACGCTACGCGAGTGGAGACACGGCCTTAACGGGTTCTCTTGAAGAACTTTGGGTGGATCACCATGAATCGGCGTTGTTCTCAACTCTCGTTTCATTGGTCGCTGAGGTTTGGCAGGCAAGTGTAAAGGACTTGGTTAGACACTCAGGCTGGCAGCATCAAGGAAGCCAGCTGTGGGGACGTTTGAGCCGCGGCTGATGGGGACTTCATTATTGCCTAGCCGTGGACATGTGCTACAACTTTGCGGGCATCTACTGCCTCTTCATGACAATAAGGACCCCAGCCTATGCCGAACGTCAACTCTCAACTCGATTCCACCATCCAATCCTTCGTCGCCGAGATCTCTGGCCTCGTTCGCGTCGCTGCGCTCGAAGCCGTGCGTGACGCGCTTGGTGGCGGCGCACCTCCTGCGCGACGTGGTCGTCCGGTGGGCTCTGGACGCAAGCCCGGTCGTCCCGCGAATGCGACGGTGGCTGCGCGCCCGACGCGCGGTGGGCGCCGGCTCCGTCGCTCCGGCGCCGACGTCGAAGCGACCGCAGGGAAGTTCCTCGCGTTCGTGAAGGCGAATGACGGCAAGCGGCTTGAGGAGATCTCGAAGGGCCTCGGGATTGGGACCGCCGACCTGAAGCTCCCCGC
>Ga0193706_1000597_pt1 | contig 20042 bp, 18 predicted proteins | sample U3c1metaG_FD_160130 | JGI IMG/M metagenome (GOLD analysis project Ga0193706, IMG submission 160130) | Soil microbial communities from a riparian zone of the East river system, Colorado, United States - U3c1 | ecosystem: Environmental > Terrestrial > Soil > Riparian zone | place: USA: East River... | reverse complement strand
AATTGCTCACCCCGCCCGACGACGCCCAGAAACTGCTGATCGTCTCCGCCGCCGGCCAGCACGGCACGGCGGCGGTGTGGCGCATGCCCGACGGAAGCCTGGCATCGCGCGACAGCCTGCTCCTGCGCGGCATGGTGTGGGAGCAGGACGAGGTGATCCGCCTCAACGCGAACGGAGTCCCCGACCGGATCGTGGTGCGCGGAGTCTCGCCGAGCGGCGATTCGGCGGAGACGTTCGAGGTCTCCGGCGGAACCGCGCGCTGGAAATCGCAGATCGACCAGGGATCGGCCCCCTATGACGGCAGCGCCGTCTATTCGACCGCGGGCGGCACCTGGTCGTCGACCGCGACGTTCGCGGAGCTTCTCTACCGGGCGCCCCAGCGGCGGCTGAAGCTGCTTCCCGGGGGCGAGGCGCACCTTACCAGGCTCACCGACATCGCCATCGGATCGGGCGCCGCCGCGAAGACGGTGACGTCCTGGGCCATCGAGGGCGTCGGCCTCGAGCCCCAGCCCGTCCTTCTCGATTCGGACGGCAAATTCTTCGGCCTCGTCGGAACCATGGCGCTTCTTCCGGCGGACTATGCCGGCGATTTCCTCAAGCTCCAGGCCGCGCAGATCGAGGCGCTCGCCGCCCGGTCGCCCGCGATCGCGGAGCGCTTCGGGCGCGCCGCCCCGACTCCGGTGGCCTTCACCCACGTCAAGATGTTCGACTCCGAGAATGGCCGCTTCCTCGCCGATCGGACCGTGCTTGTGAACCATGGGAAGATCGTGAGCATCGGAGCTGCCGGGACGCTGTTGCTGCCCCCCGACACGCGGGTGATCGACGGCACCGGCAAGACCCTTACGCCCGGCCTGTGGGACGCGCACATGCATGTCGGAAGCGACCTTCAGGGCGTGATGCTTCTCTCGATGGGCGAGACCAGCGCGCGCGATCCCGGCTCCGACGTCGAGCCGACCATCGCCCGCAACGCCCGGATCGCCAAAGGCGATTTGCTCTTCCCGACGGTCTTCTCATCGGTCCTGATCGACGGCAAGGGGCCGCTCCAGGCCCAGGGCGGAGTCAGCGTCGCGTCCGCCGAGGAAGCGGTCGCCGCGGTCCGGATGGCCAGCGAGAAGGGTTTCACCGGGGTCAAGTTCTACACCTCGATGAGGCCCGACTGGCTCCGCGCCGGGATCGCCGAGGCGAAGCGGCGGGGGATGCACGTCCACGGCCATGTGCCGGCGACGATGCGGCCGCTCGACGCGATCGAGGCCGGCTATGACGAGATCACCCACATCAACATGATGATGATGCAGGCCATGCCCGACAGCGTGGTCAACGTCTCGAACGGCATCGCCCGCTTCGAAGGGCCGGGCCGCTACGCCAAGGAAGTCGACGTCGACGCCGAGCCGCTCAAGACCCTGGTCGAAACCATGGCCCGGCGGAAGATCGTCGCCGATCTGACGCTGGGCGCGTTCGAATCGCTCTACGTGCCGGAGAATGGCGACCTGTCGCCGAGCTACGCGCCCTTCGTCGGGACGATGCCGCCCGCCACCGAGCGCGGCTTCCGCCTCGGCGGATTCCAGCCCCCCGCCGGAGTCACCCGCGCCGACTATCGGGCGAGCTGGGCGAAAATGATGCAGCTCGCGAGCAAGCTCAGGGAAGCGGGCGTCCCGATCGTCGCCGGCACGGACGGCGGCGGCCTCGAGCTGGTCCGCGAGCTCGAGCTCTATGTCGATGCCGGCTTCACTCCGGCGCAGGCGCTCCAGGCCGCGACCATCTCGCCGGCGCGGCTGGTCGGCGCCGGGGACAGGACCGGCTCGATCGCGGTCGGCAAGGAGGCCGACCTCGTCCTCGTCGACGGCGACCCGGAGAAGAGGATCGGCGACATGCGCAAGACGCTCTGGGTCATGTCCGACGGCGCCCTGATGAACGCCGACGAGCTGCGCGAGGTGGCGGGGTTCACGGGACGGCCGAAATAGACGCAAGCGGCGGGCAAAGAAGGGGAATTCCGAAGTCTAAAGTAGACAATATTAGAAAGTAGAAAAAATAGACTCATCCCCTCGTCGGATGGGGAGCCGGAGCATCAGCGGCCCGAAGGTCCGCCACTTTCCCGCAGCCGACGATTCTTGCCGCCGCCGCCGCGGTCATAGCCTCCAATGACGAGGTTCGGGACGCTTGCGATTCCCGCGCGGGCGGGTTAGATACTGAACCATATGGTTCAGTATTCCAGCACTCCTCTCGATCGCTCGTTCGCGGCGCTGGCCGATGCGACCCGCCGCGGGATCATCGATCAGCTTGGCCGGGCGGACGCGTCGATCACCAGTCTCGCGGACAGGTTCCAGATGACTCTGACCGGCATGAAGAAGCACGTCCAGGTCCTGGAACAGGCGGGGCTCGTCGTCACGCAGAAGGTCGGACGGGTGAGAAGCTGCAGGCTTGGAAGAAGCGGCCTCGAGGCGGAGGCGGCATGGATCGAGACGCACCGCAAGCTCTTCGAGGCCCGCTTCGAGGCATTGGACGAAATCATCGGCGAGATGGAACAGGGGAAAAAAGATGGATCGGCAATCCGGCAGTGACGGTGGTGCGCGGAACCGCACGTCGGTCGAGCGCAGAGGGGACCGCGAAATCGTCGTGAAGCGGACGTTCGATGCGCCGCCGAGCATTGTCTACAAAGCGTGGAGCCAGCCCGAGCTGTTCCAGCGCTGGTGGGTGCCAAGATCCCTATCCGGCGTTTCGCTAATATCGTGCGACATGGACGTCCGCACCGGCGGAAAATATCGGCTGGAGTTCGGCGCCGGCGGCTCGGACACCATGGCCTTCCATGGCAAGTATCTCGAGGTGGTGCCGGACGAGCGCATCGTCTGGACCAACGACGAGGGCGAAGAGGGCGCGATCACGACCGTGACCTTCGAGGAGCAAGGCGGGAGGACATTGCTGACTTTCCACGAAGTCTATCCGTCCAGGGAGGCGCTCGAGGAAGCGCTGCAGGGCTCGGCGGCCGGATTGCCGGAGCAGCTGGAGCAGCTCGACGAATTGCTTTCCAGCAAAAGCGCCTAAAACGGGCCGGGAAACCCGCACGGGGGGAACCTCTGCCCTTGGGAAGGGACTCCACCGGCCTTTCCAGCCGGAGCCGGCGCATTGCGGACGCAAGATGGAAACGCTTGAGCCATCCGCATTGCCCACGGGCCCATCCGTGATATGAGAAACCGCAGAAGGGGGAGACAGGAAATGGCGACATTCGTCCTGGTGCACGGCGCCTGGCATGGCAGCTGGTGTTGGGCACCGGTCAGGCGCGCGCTTATCGCTCAGGGCCATCAGGTTTTCACGCCAACGCTCACCGGCGTGGGTGAGCGGAGCCACTTGCTGTCGCGTGACATCGACCTCCAGGTGCACGTCGACGACATCGCCAATCTGATCCGTTGGGAGGAGCTCGATGAGGTGATCCTCTGCGGCCATTCCTATGGCGGCTGCGTGATCGGCGGCGCCGCGGACGCGGTGCCCGATCGGATCGCGGCCCTGGTCTATCTCGACGCGTTCCTGCTCGAAGAGGGTGAGGGCCTCCACGACCTTCTTCCGGACGAGCAGCGTGAGATGCAGCTCAGCCTGGCCGACGAACATGGCGAGGGCTGGCGCGTACCGCCGATCCCGGCCGAGATCTTCAACGTCAATGCGCGGGATCGGGCTTGGGTGGACCGGCAGTGCACGCCGCAACCGCTGGCCACGTTCCAGCAAAAGCTCCGGCTGAGCGGCGGGCCCTCCAGGATCGCGCGCAACCACTTCATCTTTGCGTCGGGCTGGGAGGGGACTCCGTTCACCGGCTCCTATCGGCGAGCGAAGGCGCGCGGCTGGACGACGAGCGAGATCGCATGCGGCCACGACGTCATGCTCGACGATCCCGAAGCGCTCGTTTCGGAGCTGCTCGGCGTGGCGGACGGCCCCGGCGCCGCGGAAAGCCTGATCCGGATCGAAACGCCGCTCCGCCTGGGTTGAGAGCAGGAGCTAGTGTCCCCGGAATTTTGCGGCGCCTTCAATACGTTCGCAGTTCTTCCTCGACGATCGCCAAGGCGCCTCCGATGCCCTCCGCCCGTGAGCCGAAGCCGATGCGCATATGCTCGCGCATTCCGAAGCAATCTCCGGGAGCAAGAAGAACGCCCCGCCTGGCCATTCGCTCGCAGAAGGGCCGGCTGTCACGGCCGTCGCGGAACCAGGGAAAGGCCACGAGCCCGCCCTTGGGCGGCACCCATTCGAGAATCTCGCCTGCACCGGCCATGAAGGCCTGAAGCTCCTCCAGGTTCGCGGACGCGACGGCGTTCACCCGCTGCAGGATCGCCGATCGCGCCCGCATGGCATGCAAGGCCAGCCCCTCAAGAACAGGCGAACCGCTCCACGCGATATAGCTGCGCGCGCGGATCATGCTTTCCCGCCGTTTCGCGTTCGAATCGATGACCCAGCCCGAGCGCAGGCCAGGCAGCGAGAGCGCCTTCGACATGTCGCCGATCACGATCACGTTCTCGATTCCGGCGGCCGACGTCTTCGGCTCGCCGAAATAGACGGGGTGGAATACCTCGTCGACCAGCAGCGGCACGCCCTTGCTTCCAAGCGCCTGCGCCAAAGACTCGCATTCCGCTCTCTCGAGAACGGCGCCGCTCGGATTGTGCGGGGAGTTGGCCAACGCCACGACGGTTTGGCTATCGGCCATTGCCGCAACCCGAGCCGGATCGAGGCGAAACCCTCGATCGCGTGGCAGCGGATAAGGAAGCGGGGTGAGATGGACGAACCGCGCGGTGCCGGCGAATGCGGGATAAGCGGGCATCGGCAGCAGGACATTGCCGCCCGCCCGGGACAGCGAGGACAGCAGAAGCAGGAGCGCTTCCGCCGCGCCCGTCGTGAGGACCACCCAGTCCGAATCGACATCGTGATGCGCCGCGATTTCCGCGCGGAGCGCGGCCGCGCCCGCTGTCGGAGCGTAGCTGAGCGGCAGGTCCGCCAGGTCGAGCCGACCGCCGCCCAACTGAAGCAGCTCGCTCATCGTCCAGCCGGGACCCGCACTTCCCGCGAGGTTGAACTCGAGGTCGCGCGGGCGTTCGAGCCAGTCATTCAGCAGGAAGGGCGGTAATTCCATGTGCACGGCCTCGCCATGTCGAGCGTCACCACGTCGATGATCGCCCTGAGACGGCTGCCTCGCCGAAAATCGTGGCGGCAATGGGGACGACCGATTCCGGGGAATGTCCGCCACGTCGTTGTGGTGAGTTGCGACTGCCTGCTCGCGGGCACCTTCATCTGCCTGCGAAGGCCGGGACACGATACCCAATAGGGATAGCCCCCTTAAAGCATGCAGGGCAGCGACCTAACCCAAGTCGCAATTAGGTAGTGTGTCCCCGGAATTCCTGATTGGGCAGCAGCCTCAGGGCGCGCCATCGACCTGATCCCGACTGGAACCATGTATGGTGTCCCCGGAACTCACTCTGAAGGTGGGTTCATCACGGGAAGCGACTTTCTAATAGACGGCGGTGCAACACGGCGCTGAGGCGGCAAGCTGATGAATTAGCTAATGTCTCCCCAATAGCCCGCTCGATTATAGACGGCCTTATAGCGAATTGGTGTCGAGAGCAGCGGACTGACGATGGTAGTCTCTGCCACCAGCTGCTCCCCATCGCTGCGATACACTGTGGTCCGCTCGCTTTCGGCCGCACGGAACGTCAGCGAAATGGCTTCACCATTCGCCTTTGCCGAGACATCGAAAACCTGCCCGTCCTCGAGCGTCCACGAAATCGGCTCTCCGCTCGTCAAAACCCTGATCAGTGGCTTGGCATCGTACTTGAGCGAGAACCGGCCGGGTGCAGTCGAGATTCTAATTGCATATCCAGGCAGGGCGGCCTTGAGCAGCCTCTGACGGAAGGGAGTGCGGGTGGCGGGGGAAAGTCCGGCAACACCGCCCTGGATCGCTTGAACGGCGTCGTCGCTCCGTTCCGGGTCCAGGATATAGCTGCCTGAAACCAGACCTTGAGTCGGGCTCGCTGAGCCTGGGCCAGAGATCAAGACGGCAGCTCCGGTCGCCGCCGACAAAGCCCAATGACGCATCACGCTCTCCTCAATTTCGCTGCTCACCGTGACGGGGTGTAGTGACGATCCGCCTTACCGCATAGGTGAGGCCAAAGCCGACGCTACGATGGGCGCGTCATCAATGAGGCGGCTCACGGCGCATCAACAATTCGGCTACGGCAGTCGGTATGATCGGGTTGGCAGCCCCTGGGCGGACCATCGACCTGATCCTGACTGGAATTCAGTATAGTGTCCGCGGAATTCCCAAGCATTTGACCCAGTGCTTCATTTCTTCCCGGCCGTTCGCACGCACTGGCCCAGCGCAATAACCGCAAACGGTGTCCGGGTTCCGGCCTTCTGGTCGCTTGCCAACGCCACAGGCGTGATGATGATTTTAGCCGTGCCGCCTGCCGCGTCGACCAAATTGACCTGACTAAGACACGAAGTTTCAGTGAATAGACAGGGACCGGGCGAATACGCCGAAAAGGCATACGCCCCCGGAGCCGTCGAAATTGTCGGGAACTTGCCAGCCATAGTCAGCGGGTCGCCGGACCAATCAACCTTGGCCTGCATCGGATTTCCGCTCTCGAGCGTGATTGAAAAGTGCAGAGATGCCGGTGGAAGACCGATGTCCGAAGCCTTTGCCTGCCCACCCTCGAAGCCAACGGCCTTTGGGGCATCCAGTTGGCAGTCATACGCGGCAACCAGGCTTGCCGCGGCTAGAAAAATCATCATGATCCGCCCCCATAACGCGTGAGCGTTAGCCAGCCCGACACCCGATCGCCTCGTGCCGCGGTCACCAGGGCTCACTTGTGACCGGCTGAGCCGTGTTTGGCTAGTGTCCGTTATCCACCCATTGCGGACACTCGCCGCCCTGCTAACTTCAAATCGTGTCGGTGATCATTCCATGCGTTTCCACTTAGCCAGGCTGCGGCGAAAGGGCGCGAAGCTGCTAACGCCGTTCCTCGCGCTGGCGGCCTGCGTCTCCTGCGCCGGCGGGCCTGCATCGCCCGTCTCCGGGTCGAGCCCGCCGGAGGTCATCCGGCTGTGGCCGGGACAGCCGCCGGGCACTGCGGACTGGACGGGGCCCGAGGAAATTGCGGACGCCGAGCTACCGAACCTGGGAAGGGTTCACATCATCACGAACGTGACCGCGCCGACGGTGACGGTTTTCCGCCCCGAAGCCTGCAAGGCCAACGGCACGGCGATCGTGGTCGTCCCGGGCGGAGCCTTCCGGGCACTGCCCTGGGACCTGGACGGCGTCGAGACTGCCCGATGGCTCACCCGGCGCGGAATCACCGCCTTCGTTCTGAAGTACCGGGTGCGCCCTCCCCGCTCCGACGCGCCGGCGGACAAATCCTTCGACGATTTCGCGCGCAGGACCGAGGCCGCCCGCAACCTCGCGGTCAGCGATGCCGAGCAGACGATGCGCCTGGTCCGGTCGCAGGCTGAGCGTTTCGGAATCGCTTCCGATCGCGTCGGAATGATCGGCTTCTCCGCCGGAGCGATGACGACCCTGATCGTCGCGGATTCCGGCGACCCGGCGGTTCGGCCGAACTTCGCCGCGTCGCTGTATGGAGCGATGCTGAAGGCCGGCCCTTCGGCCGGCGCGGCGCCCCTGTTCATCGTCGCCGCGCAGGACGACGCACAGGCGCCGCCCGCCCGGAGCGCCGACATGTTCCTTCGCTGGACGAACGCCAAGGTACCGGCGGAGCTGCACATTTACGAACGCGGGGGTCATGGATTTGCGTTCCGCCCCCACCAGTTGCCCGCCGACCGCTGGGCCGAAGCGTTCGAAGCCTGGCTGATCTCCCGAAATTATATCCCCGCCGCTACGGGCTCTAGCCCTTGATCACCATCGTCAGGACGCCTTGCAGCCATTCCCATCTTCCGAGCGGCTCGAAGAGCAGGTTGAAGAGATTGACCCCAAGGGCGAGCCAGGTCGCCGGGTGATTGATCCTGCCGTATCGTTTCGCCGCCCAGAACAGCAACGCGATGATGATCCCCGTGGTGATGTAGATCGAGTAGGTCACCTGGCCCGGATCGTCCCTTCCGAAGACGATTCCCCAGAGAACGCCGACTCCGCGGCCGAGCGACGGCATCATGATGATGAAGACGGTCGAGATCAGCCACCAGGCGTGATCGTGAAGCGAGCGCCGGCCGCGGATCGCCTGGATGACCGCGAAGATGAAGGCCGACATCATGACCAGCTCGACAATCGCGATGCCGTAGAAGAACCATGGCTCGAACGGCCCGAAGACGTCGCGCATCTGGGCCGAGCGCTCGGCGTTCACGATGTCGCGGTGAAGCGCGCTCAGCGCCGTCAGCGCCACTCCGCCGGCGAGGAAGAATCCGATGATTCCGTTCGTCCGGTGGCGGTCGAATTGACGGCGCGTCGCGTAATAAGGCTGGAGGATCAGGAAGAGATACCAGAGCGTCGCGGTCCAGTAATGAACGTGGACGGCCCATGCGTTCTCGGTCAGGTCGCCCCAATAATCGCGGAAGATCCCGATCTGCATGACCGCCATCGGGATGATCATCCACAGGTGCAGGTCGTTATATCGCTCCAGCCCTCGCCGGTCGTCGACGGACATCATCCCCCCTTCAAGCTGCCGCGGCCACTCCCGTGCGCCCCCGCACGAGGCCGTGCCATATCCGATGCGGCGGCGACCATCTAATCCAAATCGTTTCGTCCCGATTGTCGACTGGCGGAGGCCGTTTTATCCGCGCGTGTAATGGCCATCCATCGTGTTCCCCGGCGAACGCCCGGGTCCAGTACGAAGTCCGGTCTGGATTCCCGCTTTCGCCGGAAAACGAGAGATGGGTTCACGCAAGAGACGAACCGCCGCGCGCGGTCCATGAGCCGGCCGCCCTTTCCCCCGGACAGGGCCGGACCGTGCGGGGCACGGTTCGCCTGCTCATCCCCGAGGCCCCTCCACCAGCCTAGGCTAAAGCTTGGGCTGGTCCCCTCCCCTAGCCCAGGCTGCTCTACTCCGCTGAGCCCCCTCCACCAGCCTACGCCAAGGCTTCGGCCGGTCCCCCTCCCCGTCCCGGGGAGGATTGGTGGATCTGGCGCCGGCTCTTCGACAGGCTCAGGACAGGCCCTGCGCCGGGGAACTAAGGGGGCAGCGCAGCCCCTCCATCAGCCTACGCCAAGGGCTTCGGCCGGTCCCCCTCCCCGGGGCCCCCTCCACCGCGCTACGCGCGGTCCCCCTCCCCGTCCCGGGGAGGATTGGGAGGATCGGGAGGAGCATTAGGCCATCCAGCCGCCTGGGGTGCCGGCGCCGACGCGGCCGCGATTGCGGTAACGCCATTCCGGGAATTCGAAATCGGATGTCCGGGCGCGGGTGCCGGCCATCGTCCCGCGCGGCTCCTCGTATGCGACGCACATCAGGCCGAAGGCGTCTGCGGCGTGCGAGGAGAAATCGTGGTTGGGGCCGAGGCCGATGCCGCGCACTGAATCCCTCTTCTCGTGATACCAGCCTAGCGCCTCCCGGCCGCCCTCCGTGCTCTCCGCGTCGAACCAGATCGACGGGAATTTTCGGCGCACCGCCTCGATCCGGGCGGCGGCGGCGCCCTTGCCCTGGTTGGGGATGACGGTCACTTCGTAACCGGCGTCGCGAAACGCGCTTTCGTAGGAGACGGCGTAGATCCGATCGCTGGTCGCGCCGTCGTGGGGAAGCCAGACCTGCGCGCGATCGGGTCCGTAGCCCTTGCTTCGAAGCCAGGCGACGTGCGCGGCGAGCGGCTGGCCCTGGGCCTCGTAATAGTCGCGCACCCTGATCTCGCGGCCGACGAACTGCGCGGGCCAGATGGCGAAGGCGTCGGAGCGGGCGCCGGCGCCGCCGAGATCGCAATAGAGACGGACCGGGAGGAGCGGATCGAAGGCGAGGTTGCCGATCCGGCCCGCCGCCTTCGCCTCGGTCAGGGGCGCGGCATAATAAGCGCCTTCGACGACCGAGACGAAGTCGCCTTCCCAGACATGGTCGTAGCTGTCGGGGCGAAGCGCCTTGTCCTCGAGCCGGGTCTGCTCGAGCACGTCGGGGAAGAAGGGATTGTCGCGCCAGTTGATCTCGACGATCCGCGAGTCCGCGGGCGGGAACTCGCGGAACCGGCGGTGGGTCGCGCTCGCCTTGCGCTCCGGGTTCCAGGTCACCCAGATCTCGGAGCCGTGCTCGCGGACGGTCGGGATCGCCTTCTGCCAGGCGACCTCCGAGACCGGCTCGGCCTCGTCGACCCAGAGCAATTTGATGCAGGCCTTGGACTTGAGGCTGTCGAGGCTGTGGCGAAGGCCGGCGAAGCGATATTCGATCCGCCGGTCGCGGGTGCGGATGAAGGTCTCGCCGATCTCGTAGTTCCATGCGAGCCAGGGCTCGGAGCGGATCGCGGCCTTGACCTCGGCCATCGAGCTTTCGTCGAGCGCGTTCATATATTCGCGCCCGCACAGGATGATCCCCTCCTCGCCGAGCCGGCTGAGGATCAGGCCCCGAACCGCGGTCATCTTGGCGAAGGTGCGGCTCTTGCCCGAGCCGCGACCGCCATAAGCTCCGCGATAGCGCGCGCGGCCTTCGAAGACCGATTGCAGCTTCTCGGGCATGCGGACCTGGACGGTTCCGGCCTCGGCCTCGGCCGCGACCGTCATTCGTCGATCCTCGGCTCGGGGCGGACGCCGACCAGCTCGATCCGGGTGACGACCGGCCCACCGTCCTCGCCGGTGACCTGGAGCGGCAGGAGCTTCGATGTCAGCTTGTAGAAGTCGGTCGAATTTCCCTGGGCCCATTCGAGGAAATGGGCATTGTCGCCGCCGGCACGGGCCTGAAGCTCCTCGAAGACGGCGAGCATCGCCTCCCTGATCGCCGAGGTCGATTTGTTCGGCGTGCCCTTTTGCCGGCCGCCGGTCTTGCGGCTCTTTCCATTCTCGTCTCTCCTGGTCATGGCCCCTCCTTCGCACGCACAAAAAAGCGCCCGGACGGCGGGGCCGCGGGCGCAACTGTGAGCATCATTTATGCGCAGGCGTTTACCTTATGTTCTCCTATTTGTCAAGTGACGTAGGTCACACTCGCACGTCGTCGCGCAGTTATCTTAGACGCACCGGGCGACTGAGTAGAAGCGCGAACACCTTGGTGATGGCGGACCACTTGGGACGGCGGCAGTTGAGAGGCAAGGCACGAGTAATGCAACATTTGGCCTCAGTGTGCCCTTACGGGTCGGAGCTCCGCGAGCCAATGATTGCGGATCGCGCTCGGGTCACGCACGGCGACTTGGATGTGTTGGCGGTCCATGACGTGGGAGTTGGGATAGAGCTCTGGGCCTTCCCAGAAGGCTGAGCGGATACCGGTCACCGTTTTTTGCCGGTCCGCTAGGCTAGTCACGGAGGCTTCAATGACATAGCGATCGAGCCAGTGCCCCAATCGTTCGTCGGAACCGACGACGAACGGCTTCTGTTTGGCTTGGACCGCCCTGAATTCTTCATCGCCTTGAGCATCCAGGGTCTCATAGGCGGCTCGTAGTACCGCACCCCATTCATGGTCGAGCAGATCGATGAAGCCGGCGATTGCGATATCGGCAGCAACTATTGCCAGATCCTCTATGGTCCCTTCCTTGCGATCCTCGCTCGCCCAATGAACCGCAAAATTGGGCGCTTCCTGGAAGAAGTAGATTCCTTCACCGAGCCAATCATAGCTGTTCTGACTAGAGAGAAAGCCGTCCCGGAGAATGATCTCGGCCCTTTCACGCGTGGTCGCATGATAGGCGCGGATGGTGAAGCTTTTGTCCATAGCTCCTCAAAAAAAACGCCCCTCTTCACAGGGGCGTCAAAGAGTTATTATGGATTTCGAGCCGTGTCCATATCACTGAGAAGCTTAGGCTCCCAAGAAGCAAAGTCCCGTCTCCTTTGCTCATAGGACGAAGCGGAAAGATATTCTTTGATATCGGTCAGCGCTGTCACCGGGTCCAACACGGCGGCAGGAGCTCTGCGGTCCATCTCGATGCCCCTTTCCGGAGCGGACTGGACCTTTCCGTAATCGGAGCGATCGTGCGCGCCGGTCCCATTGGGCTCCCTGCCCTTCTCAGATTCATCGTCTTTTTGTTTGAATTCGACTTTTCCTTGCGCGTTCCTAATCTCGAACCCGAGGAGCGGATTCAGATAGGCGCCAGTGCAGACTTGGACTGCATCGACGCCAGTTTTCAGCCGGTCGTCAAAATCTTCCCTACTCATCACACCGCCCAAGCCCAAAAGGGTTAATTTTCTGCTCTCACACCGTGCGAACTCATCGCGCAGCCGCGCCAACTGGACTGCCATTCGCTGGGCCGCGCGCTGCACTGGCCATCCTGAGACCCCCGCCACCTTGCGGTCGGGAAAGACATTCTTCCCCTCTGCCCCAAGTGTTTGTGGCGCCACCGTAACCCGCGCTGACATGGTGTTGATCGCGACAATCCCGTCGACCAGAGGCGCTAAGCGCTGGAACAGGTCGGCCAGATTCACATCGTCGAGATAGCCAATCTTGACGAAGATGGGCGTTGCGCCAACAGCTTTCCTCACGGCGCGCGCGATCGCCTCGGCGTCAGGCGGATATTTGTAGATCTCGCCGACCCGCTCGCGCGTGTTTGGACAGGAGAAGTTGAGCTCGATGATGTCGACCTCGCATTCCTTCACCAAGAGCGCGGTAGTGACGAAATCTTCAATGATCGCTCCGATCTCGGCGTCGAGTACCGAGGACATCACGCTCGCGATCAGGACTTGGTGACCGGGCCGCGCAAATTCTCGTGCAGCGCGCATGTCCCCCTGCCACCAGCTCGGAGCATGCGATGGCACGCCGAAACTGTTCGCCATGCCAGCGCATGACGGATCGCCCGGAAAATAACGAGTGCGACCGAGAAATTGAGGTTCGTCTTGGAGGACGCCTTTGTCGCCGGGAACGATAGACTGCGGGTCCTCGAGAAACACCCATTGCGGCATTGGATGGCCTGGCCAATGGCGCGAGCGTACCGTCTTATAGGTCAGGATAGAATAGCCGCGCTCTGCATAATAGCGAAGGAAGGATGCATTGGCGGTGAGAATCGACGCAGGCACGCCCAATGGAAAATCGATCTCGAAACCGGCGATTTTCGTGGGCCGCCGCTCGAGCACAAGCTTGCTAAAGTCGGCGGCCAGCCCCAGCGGCGGCCGCTCGAGCTGGATATCAGCATAAAGGTCGTAGTTGACAGAAGGCAGACCATTGGCGGCAATCAGGTCGAGGAGTCGAGCTTCATAGGCCTTGCGGGCGAACGGCCAAAAGGTCGAGGCGCCCACATCGCCCTCACTTAGGTCCAGCACCACGTCGGGGCCTCCCAAGGAGCGGTCCCCGTCGAGCCTTTCGGTGAGATCTTGGGCAAGGCGCCGCACGGCGCGGGAATCGAAGGCCGCCTCACCATTTTTGAAGCTGATCGTCATGGCCGCCTCCACGGATCGCCCCAGATGACCGGCTCGGCCACGATCGGCGCCCCCGTTCTACATGCTAACGGCGCGAAGCTGAGTCGGCTGCCCCTAACATAACGACTCATCGCATTTCCTCCTGGCACGGCGGAACGAGCCCAAAACAAGGCAGTTGGCGTCAGCTCGAAATCACACACTCCTCTTGCACAAGAGGTTTCCCTTGAGCTTGGTAATGAAGCCGATTGAGCGCGTTGAAGATACTGATCAAATTCTCCTTTCGTCCGCCCAGCCCGTCTTCCAGCCGCACGATGGTACCGCGATCCAGCCCTGTTTCGCGCGCGAGCTTCGCGCGACTGAGGCCTGCGGTTTCCCTCAGCTTGGTCAGATCCATGAAGACGTAGTTGACCATTGACCCTCGCGACGAAACTCGCGGAATTATGAAGAATTTTATCTAATTTGCAAGACTGCAGACGAAGATGCGTTAATTTCCCGTCTTTGTATGGAGAAGACGAGGATTGAGAGGTCTTCCCAAATTCCCCGTAACATTGCACAGGAGCAATACCAAGTCTGTAGAATTATAGGGAATTGCGTTGAACTTTAACCGACTTTCGGGAGATTCTGAGTCGGCAGCCCCAGGCTCTGTGGACCACTACGCGACCCAATATAGGTGATACTGTAAAAGCCTCCGCGGCACGACTGATCCCTTGGCTCGACGCCTTTACATGCGCTGGCGCGACCCGTCGCATATTGCTAAAAAGGTGGCAGAAACTAGTTGGCTGATTGCGGGGACGACATCGGCCGAATGACGGTGGGGCCCCCGATCTTGACGGCGCATTGCATCATTGCGGGAGAGTGCGAGCAGAGTAAGGACGCTTGGCTCGAGCAGGCGACCCTCGCTTATGCCGCAGACGGCAGCTCGCTCGAGGTCAATTTCCGCGAACTCGCGCCGGAGATCCGCACCGGCGCCGATCGCCACACCCATCTCATCCACCCCTATCCCGCCAAGTTGCTGGCCCAGATTCCGCATTTATTCCTGCGCGCCGGCCAGCTCGCCACGGACGGCCCAGTGCTCGACCCCTTTTGCGGCTCCGGGACGGTCCTGCTCGAGGCGGCGCTGGCCGGCCGAGGGGCGGACGGGGCCGACGCCAACCCGCTCGCCCGGCTGATCGCGGCGGTGAAGGTGAGCCCGCCTGACCCCGACGCCCTGTGCATCCGCCTGGGGCTCTTGCTGCTGAGCGCCAAGGCAATGCGGGCGGAGGCGCCCGACGTCGTCAATATCCGCCATTGGTATGACGAAGTTGTGATCGAGCGGCTGAGCGCGCTTCGAGCCGCTATCCTCAACATCGAGGCACTAGAGGAGCGCCGTTTCTTCGAGCTCTGCCTCTCCGCCTGCGCGCGACGGATGAGCTTTGCCGATCCCCGCCTCTCGGTGCCGGTCAGGCTGAACCGGGAGCGGCTTGGCGTCTATGGAGCCAAGGGAGTCGAAGCGCTCGCCCGGCTCGATCAGATCGAAGGCGCGCAGGTGCTGCCCTGCTTCGCGACGATCGCGGAGGGCAATATCGAGCGGGTCCGCCGATATCGTGCGGTCGCGCCGGCGACCCGGGAGCCAATCCTCTATGAGGACGCCCGGGAGCTCGGCGGAGAGGACCGGCGGTATGCGCTGGCCATCACCTCGCCCCCTTATGTCGGCGCCCAGAAATATGTCCGCGCTAGTAGCCTCAGCCTGGGCTGGCTGGGCCTGACCCCGGGGGCAAAGCTTCGTCCGCTCGAGCGGCTCAGCATCGGTCGTGAGCATTATGAGCGGGCCGAGCACGCGCAAGCGCAGGTGACGGGCTACGCCGCGGCGGATAGGGCGCTGGCGGCGGTGCGCGAGCAGAATCCGCTCCGCGCCCATATCGCCTCCAATTATCTCGTCGAGATGGACGCGGCGCTCGCCGAGACCCATCGGGTGACCAAGGATGGCGGCTGGCTGGTGCTGATTGCCGGCCAGAACCTGGTCTGCGGCGCGCCCTTTGACACGCCCGCCTTTCTTGAGGAAATCGCGGCGCGCCGGGGCTTCACAACCAAGGCGAGGCTGGTCGACACGATCCGCTCGCGCGGACTCATGACCAAGCGCAACCGAACGGCCGGGCTGATCAACCAAGAGGTTGTGCTGGTGATGCAGAAACATGGCTGAGGCCAACGACCCTTATGAGTTCTATCTGGGGCAGGTGAAGCTGCTCCTGGAATCGGCTTGGGAGCGAAAGGTCGACATCAAGACGGTGGAGGACTGGCTAGCCCAGTTCAAGGGCGACCCCGACCCCTTCAAGGACGAGCGGCTGCAGGCGCTCTTTCTGCTCTCGCAGTTCATGTATTTCGGGCTGTTCGAAGTGAGGGCGCTGTTGAAGTCCCTCTATCGCGACCATTACGAATATGGCCTGATCCAAGAGATCCGGGCGGCGAACGTCAATGTCGTGGACCGCACCGTGATTCTCGCCAAGCTTTTGGTCGAGCGCAAGCGCACCCGCTTCGTCGCTCTAGGCAACCCGTCGGAGAGCGGAGCTTATCTGCTCTATCTGTTCCGCCAAGAAAACAGCCTCCCCAAGAATCTGTTCATAGCGCCGGCACAAGTATTCCGGAGCGTCGCGACCTCAAGTGGGACCGAGCACGAAATTAGCGACCCTGGCATACGCCACTATGTACTGATCGACGACCTGTGCGGGTCGGGCACGCAGGCCGAGCAATATTCGGTGGACCTTTGCATCCCCTTGAAGGCGCTGGCGCTGAAGGCCGGCCACGATGTCCGCATTTCTTATATCGCGTTATTCGGCACGACCGACGGAATGAGCAGGGTCCGTAAGCTCGGCCGGTTCGACCAAGTCGACTGCGTCGTGGAATTGGACAAGAGCTTTCAATGCTTTTCGGCCGAGTCCCGCTATTATGCGAATGAAGCGCCACCGATCAGCCGGACGCGGGCCGAGGCGATGGCCCGCAAATATGGCGCGAGGCTCTGCCCCGGCCACCCGCTTGGCTACAAGGATGGGCAGCTGTTGCTAGGCTTCAGCCACAACACGCCAGACAACAGCCTGCCGATCTTTTCCTATGACGGGCCCGGCGGCGCGAGCTGGACCCCAATCTTTAAGCGCTATCCCAAGGTCTGAGGGGGCGAAGAACATGGCCGAAACTGGCGCGGTCAACCCATTCAACATCACCAAGGCAAACGACCTCACCGACCCCGAGGTCGAGAGCCTCTGGGTGGACGTCAGGGGCGAGGACAGCGACGCGGCGCTCATTGCATCGGTCAAGCCGGCCTCGCCAATGCCGATGTTCGTGCTGGGCGGCAAAGGCAGCGGCAAGACCCATTTGCTACGCTATTGCTCCTACACCATCCAGAAGATCCGCTATGCCAAGACAGGGCTCGGCCTGCTCGAAGGGATTCAGCGCGACCGCTATATCGGGCTATACAGCCAGTGCGGCGACCTAAATCCCGGGCGCTTCGCCGGCAAGCGCCAGGACGAGGAGGTTTGGCGCGAGGTCTTCGCTTATTGTGTCGAGCTCTGGCTCGCGCAACAGGCGTTGGCGGTCGGCAAGCAGCTGGTCGCCGATGCAGGCCTGACGCCCCAAGCCGAGCGGGCGCTCTGCGCGAACATCCGCGACTTGTTCGACAAGATGCCGGCGCAGGCTGCGACCGTCGCCGATTGTCTCATCCAGGTGCGCCAGCTCCAGCGTAACCTCGATTACCTGGTCGGCAATGCAATCTTCTCTGGCGAGCTGCCGGTGGATGTGCAGGCGACCCGAGGCCGCCTCATGTTCGGCATCCCGGCGGCGCTCGCCAAGGCCATTCCCGCGCTGCGGGGCGTCAACTTCGTCTACCAGCTGGACCAGTTCGAGGACCTGACGCTGAGCCAGCAGCAGCATATCAACACTCTGGTGCGCGAGCGCCGGGCACCGGCGACGTTCAAGGTCGGCGGTCGCCAGTTCGGCATCAAGACCCATGCGACGTTCAGCGACGGCGAGGTCAACCTCAAGGACAGTGAATATGAGGAGCTGAGGCTTGACGAACGGCTGCGCAACAGCGGCACATTGTACAAGGAGCTCGCTAAGCGCCTGGCCGGCCGCCGCCTCTCGCAGGCGAGCGCTGGCGACGCGGGAGAGGACCGCGCCAATCTCGCTGCATGGTTCGACCAGCCCGACATCCGCTGGAACAGCGACTATTTCAGAGAAATATCGCCGGAAGACGTGGTGCAGGAGCGGGCGCATTTCCTGCGCCTGATCGACCAGCTCCATGCGGCAATGCCCGTAGGACTGGCCCCCCAGACGCGCAGCGAGCGGACGCTGCGGCGCATCGTAGAGGCGCTAAGCGTCCCCGATTTTCCATTGCTCGAGAAGGTCAACCTCTTGCTCTTCTACCAGGATTGGGCACGGCGCAGGCCTTTGCTCGACGCCGCGACCCGCATCGCCTGCCAGTGCGCCGCCTTCCTGGCGGAGCCCGAGGCGAAGAGCCAGTATCGGACCAAGCTCGGCCATTTCAAAGCCGACCTGATGGCGCAGATGCTACGCGAGAATCGCGAGAAGCAGGTCTATGCCGGGGTCGGCACCTTCGTGCGCATGTCGGAAGGGCTACCCCGCGCCTTCATCACCCTATTGAAGCAAACATATGACTGGTCGGCGCTGCAGCGCGAGCAGCCCTTCGTCACGGGACGAATCAGCCTCGAGGCTCAACGCCGCGGCGCGATCGCTGGCTCGGACTGGTTCTACAACAGCATGACCAAGGCCGGTGCTGACGGCCCGAAGATCCTGGGCGCGGTCGACCGGCTCGGCCAGCTGTTCCGGCTGCACCGCTTCTCGGACAAACCTATAGAGAGCTCGCTGATCGGCTTCAGCGTCAAGGAGCGCGACGCTAGCCATGAAGCGCGCCAAATCCTGCAGGTGGCGACCAGCCGCTCCTTCCTAGTCGACATCTTCGGCGGCCAGCGCGACCGCAACAGCGCTGACACGACGACCAAGCTGCAACTGAATCGCATGCTGGCGCCGCGCTGGGACCTACCGACCGCACGCCGCGGCATCGTTCCGCTGAGCAGCCAGGCGATCGACGCCATCTTCTGCCAGGACCAAGGCCGCGCCTTCGAGGCGCTGAAGAGGGAATGGGACGCGAAGCTGAACGCCCCGTTCCGCCCGGCGGGAAAGCGGTCAGGGGACGATGAAGCGGCCACGCGCAGCGGCGGCCAGCCGGTCTTCCTCTGATGCTGATCCCGGGCGTCGATCCTTATTCGATCTTCCGGAAACGCTGCTTTGCGCCCGACTCCGGCTGGGCCGCGGGGGAGCAGTGGGACTTCTTCCTCTCCGCATACAATGCCAGCGAGCGGGTCCGCACCGTCTATAGCCAAGCCCGGGCGGACAAGAAATATTGGGTCATTCACCCGGAATATCGACTCATCGGCGACGCGTTGCCACCCGAGCCCAAGTTCGAGCCGTCGGCCAATGGCGAAGACGAGTTCGTCATCGACCTCGTCAACCAGCTTATCCTGAACGGCTATGATCCGCAAAGCTCGTCGCTCTGCATCGACATCACCGGGATGCTGAGGCCGCACCTCTTGTTCCTGGTACGCGCCCTGCAAAAGCAGGGAGTCAGCCGGTTCGACGCGCTTTATTCGGAGCCGGCTTACTACAGGCAAAAGGCCGCGACCGCGTTCTCAGCTGGGATGTTCAGCGGGGTCCGCCAGGTGGCCGGCTACGAGGGCATCAGCAACATCGACACGAGCAGCGACCTCTTGATCATAGGCATGGGGTTCGACGCCCAGCAGACAAAGGAAGTCGCCGAGGATAAGGACAAAGCCCACAAGATCCAGCTATTCGGCCTCCCCTCGCTCCGGGCCGACATGTACCAGCAGAGCGTGCTGCGGTCGCGCGAGGTCGCTGACTGGCTTGGCGACCCAAGCTTTGCTCCTGCCAACCGCGCCGCCGCGCCCGCGAACGATCCATTCGTGACGGCAAACATCTTGAGCGAATTGGTGGCCGAGCGCGAGGCGAGACACCCTCCCACCAACATCTATTTGAGCCCGCTCGGCACCAAGGCTCAGGCGCTCGGGTTCGCCCTCTTCTATATCGGCGAATGCGTTGGCAAGAACAGGAGCATCATCTTCCCATTCAGCACAGAATATTCGCCGAAGACCACCAAGGGCCTCTCGCGCATCTGGCTTTATGGAATCGAATTCCCCATTTTCCCTTAGCGAAAACTAAGCCGCCGTTTGCCTAAGATAATTAGACATCCGCCGAAGGCCTGAGGATGGAGTGCCGGCCGCAGCCATCCCGGGAGCCAGGGAGCTAGGCCGCCGAGACGAGTAAGGCGGTGGGCAGGGTCCCCACGCAGTGGATCAGGATGAAGCTGTTAAAGGGCGTCTTAAAGCCCTCGCCCAAGAATTCGTGGCGGACGCCCGCCCGGTCGGTCAGCTCGAAGCCAACCGGCCATGACATGCGCTTCTCGCCCATCGGCACCATTGCCATGAACTCATGCTCGGGGTGATCGCCGAAGGCACGCTGAGCGCTCCGAATTGCCGCTCGAAATCGGGCGAGAGCTGGATCCGGTGGACTTGGGCCTTCATGCCGTGATCGAGGCAGGCTTCGG
>Ga0193706_1000596_pt1 | contig 20052 bp, 30 predicted proteins | sample U3c1metaG_FD_160130 | JGI IMG/M metagenome (GOLD analysis project Ga0193706, IMG submission 160130) | Soil microbial communities from a riparian zone of the East river system, Colorado, United States - U3c1 | ecosystem: Environmental > Terrestrial > Soil > Riparian zone | place: USA: East River... | reverse complement strand
TCGGCGGGCCATTCGACGCGCATCCGCGGCAGCGTCCCGCTCAGCGGCATGTTCGGCTACGCCTCGGCGGTGCGGTCTTTATCCCAGGGCCGCGCGGGTTTCTCGATGCGCCCGGCCGGCACCCGCGTGGTTCCGGAGAGCGACTGGAGCTCGCGCGGCCTGGTTTTCGACTGACCCCGAGCGCGGCGATCGGCGCGAAAAGGCGTGAAATGCTCGAATCCGGGCCGTTTTCTTGGAGATCGCAGCCTCGCGGAGCAATCCCGGTGGATCGTTGACGACCCAGGGGGTCACTGCTATCTTGTCCGGCCCTTCGAACCGCGCTGGGCCTCGACCCTGCGCTCCCGCACGCCTTCCAGCGTGTGGCGAGTGACAGCAGAGAGTGCGCCAAGCGGTCGAATCCTGTTTGCCACGACCAGCCTCGCCGACACTCCGTCCCCCCTCCGCCGCGCACCACGCTCCCGTCTCGATGAAGGACAAGATCCAGATCCGCATGGAAGCCTACGATCACGAGGCCCTCGATCAATCGGGGCTCGAGATCGTCGAAACCGCGAAGCGGACAGGTGCGCGCGTCGCCGGGCCGATCCCCTTGCCGACACGCATCGAGCGCTACACCGTGTTGCGCTCGCCGTTCATCGACAAGAAGTCGCGCGAGCAATTCGAAATCCGTACTCACAAGCGACTGATCTACATCTCGGAACCCACCAGCCAGACGGTGGATGCCCTGAGCAGTCTGAACATGCCCGCGGGGGTGGAAATCCGCATCAAGGCCTGACACCGGGCCAAGAGCGCGCGCTGGCGAGCAGGCCAACGCGCGTCGGACTCTGAAGGATCGCGCGCCGCGCCTTCCGCCAGATTTTCCTCTCCTCCGATTCCTTCGTGGCGCCTCGAGGCGACCGCGCAGTCCCTGGGCTCCGCTCGGCCCGGAAGACGTTTGACACTTCATTTTTCTGCCGCGTGGCCAGGCGTTGGACCCGCCGCACTCCTGCACTTTGCAGGCGTGGCGACGGTCCCTGGTCGAACCGGCCTTACCCACAGTTCAAAGGCTCATGACGCTGATCCTCGGACGCAAGCTCGGAATGTCGCAGGTGTTCGCCGACGACGGCACGGTCACAGGTGTGACCGTGGTGGCCGCCGGCCCGTGCACCGTCTGCCAGGTGCGCACGCAAGAGACGGATGGCTATGACGCCATCCAGCTCGGCTTCGAGGACATCCCCGACGCCCGCTCGCGCAAGCCCCAGCTCGGCCAATTCAAGAAGGCCGGCATCGCTCCCAAGCGCTTCCTGCGCGAGGAGCGGCTTGCCGCGCCCGCCGCGCTGAAAGTCGGCGAGACGATCACCGCTTCCATCTTCAAGGTGGGGGACATCGTCGACGTGATCGGCACCAGCAAGGGCCGCGGTTTCGCCGGCACGATCAAGCGCCACGGTTTCCACCGTGGCCCAGAGACCCACGGCTGCATGAACGTGCGCCAGCCCGGTTCCATCGCCAGCCGCCGCATCGGCAAGATCCCCAAGGGCAAGCGCATGGCCGGTCACTTCGGCGTCGAGCGCTGCACCAGCAAGAACCTCAAGGTCGTCAAGATCGATGAGGCTCGCGGCCTGCTCTACGTCTCCGGCGCGGTCGCCGGGCCCAACCAGGGACTGGTCCAGGTCCAGGCTGCGCGCACTCCGCACCACTCGAAGGCGGCTGAAGCGCCCGCGCCCAAGGCCAAGGCCTGAGCCCAGGCTCCAACACGAGAACTTCCATGAAGGTCAAGGTCTACAAAGCTGGGAAGGTCACCGAGAAGGATCTCGACGAGCATCCGTTCGGAGATTCGGTCCTCTACCGCACGCTCAAGAGCTCGGTGCTCTCGCACCAGGCCAACGCGCGCCAGGGAACGGTCAAGACGAAGGGCCGCTCCGAAGTCGCCGGCTCGGGCAAGAAGCCCTGGAAGCAGAAGCACACCGGCCGCGCGCGCGCCGGCGACCGCATGTCGCCGATCTGGCGCGGCGGAGGCACAGTCTTCGGTCCGCTCCCGCGCGAGCACCGTTTCGACCTGCCCGCGCAGGAGCGCCGCGTCGCGCTGCGCACGGCGATCTTCGGCAAGCTGCAGGACGGCGAGTTCGTGCTCACCGACCTGACGGCGATCCGCGACGCGGAGACGCCCTCGGCGAAGTCCGCTCGCGCGGTGCTCGCCGATCTCGGCGCGCCGCGCCGCGCCGTGGTGGTGATCGCCGAGCACAACGACCGCGTCTACAAGTCGTTCCGCAACTTCCCCGGCGTGGAAGTCCGTCCGGCCTCGGACCTGTGCGCCTTCGACGTCGCCAGCACGACGATCGTGATCTGCGAGCCGGCTGCTTTCGAAGCCCTCGGCAAGCGCGTCGGCCTCGTCGCCACCGCGAAACAGGAGATCTCATGACCACCTCGCCGACCAACACTTCGCTGCAGCTGCTCGATCGCTTCTACCACATCATCCAGAAGCCGGTGATCTCGGAGAAGGCGACCGACGACACCGCCAACCGCAACGCTTACCACTTCAGGGTTCCGATCGACGCCAACAAGGTCGAGATCCGCCAGGCGATCGAGAAGTTGTTCGACGTGAAAGTGCGCTCGGTCAACACGGCGCGCACCCACACCAAGGTCCGCCGTCGCGCGTACTCCTTCGGCACGACGCCCATGTACAAGCGCGCGATGGTGAAGCTCGCGCCGGGCAACACGATCGACATCCTCTGAGCCTCCAGGACAACCGACCATGCCCCTGAAATCCTACAAGCCGACTTCGCCCGGACGCCGCCACGGCACCGTCCACGACTTCGCGGAGATCACGCGCTCGACGCCCGAGAAGTCGCTCTTGCGCCCCTTGCCCCGCACCGGCGGCCGCAACAACAACGGTCACATCACGTCGCGCCGTCGCGGCGGCGGCAACAAGCGCATGTACCGCGTGATCGACTTCAAGCGCGACAAGGACGGGATCCCGGCCAAGGTCGCCACGATCGAGTACGACCCCAACCGCACCGCGCACATCGCGCTCTTGCATTACATCGACGGCGAGAAGCGCTACATGCTCGCGCCGGTGGGCTTGACTGTCGGCCAGCAGGTCATGTCCGGTCACGGCGCCGAGCCGCTGCCGGGCAACACGCTGCTGCTCGCGGACATCCCGGTCGGCCTCGAGATCCACAACATCGAGCTGCACCCGAACAAGGGCGGCCAGCTGGTGCGCACCGCGGGCAACACGGCACAGCTCACCGCGCGCGAAGGCAGCTACGCCGCGATCCTGCTCTCGTCCGGTGAAATCCGCCTGATCCACCTGACCTGCCGCGCGACCATCGGCCGCATCGGCAACCTCGACCACCAGAACCTCAAGCTCGGCAAAGCAGGCCGCTCGCGCCACCTCGGCATCCGGCCTTCCGTGCGCGGCACCGCGATGAACCCCGTCGACCACCCGCACGGCGGTGGGGAAGGTCGCACCAAGGGCGGTCGTCACCCGGTTTCACCCACGGCCGTTCCGGCCAAGGGCGGTCGCCGTCGTCGCAAGAATCACCCGACCAACCAGTTCATCGTGCGCAGCCGTCACAAGAGCTAGGAGCTCGATTCATGAGTCGTTCCGTCAAGAAGGGTCCGTACGTCGACGCCAACGTTGCCAAGAAAGTGGCGACGATGACGAAGACCGGCAAGAAGGACGCGATCAAGACCTGGGCACGCTCCTGCACGGTCACTCCGGACTTCGTGGGCTTCACGTTCATGGTCCACAACGGCCGCACTCACCTGCGCGTGCACATCACCGAGGACATGGTCGGCCACAAGCTGGGAGAGTTCGCGCCGACGCGCATCTTCCGCGGCCACACCAACAAGAAGGAAGCCGTCAAGGCTCCCGAATAGGGGCAGGATCATGACCGAAGCAACCATGCAATACGCCGCGCGCCATCGCTACGCGCGCACCACGGCGCGCAAGGCACGTCTGGTCGCGGACATGATCCGCGGCAAGACGGTCAACCGCGCGCTGGAGCTGCTCCAGTTCTCGCCCAAGCGCGCCTCGACCTACTACGAGCAGCTCGTGCGCTCGGCGATGGCCAACGCGTCGCAGGACGAGAACGTCAACGTCAACCGACTCTTGATCAGCGAGTGCAAGGCCGACGACGGCCCGCTGGTCCAAGGCCGCTTGCGCTATCGCCCGGGTCCGCAAGGGCGCTCGATGCCGATCCGCAAGCGCACCGCGCACTTGACGGTCAAGGTCGCCGAGGAAGCGGCGCCGCCTGAGAACATCGACGAGCCCGAGGCCAGCGAGTCCACCGGCGAGAAGAAGTCGAAGAAGAAGCGCGCCAAGAAAACGTCCCACAAGTCCGCGACCGGGAAGCCCCGGGCCGCGAAGGCCAAGGCTAAGGCCAAGGCCAAGGCCAAGTAGCACGGAGCCACCGAGAAACCCATGGGTCAAAAAGTCCATCCGACCGGCTTCCGTCTGGCCACCGTCGAGCCGCACCGCTCGCGCTGGTACGCGAACAAGAAGGATTTCAAGAAGCTCCTGCTGCAGGACTTCAAGATCCGCCAGCACATCGGCAAGGAATACAAGGCCGCCGGCATCCCGCGCATCGAGATCGAGCGCACGGGTGAAGCGGTCAACGTGATCGTCCACACCTCGCGGCCCGGCGTGCTCGTCGGTCGCAAGGGCGTGCGCGTCGACGAGCTCAAGACCGAGCTGCAGAAGATCACCGGCATGACCTGCCATATGACCGTGCGCGAGATCAAGCGCCCGGAGCTCGAGTCGGCCCTGGTCGCGGAGATGGTCGCCGAGGCGCTCGAGAAGCGCATGGCGTTCCGTCGCGCGATCAAGAAGGCGATCCAGACCACGATGCAGGCCGGCGCCAAGGGCATCAAGGTCGAGGTCAACGGACGTCTCGGTGGCGCGGAAATGGCGCGCGAGGCGAAGGAGCGCGAAGGCCGCGTCCCGCTGTCGACGCTTCGCGCGCACATCGACTACGGGACCGCTGAAGCCAAGACCACCTGGGGCATCATCGGCGTCAAGGTCTGGATCTACAAAGGCGACCTCGAGCCCGGCCAGAAGATCGACTTCAAGCAGGCTCAGCAGGGCGCGCCGCCGCGCAACGAGCGCCCGCGCGGCCCGCGCCGCAACACCCCGCGTCCCACCGCTCCGGCGGCGAACTGAGGAACAGGTAAACCGCCATGGCGATGCAACCCTCACGCTCGAAGTACAGGAAAGTCCACCGCGGCAAGATCCGCGGGCGGGCGAGCCGTGCCAACAAGGTCTCGTTCGGCGACTTCGGTCTCCAGTCGCTGGACGCCGCCTGGCTCTCCGGCCGTCAGATCGAAGCCGGTCGCGTCGCGATCAACCGCGCGCTCGACGGCCAGGGCAAGGTCTGGATCCGCGTCTTCCCGCACAAGCCCGTCTCGGGCAAGCCGGCGGAGACGCGCATGGGCAAGGGAAAAGGCGAAGTCGAGTTCTGGGCCGCGGTGATCAAGCCGGGTTCCGTGATCTTCGAAGTCGGCGGAATCCCCGAGGACAAGGCCAAGCTCGCCTTCAAGCGCGCTGCCCACAAGATGCCCGTCAAGGTCAAGCTCATCCGCCGTCTCGCGACGACCTGATGCGCACATCCGCTCCATTCACAAGCACACAGCGATGAAGACAGACGACACACGCGGCAAGACCAACTCGGAGCTCGAGTTCGATCTGGCCAACATCAAGAAGGAGCTGTTCGGCCTGCGCTTCAAGGCGTCGGCGGAGAGCACTCCCAACCCGTCGCAGATCCGCACGCTGCGGCGCCAGATCGCGCGCATCAAGACCATGGTGCACGAGCGTGACCTCCGAATCCGCGGTCAGGAGCCGCGCTGACCATGGACGAGACCCGCAATTCACGACGCAACCTGCAGGGTGTGGTGACGAGCTGCAAAGGCTCGAAGACCATCACCGTGCTGGTGACGCGCACTTACAAGCACGCCAAGTACGGCAAGTACGTCCGGCGTCACAAGAAGTACCACGCGCACGACGAGCAGGAGCTTGCCGGCGACGGCGACATGGTCGAGATCGCGGCGACGCGTCCGATCTCCAAGCTCAAGTGCTGGCGACTGGTGAAGATCCTCGAGGCCGCGCCCGATCGCGGGCTGGACGTCGATCAGATCGCGCGCGCAGCGGCCGAGGCCGCAGGCGCCGGAGCGCGCAAGACGCTCGTCCCCGCGGCGGCGACTGAAGCGAAGGAAGGTGGCGAATGATCCAGATGCAGACTTACCTGGACGTGGCCGACAACACCGGCGCGAAGAGCGTCCAGTGCATCAAGGTGCTCGGCGGCACGCACCGCCGCGTCGCCGGTCTCGGCGACGTGATCGTGCTCTCGGTCAAGAAGTCCTTGCCCGGCTCGGAAGTCAAGCCCGGGAGCGTGGTCAAGGGCGTGATCGTGCGCACGCGCAAGCAGACGCGGCGCGAGGACGGCTCGTACGTGCGCTTCGACCGCAACGCGGTCGTGCTGCTCGACGCCGAGAACAATCCCCGCGGCACGCGGATCTTCGGAGCCGTCGCGCGCGAGCTGCGCGAGCGGAATTTCATGAAGATCATCTCGCTGGCCCAAGAGGTCGTCTAAGGAGCCCGCCGTGCAAGTCAAGAGAAGCCGTCGCGCCACAGGCGCACACATCCGCACCCAATCGCGACTGCCCGTCGGCAGCTTGCACGTGAAGAAGGGCGACACGGTCCTCGTGTTGTCCGGCAACGACAAGGGCAAGACCGGCGAGATCAAGCAGGCCCTGCCGCGCGTCGGACGCATCGTGGTCGAAGGCATCAACATGCGTTGGCGCCACAAGAAGCCCAACCAGCAGAACCCCAAGGGCGAGCGCGTGCAGCGCGAAGCTCCGATCCACGCCAGCAACGTCCGGCTCGCCGAGCCGGCGACGAAGTCTGGCAAGGCCAAGGCCAAGGCCGCCAAGCCCGAGAAGCCGGCCAAGAAACCCGCTGCCGAAAAGCCGGCGGCCAAGACCGCGAAAGCCGCCAAGCCGACCGCCGCCAAGAAGAAGAGCTGAGCCATGGCCCCCCGTCTCAAAGAGAAATACATCAGTGACATCAAGCCGAAGCTCAAGGCGCGCTTCGGCATCGAGAACGACCACGCCTGCGCGCGACTGGTCAAGATCGTGGTCAACATGGGCGTCAACGGCGCCGTCGAGAACAAGGCGCGCGTCGAGCAGGCGGCCAAGGAGCTCGGCATGATCACCGGCCAGATGCCGACGATCCGCAAGGCGCGGGTCGCGATCTCGGCCTTCAAGCTGCGCGAAGGCATGCCGATCGGCTGCGCGGTCACGCTGCGCCGCGATCGCATGTGGGAGTGCGCCGACCGACTGATCTCGATCGTCCTGCCGCGTATCCGCGACTTCCGCGGCGTGAAGGACAAGCTCGACGGCCGCGGCAACTACACGCTGGGCCTCAACGAGCAGACGGTCTTCCCCGAGATCGAGCTCGACAAGATCGACTTCACCCAGGGGATGGACATCACCTTCGTGACCACGGCTTCGAACGACGAGCAAGCGCGCTTCCTGCTGAAGGAAATGGGCATGCCGTTCCAGGCCGCGGGCACCGAGGACGAGACCAAGAAGAAGAAGAAAAAGAAGAAGTCCGCGAGCTCCGCCGCCGCCGCCGGCCACACCGCAACCCCCGCTCCTGCCGCCGCTGCGACAGCCACGGCCAAGGCCGAGTAAGGATCCACACCCATGGCCAAGACAACCTGGATCGTCAAATGCAGTCGCCCGCCGAAATTCAAGGTCAGGGGCTACACGCGCTGCGGCATGTGCGGTCGCGCACGCGCCGTCTACAAGAAATTCGGCATCTGCCGCATCTGTCTGCGCAACCACGCGCTGCTCGGAGAAATCCCCGGCATGCGCAAGGCCTCCTGGTAAGGCGCGCGCCAACAACTCCGCTCAACCCATCCTCGGGAACTAGAACGCCATGATGACCGACCCCGTCGCCGACCTGCTGACGTATTTGCGCAACGCAAATACGGTGGGCAAGAAGTCGATCCAGATGCCCGCCTCGCGCCTGAAAGTGAACGTCTTGAAGGTCCTTCAAGAGGAAGGCTTCATCCAATCGTTCAGCGTCGAGCCGGGAACGCCGCGCAGCACGCTCAAGGTCGAGCTGCGCTTCGGACCCGACGGCGAGCGCGTGCTGCGCTCGATCGAGCGGATCTCCAAGCCGGGCTGCCGCGTGTACGCCAAGGTGGGCAAGGTCCCGCAGGTGCTGCGCGGCCTCGGGATCTACGTGCTTTCCACGCCGGGCGGAGTGGTCTCCGACCGCACCGCGCGCAAGAACAACGCAGGGGGCGAGATCCTCTGCAAGGTGTGCTGATCCCATGTCACGCATTGGAAAACTACCCGTCGCGATCCCGAAGGGCGTCGCCGTCGAGAAGAAGGGCGCGCGCGAAGTGCGCGTCAAGGGCCCCAAGGGCGAGCTCTCGATCTCGCTGCGGCCCGAGGTCGAGATCTCCGTCGATTCCGACGTGATCAACGTCTCGCGAGCCGACGACACGCGCGATGCGCGTGCCTACCACGGCATGACGCGCGCGCTGCTCAGCAACATGATGATCGGCGTGACTCAGGGCTATCAGAAGACCCTGGAGATCGTCGGCGTCGGTTGGAACGCGACCGTCGGCGCGGGAAAAGTCACGCTCAACGTCGGCTTCTGCAAGCAGGTGATCATCGACCTGCCCTCGTCGGTCAACGCCGCCGCACCGAATCCGACCACGATCAACCTGTGGGGTGCCGACAAGCAGCTCGTGGGTCAGGTCGCCGCGAAGATCCGCTCCTCGCGTCCGCCCGAGCCCTACAAGGGCAAGGGTGTGCGCTACAAGGGCGAGTACGTCCGTCTCAAGGCCGGCAAGAGCTTCGGTAGCTAGTCCAAATGAACGCACAAGAACTCAAAGCCGTCCGCCACAAACGCCGGACCTTGTCGACGCGCTCCGCGCTGCGCAAGTTCTCGAGCCTGCCGCGTCTGTCGGTCTACCGCTCGACCAAGCACATCTCCGCCCAGGTGATCGACGACAAAACCGGGCGCACGCTGGCCGCGGTCACAACGACCGCCAAGTCGATGTCCGCCGAGCTCGGCGGCAAGACGAAATCACAGCGCGCCGCGCTGGTCGGAGCCGAGATCGCCAAGCGCGCCAAGGCCGCCGGGATCGAGGCCGTGGTCTTCGACCGCGGTCCCTGCCGCTATCACGGGCGCGTCAAAGCGCTCGCCGAGGCCGCGCGCGAAGCCGGCCTGAAGTTCTAGGAAAGCCGAGGTCACAAGAAGCCCATGATCGAACAAATCCGCTACCTCGACGCCGCTGAAGTAGAGCAACTCTCGACGATGAGCGAGGTGCTCGTGCGCATCAACCGTTGTGCCGTGGTCGTCAAGGGAGGCCGCCGCTTCTCCTTCTCGGCCCTGTCCGTCAGCGGCAATCGCGAAGGCGTCGTCGGCCTTGGTTACGGCAAGGGCCGCCAGGTCCCCGGCGCCATCGAGAAGGCCGCGCGCGACTCGCGCAAGCACCTGATGCGGGTCCCGGTCAACGAAGCCGGCTCGATCCCGCACGAGGTCGAAGCCAAGTTCGGCGCTTCGCGCGTGCGACTCGTCCCGGCCGCGCCGGGCACGGGCATCATCGCCGGCGCCGCCGTGCGCGCGGTGTGCGAAATGGCCGGGATCAAGAACATCCTGACCAAGAATTACGGTTCCACGAATCAGGTCAATGTCGTCAAGGCCGCTCTTCTCGCGCTCGGGCAACTGCGCACGATGAAGGACGTCGCCGAACTCCGCGGAGTGGAGCTCTGAAATGGATCTGAAGACGATCAACAGCAAGGGCGGCATCTTCACGACGCGCAAGCGCATCGGGCGAGGAGTCGGATCCGGCCTGGGCAAGACCTCGGGTCGCGGCCACAAGGGTTGGGGCCAGCGCTCGGGTGCTCCGCGCCGCGCCGGCTACGAAGGCGGGCAGATGCCGATCTATCGGCGCGTGCCCAAGCGCGGATTCACCAACGCGTCCTTCTCCACCGAATACACCGTGATCAACGTCGACAGCCTCGAGGTCTTCTCGAGCGGTGACACCATCGATCTCGGCGCGGTGATCACCAAGGGTCTGGTCAGCATGAACACGCCCTTGTTCAAGGTGCTCGGCAACGGTGAGCTGACCAAGAAGCTCGTCGTGCGCGCTCAGAAGTTCACCGCCAGCGCGCGCCGCAAGATCGAAGCGGCGGGCGGCCAGGTCATCGAGCTCGACAAGAACGGTCGCGAGATCGTCGCGGGAGCCTGAGACGCGTGGCCGAGCACAAAGCACTGCAACTGTTCAAGATCCCCGAGACCAGGAAGCGCATCTTCCTGACGCTCGGGATCCTGCTTTTGTATCGCTTCGGCTTCCAGGTTCCGCTGCCGGGCATGAACCCGGACTTCCTGTCCAAGGCCGCGACCGGCATGGCCGGCGAGATGTTCGGCGTCATGAACGCCTTTTCCGGCGGCGCGATCGGACAGACCGCGATCTTCGCCCTGGGCATCATGCCCTACATCTCGGCGTCGATCATCTTCTCGATGCTGGCGAAGGTCTCGCCGCGCATCGAAGCCATCGCCAAGGAAGGTGCGACCGGCCAGAAGAAGATCAACCAGTGGACGCGTCTGGCCACCGTGCCGATCGCGATCATCCAGTCGATCTTCATCTACACCGGTGTGTTCCTGCTGCAGCCCGACATGGTGGCCGAGAGCATGCGCCCGGCGGGCTTCGGCCTGGCGGTGCTCGTGGTGCTCTCGCTGACTGCCGGCGCGATGATCGTCATGTGGCTAGGCGAGCTGATCACCGAATACGGCGTCGGCAACGGCGCCTCGCTGATCATCATGTCGCGCATCATCGCCGAGCTGCCGACCTCGATGATGGCGATGAGCAAGTCGGACGATTTCTACAACGTCCTGGTCTTCTGGATCCTGGCCTGGATCCTGACCGTGATCGTGATCGTCTACATCACGAAGGGCGCGCGCCGCATCCCGATCCAGTACGCCAGGCTGACCCGCGGCCGGCGCGTGTACGGCGGCCAGAAGCACTTCCTGCCGCTCAAGATCAACATGGCCGGCGTCATGCCGATCATCTTCGCCTCGATCCTGTTCGTGATCCCCGGCGTGATCAGCAAGGCCTTTGGCTGGAGCTGGCTCTCCGACGTGTTCCAGGACACGCGCGGCTTCGTCCACGTGGCGATGTACGTCGGCCTGATCTTCGGGTTCTGCTTCTTCTGGAACCGCCTGATGTTCCAGCCCGAGGACATCGCGAACAACCTGCGCGAGCACGGCTCCTTCGTGCCGGGCATCCGCCCGGGCAAGAGCACCGCGGAATTCCTGGGCCAGGTGCTCACCCGCATCACCCTCGCTGGCGCCGCCTTCCTGGCCGTGATCGCCGTGATCCCCAACCTGATCACCACCGGTCAGGGTCTGCACGGCCGCATGGCCTACTTCCTCGGCGGCACCTCGGTGCTGATCGTGGTCGGCGTGGCGATGGACCTGGTCGACAAGCTCAACGCGCAGCTCGTGATGCGCAACTACGAGGGCTTCATGAAGTCCTCCGGCGCCGGCTGGGCGCGCAAGGAGCAATGAACCGATGCGACGCGTCCTGATCCTGCTCGGGCCTCCGGGGGCCGGCAAAGGAACTCAAGCAGTGCGCTTGAGCAAGGACCTCGCGTTGCCGCACATCTCCACCGGCGACCTGTTCCGCGAGAATATCAAGCGCATGACGCCGCTGGGCGCGAAGGCCAAGGCCTTCCTCGACGTCGGCAAGCTGGTCACCGACGAGTTGGTGCTCGAGATGCTCTTCGACCGCGTGGCCAAGCCCGATTGCGCCGGCGGTTACCTGCTCGACGGATTCCCGCGCACCCTGCCGCAGGCCCTGGCGCTCGAGAAGGCCCTGCCGGCGGACGCCAAGGTCCAGGCGCTCAACCTGCGCCTGGGCGACGATGCGATCGTCGAGCGGTTGAGCGGACGGCGCACCTGCGAATCCTGCGGGAACATCCAGCACCTGAAGTTCTCGCCGCCGAAGGTCGCGGACAAGTGCGACAAGTGCCAGGGCAAGCTGGTGCAGCGCTCCGACGACCGCCCCGAAGTCGTGCAGAAGCGCCTCGAGGTCTACCGCAAGGAGACCCAGCCGCTGGAAGCCTTCTACGCCGAGCGCGGCTGTCTCGCCCACGTCGACGGCTCGAAGTCCTCCGACGAGGTCTTCGCCGCCCTGCGCAAGACCGCCGCGAGCATGGTCATGGAGGGTTGCCGCTAGCCGGCGACGAAGTTCCATGGCCAAGGAAGAACCGATCACCGTCGAGGCCGTCGTGACCGAATCGCTGCCCAACGCTCGTTTCCGAGCCAAGCTGCCGACCGGCCACGAGATCCTCGCTCACGTCAGCGGCAAGATGCGCATGCACTACATCCGCATCCTGCCGGGGGACAAGATCACGGTCGAGATGTCGCCATACGACCTGACCAAGGGCCGCATCGTCTACCGCGGCGAACGCAAACGGAGAATGTGACATGAAAGTTCGTTCGAGCGTCCGGCGCATGTGCGCCAACTGCAAGATCGTGCGCCGCCGCGGCGTCGTGCGCATCATCTGCAAAGAACCCACCCACAAACAACGCCAGGGCAAGTAGCCAGCACCGGAGCCATCGATCATGCCGCGTCTCATCGGGGTTGACATTCCTGCCAACAAGCGACTCGAAATCGCGCTCACCTACGTCTATGGCGTGGGCCGTCCGACCGCCCTCAAGGTCTGCGATGCGCTGAAGCTCGACCGGGGTCTGCGCGCGCGCGACCTCAACGAGGATCAGCTCACCGCGATCGCCAACTACGTCCAGAAGAACTTCTCGGTCGAGGGCCAGTTGCGCCGGCAAGTGACCTCGGCGATCAACCGCCTGCGCGAGATCGGCTGCTACCGCGGCCTGCGCCACCGCCGCGGCCTGCCGGTCCGCGGTCAGCGCACGCGCACCAACTCGCGCACTCGCAAGGGTCCGCGCAAGACGGTCGCCGGGAAGAAGTCCGTGAAGGGGATGAAGTAGTCCTATGGGAAAAGCCGTCAAGAAAAAGATCAAGAAGACCGTTGCGCGCGGCTTCGTGCACATCAAGGCGTCGTTCAACAACACGCACGTCACGATCACGAACGGCGCGGGCGAGGCGATCAGCTCCGGCTCGGCCGGGATCGTCGGCTTCAAGGGCACGCGCAAGAGCACGCCCTTCGCCGCCCAGCGCGCCGCCGAGCACGCCGCTCAGAACGCCATGCGCCAAGGACTCAAGGAAGTCGAAGTGCGCGTGCGCGGAGCCGGCTCCGGCCGCGAGTCCGCGATCCGCGCACTGGCCAATTCAGGTTTGAACGTCCTGTCCATCGAGGATGTGACCCCGCTCCCGCACAACGGTTGCCGCGCGCGCAAGCGTCGCCGCGTCTAGCCCAAGGAGCCCGATGAAAAAGTCACCTACTCGGCTTCGCGCGCTTCGGCGATACATCGTCGCGCTAGGTCCGTCGTGCTCAGCGGCCGAGGAGGCCGCCTCCGCCGCCGTCCCGTCGCGCTCCTCGTCTCGCCTTCCCGCGCTGTGCCTCGCTACGGCGCCTTTTTCAACGGTCTCCTAGCACCGAACAAGATCTATGGCTCGTTACACCGGAAACAAGTGCAAGCTGTGCCGCCGCGAAGGCATGAAGCTCTTCCTGAAGGGGCAGCGTTGCTTCACCGACAAGTGCGCGATCTCGCGCCGCGACTACCCGCCGGGCGTGCATGCCCAGAAGCGCACGAAGATCACCGACTACGGTGTGCGCGTGCGCGAGAAGCAGAAGCTCAAGCGCATCTACGGCGTGATGGAACGGCAGTTCAAGCTGTACTTCCACGAGGCCGAGCGGCTCAAGGGCAACACGGGTGAGACCCTGCTGTCGCTGCTCGAGCGCCGTCTCGACAACGTGGTGCTGGCTTCGGGCTTCGCCCTGTCGCGCAACCACGCGCGCCAGCTGGTCAACCACGGCCACTTCACGGTCAACAACCGCTGGGTCGACGTGAGCTCCTTCCAGGTCCGTCCCGGAGACATCATCGCTCCGCGCTCGACCGAAGCGACCCGCAAGGCCGTCGCCGAAGCCATCGAAGTCAACAAATCGCAGCCCGTTCCGAACTGGCTCGAGGTCAATCGCGACACGCTCTCCACGCGCGTCGTGTCGATCCCGCGCCGCGAGGACGTGCCGCACCCGATCCAAGAGCAGCTGATCATCGAACTCTGCTCCAAGTAGGCCGCGCAAGGCATCCACAGCCCGCCCCGACCGAAGCCCCGACCGTCTTTCACCACCACAGAGCTGATCCATGCGAATCCGTTGGCGCAATTTCGAACTTCCCAGCAAGGTCGTCCCGGACAAGGACACCTTGACCAACGAGTACGGCCGTTTCGTCGTCGAGCCCTTCGAGCAGGGCTTCGGCAACACGATCGGCAACGGACTGCGGCGCGTGCTGCTGTCCTCGATCGAGGGTGCCGCGGTGACCGCCGTGCGCATCCAGGGCGCCTCCCACGAATTCGATTCGCTGGAGGGCGTGCTCGAGGACGTCACCGACATCATCCTCAACGTCAAGCGCTTGCGCTTCCAGTACGACGGGGACGAGCCGATCACCTGCAAGGTCCAGAAGAAGGGCAAGGGCAAGGTCACCGGCGCGGACGTGGTCGTTCCCGGCGACGGGCGCGTGATCAACAAGGATCTGACCCTTGCCACGATCACCGGCGACCGCGAATTCACGATGGAGCTCGACCTGCACCGCGGACGGGGCTACGTGCCCGCCGAGGACAACACCAGCGAGCGCCATCCGCTGGGCACGATCCCGGTCGACTCGATCTACTCGCCGGTGCACCGCGTGCGCTACTCGATCGAAGCGACGCGCGTCGGCAAGTTCACGAACTACGACCGCCTGGTGCTCGAGATCTGGACCGACGGAACGGTCACTCCGCAGCTCGCGCTGGTCGAGTCGGCCAAGATCTACCGCAAGCACTTGAATCCCTTCGTGCTCTACGAGACCAGCCGCGACGAGCGCCCGCAGGCCGAGGATCCGGCGGCTTCGACGTTCATGGAGCGCGGCTCGGAGACCAACAAGCTCTCGAGCATGCTCGCCCGCCCGATCGCCGACCTCGAGTTGTCCGTGCGCGCGAAGAACTGCCTCGACGGAGCCAACGTGCAGACGTTGAAGGACCTGGTCACGCTGTCCGAAAACGACGTGATGAACCTGAAGAACCTGGGCAAGACCAGTTTGACCGAGATCAAGGCCAAGCTCGCCGAAGTCGGGCTGTCGCTCGGCATGAGCGTCTGACAAGGATCTCTCGCACCGCGAGAGCGAAACGAACATGCGACACAGACTTGCTGGAAATCACCTGGGACGCACCAGCGCCCACCGCACAGCCATGGCGCGCAACATGGCGGTCTCCCTGATCGACCACGAGCGCATCATCACGACGGTCCAAAAGGCCAAGAACGTGAAGCCCTTCGTCGAGAAGCTGATCACCCTGTCGAAGGACGGGACGATCGCCCATCGCCGCATGGCCTTCGCGCGCCTGCGCAGCGACGACGCCGTGAAGAAGCTCTTCGACACCCTCGGCCCGCGCTTCGCGGATCGCAAGGGCGGCTACTGCCGCATCCTGAAGCTCTCGAAGCCGCGCCTGGGCGACAACGGCACGCGCGCGATCCTCGAGTTCGTCGAGCGCACGCCGAAGGAAGTCGAGACGACGCCGGTCGAGGCGTAGCCATCATCTGACTTCGATCGGAATGGAGATGGCACCCCGCGCGCCGCACACCGGCCCGCGGGGTGCCATCTCCATTTCGCTCGAAGTCAGACGACCACGCACTCGCGTCCCGCGTCCGCCGAGTCGAGTTCGTCGGTACGGATCCACTTCCGTCGCGTCTGTCGGTAGGAGTCTGGCCCGATCACTGGCGCTCGGTACCCGGTATTCCACCGCCATCCTGAACCTGCGCGATACGTATCGCGCAGGTTCAGGATGGCGGTGGAATACCGGGTACCGATAGCGCAGCGAGGAGGCGCGGACAGGAGTGTCGTGATCGAGGCTGGCTTCGTACCGACAACTAGAGTCGCGCCAGGCGCACGCGGCTCTTGCCGAGCAGGCGGTCGACTTCCTCGGCCAGCGTCGCGTTGATGTCGACATAGAGCTGCGTGCCCGCGCGCACGCGGCGCATGTTGCCGTCGTCGCCGGTGACTTGCAGGAACAGCGGGCGCTTCCCCGGATGTCGCTTCAACGTGCTGCGCAAAGCTTCGAGCTGCGGCGCGTCGTCGGGGCCCACGGCCACCACCAGCCCGCCGTCGAAGCGCTTGAGCGCGTCCTCGATCGTCATCAATTCCTCGAGGATGAGGGCCGGCTCCTCGCCGCGCTCGTCGAGCTTCCCGCGCGCCAGCACCACCGTGTCATCCGCGAGCAGATAGCGGAATTGCTCGAAAGTGCGCGGGAAAACAGTCACCTGCACGTTCCCTTCGAGGTCCTCGAGGCGGAAGCGGGCCATTTTCTTGCCCGCGTACGTCCCGGTCTTCACCACGGTCTGGGCCAGACCGACGATCAAGCCCGCGATCATGACCTCGGAGCCCGCGCTGCGCAGGCCGAGCTCGGAAGTCCTCGTGTTCGAGAGCAGCGCGAACAGCCCCGCGCGCTCCTCGAGCGGATGGCCCGAAAGATAGAAGCCCAGCGCGTCATGCTCGGCGCGCAGCGTCTCCGCCTTGTTGAACGCCAGCGCGTCGTCGATGCCGTCGCCCGCGGAGACCGCCATGCGCGCGCCCGCCTTCGGCCCGCTCGGAGCATCGAACATCGAGATCTGACCCGCGCGCCGATCGGCCGCCGCGCGCTGCGACTCGCTCATGCCCGCTTCGAGAGCGGCGAGCACCGCGCCGCGATTGTGGCCGGTGTACTCGAAGGCCCCGGCCTTGATCAGCGCTTCCCAGGTGAGCTTGGTGACGTCCTGCGGATCGGTCTGCGCGCACAGCTCGTGCAGGCCGAAGATCGGATTGGCCTTCGCCACGCGATCGCGCACGGCGAGCATCGACTGCACTGCCTTCTGCCCGGTGCCCTTGATCGCGCCCAGGCCGAAGCGGATCGCTTCGCCCTCGGGCTCGAACTCCCAGCCCGAGACGCGCATGTCGGGCGGCAGGAGCCTGACACCGGATTTGCGCGCGGCATCGACCAGCTCCTTGACCTTGTCCGAATTGCCCATTTCGCAAGAGAAGTTCGCGGCCAGGAATTCCGCGCGGTGGTTCGCCTTGAGATAAGCCGTCTGGTAGGTGATCAGCGCGTAGGCGGTCGAGTGCGACTTGTTGAAGCCGTAGCCGCCGAACTTGATGATGTTGTCCCAGATCTCGCGCGCGGTCGCCTCGCTGGCGCCCTTGGCCGCCGCGCCGCGCACGAACTGCTCGGCGAACTTCTGCATGATCTCGGGCTTCTTCTTGCCCATCGCCTTGCGCAGGTTGTCGGCTTCGTTGAGCGTGAAGCCGGCCAGCGCGCTCGAGATCAACATGACCTGCTCCTGGTAGACCAGGCAGCCGTAGGTGTCGCGCAGGATCGGCTCGAGCAGCGGATGCTGGTACTCGATCTTCTCCTTGCCGTGCTTGCGGTCGGTGAACATGTCGACCATGCCCGACTCCAGGGGACCTGGCCGGTACAGGGCGAGCACGGCGATCAGGTCCTCGAACACGTCGGGCTTCAGGCGCGTCAGGAGCTTGCGCATGCCCTCGGATTCGAGCTGGAACACCGCGGCCGTGTCGCCGGCGGTCAGCATCCGATAGGTCGCCGGATCGTTCTCGGGCAGCTGGTCGAGGTCCGGGACCGCACGAGCGAGCTTGGCGATGTTGCGCAGCGCGCGCTCGAGAATCGTCAGCGTGCGCAGGCCGAGGTAGTCCATCTTGACCAGGCCGAGCTCCTCGAGCTGCGGCGCCGGCCACTGGGTCACGATGTCGTCGTCGTGCCGGCACAGGGGCACGTACTCGACGATCGGACGGTCGGAGATCACCACGCCCGCCGCGTGGGTCGAGATGTGCCGCGCCATGCCTTCGAGTCGCGTCGACAGCTCGAAGATCTCCTTGTACGCGGGATTCTCGTCGCGCGCCGCGGCCAATTCCTTGTCCGTCTCGAGAGCTTCCGCCAGGGTCGGCGCATTGGGGCCGGCGGGGATCTTCTTGGTCAGGCGGTCGACTTCCGACAAGGGCAGGTCGAGCACGCGCGCCACGTCGCGCACCACCGTGCGCGAAGCCATGGTCCCGAAAGTCACGATCTGGGCCACGTGGTCGGTGCCGTAGCGGGTGCGCGTGTACTCGAGCACGCGCTCGCGGCCTTCCTTGCAGAAATCGATGTCGATGTCGGGCATCGACGCGCGGCCGGAGTTCAGGAAGCGCTCGAAGAGCAGGTCGTACTTCAGCGGATCGACCTTGGTGATGCCGAGCAAGTAAGCGACGATCGCTCCCGCCGCCGAGCCTCGGCCGGGGCCGACCGGGATGCCGTTCTCGCGCGACCAGCGGATCAGGTCCCAGACGATCAGGAAGTAGGAGACGAAGCCCATCTGGCGGATCACAGCCTGCTCGCGCTGCATGCGAGCGCGCGCCGCGGCGTTGTCGGATCCGTAGAGCCGCGCGAGGCCCTGCTCGCACAGGCGATCGAAAAGCACTTCGGGCGCTTCGCCGTCGTCGGTCTTGAACAGCGGCACGCGGTACTTGCCGAACTCGAGCTTCAAGGCCACCTGCTCGGCGACGTCGATGGTCGCAGCGAGCGTCTGCGGCAGGTCGCGGAACACCTCGCCCATCTCCGCGCGCGTGCGAAAGAACAGCGAATCGGTGTCGAAGCGGAAGCGCTTCTCGTCCGCGCGCTTGGCGCCGGTGTTGATGCACAGGAGCACGTCCTGCGCCGCGCAGTCCTCGTGGCGCAGATAGTGGATGTCGTTGGTCGCGACCAGCGGCACGCCGGTCCTCTGGTGCAGGCGCCACATCGCCTCGTTGGCCTTGTCCTGGATGTCGATGCCGTTGCGCTGCAGCTCGAGCCAGAAGTGCTCCTTGCCGAACAGGTCGCGGAACTCGGCCGTCACCGCTTCCGCGCGCGCCTCGTCGCCGCGCAGGAAAAGCTGGTTGATCTCGCCGGCCAGGCAACCCGACAGGCAGGTGATGCCCTTGGCGTGCTGCGACAGCAGCTGCTTGTCGATGCGCGGGCGGGTGTGCAGTCCTTCGAGATAGGCCCCGGTGCACAGTTTCAAGAGGTTGGCGAAGCCCTCCTGATCGCGCGCCATCAGCGTCAAATGGTGGTAACCGTTGTCGGTCCGGTTGTGCGGCTCGTGGCGCGTCTTCTTGGCGACGTAGACCTCGCAGCCCAGGATCGGCTTGATGCCCTTCGCGGTCGCGGCCTGGTACAGCTCGATCGCCCCGAACATGTTGCCGTGGTCGGTGAGCGCGATCGCCGGCTGCTTGTCGCTGACGCAGGCGCTGATCAGGTCCGAGATCCGATTCGCCCCGTCGAGCAGGCTGTACTCGGAATGGACGTGGAGGTGGACGAAGTCCGGGATCGACATGGGGCGTGGAGCGCGCGCGAAAGCTGCTAACCGCGCAGGAGCTGCATCAAGAGCGCTTTCTGCGAATGCAGGCGATTCTCCGCTTGTTGATAGACCAGCGAGCGCGGCCCGTCGAGCACGCCGTCCGAAACTTCGAGATTGCGCCGCACCGGCATCGCGTGCATCAGCTTCGTGTCGTTCCCCAAGGCGAGCGTCTTCTCGTCGACCATCCAGCCCGTCTGGCGCGAACGGCGCGTCGCGGCCAGGGTCGGGTTCGAGTAGTCCTCGAGGCTCATCCACGAGCGCGCGTAGACCACCGCGGCGGAGCGCACGCTCTCGACGATCGACAATCCCGCGCGCACCGTGCCGCGGTTGTCCTTGGCGATCGTCGCGGCTTCGTCGAGCACGCCCGCGTCGAGCTCGAAGCCCTGGGGATGGGCGATGCTCACGTGCATGCCTTGCGACAAGGCCGCGTGCAGCAGCGAGTTGACCACCGCCGGAGTCGCCGGAGTGGGGGAGTTGGTCCAGACGATCGCCAGCTCCTTGCCCGCGAGAGGCCCCAGG
>Ga0193706_1000595_pt1 | contig 20076 bp, 21 predicted proteins | sample U3c1metaG_FD_160130 | JGI IMG/M metagenome (GOLD analysis project Ga0193706, IMG submission 160130) | Soil microbial communities from a riparian zone of the East river system, Colorado, United States - U3c1 | ecosystem: Environmental > Terrestrial > Soil > Riparian zone | place: USA: East River... | reverse complement strand
TCCTCAGGGCGATAATTCGACTTTGACCGAGGGATGCTGTGCGTCGAGCACGACCTTCACCGCTTTGCCCACGCGTTCCCACTCCCACGGCAGATCGGTAGCACGCTTCTCCAGCCACACGTCGTACGTCCCCAAGGCAAGACCGTGAAATCCCTTGTGAAACAATTCACGCGCTTCAGCCTGCGAACCGCCTTCCGGGTAGATCGCAGCGCACCACTCGCCTTCGCCAGCTTCGGGAATAGTGGCCTTGACGCTCACGGCTCCTTTTCCATCGACGACGACCCGCGTGAATGGGATTGCCGTGTCGTGCAGGCGGGAACAGCTCCAGGATTCTCCGCTGGCGCGAATCACGACAAGCCCAGGGGGGAGATCCTCCGCGAGCCAGCGGCCGGGCATCGTCAGCTTTGCACGGCGAGCTGCGCGCGGATTCGAACCAACGTCGACCGCTGTTTCGCTGACCACTGGAGAACCATCGGACAGAATCAGCTCGATCTCGAGACTGCGCGACGGCTCGAGGACGACCGTGATCTCGGCAGGCGGGACGGAGATGCCGTACAGGTATTTCGTCGCAAACCCAGGAGCTTCGACTTGGATCGTAAACCGATCCGCGTAGATCGGCGCGAGCATGAACGTTCCTGGAGCCTCGACCAGCGCTCCGCGCTCGCCGTCGCGCGTGGGCCGAATCGTCCGGATCGTCGCCGCTTCCAAGGGACGTCGATCGGCGTCGCGCGCATGGATGCGCAAGGACTTGGGCAACTTGTCGAGGATCAGCGGCACGATTCGATGCTCTCCGGGCGAGAGCGCTGGAACACTCTGCTCCGCGAGCACGGTCCCCTCGTGGGACGAGATTTCCGCGTACCATGGGACTCCCGGCGTCAGCCCCGCGAATCTCCAGCGTCCATCCTTGTCCGGACGTGTCCTGATCGATTGAGTATCTCCTTCTCCGCGATGGGTACTGTCGTTTTCAGAGTGCAGCAGGGGCAGCTTCCCGGAAATCTCATCGACGAACATCGGCGGCTCGCCGAGTAGATTGAGCCAGAGCGACTTGCGCTGAATATCATCGCCACCGGGAATCATGAACTCGAGCAGGCACGCTCGGACGAGCGTCGCGACGACCGCGGTCGAGTCGGGCGGCACGTCGAGCTTTGCGCTCTCGTAACCAAGCGCCTGAATCATGACTTGATGATCGCCGCTGCCCATGGTGAGCTCGAGGTTGCCACTCGCGTCACTGCGGGCGATCGATGGCGCCGACGAGGCCATCGGAATTCCGCGAGCGCCGGCGATCGCTGCGGCATCGACGTCCTGTACGTGAACGCTGATCGTGCGCAAAACGGCGGGCGCGGGACCATCGAGGGGCTTCGTCGGCGATGGAGCCGTTCTCGCTTCCACCGCGGCAGCCGGAAGCTCCTCTACGTCACTCTTCGCGGTCCTTGCCTCTTCGCTGATCGCGAGATCTGCCTTCGCTTCGGCAGCCCGCGGACGAGCCTCGCGGACAGACAGGAAAGCGATCACTCCAACAAGAGGGAGCAAGAGCGCCATCGCCGCGAAGAGTCTGGTAGAAAACTGCCGGGACATGCTCGCCAGAGCTTGGCAAAAAACGGACGCATTGCATGCCACCAGCGGACGAACACTCGATCCAACATCTACGAGGTGTGGCAGCCCGAGCACGAATGCGACGAATAGGAGCCTCCGATGACTGAATCACCCAATCACGACGAACCGGACGACCTCGCGGTGCCCGAGAAGTTCCTCCGCGTGCAGGACCTCTGGGATGAAAGCGCGCGTACGCCGCGGGAAGTGGAGGTCACGCCTGCTCAGCGGGAGGAGCTCGAGCGCCGGCTCATGAAGCACCAGACCAATCCTGGGAAGTACGCGACCTGGGAGGAGATTCGCCACGAGCTCGAAGGGTCGGAATGATCCGCTCGGTCGAATTCCTTCCCGAAGCGCGGCAGGAGATGGCCGATGCATTCTGGTGGTACGAGAACCGACGCAGTGGACTCGGATCGGCGTTCCTCCTCGCCATGGAAGCTGCTCTCCGTGCTATCCGTCGAGTGCCAGAAGGACTCGAGCTGATCGCGATGAACACTAGGAAAGTCGTGATCCGCCGATTCCCGTACCTTCTGTTCTATGTCGTGGAAGGATCGCGCATCCTCGTGACCGGAGTCTTCCACGCGCGTCGCAATCCGAGGGACCGGTCGGACCGCGTTCGCGAGCTTGTGCTCGCGCAGTAGGGGCTGTTCCAGGACGCCAACTCACGCCTCGGTTGGACTGCTGCATCAAAGATGCTGCCGTTTCGACTGCCCCGATTTCAGAGCCGCGCCCGCGGTCTCCTCGCGCCTCTAGCCCATGCAATTCACCAAGACCATTCAGGAGTGGTTCGCGGACAAATGGGGAGGAAGTCTGGAACTACCCGATGGATGGTATGGGAGGCCCTACGACAATCAGCACGCTCTGACGTCCGTCCACCAGCTGGGCGATACCTTGACCGTCGAACTGGACAAAAAGCTCGTCCTCAGGTTTGAGGGCCTGAGGGCCGTCACCAGGAGTGATCACGAGATTGTGTTCGGCCCGTTTGAGGTCCTGTACTTCGAGGCGGAAAGCATCGGCGATGATCGCGCTCGGCACTCCAAGGAGTACCGGTCTGGCACCGCAAGGCTCGCAATTCCGCCAGGGTAGGAATCCAGCGGAGCGCGTACGGGAACGATCGACGTCACCCCGCCTTGGGCGCTTCCTCAGGGCAGGAAACTCTTCCGATCCGCCAGCTTGCGCGGCAGATACTCCTCGAGCACGAAGTTGAGTCCCCACTTCGCGAGCGCCTGCTGCTCGGCGCGCACGCCCATCTTCAACAGCTGCTCGATCGCCTTGATCCACGGCTTGTGCGCCATGAAGAACGGGTCGTTCTTCAGCGCATCCTTCGCCCGCTTGACGTCGACTTCCTGCAGCACGTGCGTCGCGTCCTCGAGCTTGAAGTCGATGATGTCCTGCGGCGTCAGCCCGAGATACCTCGCCTGCGGCACGCAGAAAAAGCGATTGATGTGCGCCGCATTCCCCGACCCGACTTTCAACGTCCGATAGATGTTCGCAATCCCGTACGGATCGCAATCGACGAACGCATACACCGGAATCTTCTTGTCGTCCGCCAGCCTGCGGATGAACCTCCGACAAGCCCGCGACGGCACGCCCTGCGTCGAAATGATGATGCAGTCGTTCGTCTCCCAGAACTTGTGCTCGTTCAAGCGGTCGTACATGCCGCCTGTCTCGATCGCCATCACGAACTTCGCCTCGGTGCGGAACTGCAAGCGCTCGACGTCCGACGGAATCGAGTACGCGCCCGAGCCGAATTTCCGGCAGTCGATCTCGATCGGCGCCTGAGTCTCGCGATCGCGGTCGATCACGATCAGATTTCCAGCGACCGAGCCGCCGTGCTCCTCCGGCCGATAGCGCAATTGCTCGCGCGAAAGCCCGTCCAAGCTCGCCAGCGCCTCGATGTCGTCCATGACGGCGTCGGACTCGGGCTGCTCGTTGAACTTGCACTCGCCCCAGTTCTTCGAGACGTAGTACGCCTCCCGTTTCGTCGCGTGGTCGTCGTTCTCGACCATCTCCTTGCTGATCGACATCAAGCGCAGAGTCTGCGCGAAGCTCTTGACCGTGTTGACGCTGAGCGTGCGCTGCGTCAAGCCCTTGCCGAGCTCGAAGTAGCCGATCTTCGCGTCGTATTTCACGTTGCCGAGCGAGCGTGTCGGGAACTTCAGATCGGGCAGGTCGCGCTTGAGAATGCGTTGATTGACGCGCAGAGCCGTGTTGTGGATCAGCTCGAGCGTCTTGACGTCTTCCTTGGTCAGCTCGCGCGCCCGGGTCGGCTTGGCCACGTTCTTTTTCTTGTCCTTGGCCATGTCAGAACTTCCGGCTCTTCTGCAGCACGTCGTCGAGCGTGTTCACCGTGCCGTCGCGCTCCTCGTTCGAGAGGTCGAGGATCTCCTGCAGCGCGATGCCGATGTGGGGGATGTACTTTTCGATGTAGGAGCGCTTGTTGAACTCGCTCTGCAGCCGCTTGCCCTTCCTTATATAGGTGCCGAGCTTGCGGCCGCACTCCTGCAGGCCGAGACGGATCTCCTTCTGGATCTCCTCGTAGCCGGCGATCGCTTCCTTGGATTCCGAGGTGAAGGGCACCCAGGCGCTGGCGATGTGGATCAGCACGGCGCAGGGACCGATCGGCAACGCACCCCGGGGTTGCTGCAATCCATAGGACTTCCAGTTCGTCGCGATCACGGCGCGCGTGATGCCGCAGGCGGCTTGCTGGTGCAGCAAAGGCACGCGATTCGCGAAGCGCAGCACGCGGATCGGCTCGTCCGCGTTGCCGACCAGATCCTCGGTGGTGACCGCCGTCTTCTTCTTCTGGATCCGGCCCGCGTCGGTGACTTCGAGCCCGACTCCGCCGGGCTTGCCGAAAGCTATTCCGACTTCGATGGCGAAGGGATTGCCGCGGTACACCGCCGGAGGCCGCGAGCAGGCGACGTAGAAGTCGGCCTCGATCTCTTTTTTCAAACCGGACGTCACCAGCTCTTCCCCGATCGGCGAGATGCAGGTGGTCGGCGGGGCCATGATGCGCGTGGCCTGGATCGCGGTGTGCAGAGCGGCGGCTTCCTCGCGAGCGATGCGGCCGGGGTTGGCCTTCGACGAGACCTTCGCTTGCTTGCAGATTTCCTCGGCGACCTTCGGGCCGACGCGGCAGAACTCCTCCTGCAGGAAACCCGACAAGGTGCGCGAGCTCGTCTCCTTGAGCATCGCGATCAGCGCGCCGAGCTCGACGCCGTGCGGGTGCGGCTTGATCTCCTCGGCTTGCGGCGGCAAGGCCTTCGTGCTGCGCTCGTAGGTGACCGACTGCGAACCCTCGGGTGTGCCGACCGTCGGATCGTCGTAGTGCAGCGTCAAATGCGGATTCGCGATCGCCGTCTGCTTCAGGAACATGTCGACGGAGCGCAGACCCTTCTGGTACTTCGCCTCCATCTCGATCTCGACGCGGGTGCCGTGAGCCTTCGGCGCGCCGTCGCGCTCCCAGGCGACCACGTTGGACTCGTGGATGTCGGGCTTGTTGCGCGCGGTGTCGATCGACATCACGAACTCGTGGGCGTCGGCCTTCTTGCCGGTGCGCGAGAGGATGCGCACGGGCTTGCCGGTGGTCAGCTGGCCGTACATGCCGGCGGCGCTGATTCCGATGCCCTGCTGGCCGCGCGACTGCGCCAGCTTGTGGAACTTCGAGCCGTAGAGCAGCTTGCCGAAGACCTTGCCGATCTGCTCGGAGACGATCCCGGGCCCGTTGTCCTCGACGATCATGCGGAAGTGCTCCGCGGTCGTCGGCTTCAGCTCGACCCAGATCTCGGGCAGGATGCCGGCCTCCTCGCAGGCGTCGAGCGAGTTGTCCACGGCTTCTTTCACCGCGGTCAACAGGGCCTTGAGCGGCGAGTCGAAGCCCAGGAGGTGGCGGTTCTTCGTGAAGAATTCGCTGACCGAGATCTCGCGCTGGCGCGTCGCCATCTGCTGCGCGGTCGAGCGCCGGCCGCCGTCGGCCTCGCTGGAGCTGGAGCTCGGGCTCGCGGATTCCGGCATGGGCAATTGAGGCTCGGGGGCCGCCTTCTTCAGGTCCGGCTTGCGCGCGGAGGCCTGGGCTGCGGCCGGCGCTTTCGCGATCGGGGGGGACTCGGGGAACAGACTGGCGCTGGTGTCGGGCATGGTTGCAAGAACGAGGAGGAGGCCCCTGGTGTAGAGGCGCGCGCGACCGGAATCAAGCTTCCCAAAACGCGCGCACGTTCACTTTCCGCCCTGTTGGACGCCCTCGAGCGGACCGTTGTGTACCACGTCGACAAGGCCCTCGGGCGTGACGAACATCCAGTCGCCCACTTGACGATCGTTGTGGTACATGCCGCTCCAGCGCAACGTGCCGTTCGGGTAGAGACTTTCCCACGCGCCCTCGCGCCGGCCCTGGGCGTAGCTCCCGCGCTGCGTGACGCCGCCGTCCTCCTGGAACTCGGTCCAGCTTCCGTGGCGCGAGCCCGCGTGCCACTCACCGATCGATTGCACGTTGCCGCTCGGGTACCAGCGCGTGCTCAAGCCTTCGCGCACGCCGTCGATCTCGGAGTATTGCTCGAGCGGGCTCCCGTCCTCGCGCCGCACCAGGCGTTCGTTGCCGCGCTTCTCGAGCGGCATCGGCTTGCCGTCGACGAGGGTGGTGCCCGCGGCTTCCCAGGCGGGCTCCGGACCGGGGATTGTGGCCTGCGTTGCGGCAGCGGGAAGCGGCGGAAGCGTCTGCACGGGCGGAGCGGGAAGCGGCGGTTGCGTCGGAACGGACGCCGTCTCGGGAATCGGGCTCGCAGGCCTCGAGCGGCGCCAGTAGAAGCCTGCCGCGACCACGATCGCGAGCAGCAGAACGAAGACCACGCGCGACGAGCCCCGATTTTTCGCGGCCAAGGGATCCTCCCTGCTCAAACCCGCTGCCAGAGCTGGAACAGCCCCCAGGCGAAGAGGATCAAGGGCGGCGCCGAGGTCAGGCAACCGACTTTCAGGAAGCGCTGGTTGATCGAGGCGGCGCAGACCGGGCAGGCGCGCGGCTTGGGCACCGGCAATTTGGTCTTGCAGTGCGGGCAGTAGGGGCTGTCGATCAGGCGCGGCATGGGTCAGGCACGGATCACACGCGGCTCGAGAGCACCGTCCGCGAGCCCCAGTCGCGCCGCCTCGTCGCGGAAGCGACGCAGCGCGGGAGCGAAGTCCAGGCCGGGATCATAACGGCATTCCTCGGCGAGGTAGCGCTGGCAGGCGGCGAGCGGCAGATTCCAGCTCGCGGCGCCTTCGGATGCGAGCGCGGACAGGGCAGCGGGCTGCGAGCCGCGTTCGCGAGCGCGAGCGAAGGCGCGGATCTGTTCCGGCGAGAGGTCGACGCCTTCGCGCACGACCCAGGTCGCGAACACGAAGGGTAGGGCGAAGGCCTCGGCCCAGGCCGCGGAGGGATTGAAGCTCGGCGGCGCGCCTCGAGAGAGGGTGCGGACCAGGGCTGGGTCGCCGATGGACAGCCAGGCGTCGGCGTCGGAGGCCTCGGGTGAGCGTGAAGTCGGCTCGAAGGCCCGCGGCGCCGCGCGACCATGGCTCGCTGCTCGCCGCGCGAGCATGATCTGCGCCAGGGCCTGGGCCGTGCGGCTCGACGGATCGAGGGCGAGGCTTTCGACTTCGTCGAGCGGCTTGTTCAAGAAGACCTGCACGCTGGCGACGAATCCGCGGCCTGCGATCGCCGAGTCGGCGAGGTAGCCGTACCCCGGCCGGCGGAACAGCTCGATCGAGGACACCAGCGCGACGTCCAGCTCGCCGCCTCGTAAACCCTCCACAAGCTTCGAAGGCACGGCGCAGCTCAGCTCGAAGCTGGACTCTTCGGCCAGGCCCACGATCAACGGCCGTCCGACCAGGTAGGGGACGGCCCCGACGCGCAGGTTTCTCGTGGGGGACATCGCACCACAGGATGGAGGATCGAGCGACCCGGCGCCAGAGCGCCTTGCTCGGCGATGCTCGCCGCAGCTCATGCCGACGAAGCTCGTCCCGCTCCGCGGGCGCCGTTACTGTAGCGGACGACGATGTTTCCGCTGGCCGAGTTCCCTGACTACGCACTGATCGATTCCGGGGGCGGGGAAAAGCTCGAGCGATTCGGAGATCTGGTCCTGCGCAGGCCGGATCCCCAGGCCCTGTGGCGGCCGCATCGCGAAACTTCCGTCTGGAACGCGGCTGATTTGAGCTTCGAGCGCGACCCCGAAAGCGGCGGCAAGCGCGGGACCTGGCGCGCGCGGCCCGGCGCTCCGGCGCAGGCCCGCGCGAGCGAGCCGCGCTGGCAGATCGGCTGGCGCGGGCTGCTCTGCGTGATCCAACCGACGCCGTTCAAGCACGTGGGGATCTTCCCCGAGCAGGCGACCAACTGGGACCTGATCGAGCGCGCGGGAGCGTGCTTCGCGGGGAGCAAGCCCGCGCTGCTCAATCTCTTCGGCTACACGGGCACGGCCAGCCTCGTCGCGGCTCGCGCGGGATTCGCCGTGACCCACGTCGACGCCTCGAAGACTTCGCTCGCCTGGTTGCGCGAGAACCAGACCGCGAGCGGCCTGCCCCCCGACTCGCTGCGCATCGTGCTCGACGACGCCCTGGCCTTCGCGCGCCGCGAGGTGCGCCGGCGCGCGCGCTACGCGGCGATCCTGCTCGATCCGCCGCACTTCGGCCGTGGGCCCAAGAACGAGGTCTGGCAATTCGAGGAGCACCTCGCGCCGCTGCTCGAAGCCTGCCGCGCTCTGCTGGACGAGCGAGCTTTCCTGGTGCTTTCCAGCTACGCGATCGGATTCTCGCCGCTGGCCTTCTTGAACCTGCTCTCGGAGTTCGAAGGCGGCCGCGCGGTCAGCGACGAGCTGGCCCTGGCCGAGCAGCGCGAGAGCGGAGCGCCGCGCTACCTGCCCGCTGGATTCTGCGCGCGCTTCGTGCGCGGCATCGACCTCGAGATCGAGCGTTGACCGATGAGCGCCTGGACCATCCTCCACGACGACAACCACGTGCTGGCCTTGATGAAGCCCGCGGGCGTGCCCAGCGTTCCCGACGAGAGCCGCGACGAAAGCGCCCTCGACGCCGCGCGCGATTTCGTCAAGGAGCGCTACAAGAAGCCGGGAGCCGTGTACCTCGGCGTGGTGCACCGCCTCGATCGTCCGGTGGGGGGGATCCTCGTGTTCGCGCGCACGAGCAAGGCCGCCTCGCGACTCTCCGAGCAGTTCCGCGCGAACAGCGTGCGCAAGACCTACCTCGCGCTGGGCGAGGGCCGCGTCGGAGGCCGCGAAGGCCTGGTCGAGCAATGGCTGTTCAAGGATCAGGAGCGCAACCTGGTCAGCGTGGTCGAGGCGAAGACTCCGGGCGCGAAGCTGGCGACCACGCACTGGCGCGTGCTCGCTTCCGGCGAGGGGACGACGCTTTTCGAGTTCGAGCCGCGCAGCGGTCGCTCGCACCAGCTGCGCCTTGCCGCGCGCACCCTCGGCGCTCCGCTCGCCGGCGATCTCAAGTACGGCGCCACGCGAGCCCTCGAGGATGGAAGCGTGGCCCTGTTCGCCGCGCGGCTCGAGCTCGAGCACCCGACCTTGAAGACGCGGCTGGTGCTTGAGATCCCGCGCTCGCACTTGCCCGACTGGGCGAAGCCGGCGCGCTAGTGTCCTGTACCTGGAGTACGTTCGCAAAAGCGGCCTGAATGCGGCTTCCTGGCAAGGCGCCGCGACGCCGCGTGCTCTCTGCAACACTCGGAGGAGCGGCAACGCAGCCAGGGAGCCGCAGGCAGGCCGATTTTGTCGACGTACTTCTGGTGCGGGACACTAAAGTGCTTTCGAGTGAGAGCCTGCGTAGCATCCGGCCCATGACGAACGCCCCGCGCCGCTCTTCGCACTGGACGATCCTCTTCGGACTGATCGTCGGTGCCGCGGCGGGTGCCATCGCCAACGAGCTCGTCGGCGCTGCCGGGACGGGTCGGGAGTGGCTGAACCGGGTCTCCGACGGCGTCGCTTATCCGATCGGCCAGATTTTCCTGCGCGGGCTGATGCTGGTCGTGATGCCGCTCGTGTTCGCGTCGCTGGCACTGGGCATCGGCGAGCTGCCGAGCCTGCGCAAGCTCGGCTCGCTCGGCAGCCGGACGATGACGATGTTCCTGCTCTCGACCGCGGCTTCGGCGGTGCTCGGGCTTTTCGTGATGAACACGTTCCGGCCCGGCGCGGGATTCTCCGTGGAGACGCGCACGGAATTGATGGAGAAATTCGGCGGCAAGGCGAGCGACTACGGCGCCGTGTCGAAAGCGAACGAGACGCAGACGACCAAGGACTTCTCCGACAAGATCCTCGACATGTTCCTGCCGAAGAACGTGCTCGCCTCGGTCGTCGGCGGACAGCCGGCGCGCGTGGAGGACCTGGGCAAGGTGCCCAATCGCCTCGGCGACATGCTGCCGCTCATTGTCTTCTCGATGCTCTTCGGCATCGCGCTGACGCAGATCGCCGACGAGCGACGGCGCGTGATGCTCGCGTGGCTCTCGACGCTGTCGGAAGTGATGGTCGGCATCGTCGGCATCGTGATGCGCCTCGCGCCGCTCGCCGTGTTCTGCTTGATCTTCACCGTGACCGCGCAGTTCGGCTTGGCACTCCTGTCGAAGCTCTCCTTCTACATGGGGCTCGTGCTCGCCTGCTACCTCGTGCAGATCTTCCTGTTCTACCCGCTGGTGCTGCGCGTCCTCGTGCGGATCAAGCCCGGGCCGTTCCTGAAGAAGTGCGTGCCGATCATGGCCACGGCGCTGTCGACGAGCTCGTCGAACGCGACCTTGCCGACCACCCTGCGCGTCGCGAAGGAATCGCTCGGCGTGCGGCCGTCTGTCGCCGGATTCGTGCTGCCGCTCGGCGCCACGATCAACATGAACGGCACCGCGCTGTTCGAAGGCGCGGTCGTGCTCTTCGTCGCGCAAGTATTCGGGATCCACCTGGAGCTAGGACAGCAGATCCTGCTGGTGCTGCTCGCCGTGATCTCCGCCGTCGGCGCCGCGGGCGTGCCCGGGGGCTCGCTGCCGCTCCTGATGACCATCATGTCGCAAGTCGGCGTCCCTCCCGACGGCATCGCGATCATCCTCGGCGTCGACCGCATCCTCGACATGGGCCGCACGGTGGTGAACGTGATGGGCGACGTGGTGACGGCGGCGTATGTGGAGAAGGGCGAGGTCGAGTCGGACGCGCGAGCGGCGGCGGGAGCCTGAGACACGCGATGGCAAAGACGTACGAATCGATCACTCCGGAGCTCGCGACCTGGATCGGCGAGCAGCAGATGTTCTTCGTCGCCAGCGCGCCGCTCGCGGCCGATGGTCTGGTCAACTGCTCGCCCAAGGGCATGGACAGCTTCCGCGTCCTCGGGCCGCGCCAGGTCGCCTACCTGGACCTGACCGGCAGCGGCATCGAGACCATCGCTCACCTGCGCGAGAACGGCCGCATCCTGTTCCTGCTCTGCTCCTTCGGCGCCCTGCCGCGCATCGTGCGCTTGCATGGCCGAGGCGAAGCGATCATGCCCGACTCGAAGGAATGGAGCGAGCTGCGGCCGCGCTTCCTCGAGCACCCCGGCGCTCGGGCGATCGTGCGCGCCGATTTGACTCGCATCTCCGATTCCTGTGGCTATGGCGTGCCGCGCTACGAGTTCCAGGGGCATCGCGACATCCTGGAGCGCTCGGCGAAGGCGCGGGGGGAGGCCGGGATGGCAAGTTACCGCAGCGAGAAGAACGCGCGCAGCCTGGATGGCCTGCCGGGACTGGAGCCCAGGACACAACCCAGCGCCGGCGAGTAAGCTCCCCGCGTGGATTCCCTCCCCAAGCTCTTCGAGAACAACCGCGAGTGGTGCCGGCGCATCCTCGAGCAGGACCCCGGATTCTTCGAGAGCCTCTCGCTGCAGCAGAGTCCGCAGTACCTGTGGATCGGCTGCTCCGACTCGCGCGTGCCGGCCAACCAGGTCGTCGGCCTGCCCCCGGGCGAGATCTTCGTGCACCGCAACGTCGCCAACGTGATCGTGCACGCGGATTTGAACTGTCTGTCCGTGATGCAGTACGCGGTCGACGTGTTGCGCGTGCGGCACGTGATCGTTTGCGGTCACTACGGCTGCGGCGGAGTCCTCGCCGCCCTGCGCAACCAGAAAGTCGGCCTGTGCGACAACTGGCTGCGGCACGTGCAGGACGTGCGCAACAAGTTCCAGGCGCGGCTCGATGCCGCGGGCGACGAGGCGGCTCAATTCCGGCTCCTGTGCGAGCTCAATGTGCTCGAGCAGGTCGTCAACGCCTGTCAGACGACCATCGTGCAGGACGCCTGGGCCCGCGGACAACCGCTCCACGTCCACGGCTGGATCTACGGCATCGAGGACGGCCTGTTGCGCGACCTGGGCCTGTGCGTCTCGAGCCCCAGCGAAGTCGGCGCTCACACCCGGTATTCCACCACCATTTCTTACGTTTCCCCGGATGCCGATGCAGCGGCAGCGGGGGGAATGTAAGAAGTGGCGGTGGAATGCCGGGTACCGTTACTTCCGCCTGTAGTAGAGATCGAACGTGGTCTTCCAGTGGGCGCCGGCGTCATCGCTGACCTCGCCCCACTGGCGCACGCCTTCGGCGCCGAGGTCGAAGAAGCGCATACGGTTGAGCTGCTGCTTGCCGTCGGCGGTGGTCTGTTCCGACGTCAGGCTCATGCACTTGTCCAGGAAGGAGCCGGCGTAGAACGTCTCCAAGCCTGAATCGTCGATCCAATGCTGGCGCCACTCGCGCTTCACGGGATCGAAGCGGTTGAAGCTCTTCCCGCTGTTGCCCTGCGCGCTGGTCCAGTTCTCCTGCAGGGCACAGCCGTTCAGGATCTTCTCGATCCGGCTCGTGCCGGCTTGATTGCCCGCGGCGTTGACCACGTTCCAATCCCCGATCCAGAAATCGAACTGGCGTGCTTCGGCGGGCGGCTCGAATTTTGCCGGCGCGGCGCTCTGAACCTTGGCGAGCGCCGCGGCAAAGCGCGGGCTGTCGCGCAGCGACTCGAGGTCGGGGTCCTTGGAGAAAGTGCTCGCGTCGTTGAAACCCGCCTCCACCGCGCGATCGAGGGCGTCGAGCGCCGCGTCGCGCTTGCCGTCGAGCGCGAGCGCGCAGGCGATGTCGTAGCGCGCGATCGGCACGGCGGGACCCGAGGTCACTTTGGCGTAGGCCTCGATCGCCCGAGGATGATCTCCGAGCATCATCCGGCAGTGGCCGAGCTGCATCCAGCCGCGCGTCCGGCTCGGATCGAGCGCGAGCGAGCGTTCGAATCCGTCGGCCGCGACCTTCCAGTCCTTGCGCTGGAAAGCGGCTTCGGCGCTGGTCTCGAGCTCCTTCGCGCTCGACTGCGGCGCTCGCGAATCCACCTCGCGCACGCTCGCTGCGCCTGGCGAAGCTGCGCAGGCGCAGGCAAGGGTCAAGGCGGCGGTCAGGATCCAGCTCGCGAGCGGGAATCGGAACATGGCAATCTCGGATGGAGTGTCGGAAAGCGCGGCATCGACGGCGCGTCGCTCCGGCGCGCAGCATCGATGCACGAGTCAGCATGCCCGCTCGCTCGCGCTCCGCAACGAAAGCCGCCGAGCTTTACCCAACAGCGACGGCGTGCAGCCGCGCGTTGCAACCCGAGCGCGATTCCTCGATCATACACAGCAACAACGTGGCGGACTCTGGGATGAAACGCATGGACTGGCGACGGCGGCTGTTGCTGGCCACCGCCGTCGCGATCGGCACTCTGCTCGTCGGGGAGATCGGCGCGCGCGCCCTGCTGCGCGGTTCCTTCCGATCCGGCGAGCGCCTGGGGCACACCTGGAAAGTGCTCGCGCGTTTCGATCCGAAGCTGGGCTGGGCCAACGACAGCGGCGTCCGCGCCTTCATCACCACCGTGGAGTTCAGCTACCGCGCGCGCATCAATTCCCAGGGCTTTCGCGATCCGGAAACGCCGATCCGCAAGCTCCCGGGTCTGCGCCGCCTGCTCTTTCTCGGCGATTCCATGACCTGGGGTTGGGGCGTCGACGACGGCGAGCGCTTCACCGACCTGATCGCCGCGGATCTCGCCCCGGGCTTCGAGGTGATCAACGCCGCCGTCCCGGGCTACGGCACCGATCAGGATTTCTGGACGCTCGAGGAGCGCGGCGACTCTCTCGCTCCGGACTTCGTCGTGCTGGTCTTCATTTTCAACGACATCCAGGAATGCGAGAGCGCCTTGATGTACGGCAACAACAAGCCGCGCTTCGTGCTCACCGGCGACGCCTGGAACGTCGAGGGCGTGCCGGTGAGCGATCCGCGCTCTGGCTTGGCGCGCGAGCTCAAGCCGCTCGCGATGTCGCTGGTCGCGCATTCCGCGCTGGCTTCCGGTGTGCAGCGCTGGACCGAGAAACCGGTCCACGCTCAAGGGATCGAGGCCACCGGCCATGACTACCGACCGCAGGTCGGCGCGCGCGTGCGCGAGGTGGCCCAGCGGATTCTCGACGCGCGCTCGCCCTCGCGCCATGCCTTGAACCTGATCCGCACCTGGTGCGCGAAGCGCGGTGTGCCCTTCGCCGTGATCGTCCTGCCGCACCGCCACGACGAGTACTTGTACGAGCCGCTCAACGGACGGCCGGAGTTCGACGGGCAGACCGAATTGACCCAGGCCTTGAACCGCGTCGGGAGGGAGCTCGATTTCCCGGTGCTCGACGTCGATGCGCGGATGTTCGAGGCGACGGAGATCGGCCAGCGGCTGCACTGCGGCGACGGCCACCTCAATGTTGCGGGCAATCAGCTGGTCGCCGATACCCTCGGGCCGAAGCTCAAGACCTGGCTGGCGACGCCGCGCTGATCATTCCTCCTCGGCCCGTTTCCAGGCCGGGCGGTAGGAGATCCCCAGGTTCAGGATGCGCTGCAGCAGGGCCTCGTAAGCGATGCCGCCGGCCTTGGCCGAGAGGGCGAAGTCCTCGTCGCTGCACAGATCCGGGTTGGCGTTGATCTCGAGCAGGTGCACCTTGCCGTCGGGCGACAGGCGCCAGTCGGCGCGCGCATACCCCGAGAGCCCCAGGGCCCGGTAGGCGAGCTTGGTCACGCGCTGGATCTCGCGCTCGACTCCCGCGGGCAGGTCCTTGGCCTCGGCGGTCACGATGCCGTGGCGGCGCTGGAATTCCGTGTCCCATTTGACGCGCGCGGTCGCGATGCGCGGCACGTCGGGATCCCACTCGGTGAAGCTCATCTCCCACAACGGAAAAGTTTCCAGGCGGGAATTGCCCAGCACGCCGAGGTAGAGCTCGCGGCCCTCGATGTATTCCTCGGCCATCACGTCGGTGCCGTGGGTCTCGTGCATGAAAGCGACGCGCTCGGCGAGCTTGTCCTCCGAGCGCACGATCGAGGCCTGCGAGATGCCGAGCGAGGCGCTCTCGAAAGTCGACTTGACGAGCAATGGCAGCCCAAGGCGCCGGCCCATGCGCGCTTTCATCCCGAGCGGAAAAACCGCGAAACGCGGAATCGGCAAGCGGTGGTAGGAAAGGATCTTCTTGGTCAGCACCTTGTCGTGGGCCAGCATCAGGCCGCGCGGATTCGAGCCCGTGTAGGGCGTGCGCAGGAGCTCGATGAAGCTGATCACAGCCTGGCCGTAGATCGTGACGCCGTGGAATTCCTCGAGCACGTTGAAGGTCACGTGCGGCTGGAATTTCTCGATCGCCTCGCGCAGCGGTCGCAGGTCGTCGTGCACGCCGATCTCCTGGACGTCGTGCTCGAGGGCGCGCAGACCCTGCAGCACCTGATACTCGGTCCGAAAAGGCTGGAGCTGCTTCTCGCTCAAGCCTTCGATCGATTTCGGCGGCACGAGGTCTTCGTGCATCAGGACCAGTACGCGCAGTTTCTTCATCGAGCGCGCCGGTGGAAGCCGGAGTGTAGGTAATTCATGGTCTGTACCGCGACGAGGATCTCCACGTCGCGCTGCAGGTCGGCGCGCGGGCGTCCCACCGAGAGGTCGAGCTCGCGCGCGCGCAGGATCATGTCCTTGAGCACCTGGTCGATCGTGTAGGCGGCTTCGCCGGTCCACAGCGCGACCCGCTGGCGCACCTCGGGACGGATCCGCGCCAGGAAACGCGCCGCGGACTTGGCGCGGGCGCGCTTGGGGTCGTAGCTGAAGAGGCGCAGCAGGTCGCCGTCCGCCACGTCGGGCCGCGTCGCCGCGTAGTGCTCGCGCTTGTCGGCGTAGTGCTTGCGCAGCGTGGTCTTCAAGGTCTTCAGCTCCTCGGTGCGCTCGCGCAGCACGACGGTCGGACGCTTGTTCGCCAGGCTGGCCATCAGCTTGTCGACGTACTCGAGCTTCCGCAGCGCGGGCCAGCCGCGGTAGCGTTCGCGCCAGCGCGAGCGCGGATCGAGCCACACGGCGAAGGTCTCGGCGAAATCCTCGGCGGGATGGCTCTGGGCGTACCAGGCGTCGAGGTGCTGCACGTGGGCGCGGCTTTTCGGCGCTGCCTGGTAGTACATCGGATAATGCTCGGAAAATCGGCCGAACATGGCGCGCCAATCCTTGCGGCCGTGGAGCCCGAAAGCCGTGTCGATCGCGTGACCGCACTCGTGGCGGAAGAGCTGCATCGCGTGCTGGCGATCGCCGCCCTCGACCGAGAGCATCTGCTTCAATTCCAGCCGCACCAGGCGCGGGTGAGCGAGGTAGAAGGGCACGGCGAAACCCGTGACGCCTTCGGGCGAGAACCAGTCGCTGGAGATCCACACGTCGGGCCGGAAGCGCAGCTTGCGTTTCTCGAGCTCGATCGACAGCTCCAGGGCGCGGGCCTCGAGCGTCGTGCCCGAGATCGAAAGGCGCAGGTCGCACAGGCGCAGATCGAGCAGTTGCTCCTCGCCCAGGGCGGCGAGATCGATCGGGCGACGCCGTGCAGGCATGGCGGGAACATAGCGGATCGGCGATCGGCGTGGACAGTGAAAGTTTTCGCGGGAAATTGCGCGATTTCAGGCCGCCTGGGGCTGCAGCTCGAGTCGTAGGAATGTCGGCGCGGCTCGTTCCGGGCGCCGTGCTGCCGCGATCCTTCGTCGAGCGCTGCTCCGATCGACCGCGCGGCAGAACGCCCGGCTCGACGCGTCACGGCGCGGCGTCAGGCGTCGCGCCCCTGGTTCGCTGGACCCGGAGTCGGTCCAGGGAACCGCTACTGCAACCCAAGGGGAACATGAAACTCTCGAATGGAATCAAGTGGGCGCTCGGTCTCGCCTCTGTGCTCGTGATCGGTGCCTTCGCGTGCAAGGCGACGATGAGCCTCGAGGCCGCTGCGAACATCGCCGGACAGACCGGCACTGCGAAGATCAGCTACGACGGTCGCGATGTGAAAGCGGACGAGCTGCCGGGGGACAGTCGTGCCGATGTGAGGTTCTTCGACGCGAAGGGAAAGGAGCTGCCGCCGGGGGCGAACGGCGTCGGGGAGAACCAAAGGGTCGCGGTGCCGCCGGGTGCGAGCTACTGCGAAGTGAGCGGAGCCTCGAGCTCCACCAGCTGCACGGGCTGCACGCCGCCGCCGGGCGGTGGAGGCGGGACCATGCTCGAGGGCGGCGAGGTGCTCGCGGTGATCGCTGTCGACGTCGGCGCCGCCGACGCTTGGACCTGCGCGCAGTCGCAGGATCCAGACACGGATTCGACGGGCCAGTCGCCCGGCAAATGGGTGTACGTCTACACCCTGAAGGCCGACCTCGACGGCTCGAGCGTGTGGGGCAACGTCTCGGGATCGTTCACGGTCCAAGGCACTCCCAGCGCGGACGAGATCCATGGCTTGATCGAGGAGATCCTGCTCCGCGGCCACGGCGCGCCGGTTCCTGCTGGCGTCGAGGTCGACACCTTCGTGCGCATCCTTCCCGAACCGCTCGGCGCACGCCTGCGGATCGCCGACGAGACGCAGTCCTTCAGCTCGATGCTGATGCAGTGGAACGGCTCGCCCTACGCGGACCTGGGTGTGAACTCCTCGAGCTATTCCGCCGCCAATGGCTGGCAGGTGATCGAGGTCTTCATCCCCATCGCGGACTTCCAGGTCAACCCGTTCGGTGGCACCTCGAATTCCATGGATCTGGAGTGGAAGAGCTTCGAGGACTCGTTCCCGAACCTCATGCACCAGGCGGTCACCTACCTCTGATCCGAACCATAACCGCGGGCGGCTGCTCGATGAGAGCAGCCGCCTCCTTCTCATGCGCAAGCTCAATCTGCTCGTCCTTCCTTTGATCTTCGCGCTCTGCAACTGCCGCGCGGCACCACCCCGCATCGAGGTGGTCGGTGCTCTTGGCAGCGCCCGCTCCGAGGATGCAAGCGTGGCGCGCATGCTGGCGACCACGGGCAGCATCCTCGCGCCTCAGGTCTCTCGGCTGCTGCAAGTCGAGGCCGAGCCTCCCTTCGTGATCTGGCACATGCCCGAGATGCACGATGGCGGCTTGTTCGTCGAGCGCAACTTCACCGGTGCGATCATGGATCGGCGGATCGGCATCGGGGATTTCCTGCTCCAGGCGCAGCCGCAGTTCACGGTCGCCCACGAGCTCGTGCATTGGTACGCTACGGGGATCTGGGATCGCCTGCCCCACGCCGTGGAAGAGGGAGTCGCGGACACGATTGCGCTGCGGTTCGTCCCCGAGTGGAAGCAGGTGCGTGAGTCCGAGCTTGCGATGAACCTGCTCGCGGTGACCCCGGCCCGCCGCTCGCGCGCGCTGGAGGTCACGGAGCGCACCTGGCAGAGCTCGCCCATGGAGCTGCGCTTCGATGCCTACGCCGTGGGCTTCGAGATCGCCCACCGCATCGGCATCGACGGGCTGCACGGCCTGTGTGAGCGCGCGGCGGCCCTGGATCTCGAGCGCATCCCCGTTGCATGGCTCGAAGCCCCGGTCGGCTCAGCGCAGAATCCTCTCCCATGGAAGATCCGCGTGCCCCTGCAGTCCGCCTCGCAGTGATCGGCGACATCCACGCGCACCTGCGCTTCCTGGGCAGGGTCCTCGAGCGCATCGCGCGCGAGTCCGTCGATGGAATCCTGCTGGTGGGGGACATCGGCGCGGGCGGACGGCGCCTGACCCTGCTCGGCAAGCTCGACCGCGCCTATTTCGCGAGCGTCGATCAGGTCTTCGCCGCCGTGCGAGCACTGTCCCTGCCCTGCCTGTGGGTGCCCGGCAACCACGACGATCCGGGTCTCTCGGGCGAGGGCAACGTCGACTTCACCTGCGCCGCGATCGCAGGGCTGCGCGTCGCCGGCGTCGGCGGCGCGGGCCCCGCGCGCTTCGGCTTCGCCTACGAATGGTCCGAGGACTCGATCCGCGCGCGCTCCGTGCCGGGCTGCGACGTGCTGCTGTGTCACTCACCTCCGTTCGACACCGAGCTCGATCGCGTTCCGAGCGGCGATCACGTCGGCAGCGCCGCCCTGCGCGAGCTCGCGCTGCGCCACGACGGCGTCTACGTCTGCGGCCACATCCACGAATCGCCGGGCGCCGTGGTCCTGGGCCGCTCCCTGTGCATGAACGTCGGCGGACTGGGCGAGCCCTTCGGTCGCCCGCAACTCGGGTTCATCGAGCGCTCGGATTCCATCCCGGGCGGCTGGCGCGTGATCCACGAGGACCTCGCGAGCGGCCTGGTGCGCTCCTGGACCCGGGCAGGAGGGCAGGAAGCGCGCTGAAAGATCCGACCACCTCGAGCGGCGGCTGCCACTCGGGCTCGTCCTCGTACGTGCCGTAGCGCAGGGCCGTCAGCGCAATCCATCAGGCGTGGACCGGAGCCGGTCCGCCGACCTGGGCGCGTTCGGATCTCCGATCGGACCACGTTGCGAGAGGAGTCCTCCGCGCCTGCACGCGGGCCGGAATGCAGGAAGTGCGCTGAAGATCCGATCAGGCGTGGCCCGGAGCGGGCCCGCCGACCTGGGCGCGTTCGGGATCCCCGGACCAGACCACGTTGTACAGCGTGTCGCGCTCGACCGGGATGCGGCCCGCGTCGCGGATCCACTGCACGAGCTCGCTGCGCTTGACGTGCTGCGGAGTCGTCGCCCCGGCTTCGTGGTAGATGCGCTCCTCGACCACGGTTCCGTCGACGTCGTCCGCGCCATAGGACAGGGCGACCTGGGCCACCGGAATGTCCATCAGGATCCAGTAAGCCTTGATGTGCGGGATGTTGTCGAGCATCAACCGCCCGAGCGCGATCTCGCGCAGCTCGTCGACGGCCGTGGGGCCGGGGACGTCGGCCATCTCGCTGTTCTCGGGGTGGAACGAGAGGGGAATGTAGGTCTGGAACCCGTGGGTCTCGTCCTGCAGCCGGCGCAGGCGATCGAGATGGTCGACGCGCTCCTCGATCGTCTCGATGTGGCCGTGCAACATCGTGCAATTGGACCGCAGCCCCGCGCCGTGCACCTTGCGCGCCGTGTCGAGCCATTGCTCGCCGCTCAACTTCAAGTGGTACGTCTCCTGGCGCACCCGCTCCGCGAAGACCTCCGCGCCGCCGCCGGGGACCGAGCCCAGACCGGCGGCGATCAGCTCCGGCAGCACCTCTTCGAGCGGCT